>FTJU01000012.1_pt1 | contig 22781 bp, 39 predicted proteins | sample 1658961 | NCBI WGS metagenome assembly FTJU01 (sample SAMEA3914878, study PRJEB12502) | metagenome | biome: forest; material: soil | place: USA | collected 2012-03-12 | depth 0.3 m | reverse complement strand
TTTAAAGAGTAAATTTTCTCTTTAATAAGATATTAAAAGGAAGCACACATACCAAGGAGAGGGGGAACCTACAGTATCAACCTTGCGCCCTCAACCACTCTATCAGTTCCTTATCCTTCTTGCATATGTCCTTAGACTCGAAGGTAGCGTGTAGAACATTGAAGTTATGGCAGTTACCACAGCTTGTACCCCCTGGCTCCTTTATACTATCCTTTGGACTAAAGAACGGACATGAGTTTTGTAAGTTTTTCACAGTTTTGTTTCACCTCCAGCGTCGAAAAATTGGTATCAACACGATAGGGAAAAATCGTTCAAAATTACAATCGAAGGTCAAAGGCTAACCCGAAAATCAGCCCGAAATCTCCTATGAAAGTTGGCATATAGGTGAAAATGGCATAGAAAAAGCCCTAAGGAATGGGGTAACCTTAGAGCTAATCCTATGATTTTAAGTATTTGGTTTGACACCAATATGATATAAGATAATGGCATGCCCTCTAGGGTTCGAACCTAGGATAGTGGTTTTGGAGACCACTGTGTTACCGCTACACTAAGGACACATGGCTGTCTAGGCAGGACTCGAACCTGCGACCAGTGCATTAACAGTGCACTGCTCTACCAACTGAGCTACTAGACAATGATTTTACTTAAAACAAAATCCTTTGCCCACCTAACACCTGATGTCTGGTTGTTCTTAGGTGGCTCTACCCTCAACTTCATTTCCTTAGAGGGTGCACTTTCAATAGGAATTAGATAACACTCCTTAGTTTTATCACAGTATACAGCAATGTAATCTACCTCTCCAATATAGGATTTGGCTGATTTTCCTTTATGATACTCCATACTGCAAGTTTTAAAAACTATGGCTCCATCTACGTATCTTCCTGTTTTCACTTGTACTTTCTTAAATCCATTTAGTTCTATCACCAAATCATACCTGTAGTTATCGCCATAAGGTAAACATACGGGTATGTCATGTTTAACAAACTCAGCAGTTACCATTAACTGACTGTAATCGCCTACAGTTTTTGTATTCATTAGTGATCTCCTTTACTAGACAATGGAGGAGGGTATGGGATTCGAACCCATGCACGCTTTCACGCCTAACAAGGTAGCAACCTGTCCCCTTTGGCCTCTTGGGTAACCCTCCATAAAAGGCTTATATTAAGCCTTATTAATATTAATAAGTTGATTGATATAGTTATTCTTGCTAACAAGAAGACGTTGTTTATCTGTATCAGTTGTACCTGCTTGTGGTTTATCAAGAATAGTATTAATGCGATCAATATCACCCTTGATTTGATCTGTTAAGTAAGCTACTAAGTCTTTATCCATTATTACACCACCCAATTTATAATTTAGTATACGGTTTTGTGGAAGCCTACTGTAAGGCTTAACCACCACTTTAACGACTTTCAACCGTATCAAAAGCTAACCTAACAGGCTGTTAGTGTAGTATAAGTACTCATTTAACCACCCTTTTGTGGCACCTGCTAAATTATTTTAGGGTTCTCACCCATACCGAGACCCCTCCAAGGTTAGGAGAAGGTTAGCTAAACCCTCCACAGGAATCGAACCTGTAGTCAAGGGGATGCTACCCTAGTGTGCCAATCTTTATCTTTCAGCCAGTTCTGTTAGCTAGGCAGGTAGGTGAAAGTCTCGACTTGAACGAGTAGGGGCAGAGCCTCGGTATAGGTAAGAGTTATTAAACTCTTACGAAGCTGGTGGTGTTGTTGGTGCAGTACCACCTAATTGACCAATCAGTGCACTTTGTACAAAGTTTGCTATACCTGTAAGACCTGTAGCATTAGAGGTATTAAACTGGTCGCTAGTTAATTTTGCTGTACCATTTAGAGAGTTCCCAGTGCCATCATAAGTAGAGTATGACACCACAACGCTATCAATGGAGTTGGTTCCATCTTCGATGTATCTAATATTAATATTCGTCACCGATAAGTTCACAGCCATATCCCTCCACCCTTTCTATTATGTATTTTTCTAAGTTGTGTGTAAAGACAAGGAAGCAGGATGATAGTCCCCTCTATGAGAGTCCAGACTTCCACGTGTTCCTTATCTTCATTCAATACATTATACAATGTACTCAATGAAAATAAAGAAAAATGTTGGGACTGAGGGGTAAGTTCAGTCCCGAACAGCTAACGGATTTAGGGGAAGTTGTAGCCTGTTGACCCAACCTTCACCTTAATTAAACCGTTGGATGAAAAGTTTTCTCCTCGTACTTATACATACCGTAACTCGTGTTTTCTATCTGAGGATAGTTCTTCATGATGGACTGCCATGCAAGTCTAGGGTTCTTGATGACAACATTTAGCTTGTCTTTCATAGCTCTAGTTATATCACCAGAACGGACTTCCTCACCTTCGTATTTACGCAGTATAGCTACCATGATTGGTTCTAAGACCTCTATATCAGCCTTGCTAGCACCTAATCGTACTGTATCTTCATAGCGTTGTAGTCCTAAACCATCTATGTCTAAATCCTGGGGTTCTCTATTTCTTAGCTCTGAACGCTCACCTTTACGACCCCTACTGGACTCCTTTTTAGCCTTATTTTCTTCTATCTTCTTGCTTATCCTATCAATTACGTCCTCAGGCTTAGGTGCTGGTGTTATTATAGGTTTCAGTTCGTCCAAGTCTATTTCTAATGGCTCAAGAATAACATCCTCCACCCTAGCTTTTGGCACCATAGGTTCTACAGCTTCAGTGAACAACTTCTTAACCTCTTCACTCATATCAATATTAGTTGGTGCTTCTGGTACCCTGGCTATATTCTTCATACCCTCAGTCATGCCTTCTAGCATTTGTAGCATCTTAGCTTCAACAACAGCTTCCATACGCTGTTCTAAGCTAGTCATGTGTTTTTCAATGGCACCAGCAAACATAGTCTCTACAGAATTGCTAAACATTCTTGCGAATGCATTGATACCTTCTCTACTGAATACTGCTGCTGCTTCTTTGATATTACCCTCGGCCATAAGTTCTTCTACTCCTTCTGTTTCCCCATAGTGTGCTGGCTTATTTTTTGTTTTAGCTTCCTGTATAGCTTGATCGTCCTGTACCTTCTTTGCCACCTTAGCCATACGCTTGTTAAACTTGTCTAACTGGGATTCTCCCATATCCTTCTCCTCCTGCTCTCTGGAATTGTCTCTTACAAGTTTGATTTTCTCATGGCTCGTCCGAAAAGTCAACTGGTTTTTTCCTAGGGACAGTAAAATAGTCCGTGTTTTCACACGGACTACGATTTACCTAGCTTAATCAGCTTAGCTGATAGGTTGTTTATCTGGGTGTTTAGGTGAGTCAGTGTGCTTACCTTATCTGCCCACAGCCTACCCCCATTGGCTCTTAGATGTGCATGTGCTTCATCTAATAAGTCCATAGGGTTTAAGCTAGGGTCTCCCTTTTCTGAATGTAGCTTAGACATTGCAGACCTGAGATGAGGTACCATAGTTTGCTTATGATAGTCACGTAAAGACCTGTAATGGTCTAGCATGTGAGTGATGGTTTGAGAATCCATTTTATCAGTGTCAAACTCTTTACCTGCATCTAGGTGTCTTACTATTCCTTTACTGGCACGCATCCAGTTTACACCCTCATGTGGGTGCTCTTCCCAGTTTACACCATTAGCTTTAGCATGCTCTAGTAGTTGTTCCCTACCATTAGCTTTGGATAGTATTAGGAAATCCTGTTTACCTCTGCTCATATTATCACCTCTGTAATTAAAATCCACCGATTAGATAATTGTAAGCAAACCATCAACCTCTTCATAATACATATTACGAGGTTCGTCAGGTGTCCCAGGTATCAATACTGAAGCACTAGCTAAGGTTGTCACTTTCATTAGCTCCCCACCTATTTCTCTTGTATAACTATAGTAGGAGTGATTTTCCTGTAGAAACCTGATAGCAAATACTGAGCCAATGTTATCATTGATGTAATCTAATAGCCCCTTCTGGTTAGAAAAAACTACCACAAAATCTCCATTACTCGCCTGAAATACATTGTATACACCCCTTGATTCTACAGGCTTTAGAGTGGTGATAAAGGCTCTAGCCTGTATATCACTTTTATTATACGACGCTCTTACCCATTCCATAGATGATTCCTCCCTTCAACATAAAGAAAGGAAGCATCACAGAATTCTCTCTCTGCTATGCTTCCTTGAGTTCATCATATATTTCTTTGGCTTTTCTTTGGGCACTAGCTAATATCTTGGCTACATAAGGTCTGGAGATACCCATCTTATCAGCTATTACTTGCTGTGTCATTTTCCTATCTTGAGCATACAAGAATAGAATCTCTAGCTCTCTGGGCTTCAGTTTCCTGCCTAACTGCTGTGATACCTTTAATCCAAATTCACTATGAACCAGTTCATCTATGTAGTCATGTGAGTCTGGTAGTATATCTTCTAGTGTTACATCCTTGTCGCCATTTTTGGAGTTGTGCACCAGGATATCCAGGCTTATATCTTTACCTGTTCTATTCCTAAGTGTACGCATGTACATTCCTAGCTCATTACTTATACACATAGAAGCGTAGGTAACAAATTTGTACCCTTTATCTAGGTCAAAGGTGTTAGCAGCCTTTACCAGACCGAAATAACCAGAGCTGAATACATCTTCATACATAATTCTGTATCTACCACATATGCCATTTATATCTTTGTATTTCTTTCTTATGATAAGATGAACCAACTTTAGGTTGTTCATAATGATGTCATTCATTATGTTAGCATACTCTTCTCCATCAGTTCCATCTAGTTTAATAAATAGATCCTCATTAACAAACTTAGGGGCTGGTGATGTACCATCCAGGTACAAGCCTATCTTTCTCCTCCTAGACATGGTATACCTCCTATGCTTTTTCTAATTCTAGATACTTCTTCTTTATTTTAGCTGTAGCTCTAGTGATAATTCTGGATACGTAGCTTTGAGATAAGCCCATGGCTTTAGCTATTCCCCCCTGATTCATGCTATCCTCTTCCCTGAGATACATAGCAGCTATTAATAGTTCCTGAGGAGTTAGAAATTTCCCTAATTCCTCCGCTAAAGCAAAGCCGAAGTCCTCCTCTAGTAGCTCTGATACATAATCATTGGGGTCTTCAATCAGACTTCCCAGTGTAAGTTCATTACCAGTGTCATCTACGTTAAGGATATTATCCATACTAGTATCTGACCCTGTCCTCTGATGACTACGTACAAACATAAGGAACTCATTCATGACGCATCTGGATGCATATGTAGCAAACTTGATACCAGTAGATACGTCATAGGCATGTGCTGCTTTCATAAGACCGTAATAGCCTACACTAAACAGGTCATCAAGAGTAACTCTAAACCTTTGGCATTCCTCATGTACATTATAGAATCTCTTCTTCATGAGATGGCGTACTAAGCCTAGGTTGTTTGTTACAATCTCCCCTAAAATCTCTGCTTGCTCCTCCTCTGTGGCTTCTTCAAGTAGCCTGAAATGCTCCTCATTATTGAAGTCCTTACCTTTGAAGTTTGCGTATTCGAGATATAAACCAATCTGCTTTTTGTAAGCCATCCCCAGTCCCTCCCGTTTTTCCTTTTGCCCATAAAAAAAGAGGAAGTGGAAAAATCCACTCCCCCCGTACCAATCATCCGTAATACCTAATGACACCCTTGTTGTCTAAGGAAAATTTATCCAAATTATCAATTAGCTCTTCTGCGTCCCTAAACTCTGGGTTAGGGTCAACCTTACGGAATCCCCACTTACCTAAGCTACGGAAGTCTGACTGTGCTTTGGTACCTGTGTGAAAGCCATCCTTACCAGACCTCACATACAGCACTCCATTCTTCTCGTAAGCAACCTTTATAGAATCAGGGTCACTAGTAAGCTTCATAGCCACAATTTTCATCTTAGCCATTATTTACCGCCCCCTTCATGTATGTCCTCAGGCTCTACAGTACTTCCGCTTACTTCATCACCGTCAGCACCCATGATAGAACCATCCTCATTCTGATACTTAACATCAAGGTTGTGAAGTACAGCAAAGTCTAACAACTTCATGTGCTTATCCATGTGATCATCGTCACTTATCCAAGAGGAAGGTAACAGCAGGTGGTCAACGTCCCTATCGAAGTTCAATCCACCATGTAGATGTGCTTCAAAGTACCTGTTGTCATCCTTGTATTCCTTGCCATTCAATACAGAGTCAAATGCCCTAGAGCGTTGTCCATCTGCCTTGTTAGGAGTCTTCCATCTTGATGTCCAGCGGTCTATGATTAAGTGATGTGGGTCTTCCATAGAACGCACCCATCTACCTTCTTCCCCATAAGGTATATCATTAGAATCATAATGTGAGCCTGTAGCCCTTGCATGAGTATCTTTCTTTAATACAAATGCTACTTCACCGTTATAAGGGTGGGATTTAAGACCCTTATTGAACAAGTCTATTACTCCATAGTTAGGACGCTCTGAGTCACTAGCTTCACTGAAGTCATCACCGAACATATAGTTTTCTAATGATTCCCTGTGCTCTCTGTCAAGCCCTCGGTTGAGTAGGAAGTCATTCTTAAACTCACCATCAGAGCTAAACTGATCTAGTAGGTTGACTCCATTAGGCAGTAGCTCGAATGGGTCGAAGTGTACTAGGATTTTAGCATCTCTAGCCTTCTGCATGAACTGATCATACATGTCGCTAGCATCTTCTTCACTCAAGCCTTTGTCTAGCATTAAGGCTTTCATAGCCCACTTCTTAGCTTTTGGCTCACGATTTTGTGACCTACGCTTAGCATAGTCAACAGCATATGCTTGCATTCTGTCTAGCTTAACTCCACCGTAGTCTCCTACTTGTGCCTTGATATTATTATCTCCTTGGTCTGCCATCCTGAAGTTGTTGCCCTGAGCTATATATTTTGAAATAGCTTCATGTGCCCTCATCCATAGGATATTGGAGTTCTCTGGTAATTCGTCTCCCTTCTTAGTCATTCTATCGAAGGTGATACCAACTTCTTCAGCACGTTTCATGACATTGGATTTTCCATATTTGTTACCGAGAGCTTTAACCTGCTCCTTAATCTCAGGACTAACAATAAGGTTAGCGGCAGCCATAGCACCTTTCTGTCTAGTACGTACACCATCTAGCATTTTTCCTTTAGCTAGGGCATCTTTGATGGCAACTGTAGCGTACATCCAGTTCATAGATGGGTCAGCTTTCTCTTTCCATGTTATATCATTCTTTCTAGCCCACTCCATTAGAGCGTCCTTACTACCCTGTTTCTCCAGTAGCTTCAAGAAATGTTTATGGATAGAGTCCTTACCATCCTGTTGCATACGCTTGTCTACGTCTTTCTCATCATGCCTAACCTCAAAGGTCTTACCTGCTTTAATATGGTTTTCTATGGCCTGGTGAGCACGCATCCACATGATCTTAGAGTTCATAGGTAACTCGTCACCGTCTTTGTTGGTCTTATCCCAAGTTATTCCTTGACGCTCGGCTTCATTCATAAGGTATTCTTTTGTATATTTCTTCTTTGTAAAGTTCTTAAACTGGTCTAAATCTGCTACTGTTTCTGACGTTAGACCCTGATTAGGATGCTTAGCAGTAAGGTCTGTCTCTTCACCGTTCTCATCCTTCTGTACTACTCTGTCCTTTAACCTGTCCTCTAGTTGTTTCTTAAGAGTAGGGTTACCCACTACAACAGAAGGTACATGGGATAGTCCATGTTTCTTAGCCAAGTCTACTAAGTGGTGATTATCCAGTATCTTACCATGAGGGTCAATCTTTACTGGGGGTAGTTTTTCACCCTTTTTATACTTCTCTTCAGCTTCAGCTAAGGCTTTCTTATCTGTGCTGTAGTTATGGTATTCATTTTTTAAACCCTCTGTAGGATGATGGACTACTGGAAAACGGTTAGACTGACGTTTCTCCATTTCCTTAATATCATCTTCATGGTGTGCAAAGGTAGTCTGGTCTGGGCCACTATGGGGTTGCATACCTGGAATATTAGCGTGAGGGTCTATCCACTGCATACGATAGAAGACTTTACCACCCTTACCACGTACAGCTACTCTACGTTTTACTAACTTCCCTCTATTGAGGACAGCCTTTTGAAGGTCTAGAACTATAGCAGTTTCCATAGACTTTTCGACACCTAGTTCAGAACGAAATTCCTTATCGTTTTCCATGACTTCATCTTTCCAAGCCCTTTCATCTTCAACGGGGTTGATTCGCTTGTTTTCGTCTATGATGAGGCTAGGAGATTCCACACGTCTGGCTTTGAGTTTCTTCAATCTTTCATCATAATCATTACCACTGATGGACTTCCATACTCCCTTGTACTTCTTGATGGCTTCCTGTACCTTATTTGGGTCACTTCCCACTACTTCACATGGCACATGAGTGTAACCATTCTTCATAGCAGCATGCCAGCTATGGTGACCATCGTGCACATCATAATCATACCCAACATATACAGGGGGCATTGCCTTACCAGATTTCATTGCCTTTGCCTTCTTATTGACAGTAGCAGGATTTAAGGCTTCATCAGTCTGATATACTTGCTTTAGCCTATTGACTGGGATATAGACAATGTTACGATTCCTGTCACAAGTATATGAGAACCGTTCAGCATCCTTAGGGAGGTGGCTATTATCAGCCTTTTCTAGGTCAATAACTAGCTCCTGTGACTTTGTTACATCTTTTCTAAAGTTCTCTAACCCCAACTCTGCAATAAGGCTGTCCTTCTTAGACTTTTTCTTCTTAGTAGGTTGCTCATCTAAGCGTTGAACAGACTTTGCACTCTTTTCTACTTTGTCAAAGCCTTTATACTTGATGGGTTTCTTAAACTGTTTATATCCTGCTTTTATCACCATCTGAGACACTAGCTTTTTATCTCTCCAAGAGGTATCAGAGGTGATACCATCTTTACGCTTGATTAGAGCGTACTGATGTTCACCTCTTCTGATTACCATGTTTGCCTTGTCTGGAGAGATTGCTACTGCATGGATATGATTCATCTCTTCTTTAGCCATGCATTACACCTCCTGTTTGTCTTTCTCATCACCTAAAATGTCATCCCAGCTTAGGTCATCATCATCTGTGTCTAAGTCGTCTAAGCCATCTAGGTCTAGGTCTTCTAAATCGTCATCATCTAAGTCTAAATCCTCTAGGTCATCATCATCACTCAAGTCTAGGTCATTCCAGCCTTCAGGAGTAGATTCATTACCATCGTTATCGCCATCATGGTCATGTAATCTTTCAGGCATGTTGTCGGCTATCCAAGCACTAAGTTTTCCCCCATTCTCCATGTGATCATATAGACTTCCGCCCTTAATCTCATCGTTCTGTATTCCTAATTGCTTTGCTACATCATCGAAGTGGTCTATTACAGCATCCTCTCCGCCATACTTTTCGTCCCAACCATTACCATCTTTAGACTCCCCATGATAAAATTCTGGGTGCTTAGAAGCATCAGGCATAATCTCAAACTGGTCGGTGTTCAGTTTAGGCTGATGGTACTGAAGCTCAATTGGTATTTCGCCTGCATAGGCATGCCATTCTGTATACCCTCCTTCACCCCACTTTTTAATCTGGGTCATATCAGGGTGTTTGTCTATCATCTTCATAATAAAGATGTTCTTTAAGTGATCCATATCCCAAATCTTAGCAAAGGAGTTTGAAGTATTGAAGCTATCATCCATTGTTGCTGTACAGTGGTTTAGTACACTAGGGTCTACTTTCATCCATCTGTTACCATAGAAGGTATTGGCTCCAAATTCACCGTTCATAGGATTGAGAGCAATATACGTAGGTTTTCTGTCTTCCAGATTTAAACCTATGGCTTCATGCTCCGCATCTGCCCTGACATATAGATTTGTATCTACATCCCTCAATGCTTTGATACGTTCACGCTCACTGTCAAAATCAGGGTCTTCTATAATATCTTGTACCTGTTCCTTTATGTCGTCAGGGTCACTGAAGTTGTTTTCTATATAGGAGTCTATGGTTGATGCAGCATACCCATTATTCTTTATAGAATCTTCATGCTTACCAGGAAAGTTTATAGAGAGGTTGGCACTATCCAAGTCTTTACGGAACTTATTAGCCAAAGACTCCCCTAACGCTTTATCAACTACCGCTTTGGCTGTAGCTGGATGAGCACCTGCAAAGAACTTATGTCTCATGTCACCATCTTTTAGGGCACCTAACTGAACATTGCGTACAAACGTGTCATCTTTTACAGTGTCTCTTATATGGTCTTCTATGTGTTTCTTAATAGTACCCCAATGGTTCTCATCTAGATACCCTGATGCCCCAGATAGAATTCCATAAGGAGAGCTATATTCTTCCTCATCACTTAGATGCTCTTCCAGACCTTTTAACATCTCATGTATCTCTGGGTGTATACCATGCTCCTGCTTAAACTTATCCTCGTCAAAGTCCTCTTTATCGCTCCCATGTATTTCTTCTTTAGGGACAAAATCATACTCACCGTGAACCTTATGGAATGCTACAGGCATATCATGACTATGATGCATATGGTGTGGAGACTCCTTGTTAAAGTTCTCATCAAACTTATCCATATCATGATCTTCACCTAGTAAACGTTTATTCCATTTTCTCTTACTTTCTTCTGTCTCAGGTAAGAAGAAATGTGGGTGTTCAGGCTTATGCTGAGTCATATCAACCCCTTGGTCTTTCATAGCTTCATGAAAGTCAGGATGGGCACCTAACCCATCCTCTAGGGCTTTCTTGTAACCTTTCATATCATTTATCTGTCTGACACCATGACCTGTACTGGCTTGCTCTGGGCTAACCCATTGCATACGAGTGAATATCTTACCATTCTTACCACGTACATGCACCATCTTCTTAACCAGTTTTGCATAGTTTAGCATGGCTTTACTCAGATTTATATACAACTCCATTGGTATACCCCCTACATGAAGTCATAACCAAAGTTGGACTTAGGCTTATGCTTCTCTAGTATTCTGTCCAACGCAATGTATGCATAGGTAGTAGCACAGGCTAAATGGTCGTCACCAATACGTGTTACTCTCTCATAGATTTCCCCTTCCTCTTCTTCCATGAGGGTACGGACGTTCTTAAGATGTTTAGTAAGCATTGATAACTTCTCACCTGCTCCGAATGTCTTAATGGCTCTAGCCTTCACGTTGTAAAGTGTACGCTTCATCTTAACAGTTTTATCTACCCTTACCTTAGATGCGTTGTCGTTCCATGTGTCTACTAAAGGAATTTTAGACTTGTGTGTATCCCAATCACATGCAAAGGTACGTCCTGGAAACTGTTGTATCAGGTAAGAGTTACGGTCAGCACCGAATCCATTATCCGCTACTATAACGTCAGGGTCATAAGGCTGAAGAAGAGCAGTAAATACATTTACGCATTCCAATGGAGAACTAGGATTATCTTCTATCCAGTGTAGGTCTAACAAGTGAACTTGGTCATCCTCTGTCAATCCCAGTACTACCATCCAGTTAAAGTAACCCCAGTCAATCCCTGCTACTATCTTTCTGTATTTAGAATAGTCTCTGTATCCTACTGGTTCTTGGAATCCTATACAGCTTAATACGTCTTGGTCAGTGATTAATAGACCCTCGGAAGCATAAGGAATTCCTATAACGTAGTTATAGAATAGTTGCTTAACTTTGTATTGGAATTGGTTACGCATGATTTCATCAGCAGAAATCCATACAGCATCTAACTGAGAAATGTGGTATCCTCTTGTTTCCTTAATGTTTGGATATTTGGCCACATACTCCCCTTTGTTCCAACGGTTTAGCTCAAGTTTGCATTTCTGACATTGGAACATATAGGTTCCGTCTTGAATTTGCTCATTTACAAGGTCTACACCATTTGGATTGATCTGTATGATGTTATCCTCTAAAGTAAGGATTTGCCAATGTCCACACTTGTCACACTTATGGTGGTAGTATCTCTGGTCACTCTTTCCGAATACCAAGTCTACCCCACGTCCAGGTATAGTTGGTGTACTCCATCGTCTCATTAGGCGGTATGCAGAGGATTTCATAGATTCACGGAAAGCTAGTTCTACTCCATCTTTCATACGGTCATATTCATCTAGACCTAGAATATCTACTTGTTGACCTTCCCCCAACGCACTACCCCATGCAGAACGTAGGAACAAGGCACTACCATTTGATAGCTTTTTAAGACGAACGTTATTCATCTTACGGTCAAGTCTACTACTGAGGTAAGCTGATTCATCGAATATCGGAGCAATGCGAGTGTTACTAAAGTCTTCCATTTGCTCTTTACGTGGGAATGTATACATTCCGTTGGTCATTGGGTGAGTATCCAAGAACCATATAAACTCAGTAACAGCCATCTCTGATAGCCCTAACTGACGTGACTTACGCACACATTTATCAGGGTGTTGGTCATTGAGTATATCTATCTGCCAAGGTCTATGCTTAATGGGGTTCTTCTTACTGTAGAATGTTATGGGGTTACCCTTGATATATCTGTGCTTCAGGGCATGAAGAGCAGGTAGTTTGTTAACAAGGGCTTCTTGTAGTTCTCTGTTAGTATATGTCATTACCATATTAATCCCTCCTATGATATAATAATCCAGAAAGGGGTAAAGACATAAAAAGAGGCTAGGAAGAATCCTAGCCGAGGGGCATATTCTTGAGGTCATGTAACAGACGATCTAGCTTAGGGTCTAGCTTTTCTTGCTTGTTCAGCAGATTTCTAAGAGCCTTTAATTCTGCTACACCAAATGTGGTGCTGTATTTAACGACTACTGGCTCTAAAGGGGTGAATCTTGATGTGTGAATCATTGGTGCCTGTGCAGTAATGGAACTAGCAGTTGTAGATGTATACAAATTAGTTGTTTCCAACTGACCTACTGATATGCTTGATGCTTTTTTACTCTCATTTCTATCCTTATAGTCTTGTTTGCGTTTTTCATTAGATTTTTCTATACGTGTATCCTTTGCTTTCCTGATGGCGCTCTTATAGATTGTAGAGTGTCTTAGAAAGGAATTAAATCTATACCCACATGCTGCTCCTGTCCTATCTAATTCCCGCCCTGCTACATCAAAGGCTGTTAACTGCGTTTTACCTTTAGATACGTGGCTACACCAGATTTGTACTAGCTTGTTATCCTCAGTTGTAGTCCATTGGTCTCTTCTCATTAATGATGCACTCCTTCATCGTTTTTTAGTAGTAAAAAGCCTTCAAACCAAGGTACCAATATGACTCTTAGATTTCTGTACACCAGTCTTTGATTCCCATACCCTGCATACTTGGACTCCATATTTAGGTTTACATCCACCTGTCCCATCCTGTAAGGGTCTTTAAGAAGTTTTAACATGATGTCAGCACCTACTATGATGGTATCAACCCTGTTGTAATACACAGCTTCTATAGCTACCTTATTCCTAGCTATCTGCTCATCTAGTTTGTCTAAATTAAGAGTTGTAGTGTTCATGACTATGTGTTTTCTATACTCCACTTTGTTACCTAGAAATCCATATTTCACAAGTAGATCATAAACCTTTCCGACTGCCCATTTCCCTATCTTGGTCTTAGCATTGTTGCCTTTCCACTCGATAGTGTTTGGTACTATGAAATTCTCTGTCATAGTTTCAGGAATATACACGAATGGATTGTCCAATAAAAATTCCCCTCCTTTTGACTTAAAAGAAGGGGATTCCACAAATTTGTCTCTCTCTGCTATTCTTTTTTATCTGTATCTTCGTTTTCCATAGCATCGACATAATCATTCATAGCCTGTTGAGCTAATTCTGCTAGAGCATCATCATCTACCATAATGGAAGTACCATCATAGTCGCTTAGTTCATCTGTCTTAGACTTCTTATTAGTACCAATATCAGCTTCATCATTGGCATCATTGAGAGTCCTTAGCATCTCAGCCATAGTAGAACGGATGTCTCCATTGGTAAGGTCTAGCACCTGAGTAATCTTCTGGACACGCATTTCATCAAAGTCATTAGAGTTCTCAGTACGCTCAGTAGCCTCACCCATGAGCAACAAGTCCATCTTCATAACTTCTACTAATTCCTTAGCAGTTCGTATGCCATCAGCTTTCCCTGCTTGGACATCTTCCATGTACTTATCCATGAGAGATTTTAGGTTACTCCTATGTTCTTTCTTAGCTTCTTCACGGTCTTCAGTAACCTTCGTAGCCTTTTTGAAAGCCATAGATAAGCTACTTACAATAGGTTTATTTGCCATCACAATTACCCCCTTCCAATATATTAAAATGAAAAAGAGCATGCTTCTAATGAAACATACTCTCCATCTTTTGAACGTCTACGCTATATCCTTGCCTACTCAGCCCTAATGTAATATTAGTGCGAAACATAGGAGCACCTAAATCTATCATTTCCTTAAACTCTGGATTCTTTAGTGCTCTTTTCTCTGCCACTTCTATACTAGGTGCTGCTATAACAACCGTCAGATACTCGTATCCTGTAGGGGCTAGCATATATAGTTGAAGTCTTTTATGTTCTCCGTCCATGTTACACCCCCTAGTACTCTACCTCGACTGCAATTATACCATGTGGCATACCATCCTTGACGAGTATAGGTATTTCTTGACCTGCTATCAGCACTACTTTAGGTGTATTTGGTCTAAAATTCATCCCTTGAGCTAATACATCCATAGTCTTCTGACTCATGGCTACTTTAGAGACTTTAGGGTACCTTTGCAAGGCGTTATTTATGGTATCCTGTAGAGCATTATATACCGTTTGGAAGGTCATATCATCTACATTGTCATCTAAGAAGGGTTTCAGTTTTTCAGTTAGCTCATTGATGCCACCTGCTATAAGATCGGAGTTCCCATTCTCATCCCATTGTATATCACCCTGATTATGGATTGGCCCATAGGCGGAATTCATATCCATCTTGTTAGCCCAGTCTAAGAGAGATTCCACTGGTGATTCAAATTCTGGGTTCTCATCTAAGTACTCATTACACTCTGCATTAGTTAGGTCTAATGGCAAGTCCCCACGTCTTAGAGCATTGTCAATCTTATCTATGAATTTACACACATGACGGTGTTCACAAGTGTGGCATTGTTCTAAATGGTATACAGGTTTCCTAGCCATCCTCTCATCCCCCTTGACCTTTAAATGAAAAAACCAAAGAGGGCAGAAAATTCTCTGCCCCCTAGATTATTGTACATGTGCTGGATTAATGAAGAAATAATCACCTAGGCCAGGGATATACTTCTCTGCACCGCCTTGTGCACTAACTTGTGTAGCATTCTTGATAAAGAATTTAGTTCCTAGACCTGGTAGATAGTTTTCTGCTCCACCTTTAGCATTAATATGAGCTGGATTGATGAAGAAATCAGTACCTAAGCCTGGTATAAAGTCACTAGCATCATACGTATCTTGATTCGGATTCATAAAAGCACCTCCTTCGCTTATAAAATCGTGAAGGGGGTCTTATTCATTAATGATGTTTTGTGAATACATGGTGTACAACTGTATGATGCACCACATGGTGTACTACTACGTGATGTACCGCATGATGCACTATTACATGGTGGGATGAGTATCCATAAGTATGATGTACTACATGGTGGACTACTACGTGACTTGTGTGGTAGTCAGAACAACCTGCCATGATTCCGATTAGTAGCATGAGTGCCATTGCTAGGATGAGTATACGCTTGTTCATATAATCACCTCCCCTCATTTCTAACATTAGCCCACATTTCCTTAACTGCTTGCCCACCTCTTTTAGCTCTCTCCTGCTTATTTAGGGTCAGCTTTTCCTTTACCTTAGTGTAAAGCATAGGGTCAAGTTCAGGTAATCTAGCTGTTAAATGTTGCCATATACCAGATCTACTGAAGCCAGTTTCTTTAGCCACTGAGCGTACTGTTTGTCCATCCTTTAGAAACATTAGTGCATGCTTTACTACTCTTGCATCTCTTTCTACTTTAGTTGTTGCCATATTGTTTTCCAGCTCCTTATACAACAGATTGTAAATTTGTATAAACATAATAGGTTGGTTTAGGTTTCTCAATAAAATCTCATATAATTTTAATAGGATTGGGGAAGTCACCCTCCCCACTTATAGAACAACTACGCTGTATATCTATATCCAATCATCCTCCCCTATTGCCATTTCTACTTTCTTGATAATGGTTGAGAATGGTAGTCGCTTGTCAATTACCGCTCCATAGGCACCTATTAGCTGTGAGAAGACTGATTCATTTATACCTGTAGTCTGTGCCAAGCCATTGAGTAGGTATACAATGTTCTCTGCTATTCTGTCAGGGGATAGTATGTGGTTCTTACCTTCTATGAACCCCTTCTTGTAAGCTACAGTTCCATCAATAAACTGTATGATTGGGAACTGACTATCCCTTACAACTAGCTTTATTGCTGGATTACCTCCCTCACCCTTGTGGGTAATAAAGAATACATTGCCAATTGTGTTGCTCTGTTTCTCCATATTCTTCCTCTCCCTTCACCATAAAAGAAGGAAGAACCCCAAAAGATTCTCCCTCATATGGTATTCTTACAATTCTCGGTTAATGTTGCTACCTGCATCTTGGCTAGTGAGTAACGTGCTAGAGGGATAAGTTGGTACAAATGGCGGTGCTTGTGGCATCCCCTTAATGGTGCCACCAAAAGCATTTGGACTTAGATTAAACGTAGCCTTCTTCTCCTCACCTAGTACAACCTGTACATCTTTTAAGCCAGGTGCAGTGTATTCATTAGTTCCGTATCCTTGACTTACGTTTCCTACATTCACATTTACAGACTTCACTTCATGACCTAGCTTCTTCTCTAGGTGATCCTTAATAATCTCCTTCAAGTCCTTCTCTGATAATGTAACTGTTAATTCCATTACTATTCCCCCTTCAGTTCGTTAAATCTGTCTTCTACCTTCTTCTTTGCATCATTAGGCAGTACATTGATTAATTCCAACAGATGATAGTATCTTGTGCTCATCTCCATACGCTTTACACAGTCTTCTGTGGAACTGGCACCATTAGGCTGTCTGTAATAAAAGAAGTGGTAGTACTTATACTTATCAGCGGCTAGGTAGTCTAAGAAATCATCCATTATGTCTTTTCCACTCCTTCTTAGCTTTACTCCTGTTGTAAGCCTTTGCGCTATTCTTGACCTTAGTAACAGGCTTGATGTCACCCCATGTACCCCTAGATTTACTCATCTTGCCTATTGTCTTTCTCATATCTTTGTACCATTCTCTGTATAGAGTTGTGGTGACAGATACTCTGCTGTCCCCATTGTGTCTTCAGACCCACAATACGGGCAAATATGAAATGCTGGCTCATCTGGTATGGCGAAATGTTTTTGACAACTATCATTCTCACATGCTATTACTGCCCACTTCTTGTTCACTTCTTAAACACCTTCTTTAGCTGATTGATATTATCCAACTCACCCATTAGCTTATCATTACAGAACTCAGCCGCTTCATCATACTTCGCATCTAGCTCGTTAATATGAGCAGGTAGCTCAATACCAACGTCTACCCTTGCGAACTGATAGTTGCCAATGCTTAAAGTCAATCCTGTAGAGTATTTCACCTTTGCTAGTTCATGTGGCTCTGCTTTAGACATTCCATATACCTCACTTTCCTCTTTGTTGGCTGGATGGTCTATCTCAGCCTTACCCTCATAGATTTGAACTGAGATAGTGTATTGACCTCTTACCATGTCATCACCTCATTATGAAGTATGCAATTGCTAGTATAACCCAGACGAACCAGAAGTCAAATAGGATAGCTAGTGCAAGGAACATTAGGTTGAGCACCAGTGGTAATGCTACTATCATTAGAAAGCAGAATATGATGAATCCTGCAATCACTGTCATCACCATGATGTCACCCAGGATATAAACACAACTACTATACCAAATAACAATGAGTATGCCGCTAGCAGTAGTATTCCGTATAACCATTTCTTACGTAGAGGAAACTTGTCATCCCATGTGAATCTATCAAAGTACCATACAGCAGTAAAGATAACAAAAGCACAAAAAGCTAGTATGCTGAATGTTACAAAGGCAATCTGTAGCGCAGTTACAGTTAACATTTGCTATTACCTTCCTCCGTCTCTAGCTTGGAGCCTAACATTTCCAACTCCTCAAAGAGTTTGTTTACTTTATGGTATTCCATACTTAGATTTGCACGCTTCTCATTTACAGCTCTATCAGGAGATTGACACCTATGGTTCCTGTCATATACATCAAAGTTGTTTCTAGCACTGGCACTGAGCATCTTCATACCTCTGATAAGCAGATTCAACTCTTGTGCATTTACCTCCAGAGTAGCACCCTCAACTATGGTTACCTTCTTTACCTTACTTCTCACTACTGTTACCCTCCATTTCCGCTATTTCCGCTATTTCCTCTAGCATTTGGGTGCCTATCCTTTTCAAGCCATCTCTCATTTCTAAGGCTTGGTTGTACTTATCTAAAGTCCTGGCATATTGCTCGTCCCCACCTGCTAATCTATTCAGTTGAGCACTCAAGTCTTCACATTTGTAGGCTAGCCCTGAGATAAGGATGTCCAGTTCATCTTGGCTTACTTTAATATTGACACCCTTTACTACTACGATCTTGTCTACCTTTGCTAACATTATATGTCACCCTCCTTTTTATACTTCTTATTAAGAGCCACTAACTCATCCTTATACTGCCAGTCCTTTACCATCTTACGTGTTAAAGCTGACCTTCTATGGTGCTCCAATCTACCTTCCAATGAGTGTAGCCTACTCTTAAGCCTAACCATTTCCTCCTTGATTTCAGCTTCTTCATTAGCACCAGGACAAGTACAGTAGTGAATCCAGTCATACCCACGTATGTCTCCTTGGTCATCCTCTTGGGCTTGCTCCCCACAGTACGCACAACGTCTAATCTCAGGTGTCTTAGCAGTGTTGAACTTGCCTATCTGATCATCAATGAAGTTTAACTTGAATGTAGTGGTCGGATGTATCATGCTATCCCTCCTATTGATTTTCGACTTCACCTTAAAAGAAGTCAGAGGGCAGGAATCTTCTCCTTCTGTAGCCATATGTTAATCAACTAAGATGGCTTATATTTGTTAATAGAGAGGTGAATATAAAATGGAAATAGAAAATACTAATGTAAAAGCACATAAAACTATCCGTCACTTAGAGGAAGTAGTTATCACACCTGAGCATGTTAAACGTAAGGAGTCTAAGGAATTTAGGGCTTCTAAGCGTAGACTAAAGCAGGATGGACACTACCATTGCTATGTGTGTGGTAATGAGAAGAAGCTACAAGTGCATCACTATGGTGCAGAGTGGTCATTAGAGAACAACGTGGATTTCGGTAAGTTAAAGGAATTCGTTGAAGAGTGGGACGTATATGGCTATGGTAGACTGTTGAACAAGCAACCGATTGAAACGGTAGATGACATTAGGAACATGATGGTGCTATGTCAAGAGCATCACACAGGTGGTACGAAGGATGGTAGTGCCAACGGTATCCATAACATCACATTCCCAGCTTGGATTAGCCAGAAGCTAGATAAAATAGTGAACACATCAGTACCCCTTGCAGACCCTACGAACGCTAAGAATTTGAAGTAAAGGGGTATGGGGGAGTTTAAAAATGTGTACTCGAAAAAGGGAACCCTCTATAGGCAATGGGGGGTGCCCTTTTTTCTTTTTAAAAAGGAAGGGGGAGGGGGGTCGTATTGGGAGAGTATGGGGAGTGTTGCTGGTATTGGGGGAGTGCTGAGAGTTGGGAATAGAGTGCTAGGAGAGGGGAGAGTTTAGATTAGAGTACTAGGGTAGTGGTTTGGGCGGAGTCCCTGCGTGCCCGATAAAGGAAACATAGGTTCCTTACGGGGATTCTCACTTAGCAAAACAGGGGGAGGGGGTAGGATTCTGCACAGAACAAGGTCTATTTCACAGCAAAGGGGCAGAGCCATATTGACCCCACCCCTTTCTACCTTCTACTTACCATCCACAAACCGCTGTACCCTTGCCTTGATACTGTCAATAGGCAACTCACGCTTGTTCTTAGCAAGCTCATCAAGCCTAGCACGATACTTTCTTTCACAGTAATAACAGCCCCAGTCATGGTCACACCAATAGCCCTTTACCTTGCAATACACTGGCATGTTAAAGCCCCCTTGCCACTAGGTCATCCCACTTAGCTTGCCACTTTTCATTCCTGTCAGCATAAGGCACATAAAAGGCTGTAGCAGGGTCATAGCCCATAAACATCAGCGAAGGCATGTCTAGATTCATTAGCTTAATGCGATAGCCCTCATACTTCAGCTCATTGTCATGCATGCTGTTAGGAGCACCAAGCAGTTCCATGATAGCTCTTCTCATATAAGGCATGTCAGAACGCCTATTGCACACTAGTATTAGGCTTGGCCAGCTATCCTCTTCTCTAAACATAAGAGCTATTTTAATGGCATCCACATCCAGATTAACACTGTTAGTATCCATGAACACTGCATGTCTTAGGGCATCGAACTGATCATCATTAGCCATTGCTTATGCCTCCCACTTTTTGAATAATTTGTTATACTCAGCATTATAACGTTCCTTGATGGCTCTTGCTTGTTTGTTGTTAACGTCTTTATCAGCGATTAAGCTAGTCTTTTTAGCTGATAACAGCTCTAGTTGAGCACTTAGGCTGGCTATCTCATCATTAATGGCTTGCACATCAGCGTCTATTTGAAGCGACTTATCATTGGCTATTGCTTCAGCATCAGTTAAGTCATTACGTGTCTCAGCTAGCACATCTAATTGCTTTAAGGTGATAATTCTGTTTATATCTTTGGTAAAGCCAAACTCTTCTTCATATAAGGTGATAATAGTTGGTCTGCCTAAATGACTGCCTTTCACATACATGATGTTATCTGCATCAAACCAATAGGTAATGCCATCATTATCTGTCCAAACATGCTCTGCGGTACCAAAGCCATCTAATACAGCTTCATTGACCTCTTCAATATGGCTCTTGCGATACTCTTCTGCTTGGGCTTCTGGTTTAATACCAATAACACGTTGCACCCAACGTAAACCTGCGTGAACAGATACGTTGACTGGTAGCTCTTCAATATCCACCTCTTTTTCAGCTTCTTTACTATCCATCTCAACATGCATGCCTGTCTTATCATAGATAATGTCTAATGATTTGGTTTCAAGCTGATGCTTATATACCTCAATGGCCACTTCATCTATTAAAGCTGGCATTAGGGTATCAATGTCACGTCTATTAAGACCACGCTCATACCTTTCATCACGCTTTAGCAATGATACATCAGTGATTAAGTCGATATATAATCTAGCGTCTTGCTTGTCATCATAATAGCGAACTGCATACCAGCTATCCTCCAATTGGACTGTATTTTGGCTAAGAGACATTGCATTCAGTATCTTCTCATTATTCTTTGCTATTGCGTCCTTATACTCTTGCTTAGCTAATTTAAGTGGCTTTACATCTTTATCACTGCAACCATTGGTTCGTGCTACCTTGATTGCATGACTTATTGCATCATGTTTTCGCCTATCAGCCATGTATTGTGCTCTAATTGTTGAGCTAACCTCTGTTGGCATAAGAAATCCCTCCTTGCTTTAAATAAAGGAGGGAAAGCGAAATTGACACCATGTGTATTACCTGTCCTTTGGTCAGTTTGTTATAGATCTAGCACGGAAATATCCAAGGTCATACAACCTAAGTCGAAGGTCTCTAAGTCTTACTGTTATTAGACTCTTCTCAAGCATGTTATCAGCTTGAATGGCTTCATGTAGTTCAGCTAAAGCGTAATCTAATTCAAGTTTAGCTACTGCTATTTCCTGCTTCTTCATCTCTTTCTTCTTCTCTTCACGCCTACTACCAGTAGTTTCAAATGGCATTGGAATCCCTCCCTTTGCACCTAAAGAAACCACCAAAGAGAGAATTTTCACCTTGATAGTTTATTTATGGTGAGGTGATAATCAGATGAGATTTCCATATAAAGTAACAGTAACAGGTAAAGGTGAAGACGTGCATGTAAAAGTAGAGCCACAGCCTATTACAACTAAAGAGGAGTTCAATACCGTAGTTACTGGAGCATTCCAGAAGGCACTAATGAGTGAGTCTATTGCTAATACAGCTAAAGGCAGAGCACAACTAAAGCATGATATTGAGCATCTACTCAAAGACTTCCATAACCAGAGGATGATAGTGCCGAGGGACGAAAAAAGATGAAAGAACTCGTCAGCTAGACTGCATAGGGGGTGGGGAAATGAATAAGTTTATCATAGTGTTTTATAACAGATTTGCATGCCAGACACAGACTCATACTGTTGAGGCTAAGAATAAGCATATAGCGAGACATAAATTCTGGGAGAAGTACCCAAAGGAGTCTTACTATGACTGCATTGAGGTTATTGAGCAGGTATAACGCTAGAATGGCTAACTGATACACTTCCTACACTGTCTCAACGTCCTTGATTGAAACCCCGAAAAGAGGGAAAATTGAGTTAACAAGAACACGACAAAGGGGATGTATTAATATGGTATGGTGGTTCATTCTAGGGTTTATTATTACTGGGGTTATCTTTCACGCAAAGGATGAAGCTAAGAGAATAGCCAAGGAAGCTGAATGCCAACGAAGGATAGAAGAAGCTAGACGTCAAGGCTTCTATGAAGCTATTACTCAACATAAGAACTAATATGAGAGAGCTGATGCTTATAGCGTTGGCTCTCCTTTAATATACGAAGTATATTAAAATAATAGTGCTTTTAAGTTATTAAAAGTAAATTAAAGA
>FTJU01000902.1_pt3 | contig 22783 bp, 25 predicted proteins | sample 1658961 | NCBI WGS metagenome assembly FTJU01 (sample SAMEA3914878, study PRJEB12502) | metagenome | biome: forest; material: soil | place: USA | collected 2012-03-12 | depth 0.3 m | reverse complement strand
CCCCACCCCCGCCCGCGGTTTCTGGTGGATGGACTACCCCGACGGCCGCTACTACGTGAAAACCGGCGACCCCATCATCGCCAAACCCATCGAACCCCATGCCATGGCCACCGAAATCCACCGCCTCACCACCCTCACCCAGCGCTACTACAGCGAAGACCGCGAACACGAGGAATACCTCCGCACCCGCCACTGACCTCATCCCATCGAGTGGGGAGCTGGTCGCCATTGATGGAAAGCTTCCTTGACATACGTCGGCACGGTTCCGACACTGGAGCCATGACAAGCGAGCTTTACATTCCGAAGCGGAGTGCGGGCGATCGGGCGCGCGCGTGGTCCTATCAACGGGATTTCTGGCCCGGCATGATCGGCTATCTGGTGGTGCTTGCCGCGGTGCAGGTTTGGGGGAACCTGGATGGGCACAGCGCGTGGCGCTACCTGTGGGCGGTGCTCCCGACCCTGCCCGCGCTGTGGATAGTGCGGGCGGTGTGGCGCCACGTCGGCCGCATCGATGAGTATCAGCGGTTGCTGCTGTTCCGCGGACTGGCGGGCGGGTTCGCCGTCGCCATGATCACCTCGATGATCGTTGGCATGCTCGACATTGCCGGTCTGTTTTCAGCGCTGCCAATCACCGGGTGGATCATCTTCGGCGCCGGGATGCTGGGTTGGGTGGTGGCCGGACAGATCGGGTCGCGTCGATGAAAAACCAGCTGCGCACCCTTCGTGAGCGCCACAGCTGGACTCAGGCGATGCTCGCCGATCGACTCGGCGTCTCCCGGCAAACCATCAACGCCCTGGAAGCCGGTCGTTACGACCCCAGCCTGCCGCTGGCCTTCCGCATCGCCGCGATATTCGACCAACCCATCGAAGCGATCTTCCTTCCCGACGAGGATTCGACCCGCTCACCGCACGCCAAACGGACGTGACGGCCGACCAACTGGACTGCGGTAATGATGAATTCCTTCATCACACGGGCAGTGGCTTACCCACAAAATCATCTGGCAGCACCTGCGAATTCCGGGCCTACGAAGCCGTGGCGGTACGACTGTGGGGGTAGGGCGAATTCCGGGGGTTACCGGATAGGCATGGGTGTACCTCTTCCCTACCGTCATAACCGACATGTCGAAATGACTTCGGTCCTGAGGTGGAGAGAGGTAGCAGCGTGGGTATGGGCATATTTCGGCGACGCGGCCGGTACGCGATCGTCGCCGCCGCACTGCTGGCCACAGCGGGCTGCGGCGGTAGCACGGAGAAACCGAACACGGCCGCACCGTTGCCCGCGCAGGTCTCCGATGCGCTGACCGACCTGATCCGCTCCGGTCTGCCCGGCGCGCAGGTCGTCGTCAGCGGACCCGACGGAGAGCACACCGCCACCGCGGGCGCCGGCGACCTCACCACCGCAGCGCCCTACGCCGACCGCGCCCATATTCGAATCGGCAGCGTCACCAAGTCCTTCGTCGCCACGGTCGTTCTGCAACTCGTCGCGGAGGGCGCCGTCGAACTCGACGCTCCGATCGAGCGGTACCTGCCGGGTGTGGTGCAGGGCAACGGCAATGACGGCAACAAGATCACCGTGCACCAACTGCTCCAACACACCAGCGGCCTCGCGGACTTCGCTCCGGAAGTCGGCTCGCCGAAGCTGCCCCAGCAACTCGATCAGACGACCGACGGCAAGGCCTACCGCGATTTCACACCGCCCGACCTGGTCCGCATCGCAATGAGCATCCCGCCGCAATTCGAGCCGGGAGCGCAATTCCAGTACACCAACACCAACTATGTGCTCTTGGGCATGCTGATCGAACGCATCACCGGCCAGTCGCTCGCCGCCGAGATCAGCAGCCGCATCCTCGAGCCCCTCGCACTGCACGACACCTACTTCCCGTTGGCCGGTGACACCGGCCTGCGCGATCCACACCCGCGCGGCTACCGCAATGTCGACGGCAAGTGGGTCGATGCCACCGACATGGAGGCGGCATGGGCGGGCGCTGCCGGCGCGATCATCTCCACCGGCGCCGACGTGAACCGGTTCTTCACCGCACTGTTGACCGGAAAACTGCTTCCGGCACCACAACTCGCGCAGATGGAACAAACCATGCCGTGGCCGTCCGCCCCCGGGATGGCCTATGGACTCGGCCTGATCCGATTCCAGCTGCCTTGTGGGAATGAAGTGAAGGAGGCTTGGGGGCACGCCGGCGGCATCGTCGGCTTCACCACCCTGGCGATCGCCACGTCCAAGGGAACCGCGGCAACCATCAGCGTCAACACCGAACAGATCAACGATCAGTTCTCCGCCGCATCCACCTCTATCACCTGTGCGGTCGCCTAACCCGACAAATGCGAGCGATCACCACCCACGGCAACACGCTGGATGGTCACCTATCGGCATTTCCCGCCGCAACCATCCTGTACCGGCGCCTTCTCCGAACTAACCTCGAGGCGCTCAACGGTGCGGCTGGATCAGCGATCGTTTGCCGCATAACTAGTGGCGAGTTGAGCTCTGCATGCGTTCTGGATCTCATATGCGAGTTGCTGTTCCGTTCGGCCCCAGCCCGCTCCCCACTCGTCTTCAAGATCGAATATCCGGCCGAGCGGAAGTGCGATGACGCTGTCGGCATAGCTGGACCGGTCGACGATCTCGCAAACCTTGTCCAGTACCCAGCGCTCAGCTGCTCGGTTGTCGGCGTGCATGCGTGCGAGTTCGGTGAACGCCACCTGGGCTGCGGCTGCGGCTGCGTCCCAGTCCGGGATGGATGCGCTGCAGTCGGCCAGCGCCGCGGCAAGTATGTCGTGAACCTCATGAGAATCAGTGCCACTCAACCCAGCCAATTTCCTGAGCATTTCACCGTCACGGCCTTGCACCAGCCAATGCGCTGCCCAGAGCGGGATCCGTTCGCACGGGATAGTGCCGAGCGCTACCCACGCGGCGACCAATTCCGGTGTCGGGATCTCGCCGGAGTCGAGTGCAGGCCAGTCGTGCATGCCAGCCATGATGCCTCACCATGAGGGTAGTTCCTGAAACACGCGAGTTCAGCTGGGATCGCTACTGATCGAATGTGGTTGCATCTGGCAGGGTCACGACGAAGTGAGGCTTCCAGCAGTCCGTTTCCTCAGTGGCTATCTCGGCCTGGCAGGTCGAGCAGACGAGGTTGGGGCCATTCATGCCATCGGGCCCGCAACATCCAGTCGACCGATCGTCATCGGCATGTCGAGCCGCACCGGTGACGTCGTCGGGGTTGAGGATGAAGCCTTTATTCCAGCTCACCGCATAAGTCCCCTTGGCCATGAAAGCCTTTCCCGGAGTGTCCTTCTCTGCGGATGGGTCTGCCTGGCGGATGGGCGAGGTCAGGCGTCCGCCGCACCGAGCGCATACGAGAAAGAGCATGCTCCTGATGTTCTCCTGTGTTTACTTCTGGGGATAGCTGCCAGGCGGCACCTAACATGGACCGATCACACCTTAAAGAAGGGAAGAACGCGAAAATAACCCAAAAGACGTGTCAGCAGCAGGTTTCCACGATGACGAACAAGTGCGAGCCCCAGATGGATGAACGAAAACCTTCACTGATGCCCGGCTCTGCGCGGCAATCGTCGATGGTGTCAACAGAACGCCAATCTGGGATCTGGCACACATTCCGTGACGCGCCCCGCGGGATCGCGCACTCACTCAACAGGATTCGCCTCCACATCAGATCACGTTCTGCGCTGTTGGTTGAACCGCCCCGACTTTCTGGCCGCTTCCTTCTCTGTGAAGGATGTGGGCCATGCCCAAGCGTTATCCGATCGAGCAGCGTGAGCGTGCGGTGAAGATGGTGCTGGACCGAATTGACGGGTATCGGTCGGCGTATGCCGCCTGTCAGGCGCTCGCTCCGAAGCTCGGCATCCACGCCGAAACGCTGCGTGTCTGGGTGAAGCAGGCCCAGATCGATACCGGGAAGGCTCCCGGGGTGACGAGCGCGGAGCAGGCGCGGATCAAGGAGCTCGAACGAGAAGTGCGAGATCTGAAGGAGGCCAACGAGATTCTGAAAGCGGCCTCGATTTTCTTCGCGCGGGAGATCGACCCGCGCCGCGGTTGATCTGCCAGTTCATCGATCAGATGCGTGCTGTGGGTTACCGGGTCGATCCGATCTGTCGCGTGCTCACCGAGCAGGGCGTGCAGGTCGCCGGACGCACCTATCGGAACTGGAAAACCGCGCCTGCGTCAGTACGGACGGTGACCGACGCGCATCTGACCGACGCGCTGCTGGCTACCATCGGCACGCCCGAGGGAATGTATGGGCGCCGCAAGATGACCCCATATCAAATTTTCGCTGCTCGACTGGAATCGAGTCTCGAATCAGCCTTCCTTCATCGATCTTGCGTAGAGCTTCGGCAATCTCTTCCGCAGGTATGGGAGCGGCGCCAATCTCCTCTAACGTGGAGAACGTCTTTCCTGCAATCCTCTCACTCATGCTGCCTTTCCGAGATCGAGCAAATCTATTTGGGTTGGTTTGAATTCGTAACTTCCGAGATGGTCGGGCATGGCCCTATTTTGGAGAGTCAGGAACCCTTCCTTCAACGGAAAGATTACTTCCTTCTGGTCGGGCCAACCCGAGTACTCTTCTATCAACCGTCCATACCGAGAATAGATGTTGAACCTCACATTTCCGTAGAAGCTTGCTGCTACGAGCTCGCTGGTGGTAGAGCTGGTGAAATCGTCATGGGTGACCACGCACCCAACCTTGTACTTCCTTATCACACTTAGCGGTAGTCGTGCGGTGCGATACACAACGACACCCTCGGCCCTCGGCAGCTTGGTCAGCGCGCGGTTTATGGCATCGATTCGCTTCTGCTGCGAATCCGTCACAGTAGCGTCCCGCAGTGCTGCGTTTAGTTCCAAATGTCCCCCGTTGGTATAATTTCTCAGCTCTCGACGTTCGAGCATGGTCAGTCTATTGTGCCATTTCGCTACGATCCGGCTCTCGACTCGCCGGGAAGCGGAACGCTCTATGTCCAAATCTTTGATAAGAGCTAAGGCGTCAGCCTCTGCTAGACGGTTGGCTATCTCAGAAGCGGAGACGCCTAGATGCTCAAGTCGCCCGGCGATTGCCTCCGCCGCATGCAGGAGGCCGGGGTGCTCGCCCGTGCCCCGGAGTCTTGTGATAATTTCGCTGAATACTTCTACTAGTGGCTCTTGCATGATTCTCGGGATGGGACGTAATGCGGTCGTTCTGGGGTTGTATTTATGGCGCGCCTCCACGACTCGTCCGGTTCGTGTCTCGGGTGCGTGTTGAGTCCTTTGGCGAGTCCCGCCTAGCTGGTGATAAGTCTCGCCGATGCAGCCCTCCGGTCGGTTGTCACCGATGGGAAGTCGTTGTGAACCGTGCCGATTTTCTGCTGCCCCGTTGCGGGGTTGCCGACTGGTGAGGCCGCGTATTCAACTGTCGCGGGTTCTCGGAGGAGCCTAGTACCAAGGCCGCGCAGTTTGGGTTCCTGCCCGGTTGTCAACCGGGCAGGATATGCACGCTGATCTGGGTTTTGTAGATGTTGCGGTCGATGTCGCCCTTGGCGCGGTGTTTGGAGATGGCGCGTTTTACGATGCGAGGACTGCTGCGTGAGCGGCGCGGCGGCAGCGGGCTGGAGGCGACCGCGCGGCCGATGGTGCCGATCAGGTCGATCGTGGTGGTGGCCAGGACTCCGGCGGCGTGGATCAGCTGGTCGCGGGCGGTATGCATGGCGATGGTGAAACTGCCCCGGTCGGGGCTGAAACCTGGTGTGGCCAAAGCGGTTGTCGGCGATGGCGGTGCGTAGTGCCTGGTAGGTGATCAGCAGGGCGTATACCTCCTGCGCCACCCCGGCCGGGGTGCGAGCGCGCAGCACCCGCCCACCGAGGATGGTTGATTTCAGTTCGAAATAGCTGGTTTCTATCTCCCACCGCTGACTTTGGCTCCTTACAGGACCAGCACACCCTTCTGCCAGCGGAATTCGGCTGTGTCGGCACCGATCGGGATAGACGGCTGACGCGCCGGATCGATCAGTCTGACGTAACTGCCTGCGGATTCCGCCACCACTCGCATCTGATGCGACTTTCTCGCATCAGATGCGACCGATGGAGGTGGGCTGATTGGATTCAGCCGACTTCCGACAGCCCGCGCAGAAGCGGCAAGGCGCGGTGCAGGAAATCCCCGGGGCAATCGGTGGGGCCGGCGATCGCCTGCCAGTCGCGGTGACCGCTGATCGCCGGCATGGTGGCGGTGGCGCCGTTGACCGGGTTGACGTAATGGACCTGGGCGAACGGGTCCAGCTCCAATCCTGTGCACAGCCGGGCAAGGACGACGTCGAGGCTGTGCAGGGCCGGCTTACTGGGCAGATGGTGGGTGAAATCCCCAATCATGCAGATGCCGATATTGCCGGTGTTCGCGCCGAACACGTGTCCGGCGGTGATGATCCGGGCACCGCGGGTGAGCGTGGATCCCGGCTCGAAGATCGGCGAATCGTCGGCGGGCTTGGTGGCGGTGCCGGTGCTGCGGCCCGCGTAGACCACGCCATTGGGGTCGATCACCAGGTGATAGCCGATGTCGCCCCACCCTTGCCCATCCGGGGCCGGGAGCGCGTGATAGCGGAAGATTTCGTGGACCGCGTCGCGGTAGTCGCTGTACTCTGTGCCGTCCGGAATGGCCGAGTGATGCACGGTTATCAGCTGCGCTGGCGCGAATTCCGGTTCACCCCAGGTCATCAGGGATTCGTCGACGCCCCATCCGGATCGGGTCACCACCGGGAAACCCCAGGCGTAGGAAGTGGTGACCGGGTTGCGGAACGGCTGGGCCAGTGGCGGCCCGAACAGGCCCACCACACCGCTGCCGGCGCTGATCTCCTCCGCACCCGCCGGCACCGCCAGCGGTTCGGACAGCGCCGCCCGCCGATCGTCACGACCGTGCTGCGCGGCTCGCACCGTCACCGGATCGGCCCATGCGCCGTTCAGCCGGAACCGCACCTGCTGAACTTCGGGCGGTACAGCAACGAATCTTGCACCGCGACAATCGATCCCGCTCGGCGGTTGCGCACCCGCGGGAACATCCGGGACCAAGCCGGCACCAGCCAGCGCGAGAGCCCCGGCGAGCACCGCCCGCCGGCGCGGACGGGCCACGGCCTGCGAGTCGACGGATTCGTTTGTCTGCATCGGCATGAAATTCCTTGCTGCGTAGGGGATCTCAATGATCCAGGAGCTGAGGTTCCCCAATCGATACCATCAGGCGTCGCGACCGGCTTCCACTCCGTGGGAACCAGGTGTCTGTACATACGGAAATCAGCGACATCGGTCAGCCGCGGTCCGGGAACGGACCTCCGACGGCGAGTCAGCTCCCGACCGGACACCACCCGCTCGAGCCGCGGATACACGGTCCGATCGATCAACGCCCCCCAGCGAAACCTTCACCCGCACAGCTCGATAAACGACCGGGTCGGCAGCCGCGACCGAACCGCCCACAGCAGCAACGGAATCCATTGCATACCTCTCAGTGGGCCACGACCTGGGAGGCTACTTTCGGGTGATACGATACGAGGCGTGTCGTATCTGAATAGCTCACTCAATGGTGGTCAGCCTTCTCGCGGCCGCCCACGTGACGAACACTTGGAGCAGCGCATACTTGCCGCTGTCGAGTCGCTCCTGTCGGAGTATGGCTACGACGGCGTCACGTTCGAGGAGGTGGCGCGTCGGTCCGGCGCCGCCAAGGCGAGCTTGTACCGACGGTGGAAGTCCAAGCGGGACATGGTGATTGCCACGCTGAAGGCTGGGCCCGCTCGTCGCGACGGAGCCGACCCTGTCAACACGGGCAGCCTGCGTGGCGACTTGCTGATGCTGTGTCGTCGGCTCGACCGCACCATGCGAGCAGCCGACAGCCAGACCGCCATCCTGCTTCTGCAAGCAGGGCTCGAGGACCCCGAACTGTGTGAGGCCATCGAGACGTCGGTTGGACCGACCGGAGCCCGCCTGCCGCAGGAGGTGATCGACGCCGCGGTGCTTCGGGGAGAGCTTCCCCATGGCATCGACCCCTTCCCGTTCGAAGAAGTCGTGGGCGCCGCCCTGCTGATTCGCAGGGTCAACGGGCTGCTGGTCGACGATAAGTACCTTGACGCCCTGGTCGACACCGTCCTGGTGCCGTCCCTTCGAGCGACCTCAGGACATGGCCGGCCACTGCCCGCCGGCATCTTCTCAGGCCGCCCGACACCCCTGCCGCGGCAGCACCCACTCCCAAAGGAGAACCAGTGAACCCCCCTGTCATCGAGGGCTTCGAGTACCGATTGATTCCAGGCGCTGACCACGTCGGGATCAACGTCGCTGTCGGCGGTGATGGCCCGGCTGTCGTGCTACTGCACGGCTTCCCACAAACCCATTACATGTGGCGCCACGTGGCCCGGAAGCTTGCCGACGCTCACACCGTGATCGTGCCGGACCTGCGCGGATACGGCAGCAGCGACAAGCCATCCGGCATCGACCCGGCGACGTACTCCAAGCGCACCATGGCCGATGACATCGTGAAGATCACCGGTTCCCTCGGGTTCACCCGGTTCGGCCTCGTCGGACACGACCGCGGTGCTCTCGTCACCGTCCGGGCCGGCTTGGACCACCCAGAGGCGGTCGAGTACATCGGCATTCTCGACGTTCTGCCCACCCTCGACACATGGGCCGTGCTCCAAGGCGTGAACGCCAAGGTTGCCTGGCACCTGTATCTGATGGCCCAACCCATCGGCCTCCCCGAGAAGATGATCTCGGCCGTCGCCCCCGAATTCTTCGCATCCTTTCTGGATGCCTGGGACAGCGACGGCTCGACCTTCACGGCGCAGGAGCGCGACTATTACATCCAGGGTTCGGCCGCGGCCGTCGATTCGATCGTCGCCGACTATCGGGCGACCGCCAGCGTCGACCTCGAGATGGATCGAGCCGACCGTGCCCGCGGCGCTCAGCTCACCATGCCCGTTGCCGTCATCTCACAAGACTGGGGCTCACAGCTCGGCTTCGACGCCGCCGCCCTCTGGCAGGCATGGGCCCCGGACATGACCTACGAGGCCACCACCGCCGGCCATTTCATGGCTGAGGAGAACCCGGATGAGATCGCCGCATTCATCAGCAGCCTCGCCGCTCGCGCCAATCGCCAGCACGGAACCGGCACATAACCGCGGGCACCGCCGATCGCATTCGCAGGCAGTCTGTCCAGTTGTGGTCAACCGGACAGTCCCCGGCTGTCGGTGATCGTTGCCCATCGGTGTGCGAGGAGTCGGCATGCCTGGACGAGTTCGGGTGGGTGCAGGTCGGTTAGTTCGGTGTCGAAGGTGGCGAGGATGCCGGCGATACCGGCCCAAGACCAGGCGCCAAGGGTGAGCCGACAGTGGTCGCTGTCGAGGTGTTCGACGACGGAGCCGCCTGGTGCCCAGCGGGCCACGACGTGCGTGGGCAGATTGAGCTTGGCTGTGCCGGTGCATTGCCAGGCGGCGGGCGTGTCGCCGCGGTCGTGGGTTCTCATCACGAAGTGGGCGAGGTCGTCGCTGGGGAGCTCGCGGGCGGTGAAGGGTTGCGTGGTGGGGCGGGGGTGCAGTCGGTCGACGCGGTGCACGCGCCATTGGTGGTCGGTGCGGTCGTAGGCGACCAGGTACCACCGACCGGCCCAGACGACCAGGTGGTGGGGTTCGATGCGGCGAGCGGGCAGGAAGTCGGGGTCGCCGGGTTCCGGGCGGGTGCCATCGGGACGCAGTGTCTCGATGACGAGCAGGTGGCGGTGGCGTACGGCGGATCCGACCACGGTGAGCGCGGCCGGGTCGATGGGAGGCGACGGGAACTCCCAATAGTTCTGCAGCCGAGTCAGGCGCAGTGATTCCATGGATGCCCGCAGCGCCGGGGGCATGACCTGTTGCAGCGTGGCCAAGGCCCGCGCCGCGTCGTCGCCGAGGCCGAACATGGTGCTCGGCGCGGTCTGTAGGGCCACCGCGACCGCAAGGGCTTGATCGTGGTCGAACAGCAGTGGCGGCAAGGTGTGCCCGTCGCCGAGCTGGTAGCCGCCGTCGGGGCCGTGGATAGTGATGATCGGGTAGTCGAGCTGGCGCAGGGTTTCGATGTCGCGGCGGACGGTGCGTTCGCTGGCCCCGAGCCGGGTGGCGAGCTCGCGCAGCGGCCACCGTCGGCCCGAGTCGAGCAGGGACAGCAACCGCAACGCCCGATGCGAGGTTTTCGCCATGTTCCATCGTGACAATCGCGTTGGCAGCGGCCCGCAGAACGCGACAACTCTCACGATGACTCTCCGTAGCAGGTGATGATCGCGGCGGCGCGGTTGTGCAGGGAGGTGCGCAACCACTGCGGGGCAAGGGCTTCCGCGTTCGTGGCGAGCTGCCACAGCGCCCATTCGGCGTGTCGTGAATCCTGGAAGGTCACCTCGATTCGCAGCCAGCCGTCCGCGTCGGCTTCTTCGGCGCAGACGGCGAGCGCGGTGCTCACCAGGTCCTCGCGCCGTGCCGGGTCCACCCGTACCAGCACGGTGACCTGGTCGCCGCCGGCCCGAAACCGCGTGCTGCGTTCCTGCCAGGCCCGGTCCAGATCGACCCGGTCCGGTCGCTGTGCGGGTTCGGGAAGTTCCTCGGCGGCCAACACCCGCGACAGCCGATAGGTGCGGTCCGCACCAGATCTCGTAGCCAGTAAGTAGCCCTGTTCTCGTACGGTGACCAGGCCGATCGGGTCGACTGTGCGCCACTTCGGGGTCTGGTCCACAGCCGCGTAATGGATGCGCAGCTTGTGTCCGGCGAACACCGCGCGCCGGATCTCGCTCACTATGGTGTCGGGTACCTCCTCAGCAACCAGCCGGCGCGAGAGGAGGTCGGTCTCCGGGTCGATGAGCAATCGCTGGGCCACGTCGCTGGCGGTGGCCTGATGGCTTTCCGGCAGCGCGTCAACCACTTTGAGCATCGCCGACGCGAGCGCCGAGCCGAGGCCGAATACCTGCGCACCGCGCCGCGATCCGGCGACCAGCAGGGCCAGCGCCTCGTCATGATTCAGCCCGGTGAGCTCGGTCTGGAAACCGGGCAACAACGCGAAACCGCCGTGCCTGCCGCGTTCGGCGTAGACCGGGACGCCGGCCGCGGACAGCGCCTCGATGTCACGCAGCACGGTGCGGGTAGATACCTCCAGCTCGCGGGCGAGCGTCTCCGCGGACAGCCGACCGCGCTGACGCAGCAGCAGCACCAGCGAGACCAACCGGTCGGCGCGCATACGAAAACTTTACCGAAATACACGACACAAGATGTCGTGATTTGTTGAGAGGCTCACGGACGTACGTACTTTCGATGAATCGAATGGAGCTGAAGTGGCAGTAGAACGAACCGCAGTCAACCCGGTGACGTGGTCGGTGGCGATGGGATTCAACCAGGGTGAGATCGTCTCCGGGCACACCCGGACCCTGTACTGCTCCGGGCAGACCGCGATGAACAGCGACGGCAAGCCCCAGTATGACGGTGACATGGCCGCGCAGTTGGCGCTGAGCCTCGACAACCTGGAGGCCGTGCTCGGCGCGGCCGACATGTCTCTCGCGAACCTCGTTCGGCTCAACGTGTACACCACCGACGTCGATCTGCTGTTCCCGCATTACGGCGTGCTGGCGTCGCGCTTGGGCGCCGCCGGGGTGGCACCGACCACCACGATGCTCGGAGTGACACGGCTGGCGATCCCCGGCCAGCTGGTCGAGCTGGAAGGGACCGCCGTCGAGTGATGTGACCTAGCCACCTCTGCTACTCGTGCCGGTTGAACCGGCACGAGTAGCAAGCAGATGGGTGATTTCCGCTTCGGCGGGGCAGAGCCGAGCCGCCTACTGATGTGGCGTCCCGGTCCCGCAGGTAGCCGTTGATGTGGCGGAAGAGCGTGGAAGACAGTGCGCGCGGTAGCACCGGTCGCGGTACGCAAAGCTACCGAGGCGGCGCTGCGCAGGCGGCTCGAGCAGGCCACCGACCTGCGATCCCGCCACGAACCAGCCGCCCTGGCCGCACTCGTCCACACGATCTCGGACGGCATCGCCGTCCAGGCCGCGGCCGGGCGCAGCCGCGACGAGCTGCGGCAGGTCGGCAACTTGATGCTGCGTGTCCTCCTTGACGAAGGCACGTAGACCACGCCAGGTCTCGAGCACAGCCAGGTCTCCGGAGGTCTCCACCTGTGGGCTGTCGGCAGGGATCCGGCGTAGCTAAAGCAGGAACAGCTCCACGGCGGCGCCCAACCCACCTTGAACGGCCGAGCCAGCTCCGGACTCGGTTGCTGCACGGTCGAACTGTCCTTCAGCACCCTGTCGTCCGCCGAAGTATCCTGCGCGAGAATACCTTTCGCGAGCGCAGCATCGGCGGGATTGCTGCTGTGGGCGGCCTCGACCACGGCGTGCTGGAACGCCGGATCGGTGCCCCCTGACACTCGAATTCATCTGGAATCGACGCCAGAATCTACTTGTCTGGCCACAGCCACCGCGCGACGGCGGGCGCAGGTCCTTGGTTCGATCTGTCGGTGGTCGCCGATACCGTTGCGCCACTTACGAACAACGATCGGTCGGAGGGGCAATGCACAGTATCGAGACGGCTGACGCGCACACCGAGGCGATGCTGCAGGCCGAGGAGTGTTTTGTATGGCCGAAGGCGTGGCGCACGCGCGTCCATCCTCGGAAAGGTGGAGTCGCCGGGCCACGGATCAAGGTCGATCCCAGTGCCGCGGAACGGGTCGACGGTTGGCGGGCCGCCGCGGCGGGCTGGATAACGGAAGTACTCGCGCACAGCGATAGTGACCCACACCTGGTTGCGGCGGCCCGTGCCGAACTGGGCGGGGAGAGTTCTCCGCTGGGTGCTGCGGTACTCGCGAGAGTCACCATCGACAAGGCGGGGGTGAGCTGGGAGCCGGCGGCACTGATCTCTGTCGTCGACTACTGGGTTGGCACCTGTGGCTTGCCGTTCGCCGCGGCGGCACTGGTGGAACTGTTCGATCTCACCATGAGCTGGGATTACGCGCGCCAGAACGTGATCCACAGTGTTGCGGTGCTGGGTGACGGCAACGCCGGCGCTTGGTCGAGTTCCTTACGTCCAGCTGCCGATCGTCTGCGGAGCATGGTGGCGTGCTGCGAGGCCGAGCGCTACCGGGAGGTTGTCGCGGCACTGGCACCACATCGGCGTAGTCCGAGGCAGCGGGTAGCCGCGTCCTACCTGGTGCCGACGGAAGCTACGTGGGTCGATGAGTGCTGTGCCAACCCTGGTGCCAGTGCTCGTGACGACCTCACCGTGGGGTCGATGTTGTATTGCTCCGTCGGGTCCGGGGAGCAACTCGACGCCGCCCGGTGGGCCATAGGCTGGTTCTGGTACGGGACGCGGATCGAGTTCGTCGCCACTGTCATCGACGGTGTCGGCACCTCAGCCGCGTGCTTCTTTGCCGAGGCTCTGGACAGTTGGGCCGAAACGGCCACTCGGAAACTCATGCTCAATGCCTTGGTGGAGCTTCCATCGGACGAAGCGTTCGGCGCCATGCTCGCCCGGGTGGACCAGCCGCATGTACAAGCCGCGCTACTAGAGGCGATGCGCCGTTATCCGTTGCGGGCGTTGCGGTTGCTGGCTGAGCCGGTGGACTCATCGGCTCAGGCGGCAGCAGCGACCGGTCAGCTGTTGACAAGTGACGTCATGGCGAACCTCGATCTGCTCGAGATGGTATCGCCGCTGTTGAGCGAGACGGCCCGCGAGCGTGTCGGTGCGATCGCTCAGCAGCATGTCCGATTAGCGGACGCCCCAGTCGAATTGCTCCCGAACGCGTTGACCGACCCGGCGTGGAAGAGGCAGCCCAAAGTCGGCGTGTGGGTCGAACCGTCTGCGCTGCCACAGATCCTGCTGGCCGAGCGAGATCGGGCGCTTCCGCTCACTGAGGTGACCAACCTGGTCAGGGCACTGTCATTGTCGAAGACTGCTGCGCACGAGACAGTTGTGGCCGTCAAGGCGGTGTGCGACCGCACGTCACTGGCCGAGTTCGGGTGGGCGCTGTTCGAGCGTTGGCGGGTAGCTGGTTCACCTGCTGCGGACAACTGGGCACTGGCCGTGCTCGCCTGGATCGGCGACGACGAAACGGTGCGCAGACTGACGCCGATCATCCGAGCGTGGCCGGGCGAAGGCGGGCACCATCGCGCAGTTGCAGGTCTCGATGTCCTGGCTGGGATCGGTACCGACACTGCGCTGATGCATCTGCACGAAACAGCACAGCGGGTGAAGTTCAAAGCGCTGAAAATACGCGCAGGCGAGAAGATCGCCGAGGTTGCCGCAGGCCTGGGCCTTACGGGAGAACAGCTGTCCGATCGGCTGGTGCCCGACTTCGGCCTTGACACGCAGGGCCGCACGGTCGTCGATTACGGGGCTCGCCGCTTCACAGTCGGGTTCGACGAGCAGCTCCGTCCGTTCGTCGTCGACCAGGACGGCAAGCGTCGCAGGGATTTACCGGCACCCGGTGCCCACGACGACACGGAACTCGCTGCGGCCGAGCGCAAGCGGTTCGCGGATCTGAAGAAGTCGGTTCGAACCGTCGCGTCCTACCAGATCCGAAGGCTCGAATCGGCGATGGTCACGCAACGTTCGTGGACGCGAGGGGAGTTCCAAGATCTCTTCCTGCGGCATCCGCTGATCGGGCACCTGACTGGACGACTGGTGTGGACATGCGAGGTTGACAGCGTCGTCACCGCGTTTCGAATTGCCGAAGACGGGACGTTCACCGACGTCGGCGACGACAGCTGGATCATGCCTGACGTTGCGCAGATCCGCATCGCGCATCCGATCACGGTTGGCGACGTCGAGATGCGGCGATGGTCAGAGTTGTTCGCTGACTATCAGATCCTGCAGCCGTTTTTGCAGTTGGGCCGAGAGGTGTACGCGCCCACAGCAACTGAGGCTGGCGGGTCGCGGCTGTCCCGTTTCGAAGGTGTCACGGTCCCCGTCGGGAGAGTATTGGGGCTCACGCGACGGGGCTGGGACCGTGGTGCACCCTTGGACAACGGGATTGAGCGCTGGATCTCCCGCCAGGTCGCACCCGACACCCACCTCGTAATCGCGTTGGACCCGGGTATTGCTGTCGGCATGGTGAATGAATTCGGGGATCAGACGCTCGAGACGGTATGGCTGGACAAGGCGCCGGGCGACCACTGGCCAAGCCGGGAGTACCCGCTCCGGATGGGCGCACTCGATCCAATCATCGCCTCAGAGGTGCTCGCCGACCTTGTGGAGCTGACCGACAAGTTCAGCTGAGCAGGAATCGCGCTTGCTCGGCGAGGCCGGCATGTCCATCGCGAACCTCGTTCGGCTCAACGTCTACACCACCGACGTCGATCTGCTGTTCCCGCATTACAGCATGCTGGCGTCGCGGTTGGGCGCCGCCGGGGTGGCACCGACCACCACGATGCTCGGAGTGACATGGCTGGCGATCCCCGGCCAGCTGGTCGAGCTCGAGGGGACCGCCGTCGCGTGATGTGACCTAGCCACCTCTGCTGCTCGTGCCGGTTGAACCAGCATGAGTAGCAGGAAGATGGTGATTTCCGATGCTCAGAATGGTGATAATCGGCGTCTATGGCTTCGACAACCCATCGACATCACGCCCGTGACCGCGCCAACGATGCACCGGATTCGGCTGGGAGATCAGCGAATCTGCGTTCGGCGTCGGCGAGCATCCGCTCGCGTTGCTGCGGTGTTTTCGCGATGATGTTGGCGAAGTTCACCCAGGTCAGGTTCTTTGACACCGATCTTGGCGAAAGTGCCCCTGAACATGATCTTGGTCAGCGGGTCGCGGTACCACCAGCTATACGCCTTGCCCGGGGGGTCATAACCGATAACACGGTGACTCCGGCCAGGCGCGGCATCAGATTGCGAAACGGGTTGCCCTTGGCATCGGCCAATTCCTCGAACGTCAGTCCCTTGGTGAGGACGCGGTCCAGGAACCCTTTCGTCGCGGCGGGCATCGCCTCCCACCCAGACCGGAAACACGAACATGAGGTGATCGGCTTCCAGCAGACGCCGCTGGTAGTCGGCGACCACGGGATAAACCACCCCGCCTCGACGCCATGCCCTCAGATCGTCGGCGGTCATCGCGGGATTGAACCCGTCGGCGGCCAGATCGATCACGTCGACCTCATGCCCGGCCGCAGTCGCGCCGCGAATCGCCGCAGCCGCGGCGGCAGCGGAAAAGCTCCGACGATGCGCCACATTGTTGGCAGATCGACTCGGCAGTTGCCGCCGGCCTGATGAACGTGACCGTCTCGCCGCGCACCCGCCGGGAGAACGCGATCACGCTGACCGAGGCGGGCATGGAACTGGTACGCCGTGGCGACGCCGTCTTCGAGCAGGCACGCCACATCGCCCTACCGCGCATGGCCCCCGACGACCTCACCGCAGCCCTGCGCTTGCTGGCGTCGATGGACGAAGCACTCACCTCGGCCGAGCGCTGAAGGACGTTTCGGCGGACATCTGCCACAGCACCCGCTTTCACTGCTCCGGTAAGCGAGGTTGAATGATTACCTCGCTGACCGTGGGGACGCCGCATGTCCTCAACAACCAACCCTAGGGCTCGAAGATCACCCTTTTGGGCAACGCCACCTTCTTCACCTTGCCTTGTGTCCAAGGGGTTCGGCGCACTTGTTGGTAGTGGTGGCACTACCAACCGACACCAGTGGGCTCTACCCGGAATTCGGGTGCGCACGGCATGGGCGCGACCAGCCCGGATTTCTAGGCTCGAATCGTAAGGGAGCAACGATGACTCCCGCGCTAGAACGTGAGGAAATCACTGCTCATGAAGCTATTTCGGCGCCATTCCAGCATGGGCGCATTATCGGGAATCGCGATAATGGCGATCCTGACCACTGCGGCATGCGCGACGCCCACCGCCTCGGCGCCGCCCCAGGAACTGAACGCCGCAATGGATCAGGTGGTCAAGAGCGGCTTCCCAGGCGTGCAGGCGGTAATCGACGGTCCGGGTGGGCATCGCACGCTGACCGCGGGCGTCGGCGACCTGCGCACGGGTACGCCGTTCGCCGATAACGCGCAGGTGCGGGTCGGCAGCAATACCAAAACATTCGTGGCGACGGTGATCCTGCAATTGGTGGCCGAGGGCAAGATCGAACTCGACGCACCCGTGGAACGGTATCTCCCAGGTGTGGTGCAGGGCAGTGGGAACGACGGCAACCGGATCACCGTGCGACAGTTGCTCCAGCACACCAGCGGTGTGCCCGACTACTTGGGGCATGGCAGCGCCGCGGGCGGTATGGAGTCTACGGGCAATCAGCTGGACCCCACCTCCGATACGACCCGCCGTCAGCAGTTCGCGCCCGCTGACCTGGTCCGCATAGCCATGACGATGCCGCCGAATTTCGAACCCGGCGCGAAATCGGTCTACACCAACACCAACTACATCCTGCTCGGCATGCTCATCGAACGCGTCACCGGCCAACCGCCCGCCACGGAGATCACCCGCAGGATCATCGAACCGCTCGATTTGCGAGCGACGTACTTTCCGGCCGACGGCGACACCGGAATTCGCGATCCACATCCGTCGGGCTATCACGAAATCGATGGTAATCGAATAGATTTCACCGACTTGAATACCTCATGGGCGGGCACGGCAGGCGCGATGATCTCGACCGGATCGGATCTGAATCGATTCTTCACCGCATTGTTGAGCGGAAGGCTTTTGCCCGCAGCGCAATTCGCGCAGATGCAGCAGACCGTTCCATTCGACCGCGGCCCCGGCGAGGGTTACGGATTGGGGTTGATCCATCGCCCCGTGCCGTGCGGCAAGGAAGTCTGGGGACACGGCGGCAGTATCCCCGGCTTCGAAGTCCGCACCGGCGTCGCCGCCGACGGGACCGCGGTAGTAGTGAGCACGAACCAACTGCCCACCGGTCAAGCGGCATTCGATGCGGTCGAGAAGGTATTCGATATCGCCATCTGCGGCGGATGACCAGCGAAAGCATGCGATCGAGAAACGGAGGTTCGACAATGCTACGCAATAAGGTGACGATGGCCGTCCAGGCCGGCTTCGCCGCTCTGCTGGCGGGCACAGGACTCGCCTGCGCTACCCCCGCCGACACCAACGGTCCGGCTTTGGAGCACTTCTATAGCCAACCGCTGCAATGGAAGTCGTGCGACAACCGGCGCCTGGACCAAGCGCATGCCGAATGCGCCGATGTGACTGTGCCGCTGAATTATAGTGCCCCGCAAGGCGAGACGATCACCGTGGCGATCTCACGCATGGCCGCGACCGATCCCGCGCGGCGGCACGGGGTAATGCTGTCCAACTCCGGCGGTCCCGGCGGGGAGGGGCTCGATTTCATGGTCGATGTCGGTGCGGCGATGACCCCCGACGTACGCGCCCGCTACGACCTGATCGGCGTAGACCCGCGCGGGGTCGGGCGCTCGTCACCGGTCGACTGTCACTGGCCGCGCGGCTTCGGCCTGCAAGCCGCCGGTATCGACGCCACCAGCTTCGCCGAATCCGTTGCCACACAGGCCGATCTGGCAACCCGTTGCGCCACCGGCGAGGGTGAACGACTGCGGTACTTCACCACACGCAATACCGCGCGGGATATGGATGTGATCCGTGGTGCGCTCGGCGAGGAGCGGGTCAGCTACTTCGGCACCTCATATGGCACCTACCTGGGAGCGGTCTTCACCCAGATATTTCCGGAACGCAGCGACCGAATCGTATTGGACAGCAGCGTCGATCCGGATCGGTACGGGCCCGTCGGCATGATGCAGGATATGGGCCCGGCCAATGAGGCAGCGCTGGATAGATGGGCGGACTGGACCGCGGCGCACGAGGACGAATACCACCTGGGCGCAACCCGCCAACAGGTGCGCGAAAAGGTGCTGGAGCTGATCCGTCGCTCCGCCGCGGACCCGATCCGGTTCGGCGACTTCACCATCGACGACCACACCCTGCCGGTACTGCTGTTCATCGAACTGGACGCCCCGCGAAAGTATCCGACGCTGGCCGCCACGGTAGGTCAGCTCGCCGACGCCGCTGACGGCAAAACGGTCGAGTTCGCACCCGAATTGAATTCAGCGCTGGCCTTCATACTCAACGCACAACCACGCGACAATTCGGCACAGCTCGCCATCATGTGCGGCGACGTGGCAGCGCCAAGGGATCCGGCTTGGTACTGGGGCAACATCGAAGCCGCCCGCGCCAGCCAACCGGTATTCGGCGACTTCGTCAACAATCTGACATCGTGTGCGTTCTGGGCGCCGCCCGCCGAATCACCAACGCGGGTACGCAATTCGGTGCCGACGCTGATCGTGCAGTCCACCGGCGACACCCGGACATCCTATCCGGGGGCGGTCGCCATGCACCAGGATCTGACCGCATCCCGCATGGTCACCCTGCAGGATGTCCCGATCCACTGGATCTTCGGGAACTACCCGAACAATTGCACCTACGATGTGGTGAACACCTACCTCCGCGACGGCACACTCCCGGCCACGGACGTGACCTGTCACGCCGACTGACTCGAACGCCGATCGCCCGAACCACAACCGGTTCGGGCGATCGGCGGACGAGCGGAATTCACGCGTTCAGATATGCGAGCACCGCGAGCACACGGCGATGACCGACATCATCGGCCGCCAATCCGAGTTTCGCGAAAATATTCCGAATATGTTTGTGTACAGCGCCTTCGGTGACCACCAACCGCCCGGCAATAGTGGCATTGCTGTGCCCCTCCGCCATCAGTGCGAGCACCTCGCGCTCCCGGGCGGTCAATGTGGCCAACGGATCATCCGCCTTGCGCCGCACCAATAATTGCGAGATCACCTCGGGATCCATCGCGGTCCCGCCGTCGGCGACGCGGCGCAGCGAATCGAGGAATCGGTCGACCTTGCCGACCCGCTCCTTGAGCAGATAGCCGACGCCACCGGCACCGCCGCCGAGTAGTTCGGCGGCGTAGGAGTCCTCCACATACGCCGACAACACGAGCACCGGCAGGCCCGGATGCAGCTCGCGAGCGCGTACGGCGGCGCGCAGGCCGTCATCGGTGAATGTCGGCGGCAATCGAATGTCGACGACCACCGCATCCGGCCGGTCGACGGCCACCGCGGCGAGGAAATCGTCCGCATTGTCGAAGGCCGCGGCCACCTCGATACCCGCGGTGTTCAGCAACAATGCCAACCCCTCCCGGAGGAGGGCGTCATCCTCGGCGATCATGACCCGCATGGCAGCTCCACCCGCAACACAGTAGGGCCACCGACCGGACTGGTGAGCCCCATCCGCCCGTCCAGTGCCTCGGCCCGCCGCCGGATGCCGGCCAGCCCACCGCCGTACACCTCCCGCGCACTGCCGACACCGTCATCGGTGATCGCGATCGTCAACACCTCGGCGGCACCGCCGAGCACAATCGAAATAGACTGGGCTCCAGAGTGTTTGGTGGCATTCGTCAAAGCTTCGGCAATAACGAAATAGGCCGCGGCCTCAACCGCCGCGGGAAGCCTGCCCACCCGACTCGAATCCAGCACCACAGGAATAGGACTGCGCGCGGCGAGCGCCGACAGTGCGCTGGCCAGCCCACGATCTGACAACACCGGCGGATAGACACTGCGCACCACATCACGCAGCTCCGCGAGCGCGGCAGTCGCGGTGTCCTGTGCCTTGCGCACGATGCTCTGCGCCGCTTCCGGATCCTGTTCACGCAGTTGATCGGCCAACCCGAGCTGCATGATCACCGCGGCGATCCTGGCCTGCGCGCCATCGTGCAGATCGCGCTCGATCCGCCGCAGTTCGGCACCGTGCGCATCCAGCGCGGCCGCCCTCGTCGCGGTGAGAGCGGCAACCCGATCGGCAAGCAGGACATCCTCCGAGGGCGACAGCAACGTGCGGGCAGCCACGGCCTGCCAATCCGCGATCATCGGCAGTTGCAGAGCCACCGCGGCGACCGGCAATGCGATCACCATGCTCAGCACTGCCTTCGGCCAGGAGTCGACGGTGACACCGAAGTTGGCGACCGTGCCCGCGGGCAGCAACTGCCAATACGCCGGAATCAACAGCTGATTGACTGCACTGACCGGCAACGCGACCGCCAGAATCGCGACATAGATCCCGGTCACCGCGTGTAGCAGCAGCCACCCGATATCGCGGCGATTGGCCGGATCGGTCAATGCCGTCCCGAGCCGCTGCCGCAGACCGCCGTCCATCGGCCGATATACCGCCTCGATCGGCGCATCGAGTCGCCGCGCCGCCCTGCGCCGTTCGGCTCCGACCAGGTGCCGGATCACCCGAATCGCCTCGGGAATCGCCGGAATCCCCACACCGATCAGACTCAGCGCCGCCACGACGAGCAGACCTACCAGCGCGAACATGGCCAAGACCGAGGTCGCGCCGCCAACCGCCAGATACCCGACCGCGGACGGCAGCAGCCGCAGCCGGGCCCGGACATATCGCATGGTCAGCGCTTCCATGGCAATGTCACGATGCGACCGTAGTCCACATCGCGGCGCCTGCTGCTCGCCCGCCCACTCGGACCGGGTCACACCGATCCATTCGCCTTCGGCCCGACACCGTTCGTCGAATTGCCAGCACCACTCACGGAACTCGCCACGGCATCCACCGTGTCCTCGGACGGACTCAGTCCCTCGCCACCGGCCGTCGACAATCCGGTGCGCTCGACGACATCCGGCCCAGCACCGTTCGCGGCCGCGTCACCCTTGGCCGCCTGGATACCGCCGACCGTCCGCAGCGGCACTTCCTTCCAGAACAGCACCAGGACCAGTGCGAGCAAGGCCATGCCGGTCACCGACAGGAATACCGCCGACATGGATTCCGCGAAACCGACCTTGAACGGTCGGGCCAGTTCCGGACTCAGTTGCTGCACGATCGAACTGTCCTTCAGCACGCCACCGGCGGCCGAAGTATCCTGCGCGAGTAAGCCTTTCGCGAGCGCGGCGTCGGCGGGATTATTACTTTGCGCGGCCTCGATCACAGCGTGCTGGAAGGTCGGGTCGGTGGCCGCGGACCGCATTTCGCTCGAGATATTCGGCGTCAACTGCGCGAAGAGAATCGAGAGGAATACCGCGACACCCATCGTGCCGCCGATCTGCCGGAAGAAGGTGGCCGCGGCGGTGGAGACGCCCATATCCTTGGGTGGCAACGCATTCTGCACCGCTATGGTGAGTGGCTGCATGAGATTGCCGAGTCCGAATCCGGTGCAGACCATGAAGATCATCGTCAGCCACAGGGGACTATCGGCATTCACGAAGTGCAGTAGGAACAGGCCGAGCGTCAACATGGACGCGCCGATGAGCGGGAATATCCGGTAACGACCGGTACGCGAGATCAGCTGGCCGGAAATGATCGAGCCGGTCATCATCCCGACCACCATCGGCAGCATCTGCAGACCCGCCAGCGTCGGACTGGACCCACGCACCACCTGCAGGTACTGCGGCAGCAGTGAAATACCGCCGAACATCGCCGAGCCGACCACGACCGAGATCACCACGCCGAGTGCGAAGGTCTTATTGGCGAACATCCGCAGCGGAATCAGCGCCTTATCCCGCATTGCCTTCTCGACCAGCACGAACCCGATGACACCGAGCACCCCGATCACATAGCAGAGGATGGATCGCACACTGCCCCAACCCCATTCGCGGCCCTGCTCGGCAACGATGAGCAGGGGCACCAGTCCGATCGCCAGCACGAGCACACCCCACCAATCGACTCGGTCGGTGGAATGCGGCCGCTTCGGCAGCTTCAGCACCCTGGAGACGACGCCGAGGGCGATCAGGCCGATCGGCACGTTGA
>FTJU01243438.1_pt1 | contig 22839 bp, 16 predicted proteins | sample 1658961 | NCBI WGS metagenome assembly FTJU01 (sample SAMEA3914878, study PRJEB12502) | metagenome | biome: forest; material: soil | place: USA | collected 2012-03-12 | depth 0.3 m | reverse complement strand
ATCGTATTCGCTGTGCGCGGCGGCCGCGACGATCGCGGAAAGTGCTGGCTGACTGGTGGTTCCGGCCATGGCCGCGCTCGCACCGTCGACGGCGTCGGCACCGGCCTGCCACGCGGCGAGGTAGGTCGCCAGCTGACCGCCCGGGGTGTCGTGGGTGTGCACATGCACCGGCAGGTCGAAGTTGCTGCGCAGCGCCGAGACCAGCGTCGCGGCCGCCGGAGCGCGCAGCAGACCCGCCATATCCTTGATGGCCAGCACATGCGCGCCTGCGTCGACGATCTGCTCGGCGAGCTTGAGGTAGTAGTCGAGGGTGTAGAGGTTTTCGTCCGGGTTGGACAGGTCGCCGGTGTAGCTCATCGCGACTTCAGCGATGGCCGTACCGGTTTCGCGCACGGCGTCGATGGCAGGACGCATCTGGTCGACATTGTTGAGCGCGTCGAAGATGCGGAAGATGTCGATGCCGGTGGCGGTCGCCTCGGAGACGAACGCGCGCGTCACCTGCTCCGGATATGGGGTGTAGCCGACGGTATTGCGTCCGCGCAGCAGCATCTGCAGACAGATATTCGGCACGGCCGCACGCAGTGCCGCCAACCGCTCCCACGGGTCCTCGAACAGGAAGCGCAGTGCCACATCGTAAGTCGCACCGCCCCATGCCTCGATGGACAGCAGCTCCGGGGTCAGGCGCGCGACGTGCCCGGCGACGCCGAGCAGACCATTGGTGCGCACCCGAGTGGCCAGCAGTGACTGGTGCGCGTCACGGAAGGTGGTATCGGTGACGGCGACGGCCTTCTGCTCACGCAGCGCCTGCGCGAAACCCTCCGGGCCCAGGCGCAGCAGCCGCTGGCGGGAACCGTCCGGCGGTGGGACGCTCAGATCGATGGCGGGCAGTTTGTCGTGCGGATACACGGTCGTCGGGCGCTCACCGTGCGGCTTGTTCACGGTGATATCGGCGAGGTAGTTCAGAATCTTGGTGCCGCGGTCGGCCGAACCGCGCAGGGTCAGCAGCTGCGGGCGCTCATCGATGAACGAGGTGGTGACCCGGCCCGCCTTGAAGTCCGGATCGTCGAGCACCGCGAGCAGGAAAGGGATATTGGTGGTGACGCCGCGGATACGGAATTCCGCGAGCGCCCGACTGGCTCTCGCCACAGCGGCGGGCAGATCGCGGCCCCGACAAGTGAGCTTGACCAGCATCGAGTCGAAGTAGGCGCCGATCTCCGCGCCCAAGTTCGCACCGCCGTCGAGGCGGATACCCGCGCCGCCCGGCGTGCGGTAGGCGGTGATACGGCCGGTATCGGGACGGAAACCATTGGCCGGATCCTCGGTGGTGATCCGGCACTGCAGGGCCGCACCACGAATGGCGACCTTGTCCTGGCTCAAGCCCAGCTGTTCGAGGGTCTCTCCCGCCGCGATGCGCAGTTGGGACTGCACCAGATCGACATCGGTGATCTCCTCGGTCACCGTGTGCTCGACCTGGATGCGCGGATTCATCTCGATGAATACGTGGTTGCCGCGCTCGTCGAGCAGGAATTCCACGGTGCCCGCGCAGCTGTAACCGATCTGACGGGCGAAAGCCACGGCATCGTCGCAAATACGTTCGCGCAGTGCGGGATCCAGGTTCGGCGCGGGCGCAAGCTCGATCACCTTCTGGTGGCGGCGCTGCACCGAACAGTCGCGCTCGAACAGGTGCATGACATTGCCGTGCTGATCGGCCAGGATCTGCACCTCGATATGGCGCGGGTTCACCACAGCCTGTTCCAGGAAGACCGTCGGATCGCCGAAAGCCGACTCCGCCTCGCGCGAAGCCGCCTCGATCGATTCGCGCAGCTGCGCCGGATCCGCGACCCGGCGCATACCGCGCCCACCGCCGCCCGCGACGGCCTTCACGAAGATCGGATAGTCCAGGTCCGCGGCGGCGGCGAGCAGTTCGTCCACATCGGCGGAGGGAGCGCTGGACTTCAGCACCGGCAGACCCGCCGCCCTGGCGGCCTCGATCGCGCGCGCTTTGTTACCAGCCAGTTCGAGCACCGCGGCCGACGGACCGATGAAGGTGATGCCCGCACTCGCGCAGGCCGCGGCGAGATCCGGGTTCTCCGACAGGAAGCCGTAACCAGGGTAGATGGCGTCGGCACCGGCGGACTTGGCGGCCGCGATTATCGCCTCGATCGACAGGTACGCCCGGACCGGGTGCCCCTGCTCACCGATCTGGTAGGACTCCGCGGCCTTCAACCGGTGAACCGAGTTGCGGTCCTCGTACGGGAAGACTGCGACCGTCCCGATGCCGAGTTCGTAGGCCGCGCGGAAGGCGCGGATGGCGATCTCGCCACGGTTCGCAACCAAGACTTTCGAGAACATTGAACTAAGGTACCCGGCCGGAATCGTGGCCTGACAGAGTAGTCACTATGCAGAAATCTTCACAACCGGCCTTAGCAGAGTTGCGAAGTTGTGTTCATATCGCTGACACATAGCCGTGTTCGAATATTCCGCGCTGCGGCGCATGCGCTTCGACGACTCGGCCACGAACGGTTGCTCGTAAGACAGAGAGGATGTGCGGGAGCCGCGCGGTAGTCGTCCTGACTCTTCGTAAGACTGATCTCGGTGTCTTGGGCTAGATCTGTCGGTGGTCTGCGGCAGGGCTCTCGTGCACGCACCGGACGCGGCGTTGGTGACTTCATAGGAGCCTGTTGCAGCAGACCCGTGGGTCCGTGGTGGTCAGCAGGGCTGGCCGGCGCGGCTCGGAAATCGGGTAGCGCAACCGACTATGCTGGTTGACGCAGCTGGTTCGCCGTGCGCAGACGAGATGGAGCCCCGACGTCGCGTCACGGAGTCGAGTTCGCGGATCGGTAAGTCCGGTACGCGGACGAGAGGGAACCCGGTGAGAATCCGGGACTGTCCCGCAGCGGTATGCAGGAACGACCGCCGTCATCAGCACTGGGTACCCACCCGGGAAGCGACGGCCAGTAGGTGAGCCCCATCCCGGGGTCGGCCAGAAGGCCCGTGCCCGCAAGTCCGAAGACCTGCCAGCCGTGTCGGATACGCCGTATCCGACGGCCACCGCCTCGTGGATTGGGCGCGCGGACCTCTGTGCGATTGTCGGGCTCCATCGGTGCGCCGGCACGTCACTCGGTCTCCGTTAGCTCGTAGGGCGATGGTCTTCGATCTCAGCACTGGAGAAATTCGTGACTGTTACGCATAACCCGTTCACCGCGACGGTTCTCGGTCTCCCGCGGGTGGGGCCGCACCGGGAGCTCAAGCGCGCCACCGAGTCCTACTGGGCCGGACGCATCGACGCGCCGCGACTGCGCGCGATCGCCGGCGACCTGCGCCGCCGCCAGATGACCGAATTGCTAAGCGCTGGAATGGATTCCATCCCAGTTGGCACCTTCTCCCATTACGACCAGGTGCTCGACACCGCCGTGCTGCTCGGCGCGCTGCCGCCTAGAGTGGCCGGCATCGCCGACCCACTGGATCGCTATTTCGCGGCGGCACGCGGCACCGACACCGTCGAACCGCTCGAGATGACCAAGTGGTTCGATACCAATTATCACTATCTGGTGCCGGAAATCGGCCCCGAGACGGTGTTCTCGCTGCATCCGTCGAAAGTATTGGATGAGCTGCGGGAGGCGCTCGCACTCGGGGTGCCCGCGCGCCCGGTGGTTGTCGGGCCGATCACCTTCCTGAAGCTGGCGAAGGCGACCGGCGGTGCGGCGCTGGATCGCCTCGACGAGTTGGTGCCGCTCTATCGGGAGCTGTTGCGGCTGCTGGCCGCGGCCGGCGCGCAGTGGACACAACTGGACGAGCCGGTCTTGGTCACCGATCTGACCAGCGAGGAAGTCGAACTCGTACGGCGCACCTACGCCGAGCTATCGGCCGTGACGGATCGGCCCGCGCTACTGGTGGCCACCTACTTCGGTAGACCGGGTGCGGCGTTGAGCGCCCTGACCGAAACCGAGATCGAAGGTATCGCACTGGATTTCACCGATGCCGTGGATCCCTCCGAAGTGGCCGGTGCGCCGGCGCTGGCGAACAAGCTGCTGGTGGCGGGTGTGGTCGACGGTCGAAACGTCTGGCGCGCCGACCTGGACAAGGCTTTGGCGACGCTCGGCACACTGCTTGGGTGCGCGAAATCCGTTGCGGTGTCGAGCTCCTGCTCGCTACTGCATGTGCCCTACACCTTGGCGAGCGAAACCGGTCTCGACGAACGGCTGCGTTCGTGGCTGGCATTCGGTGCGGAGAAGGTCGCCGAGGTTCGGTTGCTCGCGACCGGACTGAGCGCGGGCCCCGAAGCGATCACCAATGAATTGGCTACGGTCCGCGCGGCTCTCGCCACCAGGCACACCGATCCACGGTTGAACAATTCGCAGGTGCGGGTCCGGCTGACCGAACTCGGCCCCGAGGCCACGCGGCGGGCACCCGCGGAGCAGCGGCGGGCACTGCAGGCCGAGCGGCTGCGGCTGCCGTCGTTACCGACGACGACGATCGGTTCGTATCCGCAGACTTCGGCGATCCGGCTGGCCCGTGCGGCGTTGCGCAAGGATGAGATCGATCAGACCGAGTACGTGCGGCGGATGCGGTCCGAAATCGCGGATGTCATCGCATTGCAAGAGGAACTGGGCCTGGATGTGCTCGTACACGGCGAGCCGGAACGCAATGACATGGTGCAGTACTTCGCCGAACAGCTCGACGGATTCGCCGCCACCGAGGCGGGCTGGGTGCAGTCCTACGGCACCCGCTGCGTGCGGCCGCCGATTCTGTTCGGTGATGTGGCGCGGGCCGAACCGATGACCGTGGACTGGATCACCTACGCGCAATCGTTGACCGATAAGCCGGTCAAGGGCATGCTGACCGGCCCGGTCACGATTCTGGCCTGGTCGTTCGTGCGCGATGATCAGCCGTTGGCGGATTCGGCACGTCAAGTGGCGCTGGCCATCCGGGACGAGACAATCGATCTAGAAGCCGCGGGCATTCGGATCATCCAGGTCGACGAGCCGGCGCTGCGGGAACTGCTGCCGCTGCGCGCGGCCGATCAGGGCGAGTATCTGGAGTGGTCCGTCGGCGCATTCCGATTGGCGACCTCCGGGGTCTCGGATGCCACCCAGATCCACACCCACCTCTGCTATTCGGAATTCGGTGAGGTCATCGATGCCATCGCCGGATTGGATGCCGATGTGACCTCGCTCGAGGCGGCGCGCTCGCATATGGAGGTGCTCGACGATTTGAACGCCGCAGGCTTCGATCTCGGCGTCGGCCCGGGCGTTTACGACATCCACTCACCCCGGGTGCCGAGCGTTGCGGAGATCACGGCCTCGCTGCGTGCCGCACTGAAGTCCGTTCCCGCCGACCGGCTTTGGGTCAATCCGGACTGCGGATTGAAGACGCGTGGACCAGTCGAGGTCGAGGCGTCGTTGCGCAATCTGGTGGCGGCCGCGGCTGCCATACGCTAACCAAGGAGCGCGCATCCCGATAGCGCGGTGCGGTCACCGCGCTATCGGGATGCGTTTGGATCAATGAGATTCGGCTTCCGGGAAAGGCCGGAGCCGACGACGCGGCGTGTACCGCTCACAACTCTCGCCGTTGCGCACCATCGGCCGGATGCGCGAGCGCGTGCTCAGTCCTACCCGCCAGGCCGTATGACGTCCCGAGCAACGATCCATGCGTAACCCCTCCTCATACGTCGCCACCAGATACCACCCCTGATGCCCTATTCGACGCACGGACGATCGATTCGGTTCCGCCGATCCTCGAGCCGATTATTCGGCGGCGGGCTCGGTTCCGAACGCGCGGTTGATGGCGGCCATATCGAAGTAGTCGCGCCAGGCGGTAATGGCACCGTCGGCGACTTCGAAGACGCCCACTACCGGCAGTGGCGTGTCCTTGCCGAGGCCGCGGAGGATATCGGTGCGCTCGTTCATGACAATGTTTCCGGCGGCGACCTGGTGGTGGACGTCGAAATCAATGGATTCGAAGGTATCGAGAAAGCCGGCGATGAATTCGCGGATGGCGGCGCGGCCGTGTATCGGTTCCATCGGAATGTTGTGGTAGACGGCGTCTTCGGCGAAGAAGGCGCTGATCTGGTCCGGGTCGGGTTCGGCCCAGCTGCGGCACATGGCGGTGACGATTTCGTCGGGACTCGGCATTCTGTTCGCTCGCTTCCTTGCGCCGCTGAGATCGGGCACATCGGTCGATTCGATCGCACCGATTAGACCAAACAATTGCTTGGCTGAGGAGTGCTTGCCTGAGATCAGCGCGCCCACCAGCAAGTTCCGCGCCGCGACGCACGGGTACGACGTGGATTTTTTATCCATCCTCGGGGTCCGGGGAGCTGCCCCACTTCGCACACTACGCAGGATTGATCTTCGGCAAAATCCCTTGCGACAGCAGATTTCTGCGGGCGAGAATCCCGCATTGTGCGATGATTGCAAATTGCGAGGGCTACCATCTTGCGGTGCGCAAGATGTACGCGGGCGCCCGGCTGAGACGGTTGCGCGAGGAACGGCGGATGACCCAGGCGGCACTGGCGAAATCCCTGGATCTATCGCCCAGCTACCTCAATCAGCTCGAGCGCGACCAGCGACCGCTCACCATTCCGGTGCTGCTGAAGCTCAACTCCACCTTCGATCTCGACGTGCAATTCTTCGCCGCCGACTCCGATGCCCGGCTGGTCTCGGATCTGCACGAGGTACTCGTCGACGCGGCTGGCGGTGACAGCGCGCCACTGACCGAGGTGGAGGAACTGGCGACGCGGCTGCCGGAGGTGTCCCGCATCGTCGTCGCGATGCATCGGCGATTACGCGCCGCGACCGATCAACTCGATCTGCTCTCCGCGCGGGTGGCCGCGCCGACGGGCGCTCCAGGTGTGCCCATGCCGTACGAGGATGTGCGGGACTTCTTCTACGACCATCACAACCACATCACCCAACTCGATAATGCGGCCGAACAACTCTTCGAGGAGTGCGGCCTGAGCATCGGGTCACTCGATCGGCAACTCGCCAGGGTGGCCGAGGAGCGCGCCGGTGTCACCGTATTGGTGCGCGGCGACGGCGCGGATCCATCCATCCCGAAACGGCATTACGATCCGGACAGCCGCACGCTGACGCTGGCGCGGCGGCTGCGGCCCGGACAGCGCGCATTTCAAATCGCCACCACCCTCGGTTTTCTGCTGTACGGCAAGGATTTGGATGCCATACTGGCCGAAACACCATCGCTTACCGGCGAATCCAGGACATTGGCGCGCATCGGGTTGGCCAATTACTTCGCAGGCGCACTGGTGCTGCCGTACGGTCGCTTTCTGCGGTCGGCCGAGGAACTGCGCTACGACATCGATCTGCTCAGCCTGCGTTTCGAGGTCGGCTTCGAGACCATCTGCCATCGATTGAGCACCCTGCAGCGGCAGGGACAGCGCGGGGTCCCGTTCTTCCTCGTCCGCACCGATCGGGCGGGCAATATCTCGAAACGCCAGTCCGCCACGGCTTTCCATTTCTCTCGGGTCGGCGGCAGCTGTCCGCTGTGGGTAGTGCACGAGGCCTTCGCCAATCCGGGTCGCATCCTGACCCAGATGGCAGCGATGCCCGACGGCCGCCGCTACCTCTGGATTGCCCGCACCGCGCTCGCTGGACCGCACGGATTCAGCACGGCGACAAAGGATTTCGCGATCGGTTTGGGTTGCGATATCGAATATGCCGACCGGCTGGTGTATTCGAACGGTCTACACCTGAGCAGCCCGACCGCGGCGGTGCCGATCGGAGCGGGCTGCAAGGTCTGCGAACGCCCCTCCTGCCCGCAGCGCGCCTTCCCCCAGATCGGCAGCCCGCTCGCGGTCACCGAGCACATCAGCACGGACCTCCCCTACCCCCGAGCCCTACGCTAGCTCCACCTCCTCGACAGCCGATCATCGTGCACTGCTGCGGGCGAACATCGCGGCCCCTTCAGCAGTACATTCTCGACGTCAGGACTTCGCCAGGTATTCGAGGCGTTCGGTATCTACGGCGGCGTGCATCATGGTGGCCAGGCCTGGATGGTTGCGCAGGCCTGGGTCGGATTCGACCAGTTGGCGGGCAAGATCTTGTGCGGCGGTGATGACTTCGAGGTCGTCGAGCAGGGAGAGCAGGCGCAGTGAGCGGGCGGTGCCGGATTGGGCGGCGCCGAGGACGTCACCCTCGCGGCGTTGGCGCAGGTCCAGCACAGCGAGTTCGAAGCCGTCGGTGGTGGCGGCGACGGCATCGAGACGAGCCATGGCGGTGCCGGTGGGGCCCGCGTCGGTAATGAGCAGGCACAGGCCCGGATGTTTGCCGCGGCCGATGCGACCGCGCAGCTGATGCAGCTGGCTGACGCCGAAGCGGTCCGCGTCCACGATCACCATGACGGTCGCATTCGGGACGTCGACGCCGACCTCGACAACCGTGGTGCAGACGAGCACGTCGATGTCGCCGTCGTTGAATGCCCGCATGACCTGGTCTTTTTCATCGGTCGGCAGTCTGCCGTGCAGCAGGCCGACCCGGACGCTCGCGAGCGGACCGGTGCGCAACATGTCGAAGACCTCGAGGGCGGCGGCCGTCGTCGGGCCGTCTTTCTCCGCCGCCGACTTGCCCGACTTCTTGCCGTTGCGACCCTTGCCGTTCTCCTCGTCGTCGCCGATGCGCGAACACACCACATAGGCCTGCCGCCCGGCACCGACCTCCTCCAGGATGCGCTCCCAGGCACGGTCGACCCAGTTCGGATGCTGCTTGCGCGGCACCACCTTCGACACGATCGGCGAGCGGCCACGGGGCAGCTGGGTAAGGGTGGAGGTCTCCAGGTCGCCGAGGGTGGTCATGGCGATGGTGCGGGGAATCGGGGTCGCGGTCATGACGAGCAGATGCGGGCTGGCACCGGATTTAGCCTTGGCGCGCAACGCATCCCGCTGTTCGACACCGAACCGATGCTGTTCGTCGACGATCACCATGCCGAGATCGAAGAACTCCACCGCGTCCTGGATGAGTGCGTGCGTGCCGATCACGATGCCCGCCTCGCCTGTGACCGCGGCCAGTAGCGCAGCCTTCTTCGCCGACGCCGTCATCGAGCCGGTTACCAGCACCACCTTGGTCGCATTGTCGGCGGCACCGAGTTCACCGGCGGTGCCGAGGTCGCCGAGCATTGTGCGCAGCGACCGATAATGCTGGGCGGCAAGGACTTCCGTCGGTGCGAGCAGTGCGCACTGCTGACCAGCGTCGACCACCTGCAGCATGGCGTGCAGCGCGACGATGGTTTTGCCTGAACCCACCTCCCCCTGCAGCAGCCGGTGCATCGGATGGCTGCGCGCGAGATCGTCGGAGATCTCCGCGATCACCTGTTGCTGCCCATCGGTGAGTTCGAACGGCAGGCGGGTATCGAAAGCCGCTGCGATACCGTCGGATCGAGGCGGACAGGGCCGGGCCGCCCGCGCCTCCGCATCATGCCGCCGCTCGGCCAGCACCAGTTGCAATGCCAGCGCTTCATCGAAACGCAAACGTTGCCTGGCCTGTTCGATATCGGACTTGCGTTCGGGCAGGTGGATCAGGCGCAGTGCGTCGGAGATCTTCATCAGCCCGCGGTCCTCGCGCAGGTCGACCGGCAACGGATCGTCGATCGGGTCGAGCTGGTCGAGCACCTGCCGGATGCAGGCGAGCAGATCCCAGCTCTGCACCTTCGCGGTCGCGGGGTACACCGGGATGTATTCGCGTTCGAAGAACGAGACATCCACTCCCTCTTTATCTTTCGCGCTTTGCGCCAATCCGCGCAATGCGCCGCCCCCGCGCACCGAGGTGAGATTCTCGATCGAATCCTCTTCCTTCTCGGGCAAGATCAGATAATCCGGATGCGAAAGGTTCCAGCGATCCGGTCGCCACCAGTGCACGGTGCCCGACATCATGGCCCGGACGCCTTCCCGGACAAGGTAACTCACCTTGTCACCATTGAAGAAGGTGATATCGATCGGGGCGGCCGAACCGGTGTCGAGGGCGACCTTGAGCAGTCGGCCACGGCGGTTCTTCATCGGGCGCAGTTCGGTTTTCGTCACCCGGCCGATGACGGTGATGTGCGCACCCTCCTCCGGCTGCTCCTGGGTGAGCGGCTGGCCCTGGGTGGCATAGCGCAATGGATAGTGCCGCAACAGATCCTCGACAATATGCATGTCGAAGGCATCGGCGAGCGGCTCGGCCGCCTTTACGCCGAGTAGGTGGTCCAGCCGGTCACTGAGTGTCGCCATATCCCTATTCCACCCCGATCTGCACCAGATCCGCTTGCTGCCCACCGGAATACACACTCACCTCGACACCGGGAGAGCCGTTCGCGATATGCGCGGCCAGTTCGTCCGCGAACCCGGCCGGAGCCGCCGCCCCCATGAGCAGGGTGACCAGCTCACCGCCGAAGCCGAGCATCCGGTCCAACAGGGTCCGGGCCGCGGTCGGCACATCCCGATCGATCACCACGACATCGTGGCCGACCAGACCCAACCCATCACCGGCCTCGCAGGTGCCGACCATGGTGAGCGCCCGCTCCGTCGCGGCACGCACCGATCCCCAGCGGGTGGCGGCCGCCGCCTCCGACATCGCGAAGGCATCGTCCACCGCGATCCGACCACAATCGTGCACCGCCAATGCCGCCAACCCCTGCACCATGGACCCGCTCGGCAACAGCAACACGTCCCGATGCACGTCACGAGCCGCAACACCGACCGCCACCAGCTCATGCGCGGGCAACGCACCATTCGGCAGCACCAACACCTCCCGATTCGGCAACTGCCGAATCGCCGCGAGCAGCGCGGCACTGGTCACGGCCCCGTCCGCGCCGAGCACCACCGCACCCCCGGCCTCGAACAGCGCCACCGCCCCATCTCCGGATGCGACAGCGAGAACCGCGCGGTCCGCGGAACCATCGTCGTCAGGTTCGGTGTACGCGATCGCACCCGATCCGATGGATACGCCGAGAGATTCATCGGGGCGCGCGGTCGCATCGGTGCGCCCGAGCCCACCAGCCGACTCGGTGGTGTCGGTGCGTCCAAGCTCATCAGCCTGCGCGGCAACAGCAGCCCGATCGACGGCACCCGTCGGGGCTGAATCGCGGTACGCATCAGCGTCGGTGCGACCCACAGGATTTGCCGGAGCCTGAGCCGAACCGCGGCCGCGAGCACCATCAGCACCAGCAGACGGAACCACGCGCCCGACACCACCAGGCCGCCCGTCAGCATCAACGCGACCTGCAATGTCCGCCAGGCCCGTATCGGGATGCCCGACAACCTCGGTGCCGAGGGCTGAATCGCGGTGTCCAGCAGCATTGTGTGCAGCCGGTACCGTGCGTCCGATACTGCCAGGCTGGGCAACGGCATCGGCGCGACCCGCAACGTCGGTCGGGGCCGCGTCGGCGCGATTCGCGGCGTCGACCGCGGCTACGTCGGGGTGACCGTCGACCTGGGTGTGATCAGCAATCTCGGCGCATGCGGCTATGCCACTGTGCACGGTCGCGTCCGGATACGTGGGGGTTGGGCGGGCGGTGATGGTGAAGCTTTCGATGCGGATGGCGCTGAGGGTGCCGGTGGCTATGCCTGCTTCTACAGCGGCGCCCGCGTCGGCGCAGTGGACGTGGGCGGACCAGGATCCGTCGCCGTCGCCGACGACCACAACCGAGTCGCCGAGGTCTGCGAGGCGGTCGCGGAGGTTGGCGATTCGACGGTCATCAGTGTCGGAGAGGAGGTACATCACCTCGAAGTGGGGGTCGGCACTGTTCAGGGATTCGGCACAGCCACCGGTGTCGGCTCGCGGTGCCGAGTCGACCCGCGCCACAGCGCTCTCGCGATCAACACGTGCCAGGCCACCGGCGAACGCGAATTCGCCCCGGGCGTATTCGGGCCGAGTCGGCGTCTCGCCGAGAGTGATCACGACCAGGCTGTCGAGCAGGACGACCAACCCCCGCGCACCCGCATCGACCACCCCAGCCTCGCGCAGCACACCGAGCTGGGCGGGCGTATCACCGAGCGCTTCGGCGGCACCGTCGGCCGCCGCCACGGCCACCGCGGCCACGGCAGATTCCGGACAGGCCGCAGCGGATTCGGCCGCCCGCTCCAGAACGGTCAGAATGGTCCCCTCGACCGGCACACTCAGCGATTCCCGGACCAGCGCAGCCGCGGTGGCCAGCGCGTCCCGCAACGTCTGCGCCGTCAGCGGCCCACCACGCGCCGCCTCGGAAATCCCCCGCAACACCTGCGACAGGATGATCCCGGAGTTCCCCCGCGCACCGAGCGTCGCCCCACGCGCCATCGCCGCGGCCACCTCATGCGCCGAGAGCGATCCGCCCGACCCGAAATGCCCACCCCGTGGAGTCAGGCTATCGACACCGTTCGCCGCGGTAGCTCGAGGCGCGAACTCCTCCTGGGACGACCCAGCGTCCGATGACCCTGCCTTACCAGCCGCCCCGTCGTCCGCCGCAAAACCACCAGCCCCGGGGTCCGAGATGGCGGCACCACCGTGCGGCCCGCCGGCCATCGCAAAACCACCGGCTGTCCTGGCATCCGATTGCACGCTGTCGGCGTCCGCGGTCAGACCACCGGCCGGTCGCTCGGATCCATGCGCCGAATACACCGCGTACTCCGCGGCCTGCACTGCCGCTCGCATAGTGGCGAGCATGTTTGTGCCCGTGTCGGCGTCGGCGATGGGGAAAACGTTGAGCGCGTTGATCTCCGCGCGACGCTGCTGCAGGCCTTCGAGGCAGGCCCGGCCCCAGCGCAGTAGTGCCGGGCCGTTCAGCTCATTCGGCTCGGTGACCACAGGGCGTTTCGCGTCCGGGCCGTCGCCCATCATGTCCGGCACTCCGGGCACCGCCACCTCTCTCCGCGATCGTCCACACCGCCGGCCGCAGCCAAGCGACTGCTGGCAGATCGCTCGACAGGATCTGCCGCCGTTGGCCAGGTTAGCTGGCGAGACCGACAGTGGATCGGCGACACCGATCCAGTACCATCACGGGTGCCCATACATCGGCATTCCATAACCCGGTTTGGCGGATGAGGGCGCCGCCAGCTACCCTTGCAGGGTTGCCTAGCGTGGCCGAGAGGTTTTGCGCTGGCCGACGTCAGTCGGCAGGGCATTAAGACATTGTTTCCGGACATGCTGCCGATGCGCGGCGGTCCCCACATGACATGAAGGAGTTCGCGACTATGGCTGCCGTCTGCGACGTCTGCGCCAAGGGCCCCGGCTTCGGGAAGTCGGTCTCGCACTCGCACCGGCGTACCAACCGTCGTTGGAACCCGAACATCCAGACCGTGCGTGCACAGGTCGCGCCGGGCAACACCCGCCGCATGAACGTGTGCACCTCCTGCCTGAAGGCGGGCAAGGTCGTTCGCGGCTGATTTCCCAGAGACGACATACGCCCCGACACCACCTGGTGCTCGGGGCGTAGTCATCTGTGGACCGCTCGGCGACGATGGTCTCCATGAACCAGCCCGCCTGGCGCATAGCTCCACTCGCCGCACAACACGTCCACAGCCTCGCCGAATGCCATATCGCCTGCTGGCGTGAGGCCTATCGCGGCCTGGTCCCCGACCACATACTGGACGCGTTCGATATCGAACGCCGCGCGGAGCAATGGGAACGCATCCGAGTCCGCTATCCGGGGCACACCTGCGTCGCCCTCGTCGACGACGAAGTGATCGGGTTCGCGAGTGCGGGCCCGCCACGCGACGAATCCCCGGTCACTCCAACTGAACTCAACGCTCTCTACGTCCGCGTCGCCTGGTACGGCACCGGCGTCGCCCACGACCTCATCCGTGCCGCCGTCGCCCCCGGCATCCCGTGCTCGCTCTGGGTCTTCGAGAAGAACCCACGCGCCCAGGCCTTTTACCGCAAACACGGCTTCGAACTGGACGGCGCCAGCCGCATCGAGGCCTTCACCCCTGCCATCGAGGTCCGGATGGTGCGCCGCTGACCCGAAAGACGGGAGCTAATGTGCTGGCATGACTTCCACGCACACCGAGTACGTGTCCGTTGTCGACGGCGTACTCCAGATCACCATCTCGACCGCCGCGAACGGCACGTCCCTGGACTTCGCGGGCATCAACGCGGGCACCCAGGCATTGCGGTCGGCGGGCCGCGAGATCGGGGCCGTGCTGTTGACCGGCGCCGGACCGAACTTCTCCGCGGGCGGCAATGTGCGCGGTTTCGCGGCGGCCGAGGATCGGGCCGGTCATATCTACGACATCGCGACGGATCTGCATAATTTCGTCCGGACACTCGACGAGGCCATCGCGCCCGTCGTCGCCGGCGTTCAGGGTTGGGCGGCCGGGGCCGGAATGAGCCTGGTGTGCGCGGCGGATATCGCGATCGGCGGACCGAGCACCAAGCTGCGTCCGGCATATCCGGGCATCGGGCTCAGCCCGGACGGCGGCATGTCGTGGACGCTGCCGCGGATCGTCGGCACCGGCCGCGCCCGCGAAATCCTGCTCACCGACGCGATTCTCGATGCCGATACCGCGGTGCGCCTCGGCATCCTGAGTCGACTCGTCGACGACGAGCAGGTGCGGGGCGAGGCACTGAATGTGGCCCGAACCCTCGCCGCCGGACCACGATCCGCCTATGCGAGCATCAAATCGCTACTGGCACGGTCGAATTCATCGACGCTGAGCGACCAGCTCGACTATGAGCGCGATGCCATCAGCACCGCGGCGAACAGCCCGGCCGGGCGCGAGGGCGTCGATGCCTTCGTCGAGAAGCGCAAGCCGGATTACGGCAACTAACCGCGCACCTGAAGCACGAATTTCGCGACCGCGTCGGTGAAAGAATCATTGTCGTCACCGGCCGCGGTATGTGCCGCGCCGCCGATCTCGACCAGCTGCGCATGCGGCACCAATGCCTGGAATTCCGCGGCGCCCTCTGGCGACACCACATCGGACTGCATGCCGCGCACCAGCAGCACGGGCACGGTGAGAGCGCGCGCCGCGGCCTCCATCTCCTGCACCATTTCGCTCGCATCCTCGACGCGGTCGGCGAGCATATCCGGATCCCAATGCCAGTACCAGCGGCCGTCGCGCTGGCGCAGATTGCGCAATAGGCCATCGGTGTTCTTGGGCCGTGGCCGATGCGGCATATAGTCCGCGACCGCGTCTGCGACCTGCTCGAGGCTGTCGAAGCCATCTCGATGTTTGCCAAGGAAGTCGATCACTCGCGCGACACCGGCGGGTTCGGGCCGGGTGACGATATCGACAAGCACCAGTGCGATGATCGCTGCGCCACCCGGATCGGCGGTGGTCAACAGGCCGGTGACCCCGCCCATGCTCGCACCGACCACGACGGCGGGGGTAGCCAGCTGCTCGAGGACCGCGACGAGGTCCGCGACCATCGTGGCGCGCCGATAATCGGCATTCGGCGACCAGGCGCTGTCGCCGTGGCCGCGCGCGTCCAGCGTGACGACCCGCATCCCGGAGGCGGCCAGCTTCGCACCGGTCTGCTTCCACGAGTGTCTGGTCTGACCGCCACCGTGCAGAAACAGGACGAGCGGGCCGTCCGCCGGGCCGAACTGGTCGGCGGCCAGCTCGATCCCATCCGAACCGCACAGCCGCAGCCGGATGGGATCGAGAAGGTTGTTCGCATTACTCACGATCCGAGGATCGCACAGCTACCGCTGGGGCTCGTGCGAGCCCCGGTCAATGGGACCTCAGCAGTTCCACTTGCCCTGCGCGCTGATGGTGTTCTGCAGCAGGCACGCGACCTTGGCATTCACCGAGGACGAGATGCTCGAGGAGCCATTGGAGGTGTACTCCTCACCGACCGGAGCGGCGGTGGTTGGCGCGGAGGTATTCGCGGCGGGTTCGAGCGGCAACCCGGCCGCATTCGCTGCCGCGCTGCCGCCGGCCAGGGCCGCGCACAGGGCCAGCGTGGCAGTGATGCCGCGCAGTGCGCCGCGAACGGTCTTGTTCTGCATAAAATTGTGCTCCTCTACTGTTTTTTACCTCGACGCCCGGGATCTAGGGCAGGCGCCAGTCAACAGGTTCGGCACCCAATTCGTCGAGTAGTTCATTCACTCGTGAGAAAGGTCGCGAACCAAAAAAACCGCGCGAGGCCGACAGGGGTGACGGGTGCGCGGATTCGATATAGGGCACCTCGGCCGCGGCGAGCTGCGGTTTCAGTGTCTGCGCGTCACGACCCCACAGGATCGCGACCAGCGGCTCGTCCCTGGCCACCAGCGCGCGAATGGCCTGATCGGTCACCGCCTCCCAGCCTTTGCCGCGATGCGAGGCGGGCTGCCCCGGCGAAACCGTCAGAACTCGGTTGAGCAGCAGCACACCCTGATCCGACCACGGGCTCAGATCGCCATTGGACGGAGTCTGGTATCCGAGGTCCTTGCTGTATTCGGAAAAGATATTGGCGAGGCTGCGCGGCACCGGCGAAACATCCGGGGCCACAGAGAAACTCAGTCCCATCGGATGTCCGGGCGTCGGATACGGATCCTGGCCCACGACGAGTACGCGCACCGCGGCGAACGGCCGCTGGAATGCGCGCAGCACATTCTCACCGGCCGGTAGATAGCCGCGACCCGCCGCATTCTCCGCGCGCAGGAATTCGCCCATCGCGGAGATCTGCGCCGCGACCGGTTCGAGAGCCTTCGCCCAACCCGGATCCATGATTTCCGTCAGTGGTTTCGCGCACATGACCGCACAACCTATCGTGGCTCGGGCCCGGATGCCGAGTCCACCCCGCTGAACGACTCCCAGCCCCCGCTGCCCGTGTGCCGCACACCGTCGACGGTGACGCCGTGACCTGCCAGCACCCGTCCGATCGGCACCCAACCGTGCGGCAATTCTCGTTGCGCGGGCCAGGTTCCGACGAAGGCGTGGTCCTCACCGCCGGTCAGAATCCATTGCGCCGCATCGGCATCCAGACGCCGCGCGATCTTCGTCAGTGCCGGATCACGCAATGCCTTCGAGTGGATATCGATGGCGACGCCGGATGCCGCGGCGATGTGGCCCAGATCCGCGAGCAATCCGTCCGAAATATCGGTGAGCGAGGTGGGTACAGCGGACCATTCGGCAGCGGATCCGATGACGCCTTCCGACCCGAACTGCTCCGTGTGTTCCGACACCCCGATATGCTCCGAACCGAGTGCACCCGCTGACTCGGGCGCGCGCGAGTCAGCCACTCCGGCAGCGGAATCGGCGACGACGGAGAGTACTGCCGAATAGGGCGGCTGTGGGACTCGATGGGCCGCAAGCACTTCGGCGAAGAAGTCGTCTGCTGGCTCGAATCCGGCACTCAGTACCGTCAACCCGGCGGCGGACCAGCCGAGGCGACCCACCACCGCGACCGTATCCCCCACGCGCGCACCGGCTCTGGTGATCGGCGCGCGGCCGTTCAGATCGCCGAAGGCGGTAACCGAGATGACCAGCTGCGGGCTGCGCACCATATCGCCGCCCGCGATGGATCCACCCGCGCGACGCGCCTCGGCCCACATCCCATCGGTGAGCCCGTCCACCAGGTCGAGCGGCGTATCGGCTGGACAGCCGAGCGCCACCACGAATGCGGTCGGTACCGCACCCATTGCGACCACATCGGCGGCGTTCTGCGCGATCGCCTTGCGCCCGATATCGCACGGATCGGACCAGTCGAGCCGGAAATGTCGATCCTGGACCAGCATGTCGGTGGTGACCACGAACCGGCCATCCGGCGCGGCCACCACGGCGGCATCGTCACCAGGGCCGAGCAGTACGCCGGGCGCCTGCACCCGCCCCGCGTTGATCCGCTCGATCAGTGCGAACTCCCCCAGCTCACGCACTGTCTTCGGCCGTGTACTTTCGCTGATGACCTGGTCCCTTCCCGGCGTCGTGCTGGCTGAGATCGCCCCGAGGGTACCCTTTCCAAAGCAATCGAGTACTACCAGGCCGGTGCACGGCATACATCTCGCAGATGACCGGGCCCACCAGCGCGAACAGGAAGGATCGGTGAGCATGGCGGCGCAGTCGTCGGACCGCGATTCGTCGGCGGCGAATTCGTCGAAGGCAGAGCTGTCGAAGGACGCCGAGCGGTCGAACGCGACAGCCGATTCGGCCGCGGACAGCGCTGCGGCAGGAGCCACCGCTGCCGATCGCAGCCAAGCCGAGAGCCCTGCTCCGGTCACCGCTGCAGAACCCGCAAGTGCGTCCACCGATGCCGAGCCCGCAACCACCGACAGCGCCGAATCCAGCGGTTACCCGCCTGCACTGATCGCGACCGCGGTCGCACTCCCGGTCGTACTGGTAGTCGCCGTGCTGGTCGCCGCGCTCCTCGCCCGCCGCGCACCGACCGAACGCGAACCCCTGGTCCTCGGTCCGGTTCCCGCCCCCGCCGCCGACGGGCCCGCATGCACCGCGCTGCTGCCCGCATTGCCGGTCGATCTCGGCGACTACTCCAAATCCACGCTGGTGGAACCGGCTCCCCCGGCGACCCGCGCCTGGCAGCGCAGAGATGGCGGGGACGCCATCGTGCTGCGCTGCGGTTTGGAGCGGCCGCTGGAGTTCAACCGCGCCTCGCCATTGCAGATCGTCAATGGCGTGCAATGGTTCGAGGTCCGGGATGCGGCCGCGAAGGCGAGCACCTGGTTCGCCGTCGACCGTGCGACCTATATCGCGCTGACCGTTCCCGACGGCTCCGGACCGACTCCGCTGCAAGGAGTTTCGGATACGATCACCGCGAACCTGCCCGCCCAGCCGATCGATCCCGGCCCACTGCCGAATTGATCGACGTAGGGCCGAAAGCCCAAGCCCGCGTGACCGGAGCGAGCTAGTGCAACCCGGTCCCCCGCGCCAGCGCCGTCTCGATCAGCGTGGAAACCAATGTCCGGTAGTCGATTCCGGTCGCCTCCCACATCCGCGGATACATGGAAATCGCGGTAAAGCCGGGCATCGTATTGATCTCGTTGATCACCGGCCCCTCCGCTGTGACGAAGAAGTCCACCCGAGCCAGACCTTGGCAATCAAGCGCTTTGAACGCCCGCACCGCGAGTTCCCTGATGCTGTCGGACACTTCGTCGTCCAGCTTCGCCGGGACATCGAATTCGCAGACATCGTCGAGGTATTTGGTGTCGAAGTCGTAGAACTCCGGCGCCGTCGCATCGGCCTCCGGCATCCGGATCTCGGCGACCACACTGGCTCCCACCCGACCATCCGGAAATTCCAGGACGCCACATTCGACTTCGCGTCCGATAATGCCCGCCTCCACGATTACCTTCGGATCGTGTTCGCGTGCCGTCGCGATCGCAGCGTCCAACTCACTCCACTCGGTGACCTTGGTGATGCCGATCGATGAACCGCCGCGCGCCGGTTTGACGAACACCGGCAGGCCGAGCAGCGCCAGATCATCGGCACCGAGGGTTTCGGTTCCGCGTCGCAGCACCACCTGTCGTCCGATCGGCAGGCCCTCCGCGGCGAGCAGCTTCTTGGTGAACTCCTTATCCATGCCCGCCGCGCTGGCCAGCACACCCGGCCCGACGTACGGCACTCCGGCCAGTTCGAGCATGCCCTGCAGCGTGCCGTCCTCACCGAACGGGCCGTGCAGGATCGGGAACACCACGTCCACCGACCCCAGAGCCGCACTCGGATCATCGAGCGCGACCAACGAGCCGGACCGGCTCGGATCGGCGGCCAGCGTGAGCGCGGTACCGCTGCTGTCGACCGCGGGCAGCGCATTGTCCTCGAACCCGAGCGCCGCCACCTCGGCACCACCGAGCACCCAGGCACCGTCGAGGGTGATGCCGATGGGCACGGCCTCGTACTTTTCCGGATCGAGGTTGCGCAGCACGTTACCGGCCGACACACACGAGACGGCGTGCTCGTTACTGCGCCCGCCGAATACCACAGCAACCCTGATCCGGTTCGTCATGCACCGAACCGTACCCGTTGTGAACGCCGATCCAACCTGTACCCGCACGGTTACAGCGTTCGACCCCATTCCGGTTTGATCTGCCGCCCGAGCAGATTACCGACCGCCTCACGCACCGAAAGGCCCTCATGGCATACCTGGTGCACCGACGTGGTCAGTGGCATTTCGACATTGTGCGCGGCCGCCAACGCCCGCACCGATGTGCACGACTTCACACCCTCGGCGACCTGACCATGGGTGGCCTCCTGGGCCGCCTCCATGGACCCGCCCGCCCCGAGAACATGCCCGAACGACCGGTTGCGCGACAGCGGCGAGGTACAGGTGGCGACCAGATCACCCACCCCAGCCAGCCCCGCCAACGTGACCGGCTCGGCGCCCAGTGCGACACCGAGCCGGATGATCTCCGCCAGCCCGCGGGTGATCAGGCTCGCGATCGAGTTGTCGCCCAACCCCATTCCCGAGGCGATCCCACAGGCGAGCGCGATGACGTTCTTGCAGGCGCCACCGATCTCGCAGCCGATCACATCGGTATTCGTGTAGGGCCGGAAATAGCCAGTGGCGCAGCACTGCTGCAATGCGACCGCCCGCGCGGCATCTGTGCACGCGATCACGGTGGCCGCGGGCTGCTCGGCCGCGATCTCCTTGGCCAGATTCGGGCCGGACAGCACCGCGATGCGACTCTCGTCGGCACCGGTGACCGCACCGATGACTTGACTCATCCGCAGCAGCGTGCCGGTCTCGATCCCTTTGGCCAGACTAAGCAGCGAGGCGTCTGGCTCGATCGAATCCCGCCATATCTCGAGATTCGCGCGCAGGGATTGCGACGGAACCGCGAGCACGACAATATCCGCACCCTCGAGCGCCTCGGCGTGATCATGGGTGGCCGCCACACTGGGGAGTTGTACATCGGGCAGATAGAACGGATTGCGATGTTCGGTGGCCAGGGCCTTGGCTATCTCGGGCCGCCGGGCCCAGATCGTGACGTCGGTTCCCGCGTCCACCAACACCTTCGCGAACGCGGTCCCCCATGATCCCGCGCCCAGCACTGCCGCCCTCGTCATCTGCCCAATATGCCACGGAACCACTCATGGAAGGATTGGCACCATGCGTCCGCATGCGTTGCACGCCGTGATCGCGGTGAAGAGCCTCGATCAGGCCAAGAGCCGCCTGGCCGATCGGCTGCGCCCCGAACACCGGGCCCGGCTGGTGCTGGCCATGCTCGCCGACACTGTGTCCGCCGCCGTCGCGGTGCCGCGGATCGCGTCGGTTACCGTGGTGACCCCGGATCCGGTCGTCGCGGAGTTGGCACGCACGCTCGGCGCGGTCGTCCATCCCGAACCCCGCCGCGAGGTGATCGATGCGACCGATCCGGACGGTCTGAACACCGCGCTCACCGACGCGGCCAACGCATTGCGGCACCGCCATGGTCCGATCGAACTGCTGGCCCTGCAGGCGGATCTGCCCGCGTTGCGGCCCGACGAGCTCTCCGACATGCTGACCACCGCACCGGCCGTCGTTCGGTCGGTGGTCGTCGACCATACGGGCAGCGGCACGGCTGCGCTCTTGGTTCGCGATACCGCCGTCCCGCTGGATCCGCGCTTCGGTCCCGAATCGGCGCGTCGACATATCGCCGCGGGCGCGATCGACCTGCTGGGCGACTGGCCCGGATTGCGCCTCGACGTTGATACCGCCGACGATCTGGACCGCGCCATCGAACTCGGCGCCGGGAACTCGACAGGTACTGTCCTGCACGACATAGGTTGGCCGATTCGCGGTCACGAGCGGGTACGCCGGGTGTGCTAGCCGGTCGCCACATCCAGCGTGATACGCGCGGCAATGATGATGTCGGGCTGTGCACGGCCTGGTTCGTAAGGGATGATCGTTGGCGTGAGTGAGCGAAGCAAGCGATTTCGGAACCAGCGTGCCTCGCGCGTGTCGGGGCCGCGTCCCAGCGAGGCGCGGGCATGAGCGATATCGAAACCGTCAAACAACAGGTGCTACCGACCGCACTGCCCGCAGCGACACCACCGGCCGATGATGTCGCCGTGCAGCGGTTGCCACGTGATCGCTACCTGAATCGCGAACTCAGTTGGCTGGACTTCAACACCCGCGTCCTCGCGCTTGCCGAGGACGCATCGCTGCCATTGTTGGAACGTGCGAAATTCCTCGCGATCTTCGCCTCCAATCTGGACGAGTTCTATATGGTCCGCGTCGCCGGTCTCAAACGCCGTGCGGAGACCGGGCTTTCGGTGCGTTCCGCCGACGGCCGTTCGCCCACCGAACAGTTGGAATTGATCGCGGCACGCACCCAGGAGATCGCCGACCGGCACGCTCGTGTCTTCCTGCACTCGGTGCTGCCCGCATTGACCGCAGAGGGCATCGCCGTCATCGACTGGTCCGATCTGGACAACGATGAGCGCCGGCGGCTCTCGGGCTATTTCCAGGATCAGGTCTTTCCGGTACTGACCCCGCTCGCGGTGGATCCGGCTCATCCCTTCCCCTACATCAGCGGGCTGAGTCTCAACCTCGCGGTGACGGTCAAGGATTCCTCCACCGGCGGTGAGCATTTCGCTCGCGTCAAAGTGCCGGATAATGTCGATCGCTTCGTTCGAGTGCGGCGCACCGATTCCGGTTCCCCGGTCGCGGCCTTCCTACCGATGGAAGAGCTGATCGCCGCGCACCTCGATCAACTGTTCCCTGGTATGACGGTGGTCGAACACCACTCGTTCCGGATCACCCGCAATGCCGATTTCGAGGTCGACGAGGATCGCGACGAGGATCTGCTGCAGGCGCTGGAACGTGAACTGGCCCGGCGCCGCTTCGGGTCGCCGGTCCGGCTAGAGGTCTCCGACGATATGACCGAGCACATGCTCGATCTGCTGCTGCGCGAGCTCGAGGTCGATCCCGGCGATGTGATCCAGGTGCCTGGTCTACTGGATCTGTCCTGCCTCTGGCAGGTATACGGCGTCGACCGGCCCAGTCTCAAGGACGC
>FTJU01001687.1_pt10 | contig 22925 bp, 7 predicted proteins | sample 1658961 | NCBI WGS metagenome assembly FTJU01 (sample SAMEA3914878, study PRJEB12502) | metagenome | biome: forest; material: soil | place: USA | collected 2012-03-12 | depth 0.3 m | reverse complement strand
GCCCTGCCCTCCTTGCGCCCCGCCGAGGACGCCCGCGCCCGCTCCTGCAGCCTCTGGCGCAGGATCAGGACGATGCGGTCGACGTTGGAGATCGGGTGCATGCTCGGATGTTGTGCGGACAGGGACGCGAAGGGTCAAGGCGGGACATCCCGATGCTCATGGGGATGGCGTCAGACACAGCCTTCACCTTGCTCGAGATCACGATGCAGAATGAGGCCGATCCACTCGCAAAGCCGAACAACATCGCCATCAATTACACGAGCCAACAAAGACGCTCCAATAAAATCCCCAAGACGGGATTTCAGAAATCGCACAGTAATAGTGCGATCATTGAAATCGACTCGAAGGTTATATCGGAAATGACAATTCGACTCCACTTGCGACGTGCGAGTGGAGGACGGCATCAGCGAAGCCGTGCGGACGGGGTATTGGGCTACAGTTCGGTGCGGACGGTCAGGGAGCCGTTGGGCAATTAGGCAACTGGGGGTCAGCCCCGTGAGAGGCCGGTGCCGAATGGGTAGTGCGAATCAACGACGATCAGCCCCCTTTCACAAATCGACCTTCCGCAATTGTAGCGGAGCACTACTCCCGGGATTCAAAATCAGAACCTCCTCCCCCGTAAGAATTGAAAGGAGAAAGCCCCGGTCAATCACTATTCCAGAATGCTCAAAACCACTGCCTTTTGTTTCTTCGACAAAATGTTGGTCATCCGAAAACAACGGTATGAAGTTCACTCCATCTCTTACAAAATATTGTAAGTTGAGCAGATTCTTCGATCCGTCCTCCCAGCTTCCGATGGTTATGAAGGTATCTCGCCCATCTCCCGATAACTCTGACAGATGCTCGTCATTTTCGATCAATCGAGTCATTTCCACCCCCTAATTTATATAGACTGTCGGGTCTCTCGATATTTTTTCTAAAAAGTAGTCGCAAGCCTCATCTTCAGTTTGGAAGGTGATTTCATCGAGGCGTTTATCACGAGAGCAGCAATAAACCACCCAACCATCTTTCTCATATCTTATGACATATTGATCAGACCGGCCAACGCCGCCAAGCTCGTATGCTTGAGGATCAATCCGACGAGCATTGAGAGTTTGAGCAAGTTCATTCAGCTTCATCAGTGGCGAGCCAAATAGCCTTGGTTCACAGCCTCGTTCACGCTCATCGGTAACATAACCTGCGTTCCAAGTCCCGGTTGCGCAAACCACGGGGAGGCTGGACCGACGGCTGCGGGCAACGGCTTCACAACCTGATAAACTGTATAGGGCTGAGAGGTTGTGCCGGGACGAAGGGACAGTGTTTCGGGTGCCGTGCCTACGGGAGCGAGATAATTACCGGATTCATTTCCAAATCTCCCATAAAGGCCGCCGTATAGCGTTTGATTTTGGGAAACGAGGAAACCGTCATTCTTGGGCCAATACTGAGTCTCGTTCAGATAGGAGCTTCCGGTAGATGTGCCGGGTTCCACAGGCACGCCTTCCCCGGCCCCACCGACGGCACCCAGCATCAACGATGGCCCTAAGATATTCTCATTGTAGGTTTTCCCAACCGACTGCCATGGTGTTAGCCCCTGCCCTGCGGATGCCATAGGGACGGACACGAGTTTGGTAGAGGTCGAAGTCTCGACCCACTCGTACGGTTGATTGAAGGGTCCCGGTTGACCAACGAGTGGCGTTCGGCCATCGGCCTGAACATAGGTGCTCGCCAACTGGGACGATCCGATCGGCGTAGATTGACCCGAGCCGGTCGCAGGCCCGAAGAGCGACTTGATCTGACCGTCACCGAACGGCGAAGCCAAGATCGACAGGGGATCGGAATAGGTCGCCACCGACGTGCTGCGCGCGGCCGATGTGGCGGCTGGCGAGGCCACAGGGCCAGACAGATTCTCAAAGCCGAAGCCAGATGCACTCGTGCCGTCGAAGCCGGGCGGGGTCAGACCGGCGTTCCCATCCAGCAGGGTCTCGAATCCATTCCCCGCCGCGCTATCGTCGATCCCCGGCACACCGATGAAACCATTCCCCACGCCCCCATAGTCGCCCGGACTGTCGGAGTACGATTGGGCTACGGTTGGGTTGGAAGTTTGGTTGCCTGTGCCGCCAGCCAGTTGCGTCTGGGCGCCCTCGCCATTGCCTGCATCCAAACCACTGCCCGAAAGCCAGGAGTTGGACATCGAGGCCAGGGCGTCACCGATAGGCGGCAGGCTGGCCGTCACGTTCATGTTCGCGATGCTATTGAGCGGGTTTTGCAAGGCCTGGGCTGTCGCCATCCTGGCATTCGCGTCCAGTTGCATCTGCGCCAAGGCATCGCCAAGGCTCAGGAAGCCGTTCTGCATCTCCTCGCCGATCGCGGCGTTGCTCAGCGCCGGCGACAGCAGCGGGCCATTGAGCCTCGATCCCGGGCTGTCGCCCTCCCACGCCTGAAGCCCCATCAGCGAACTGCTGACCCCCAGCGGCTCGCCCTCCAGCTGCTGCATGAATAGCGCACTGCCCATGTCGCCGGCGATGCCGGACATGATCTGCTGGTACTGCTGCGCGTCGACCTCCGCTTGGGCGGCGGCCTGGAGGTTTTGGATCTGGTCCGCCGGCACACCGGCCGCGGCGACGGCGTTCCAGTTGATTTGGCTGTAAGGGTTCTGGTTCGCGACATAGGCGTCGCCGAACAGGCTGCTGGTCACCGTGGCGTTGGAACTGCCCACCGCCCCCTGGCCGAGAGTCATGAAGTCCGCCCCGCCCCAGTTCGCCGCGTGGTCCTGGAGGATGTCCATCGACACCGGTTCCGGCGCCATCGTCGGCAAGGTGTCCCCGATCGCTTCGCCCGGGTTGTAGGGCTTGAAGGTCGAGGAGGTGTTGTGGAAGTTGGCCACCTTGTTGGGGATGGTCAGGATCTGGCCGGCCACCAGGGCAGTCGACAAGGTGATGCCGTTGGCGTCGGCGATCAGGTACCAGAGGTTGGCGTCGCCCCACACCATCGAGGCGATCGAGCGCAGGCTGTCGCCCGACTTCACCGTATAGGTCTGGGCCGCCATGCCTGGATAGCCGGAGTTGATCGGCTGATAGTTCTGGTCGAAGTCGGCGCTCGACACCGGCTTGCCGTTGCGGAAGCCGCCCTTGCCGGCCGTGGAGGGGTCCGTCTGGGCCAGCTCCTGGGCATAGTCCATCTGGCTGGCGCTCGGGCCGTTGTTGCTGACGTCGCCGACCTGATGACCGTTGAAGAAGTAATTCTGCTGACGCGGGCCCAGCACGCCGGCATCCCACTCCTCGCGCACCAGCACCTGACCGTTGGCGTCGTCCTCATAGTTCAGGACCCGGTTGCCGGCCACGTCGACCATCTGCTTGATGTGGCCGTTCACGTCATAGGTGATCTGCGAGAAGCCTTGCGCCGCCGAGCCACCGGAGCCGGCGCCCGGACTTGACGGATTGATCAGCGCCGTCTGCTGCTTCGCCTGGTCCCACCACTGGTAATAGTAGTTGGTGTTGGTGGTCGTGCCCGAGGTCGTCGACGACGAGTGGGTGATCACCCCCTGGTCGGCGCCGGCGTAGGCCGAGCCGTTCCAGGCGCGGTAGTCGTTGTGGATGGTGGAGACCGTGCTTCCCGTAGTGTCGGTCTCATCGGTGATGCGGTTGTCGCGGTCGTAGGTGATGCCAGCGCGGCTGGAATTGAACGAGCCGTCGGTATTGACCTGGGTGTAGCTGGTCACCCGACCGAGCGCGTCGTTTATGCGGGTGGCCACCTGGACGCTGCCGATAGTCGTGTTCTCGAGGTAGCCGTCGGCGCTGTAGCTGTAGGTCTCAGTGTGGCCGTCCGCGCCGTAGGTGGCGCTGTGGCGGTTTCCGGCGGCGTCGTAGGTGATGGAAACGCCCGTGGAGCCGGCGGAGATCACCCCGCCCGACAGCGTGCCCATGGTCAGCACGAAGCGGTTCATGCTGTCGTACTTGTACCAGTAGTCCTCGGTCGCGGTCGTGTTGCCCACGCCGTCGGTGTAGGTGCTCAGCACCTCGCGTCGATTGCCTTGGGCGTCATACTTGTACTGGATGTCGGCCTTGGGATCCTTGATCTCGGTGATGCGGTTCATCGCATCGTAGGTGACCACCGAGTTCTCGTAATAGACCGGCGAGGCGGCCGTGGAGGCGTAGGTCTCCACCGTGCGGTTGCCGTCGTTGTCATAGTCGTAGGTCGACTTCATCCCGAGTGCATTGTCCGTCATGCTCGCGATGTAGCCGTTGGTATAGTAGGCGTAGGTGATGTTCTGACCGGCGCTGTTGGTCTGCTGAGTCAGCTCGCCGGCGTAGTTGTAGGCGTAGGTGTAGGTGTGGCCGCCGAAGTCCTGGCTCGACACCTCGTGGCCGAACACGTCGTCCTTTTCATTCGCGCTCAGGCCGGCCGAATTGGTGGTGATCTTCTGCCACCCGCCATAGGTCGCAAGGCCAGTCGTGACGAGGCCGCCGATCCAGCTGTAGGCGTAGGTGGTCTGTAGGCCGGCCAGATCGGTGGTCTGCGTCACACGGCCGGCGGTGTCGTAGTCGGTGCTCTCCACCACGCCTGAGCCATAGACGCTGTCGGTGTGGCGGATGCGTTCGCCGAGGCCGTCGTAGGCGTAGTAGTCCTTGAGCTGCACGCCCGGCGTATTGCCGCCCGACCTCTGGGGATGGTCGACCTCGATCAGGTTACCGTCACCGTCGTAGGTGTCGGTGGTCGTGGCGGCCAGGGCTGTGCCGAAGGCGGTTGTGTCGATGCGGGCCTCGCCCAGGGCGTCGAAGCCCATCTCCGTCTCGGTCCCGTCGGCGTTGAACTCGGTCACCGTTTGGGCGGCCTGGCCGCCGTATCCGCTGTCGGTCAGGAGAGCGAGGGTCGTCAGGTTGCCGTTGGCGTCCCGCGCCCCGACCTGGCGGCCCGAGACGTCGTAGTAGTAGGTCTCGACTGGGCTCGAAGTGTGGGCCGCACCGCTCTCGTCGTACCAGGTGACTTGCGGATTGGTCTTGGTCGTGAGCTTGCCGAGCGTGTTGTAAGCGAGGTTGGTGACGTCGCCGCGGCCGTCGGTTTCAGAGGCGACTTCGCCAAAGGCGTTCCAGGTCTGCTTGCGGTCGACGATGAACTGTGAGGACTGGGAAAGGTCCGCCACCCACTGGATCGAGTAGTCGTTGGTGGCCTGGTAGTGGTCGCTCTGGATCGCCAGATAGCCGTGGACATGGTCGTCGCCGTTGACCGGCGGCATCAGGCTCCCGTTCGAGGCAAAGGCGTCATAGTAGTATTCGAGATTGTTCACGCCCGAAGCAGGCCGGATGCCCGCTGCGTCGGCGTCCCACAGGAAGTTGCCATTGGCGTCGGCGGTGATGGTCGCCTCGGTGAAGGCGCCAGTCGAACCCTTGGTGCGGTAATAGACCTTGATGGTGTGGGCGCCGCTTTGCGGCGAGAACTGGACCTTGGCTGTGACGCTGACGGCCTGGGACGTGACGCTGGCGGACTGGCCATTGTAGCCGACGCTGAGGTTGCCGTAGGTATCGGACAGGAGCTGGCTGCCGCTGTAGGTCTGGTACTCGTAGATGGCGTTGGCCTGCCCGAAGAAGTCGGTCAGGCCGCTGAGGTCGACCATGTTGTTGGCGTCGGGCGTCATCCAGGCGGACCAGGCGCCGCTGCTCAGCTGGTAGCGGAAGCGCTGCTGCGTAGCGCCCGCCGGCGGGGAGAGCTGGAACCGGCGATCAGCCGCCCAGCCGGGCTCCAGCTGCCACCAGGAGGACTGGGAGCCGCCGTCCCCGAATTGGCCGTAGCTGTACTGATTGCCGATCATATGCCCGGCGCCGTCCATCGGCTGGACCCAGAACTGGACCGGCCCCATGTTCGTGATGTCCCAGGCGAAGAGGCCGGGCTCGCCCCAGGCGCCGGACCCGTTACCGCTCACCGAGGTGAAGTTGGGGGAGGTGCCATAATGGATGGTAATGCTCGCCGTGCCTGATGGCATGCCGGTGAAGACCAGATAGACGTGGCCGCTGTAGTTGACGACGAACGACTGGCCCGGGCCATTCACGTAATCGGCGTTCTGGCTGTAAGACGGCGCTCCGTTGCCGTCGGTGGAAAGCGTGCCGTCGACGGAGTCCACGATGTGGCCACTCCCGTCGAAGGCCATGTAGCGCAGTTCCCAGCTGCCGCCGGCCTGGTTGGAGAAAGGGGGCTGACCCATATCGACATGCCAGAAGCCCGATGCGTCCTGAGTCAGGCCGACCATGGTGTACTGCCCTGTAGAACTCGAGCGCACGAAGCCCATCACGGTGCTTGCGGCAGGACTGACGCCGTCCAGATAGAGCGTATGGGACAGGGCGATCGAGGCCGTCGATTCCCGACTGACGTAGACGCTGCCGAGGTTCTTCTGACCCCAAGGCATGTCCTGCATCACAGTCACCCAACCGTCGTACTCGTTGGCGTAGGCTATGCTGCTGTCGGTGATCTCGCCGGAGCTGGTGGTGACGGTCACGCCGCTTGATGGGGGGTTGAACTCCGCGATCTCGCTGCCGCTGCCGTTCAGGACGCGGATCGTGCCGCCGCCGTTCAACGCGCCGTTCAGATTGATCGTGAGGCCGTCCGAGTAGCTGTAGACCTGGGCGATCGGGTAGCCGAACTGGTTGTACTCGATCCCCATGAACTGCATGTAGGTGATCGAAGACGAGATCGAGATCGAGCCGCCGCTTCCTCCCACATAGGCGGCCGCGCCCACTTGGCTCGCGCCATAGCCTGGGTTCTGCGTCACCCTGCCGGCTGCCGAATTCGGGGCGACGTTGCCGAAGAAATAGCGCGTGCCCTGGGCCGTCGTGTCGACCTCCAGCGCGTGGATCGGGTTGTAGCTCTGGTTCGAGGTCGGCTGGATGGTGTCGGTGACCAGGTTGCGTACGTCGTAGGCGGTGATCGTCTCGGTGACCGAATTCGGGTTGGCGTTCTCGGCCGCGAAAACGGTCGAGAGGTCGGTCATGCTCCGCAGGTCCACCGAGCCGGTGGTCTGGAAGAGGATGGTCGCGTTGCCGTTGGAATCGTAGGCATAGGCGCGGCTGACCCCGTCGGACATGTTGGTGCGCCAGACGCGGCCAGCGTTGTCATAGTCGGCGTACTTCTGGGCGTTGGCCTGGACGCCGCCCGTGTTGGTCCCTTGCGCGACCACCTCGCCGTAAGCGTCGTAGAACTGGTCGGTCGTCGCGCCGTAGGTCCAGCTTGACCCGTTCCAAGTTCCGATTTCGCTGCTGACCTCGCGATTGCGCCCGTCGTAGGTGATGAACGAGGAGTCGATCTCGACGCCGCCGCTCGAGAGCTGGCGGCCGTACTGCTGGGCGACGAGATTGCCCTGGGCGTCGTAGCTGTCGGTCCTGGTGAAGCCCGTCGGATCGGTGACGCTGATCACCCGGCCGCCCGCGCCATAGGCCGTGGTCGTCACCCGGTCCGGCGCGCTGGTGGTGCCGTCCCCGCGCACGATGCTCTGCACGACCTGGCCGAGACGATTGTACACCGTGTCGGTCGCGGGCGTGACGGTGACGCCGCGGTAGTCGGTGTAGGACGTCTCCTGGCTGTGCACCTGCCGCCCGGCGGAGTCGTAGCGGTACTGGGTGGCGTCGCCGGTGGCCTGGGTCTTGGAAAGCACGTCGCCCAAGGCGTCGTAGGTGTAGGTGATGGTGTCGTTGGCCGAAGCTGTGGTGAGCGCGCCTGTCGCCGATACCGTCGACGCCTGCACGTTCAGCCGGCTCTGGGTCAGCTGCCGCCCGTTGCGGTCATAGGTGAAAGTCGAGATGCGGTCGTCGCCGCTGGATGTCGGGGCCGTATAGCCGTTCCAGCTGTAGCTCGAGGCGGCGTGGGCATACTGGGTCTCGGTCAGGACGTTGCCCTGGCCATCCACCTGGTAGGTGGTGAGATAGCCGGCCGGGTCGACCTCCGCCGTCTTGTGACCGTCGGCGTCGTAGTAGAAGTAGGTGGCGTTGCCGTTCCCATCCGTCGTCTCCCGCACGTTCCCGTCGGCGTCGTAGAACGTCAGGTTCTTGATGTCGGTCAGGCCATAGACGTAGGTCGAACCGGACAGATAGCCGTACTGGACGCTGCGCTGGTCGCTCGAGGTGACCCGTCCGGCGGCGTCGTAGAGGTAGTCGGTCCTGCGCTGGGAGCCGCTCGGCGCAGTCGGCGGGGCCCCGCCAGCCGACGTCGGCGCGACCGTCGTCCCATAGACGATCTTGCTGGTGACATTGCCGTCGCCGTCATAGGCCCAGGTGGTTAGGGTTCCGAGCGGGCCGGACTCGGCCGTGCTGCGGTTCGACGGATCGAAGTAGCTGTAGGTGTGGTTCCCGTTCGCGTCGGTGGTGATCACCGCGTTGCTGACGTCGACCTCGGCGATCTTACGGTTTGCCGCGTCGAAGTAGGAATAGGTCTGATTGCCATTGGCGTCGGTGGTCAGCACCGCGTTGCCGAAAGCGTCGTACTGCGTGCTCTGGATCGCGAGCTTGGTGGCCGAGCCGGGCGGGACCGTCTGCGCGTTCCCGGTGTAGACCAGCTCGCTCTGGCTGGTCTGACGATTGTCGAGATCGTAGGCGTAGGTGATGGTCTGCTGCTCGGGGGCGCCTGACGCCAGGACCGCTTGGGTGCGGTTACCGCGTGCATCATAGGCATAGGTGTCGGTCACCACCTGCGACTGGGCGACGTTGCTGCTGTCGGTCCAGGTGATGGTCTGGGTCGAGGACGTCAGCCGGCCCATGTGGTCGTAGGCGTAGGTTGTCACGCCGCCGAGCTGGTTGGTGACCTGCACCTGATCGCCGAAGGCGTCGAGGACGTAGGACACCGTATGCCCTTCGGCGTCCGTCGTGCTCAGCACCCGGCACAGGGCGTCATAGGTCGCGTTGGTGGTCGCGTCCTTGGCGTTGGTGGTGATGGTCGGCGGCGCCCCGACGGCCGCACCAGTGGTGGCCGTATAGTAGCGGGTGGACTGGGTGGCGTTGCCGTCGGCGTCGTAGACGGTCTGGGTGGCGTAGCCGAGCGGATCAACCGCGAGGGTCTGGCGACCAGCATTGTCGTAGTAGAAGTAGGTGTGGTTCCCGTTGGGGTCGGTGACCATCACCTTGTCGCCGAAGGCGTCGTACTGATAGCTCATGGTCAGGCTGAGGTGGCCGGTTCCCGGATCCACCGTCGAGCTCACGAGACGTCCGGCAGCGTCATAGGCGCTGACGGCAACGTTCCCGTTGGGGTCGGTCACCTGGGTGACCCGGCCATCGGCATCACGCTGATAGGTAGTGGCCAGGTTCAGGTGGCCGGCACCCGGATCGACGACCTGTGAGGCCAGCCGTCCAGCAGTATCGTAGGTGTAGACCGTCGTCTCGGCCGAAGCGGTCCCGTATGCCGCCGTGAAGTTGTACACATTGCCCAGGGCGTCATAGGCGTAGTGGGTGCGCACCCCCATGGCGTCGTAGGCGTCCACCACCCGGCCGGCGGCGTCATAAACCGATTGGGTGGTCGCATCGTTGCTGGACGCATTTGTCGTGGCCCAGGCCTGCATGGCCGCGAGCGTCGTATCTCCGCCCGTATAGAGGGCGGCGTACTGCTTTCGCTGCGTGACCCGGCCGTCAGCGTCATAGGCATAGCCTGTGACCTCGCCCTGGGCGTCGATAGAGAAGGCCAGCCGGCCGGCATCGTCGTAGAGCGCGCGTGAGGTGCGGTCGCCGCTCGCGGTGTTGGCCGTCGCCCAACTCTGCATGGCCGACAGCGTCGGATTGCCCGAGGCCGTGTAATCGGTGGCGTACTGGGTCGTCTTCACCACATTGCCGTCGCCGTCATAGGCATAGGCGACGACCGCGCCCGAAGCGTCGATGCCGTAGGCCTCGCGGCCCGCCGTGTCATAGACGGCGCGGGTGACGTGGCCGGCCGGATCGGTCTTGCTGAGCAGGTTGCCGTCGCCGTCGTAGGCGTAGGTCGTGGTGAGGTTGAGGCGCCCCGCGCCGGGATCGACGGTCGAGGACAGGACGCGGCCGGCCTCGTCATAGGTGAAGGTCGTGGTGCGATCGCTGGCTGAGGTGGAGATGGCGGCGGCCAAGGCCGAAGCGGTCGGCGTCAGCCCAAGGCCGGTCAGCGTCGTGGACGAGAGAGCATTGGCGTACTGGGTGACCTGGGTGGCGCGGCCATCCGCGTCATAGGTGGTCTGGGTGACGTCGCCCGTCGGATCGATGACGTACACCGGCTGGCCAAAGGCGTTGTACACCGTGCGCGCCACCGCTCCGGTGGGATCAGTGACCGCGGCGAGGTTACCGTCGGCGTCGTAGGTGTTGGTCGTGGTCAGGTTCAAGTGGCCCGAGCCGGCGTCGACCACGGTCGTGACGACGCGGCCCAAGCTGTCATAGGCATAGGTCGTGGTGCGCGGCGCGGCCGTAGCGGCCCCGTCAGTCTTCGAGATAACCCGGCCATCCGCATCATAGGCGTAGGTGGTGGTCAGGTTGAGCTTGCCGCTACCAGCGTCGACCACCACAGCGGTCATGCGTCCATCCGCGTCGTAGGCGGTCGTCGTGACCACGCCGGCGGCGTCCGTCGTCGAGACCACCCGTCCCAGGGCGTCGTAGCCGATGGTGGAGATCAGGTTGAGGCCGGTCGGATCGACGGTCTTGCTGGTGAGGCGGTTCTCCGCGTCATAGCCGTAAGTCGTGACCACTCCGCGCGCATCGGTCTGGCTGATCAGGTTGCCCACAGCGTCATAGCTGTTGTGAGTCACATCCCCAGCGCCGTCGGTGACTGTCGCCACCCGCCCGACCGGATCGTAGGTATAGCTCATGGTGCGTCCGGCCCCGTCCGTGGAGGTCAGAAGCAGGCCGCGGCCGTCATAGGTGAAGGTCTGATGGATGTCCGTCGCACTGGTCCCGACACTCGTCAGCAGCTGGGACAACGTGCCGGAAGCCAAGAGGCTCGAACTGGCGGCGTTGGCGTATTGGATGGTCTGGGTCTTGCGGCCGGCGGCGTCATAGATGGTCTGCGTCAGGTAGCCGTCCGGATCGAGCGTCGCGACCTCGCGGCCATCGGCGTCGTAGAAGGCGCGCGTGGTGCGGTCGGCCGAAGCGTTGGCGGTGGGCAGGACGAGACTGGTCGGCGGCGCCCCGGTGAGGCCGGACAGGGTCGTGGAGGACAGGCGGTTGGCGTAGGCGGTGGTGGAGACCAGCTCCGACGTCCCGTCGTAGACATACTGCACCACCGCGCCCGACGGATCGATGGTCTCGATCGGGCGGCCGGCATTGTCGTAGACGGCGTAGCTGCGCGCATCACCCGCCATGGCCGAAGGCCGAATTGAAGCCAGCGTGACGGCCGTCGGATTGCCGCTGGAATCCACCAGCGACGCCAGCTGGGTCGAGGTCAGCTTGGTTGCGTAGACGATGGTGGAGACGAGGTTGTTGTCCGCGTCGTAGGCATACTCGGTCAGCGTCCCGTCCGGCAGGACCTCGGCGACCTTCCGCCCCGTGGCGTCATAGAGATAGTAGGTGCTCTGTCCCATCGGATCGGTCGAGATCCGCAGGTTGCCCTGGGCGTCGTACTTGTAGGTGGTGGTAACCGGCGACGGCGCAGCGGAATGCGTGCTCGAGATGAGCGCTCCCGTCAGGTCGTAGACGCTGGTTCGGGTCGTCCCGTCGGCGTTGGTGATGACGGTCTGGCTACTGGCGTCGTTGAACACCGTCGAGGTCGTGTGGTGGTCCGGATCGGTCACCGAGACCAAGCGGCCGAGGCCGTCATAGGCGTAGGTCTGGGCCGTTCCCGAGCCGGTCTGGTCGGTCTGGAGCTGGCTGAGCAGGCGTCCGGCCTGATCATAGACGTAGACGGTCTTCGACACGCCCGAGGTGGTGATCCCGGCCCCCGCCGTGGTCAGCTGGGCGTAGGTGGTGGTGGATGCGACGTTGCCGCGGAAGTCGTAGGTGGTGTCCGTGCGCTCCGCCTGGGACAGGTCGGTCAGGCCGGAGAACCAGGCGTCCAACGTCGCCGCGCTCGGCGGCGAGGTCGGCGACAACGAAGAGACGTTGTAGGCGTTAGCCGTGGGCTGGATCGTTGAGACCAGCTGACCGGAGGCATTGTAGCTGTACTGGGTGACATCGCCCTGGGCCGAGACCACGTAGCGCAGATTGTTGTGCGCGTCGTAGGCATAGTAGGTCGTTTCCGCGCCCGAGGGCTGGCCGGAGCCGGCCCCATCCGGATCGGGAACCGTGTACCGGGTCTCGGTCAGGAGCTGATTGGCCGAGTTATAGGTGCGCGTGACGGTGTTCCCCAGGGCGTCTCGCGTGAGGGTCCGGTTGCCGTTGGTGTCATAGGCATAGGTGGTAGTCTGGCCGCCCGGCAGGGTCTGGGTCAGCACATTGCCGTTGGCGTCATAGGTGAACTGGGTGACCTGGTCCGAGCCACCGGTCACCGCTGGGGCCTGGTCGATCTGGGTCAGCTGGCCGGACGTATCGTAAGAGAGCTTGGTGGTCTGGCCGGTCGGGTCGGTGACGGTGGTGACCCGGTTGGTCGTGTCATAGCTGAAGGTGGTCGTGCGGCTGACGCCGGAGGACACCGCCTGAATGAGGCTGGTGACGCGATACAGGCCGCCCACCTGGGTATAGCCGATCTGCAGCGACGAGCCGTCGGACTGGGTGATCGAGGTGACGTTACCGTGGGCGTCGTAGCCGTAGTTGGTGACGTATGTGTTCCCGTCAGAGATCGAGTTGTCGCTCGGCGACAGGTCGACCGTGACCGAACTTAGCTGGTTCGAGGCGTTGTAGCCGTAGCGTACACGGGTCGACTGGACGAGCGAGCCGGACGAGCCGGCGCTTCCGGTGTTGGCGTAGCTGAACGTGTCGAGTTCGACCAGGTTGGAGCCGGAATAGACGAAGTTCGTGTATTCGCCGGTCTGGGTGGTGACCCGCGAAACGAGGCCCGAGGCGTTGTAGCTGAAGGTCAGGCCCTCGCCGTTCTTGTCGACAGAGGTCAGGATCCGGCCGCCGTTGGCGTTGTCGTAGGTCTCGACGGCCTGGGTCGAGCCATCCGTCCAGGTCCAGGCCGAGCCAGTGAGGGTCAGGGTGTCGTAGGTGCCGCCGCTCTCCTTGGCCGTGTAAGCGTTGTCCGCGGTGTTCCAGGTAAACACCACGCGAGAGCCATCCGTATCGGTGCGAGTGACCGTGGATCCGGCAGCGCCGTAGGTTCCCGTCAGGCCCGTGACAGTGCGCGAGGCGCTGGAGCGCCAGTTGTCGCCGTTATCGTCGTTGAACAGGCCCTGGCTATTGTAAGTGCTATTGAGGACCGCGTCCTCGCCGGTCCCGAACAGCATCTCGTCTGACGATGAGACGACGAGGTTGCCGTTGGCGGCGTTGACGTAGACGTTGTCCCCTGCCCGCCCCAGGCTGGCCTGCCCCAGCAGGCCCAAGCCGCCCAGAACGCTCCCGGAGCTCCGGTCCAGACCCAGCCCGCCGCTCGTGACGATCGCCACCATCTCGCTTCCCCCGTCCCGAGGACGGCTTGGAGCCGCCCCTCAAAGGAAAGATCGGCAGATCGAGAAATCCGTTTAGCGAGTAGACGCAAAAATTCTGGCCGCGGCATGGGAGAATGATCCATTTCCCCACCCTGGTTTTGCCAGCTTGTTCGAGATGCACCCGCGGCCGCATTCGATTTGGGTTCCACCGCTTCCCATCAAACGGACCGTGCGAACGTCGGCCGTGAAGCATTCGAAGACCTCCTCGACACCTCCGTCCATGAGTTGTTCACCGACCACGCTTCGCCCCGAAGCAGATCGCGGCCGCGATCATGCCGAGCTCCGAGTGGCGCCGGACGGATGGGTCAACGCCTGCGGCGCAGCCGCGGCCCGTAGGGTGCGAAGCGGGGTTGAGGCAGCTGGGCGGCTCCGCTCCCCAGCCCCGAAAGTTGCGCACGACCAATCCCCATCCCACCCGAATTTCGCACGAGAGCGAATCTCTTCGCCGCGTCGACCCCCATCAAGTCACCGATCGCTAAGGGCTTCGCCCTTGGCTCAAACCCAAGCCAGGCAGCGGGTTTGATGGGTGTCGGGCGAAGCCTGAACGCACGGGTTGCTGGGGATGTACCCAGCAACGAGGAAGTGCGCCATTGCGCACGGTCGGGGGGACGTACCCGCCGACCAGTAAGTGCGCCATTGTGCGGAGGCCGCCATAGACACCAGAAAATCCCGCAGCCAACGGACCGCTCGGGGCTACATTGGACGCGGCTCTCGGGGCCTAGTTTTTTGATCTGGCAGGCCGCATATTCCCGTTCGGCCGGACGGGGTGGCTGCTCCGCCTGTGTCGATGTATTCCAACCAGCCAGGGCTGCTACCCTGACCGGAGCGATCACGACCGACTAGCTAAAGAGCTTGAGGACGAGGGGGAGCCACCTCATCGTCCTGCAGCGGCGAGGTGACCTGGCGTGCTCCAGACCCTTGCCTGGACTAAAGCGGAGGGCGGGGCGGCGATTGCGCCCCGCTCTCCGATCATCCCTTAGCAATGACTCTGGCCGCGGACAGAGGGCCATTCGGTTCCATCGCGACGCGCATGCCGTGGGCACGCCCCTAACGGCCGGGGCAGCCAGGCAAAGACACCTTCAGTCGACTATGAGGCCGCCACGATTTCCGCGGCCCTGGCCAACCGCTCCTTCAGGCGCTGCGCGTAATCGAGCGCCACGCGGATCTCCCTGCGCTGCGCCTCACACGCCTCGACGAACTCGGCCACGGCGGGGAGGAAGCGAAGGGTTCGGCGAAGGGCGCGGCAAGCTCCGGCGACGACCTGTGGCGGGAACCCAAGGTTCATGGCGTCGTGGAGAAGGGACTCGCAATAGACGTCTTGGTCCGCCGGTCGGCCGTGCGGGAACGCGGAGACCAGCAGCCCGATGAGGTAGCGGGTGGCGCGCTGATCCGGTGTCGCCATGGCAACGCCTTCGAGCCGGCGGATGTAGGCGTCCAGGGCTCCTGTATCTGGGGCCAGCGCAAGCGCCCTCCTGCATCGCTCGTCGCCGCCGCGCCCGCCGAGATCGCGCGGATTTGTCAGGCGCCAGAGCTCGCCGAATATCTCGTCTGTCCAGGGCTGCTCGGCCTTCGCGTTGACGATGAGGGTCGCCTCGGCGTTGGCGAGACCTTCGCCAATGACCAGGCTGCGGGTCTGCCCACACTCGGCAACTCCCGGCATCTTGCGACCCGTGGCGACGAGCTGATTCATCGATGTCCCTCCATCGCCCAAGCGAGAGCCGACTTGCGGTCCTGCGCTCCGGATGCTGGCGCACGGCTTTGCCGCTCCTGGGCGAAGTCGATGGCTTTGCCGATCCAGGTCCGCCAGCGGGCGGACCAATCGGCGTACCGGCTGCCTTTGCTGAGATGGTAGTCGCGAAATCGGTCGGCCTCGGCGTCGAGGTCGATCCTCGCGCCGACCTGGGCCGTCCTGCTCCTGGCCCAGAGAATATCTGGCTCGGTCGGCGAGCTGATCGGTAGCTCGGCGAAGCGGTGGACTTTCGGGGGACCTTCGTTGGCGCGCGCACTCCCCAGGCTTCCTGGGTAGGAATCGTAACTAGGATTCGTCCCAACCGGTGTTGGGGGTTTTTCCGGCCCAAAATTGGGGGTTTCGGCAATAGCGATAGGGAGTTCTTGCTCCCCTAAAGGCCCAACTGGCGTCCGGGGTATATCGTCGGAAACCTCCATGGCCAGTTGGGGGATTTCATCGACTAAGGCCGCTCGGGTATCGGGGACTTCCCGCGTTGAGATCAATCGGGGTGCGTACCGGATCGAATTGCCCCGGCCACAACCGCTCCCTTCCCGGACGTAGAGGTGCTTTCCGCGGAGTTGGAACAGCGCCTTTCGGACGCCTTCCACGCTGGCGCCGAGGTCCCCCGCGAGGCGTTCCTGGGACGGCCAAGCCCAACCCCGATCCGGATGCTCGGGATCGCTCTGCAGGTACTTCGTCACAATACGCATGCCGATGCGGACCGCGAGCCCGGACAACGCCGGGTCCATGGCGATTTGATCGAACCAGATGAAGCGCTCGGATGGCGTGAGAGGCCTCGCCGCTGGCGAGCTTGGGCCCGTTGCCGGAGACCCGATAAGCGCCTGTCGCGCTATCCGGTCCGGCCTGATTTCCCGCCCGCAGCCGCGAGGCTGCAAGCTCTTCCGGGGCCGCCTTACCGGGGCGGCCCTTTCACTTTCTGGCGCTCCCATCCATCACGCCCCGCGCATCCCGGCGGATCGATCAGCCCTCTCGGCCTCGCGCGACACCATCCAACGGCTGATCGACGAGCGGCGGGCGCAGAGCATCTTCCCTTCCCGCCAAGCTGGGAACCCTGGGCGACCGCAAAGTGACCGCACGTTCTGAAGCGAGACGCCGAGATAGTCGGCGATGGCGCGGCGGCCGAAGAGGAGATCGTTCTCGGGGGCGATGTCCATCATTACAGCCCCCAGAATTTGGTTTGCACACCGGCCGAAAAATCCAAGCAAATCTGAGGCGCGCCAGCGTGGCAGTTTGCAGCTACCGCGTTGAAATCATGGCTGCCGTAGCAGCCTGCAAATCCGTGCACGCCGGTTCGATTCCGGCCCAGGCCTCCATCCCCTTCCCCATGACTGGCCTCTTCCCGAACAACCGGGTTGCAGGACGCGTGGCGCGCCCAGGCACATCGCCCGATGGGTTCGGCGGCCGTCCTGGACACCGCGAACGCCCGCTCGAGGGCGTCCTCGCCCAAGGAACCTGATCCGCGAACGGCCGAAAATCGCGTCTCGGCGCTGGGATTCGGCCATTGCGTGTCCGAACCCTCCCCCAGAATGCCCAAAAGGCAGGCGCCCGACGAAAGGCGCCCGTCTCAGGTCATCTTCCGGGGTGATATTACCCATTTCGCTCTTAGTAATACTCGAAGGTGAGCTGTCACGGCTCTCCAGCCTCCGAAGGAACCCAGATGAGGGGGCTTTCAAACGCCGGATTGAAAGACGGACAGCCAAGAGCGGACGCGATTTCGACGACGGCCGCGACGAACACCGAGGATGCGCCTGGGCGGGCCTCTGAAAACGCGAAGGGGATTCAACAATGACGATTGGGGGCTTTTCAATGAAGCAATCCACAACCCACAAGGCGCTCCTGTTGGGCGCCACCATGCTGGCGGGCCTCGCGGCGTCGCCGACGTTCGCCCAGACGGCCCCGGCCGCCAGCGGAAGCGGCAACGCCAGCGCCACCAGCATCGGCGAAGTCGTGGTCACCGCCACGCGCCGCAGCTCGACCATCCAGAACGCGCCGATCAACATCAGCGCCGTCACGAGCCAGACGATCCAGAGCCAGCGGATCGACGACGTGAAGTCGCTGGCCGGGTTCACGCCAGGCGTGACCGTCGCCGACACCGGCCCGGCCACCACGGGCAACATCATCATGCGGGGCATCTCTTCGGGCGACACCAGCGCGAACGGATCGAACTCGAACAATGCCGTCGGGGTCTATCTCGGCGAAGTGCCGCTCTACCTCGACTTCAAGCTGATCGACATCAGCCGGGTCGAAGTGCTGCAGGGACCGCAGGGCACGCTCTACGGCCTGGGCACCCTGGCCGGCGCGATGCGGTACATCCCCAACCGGCCGAACCCGGACCGCTATACCGTCGACGTGAACGGCCGCGTGTTCAACGAGTCCCACAGCGCCGAGACCGGCGCGGTCGGCGATCTCACCGCCAACATCCCGATCGTGCAGGACAAGGTCGCCCTGCGCAGCGTCGTCGGCTACTACGACAACCCCGGCTTCATCGACTATAACCACCTGCTGAAGACGCCGGGCGTGTCCAACCCGCAGCCGGTCCTGGCCACGGCGACCAGCCCCGGCTCGTTCGGCACGGCGACCGACTACAACAACAACTTCACGTCGCAGAAGGACGTGAACTTCGAGCACACCTTCACCACGCGCAACCAGCTGCTGCTCGAGTACAGCCCCGACTTCTTGGGCTACTTCACCTACGCGCACCAGGACACCTCGACGAACGGCCGTCAGGCCAATGGCGCGGGCGTGTTGGGGACCTCCAACTATGAGGGGCCGTGGCGCTATCTGGAGCCGTCGAAGCGGACGTCGGACCTCTATTCGGCGGAACTGCAGGCCCAGCTCGGACCCATCGCGCAGCTCTACAGCACGACGTCCTACACGAGCCAGACCATCAAGACCCAGAGCGACAACACCGACCTGCTGCTCGACCTGAACTATGGCTACGAAGCGTTCCCCAACTTCTCCTCGTACGCGGAGAACGAAACCTACAACAAGCAGTTCAACCAGGAATTCCGCCTGGTCTCGACCCATGGCGGTCCGTTCAGCTGGGTCCTCGGGGGCTTCTACAACCGCCTGACCACCAACGGCTATCGCCAGGAATACACGCCCGGCTACGCCACCTACTTCCACATCAACCGGCCCGACGAGCTCGAATACATCTCGATCACCGACACCGCGACGGATGAAAAGGCCGTCTACGGCGAAGGCACCTTCCACATCACCAAGGCGTGGCAGGTGACGGGCGGCTTCCGCTACTTCGACTACGACGCCGCGGTCACCGGCGGCGCGGACACCCCGCTGACGGGCGGCGGCATCAAGCGGATGCCCTATCCGTCCACGACCATCGCGGCGAGCAAGTTCCGCAGCGGCGAAACCAGCGGCAACGGCCCGGTCTGGAAGGCCAACACCTCGTATCAGTTCACCCCGGACCTGCTGGGCTATTTCACCTACTCGACCGGCTATCGCGTGGGCGGCGTCAACCGCGTCGTGCCCTGCATCCTTCCGCTGCCTGCGGGCCAGAACATCTGCGCCCTGCCGAACGAACTGACCTACCAGCCCGACCGGACGACCAACATCGAGGTCGGTCTGCGCGCCTCGTTCCTGGACAAGCGCGTGCAGATGACCATCGACGGCTACCACGTCGACTGGAGCAGCATCCAGATCCCGAGCGTCACGGTGAACGGGAGCCTGGGCGTCACCCTCAACGGCGCGGCGGCGGTCTCGCAGGGCTTCGACTGGAGCGGCTCGTTCCGCGTCACGCCCAATCTGACGCTGATGGGCACCTACGCCTATGACGACGCCCACCTGACGCAGAACGTGCCGGGTCTCGTCGTGAGCCACGGGGTCCGCTACGACGCCTTCGCCGGCGATCGTCTGCCCGGGTCCACGAAGAATTCGGGCAGCGTGCAGGCGATCTACACCTATCCGCTGCCGGGCGCCGGGGGCCGGGACATCCAGGCGGTCTGGGCCACCACCTTCACCGGCGACATCTACTCGCGCGTCGGCCTGAGGGGCTTCGGCCCCGACATCCCCGCCTATTCGAAGAGCCGCGCCTCGGTCACCTACCGGACCGACAAGTATGACATCGGCGTCTACGCGGACAACATCTTCGACGCCTATGCGGTGACCTCGGTCAGCAACGACCTGAGCAGCTACAACCTGTCGCGCTCGGGCGTGACCGAGCGCTTCTTCGCCCAGAGCGTCCTGACGCCCCGTCAGGTCGGGCTGCAGCTGCGCTACCACTTCGAGTAGGCGTCAAAGCGGATGCGGTCAGGCGCCAACGCCTGACCGCGGAAGCGGGCTTCGGAGGCCTGGGTTCAGAGCGGGCGTCGTCGAAAGGCGGCGCCCGTTTTCTATTCCACGGGGATCCCGTATCGCTCGAAGACGCGCATCGCGGGCTGCAAAGCCTCCGCATGGACGCGCCATTTCGACACCGAGTCCTTGTAGATCGGCCGGCGCACCTGGGCCGCGCTCGGCGTGGCCACCGGGGCGGCGCTGGTGTGGAAATCCAGGCAGCTGTCGGCCCACTCCAGGCCGCAGTGGGCCAGCAACCGGCGGGTCTGGCCCTCCTGGTCTGCCACAAGGTCCTCATATGCGACCTCGAGCACGCGGCCTGGCGACTGCTCGCGCCAGAAGGCCATCAGGCGGTCGAACCGCGCGTAATATTCGGCGATCTCGGCCAGGTCGTAGCTGTAGTCGTAGTAGCGCGAGGTGGTCGCGAACAGGTTCTTGAAGTTGCTCAGCACCACGTCCATCGGCTGCCGGCGCAGGCAGACGATCCTCGCATTGGGCAAGGCCCTGGCGATGAGGCCGACGTAGAAGAAGTTGCCCGGGAACTTGTCGATCAATCGCCGGGCCGGATCGCGCCGATGCTGGACGGCCCGGTCGAGATAGGCCTTGCCGATCCCGGCCATGTCGCAGGACACCGCGGCCCGCACGGTTTCGGGATCCAGGACGGTGCGGCTGCGGACGCCTGTGGCCAGCTTCACCGCGACGGGCATGGCCTGCAGCTCGCCGACGCTCTCCATCTGGGGGTGGGACCCGATGATCCGGTCGACCAGGGTCGTCCCGGTGCGGGGCATGCCGATGATGAAGACGGGGGCCTCGGTCGGGGCATCCTCCGGCGGACCGCCGAGGTCCCGCCAGTGGGCTTCGATGGCCTCGAAGATCGCCGCGTCCGTTTGCGGGGCGTAGGCCAGCGTGGCGCGATGCTCGGCGTTGGCGCGGCTGAGCCATTGGAAGGACTCCCGCGCCTCGCCGACGTCTTCCAGTTCCTTGGACAGGGCGTAGCCGAGCAGGAGGCGGTCCTGCGGATCACGGGCGGCCAGGTGCGCGGCCTGCAGCCGCGCCACGTGATTGCCGCTCGCCGTCTGCTTGCGCAGGCCGGCCAGGGTATGGTGCGGCCGGCCAGCCAGGGGATCGAGGGCGATCAACGCCTCCAGCGCCGCCTCCGCATCGTCCGTGCGTCCAACGAAGCTGAGCGCGACCGCGAGGTTGTAGCGGAAGGCCCGGTTGGCGGGCGTCAGCGCGACGGCGGCTTCGAAACACGGCACGGATGCGGGGTGGTCGCCGAGGCGGGCGTAGACGCAGCCCATGGTGTCGAGGCTGAGGGCGTCGCCAGGAAGCGCCTTTTCCGCCTCGGCCAGGGCCTGGGCGGCCTCGCCGTCGCGGTGGACCAGCGACAGGAGGCGGGCGAGCTGCGCCCAGTACTCCCCCTGGCCGTCGAGCGCGACCGCGCGCTGCAGATGACCGATCCCGGCGCTGACGCGGCCCTCGGCGGCGTCCGCGAGGCCGACCAGGAAATGCGCCTCGGCCTGGTCCGGGAACTGGCGGGCCACCGCGGCGGCATGGTCGCGGGCGGCGGCGGGGGCGCCGCGTTCAAGCGCCGTGCGGGCGGCGACGAGACCCGCTGGCCTCATTGGATCGCCCCGGAAGCCACGCGAAAACCCATGCGAGCGCGCACGATCCTCAATCGCCCAAGCCGTTCATCGACCTCGCTTATCGCCCATCCTCGCGGGGGCGTCGATGCTCAGGATCCGTGGGCGGCAAGGCATTCCTTGGGGAAATCGCTGAGGGCGATACGGAGCACCGTGCCGCCGACGATGTCCGTCAGCCAGACCGACCCGTGGCCCACGCCGATGGCGTCGCCGCCCGCGCCCTTCCATTGGCAGAGGATGACCGCGCTCTTGGCGTCCACGGCGGTGAGCGGGGTCTTCAACATGGTGGTCCAGACGCGACCGTCGGCGTAGGCGATGTCGCCGCCGGGCCCCGGGGTCTCGAGCTTCACGGTCTGGACGGGCCGATGGCCGGCGACATCGATCCGGCTGAGGGAGCCGTCGCCCTGGTTCAAGGTCCAGACGGCGCCGGAACCGGCCGTCACGAAGCGCGGGTGCGGTCCGATGGCGACATGGTCGACGACCTTGGCCGTCTTGGCGTCGACCACCGTCAGCTCCGCGCCGTCGGCCCGGGTCACCCAGACGCGGCCTTCGCTGAACACGGGATTGTAGGATCCGGGCGGCAGCTGCACCTTGTCGACGACGGCGCCGGTGGCCGGGTCGATGCGGGCCAGGGAGCCTTGCGTGTCGACCATCATCCAGACGCTGCCCGCGCCGACCGCGACGCCGCCCTCCTTCGCGCCAGGCCCCACGTCGAAGATCGCGGCCACGGTGCGCGTCTTCAGGTCGACCTTCGCCAGCTTCGGGCTGGGCCCGCACATCGGCACCCAAAGACTGTCGGCGTCCACGGCGAGACCGGCGCAGGGATCGCCCGGCAGGACCACGGAGACGACCTTGTTGGTCTTCGGGTCGATCTCGTTGACGGCGAACGGACCCTTGCTGCCGATCCACACGCTCGTCGGCGTGATCTTGACCCAGTCCGTGTGTTTCGCGACCGGGATGGTCGCGGTGACCTTGAGCTCGGACATGGGCCGCGCGGGCGGCGGAGCCGCGGATTCAGCCGCGCCGGCGCCGCTGCACAGGACGCTGGCGATCAGCGACAGACCGACGGCGCCGCTGGCGATCAGCCGGCCCTTGGAAACAACCATCACAGACACTCAGGCCGCCCCTCGGGCTGCATGTTCGGCGCCGGGGTGTTCGACCTCGTCCAGGCCGCCATCGAGCGCCTTCCTGAACAGCCGCCGCATCAGCCAATCTTCCAGAATCCGCCCGATGACGTAGAGCGCGGAGAAGATCCCCACGAAGACATAGGCGGGCGTGGCGGAGAGCTTCTTGCCCTTCTTTCCGCCGCCGCCTTCCTCGTCATCCTTCTTGGAGGTGTCGGGCGCAGGCGCGCCCAGCATCTTGTCGATCGGATTCATCGCCGCCGGAGGCGTGTGTTTCTTGGCTTCGTGCGGCGGCGATGAATCCGATCGACAAGATGCTGGGCGCGCCTGCGCCCGACACCTCCAAGAAGGATGACGAGGAAGGCGGCGGCGGCTTGTCGAGCTTGACGATGACCGTGGTGAACTGGGCGATGGCCAGGAACAGGACCGGCGCCAGGAAACAGGCCAGCAAGGACCGGCTGATCAGGTCGTAACGCAGCACGGACCCGGCCGCGCTCTTCTCGATCCGCAACGCGCCCCCGTCGAAGATGGACATCTTGTCCTGGGCCGCCTGGTCCTTCTTCTTGAAGGTCAGGGTGTCGTTCGTCCGCTGATGGCTGGTGCCGGGCTGGCGGAACAGGGGGTCGAGCCTG
>FTJU01243374.1_pt1 | contig 23209 bp, 24 predicted proteins | sample 1658961 | NCBI WGS metagenome assembly FTJU01 (sample SAMEA3914878, study PRJEB12502) | metagenome | biome: forest; material: soil | place: USA | collected 2012-03-12 | depth 0.3 m | reverse complement strand
CGAGCTGGATCTGCTCGACCTGATCGCGCTGGTGTCGCGCAACGAATGGCGTTGGGACCGTGCGCCGTTCCGCTTGACCGGCAACTGAACGCATCAGCGTACGAATATCGCTCCTGCGATGAATGTCACGATCAGCATCATCGCGCAGTAGGTGATCAGCTGCCAGTGACCGATCGCCTTCTGCAGACTCGCAATGGTGGCGCGCAGGCCGGCGTCGACGCGGCGGTGATCGTCGAGCGTGCGCCTGACCTGCGCAAGCGAGTCCGCGCCTTCCTGGGCGGACTCCTCGGCGCGTTCCAGCCGGGCGGTGAGCTTCATGATCTGTTTCTGCTTGTCCCGCACGGATTTTCGGGACAGGGCCAGGGTCGTGCGTTGGTTGACCAGCTCCTGGCGCTGCCGAGCTATGACGCTGGCCTGCGTCCGCGTGTGGTGTTCCCAGTCGGTCACGGTAGCCCATCCTCCTGTCATCACATCGCGGTAACCCCATGCGATTTCGCCGTGCACCCAGCCGCACAGGAACTCGCGCAGTTCATAGGGTTCCCGGCACGGCACGACGACGGCGCTGTTCGAGGCATACAACATGCCGACCTCGGCCCGGTAATCGCAGGCGGGCGGCGCGAACTCGGCAATGCCGAGCGCGGGCAGATGCTCGACCCAATAGCCGGGCGGGCATAGCCACAACACCCCGTCGCATCCGGAAGTTCGTAGCCGCGTCGTGTGGTGCTGCGCCGATTCCCGATCCAGCGGACCGGTGCGGACCACGATGGCGTACTGCCGCTCGCCGCTGCGCCAGAGCACGTCCACCGGGACGTCGCCCACCCGTCGGTCCACCTCGGCGACGTCCGCACCGTAGGAAACGAGCCGACCACACAGCCAATACTTCAGCCGCTGGATATCCCATTGCGCGGCGGCGCATTCCGGACATCTGCAGCCGTAACCCCCGGCCCCCACCGCTCCGACGACGGGTGCGCGGCCATCCGGCACCCGGGTATCCGCGACACGACCGTCCGACAGCCCCAGTTCGGCGAGCATCGCCCGACGCCCGCACGCCCGCTCAACGCGCTGCTTCGTTCTCACGCGACCTCACCCTTACCCAGAACCACCGCAGGTCGGTTACGACCTACGCCATAGATCAAGAGTGCGTCAGCTTTCGCGTGCCCGCCAGCCCCCTTCACCCCGTGCTCGGGTGCGCCACAACCGACGAACGCCCCTCAACCAGCCGATGCGTGCTGTCTCACAAGCGATTTCATTGCGACACGCGAGAGCAATGCCACGGTTTATTCCGATGATTGATAGTTGCCGCCGTTCCTGGGACACGGCCGGACCCGGATCGATGCCGACGGACGAAAGGCGCCGCGTAACCGGACGAAAGGTGTACAGCACGGATACGGCCGGTACTGGAACCGCGTTGCTACCGACCGACAGATAGAATCGGCCGGCCACGAGCGGAATCTCGGGCAATACGGGGAAGAAGGTATCTGATGGACCACGACGAGCGGAGTGGCGAATCGATCGGCGCAATCTTGTCGAGTCTCGCGACGACCCTACGCGAGGTCAGCAATAAGCTCGACGCGATCGCCACCCACGTGGACGACGACCGTAATCTCGCCGATCGCTTGGCCAAGTTGGAGGCGTGGGCTTTCCGTACCGGCGAGGATGTTTCGAAGATCGGATCACGGCTGGAACAGGTCGTCACCGTCGAACCGAGTAACGAACCAGCCGCGACCGCGCCGCGGATCCGTTCGGAAGCCACCCCCGCGACCAGCGAACGGCGCGAACCGATTCCATCGCGTCGAGACCGCCTCGATGCCGTCAATGGGCGGGCCGATACCGCGAGCGCGCACACCGATAAAGCGCGCAACGGCCTACCGGACATCACAACCGTGCTAAGCGAAACGCCGATCGGTCGCGACAACCGGCCCGACACCACCGGAACCAACGAGCGCATCGAACCAACCGCCGGTCGCAACGAGCGCGTCACACCGACGACCAGCCCTAACGGTCGGGCAGCGACCACGACGGGACATCCGGATACTCCGACCGGGCGCAACGAACGTCTCGAAGTGCCCGAAGACACCGCGCCCCGCCCGGCACGGACCGAATTCACCGCGCCGATCACCCGCACCGAACACCTCGAACCCTTCGGTCCCGCAACGCCCAACGATTCCCTGTCCCTCCCCTCGCGGACGCCGCAGCCCGTATCGCCCGCGGTCCCCCCGACCTACCGCGAAACGCTCGCCACACCCACCACCCGCCCCGAATGGCGCGACTCGGCCACACCCGCCGGCACCGAACCTGCCACGCTGACCTACACCAACTCGCAACCCGCGACAACCGGCGATCGGCTCGAATACGGCTCGATCAGCGCGAGCAACGGCCGCCTGGAACCGCCCACCTCCACGCCTCGCAACGGCTACGAATCCGCAACGCCGACAACCCGTCCCGACACCGGTATGACCGCGTCCCGCGCAGAGGACGGTGGTGCGCCGACCCCTGGCGCGCACCGCGCGGGCACCGACGAGGACACCTCCCACGTCGACAAGCTCCAGGCCATGCTCGACGAACTCAAGCGCAATCCCCACGGCCCCTTCGGCCGCCCCGAACCCAGCTCCTCGGCCAACGAACTACCAGGTATAGACCCGAACTTCGCGATTCGCACGGAGGGCTGAACAAATCACCGGATCGGCGAGTCCAGTCCGGCGAGGATGTCACGGATCAATTCACGAAGCCATCGGTGGCCGTTATCAGCGGTGTTGCGGGGGTGCCAAGCCATGGCGATGGCGATTTCGGGGAGGGGCAGGGGGATTTCGAAGGCGCACAAGCCGAGTGCGGTACGAGTTGTCGCAGTGAGCGCGGCGGGCACGGGGCAGATCAGATCACCGAAGCGGACCGCCAGCAGGGCGCTGGTGAGATCGGGGACGGTAGCCACGACGCGGCGGGTACGACCGTGCAGGGCCAGTCGGTCGTCGATAGGTCCGCGGGCGCGGCCGCGGCGAGAGATGCCGAGGTGGGCGGCGGCGGCGAACCGCGCCACCGTCACGCGCTCGGTGATCATCGGATGTTCCGGTGCGGCGACCCCGATCACACGATCGCGTAGTACGCGTTGCACGGTGGTCTCTGGATCGGTGTGCTCGATGACGCCGACCTCGATATCGGTGCGACCGTCGCGCAGTGCTGCGGTGCCCTCGTCGCGGTACGGCAGCAGGTGCACGGTCACACCGGGCGCCTGCCCGCGGACGGCGGCCAGCAGCGGCGTCGCCAATTCGCCGAGGACCATATCGCCCACCTGCACCGCGAAGTCGCGCTTCAGTGTGGTCGGGTCGAGCGCGCCGTGCGGGGTGAGCAGCATCCGGCCCCGCTCCACCAGCACGCTGACCTCGTAACGCAATTCGAGCGCGCGCGGCGTCGGCACCAGATTGCGGCCCGCGCGTACCAGCAACGGATCACCGAGCACGCGACGCAGCCGGGCCAGTGTTCGACTCATCGCGGGTGCCGAGGTATGCAGCCGGTCCGCGGCCTGGGTGACACTGTTGGTCTCCAACAGCGCATCCAGAGCAACCAGCAGATTCATATCCAGCGCATCCACGCCTGGATTATCCAGAATGAAATGACTGGTCACCAACATTGCACCGGCGATAATCCGTCCGGTGTTCGTCGAGCACCGAGCCGACTCAGGACGGACTGCAGGCAATCGACCTACGGCGTGCGCTGTTCGACCGAGACCGGAGCCAGTGGCTCCGGCGCCGCCGGCACCACCGGCCCCTTCGACCGCTCCGCGAGCCCACGATACGAAGACGGGTTGATCATCCGGAACCATTGCGCCGCACGAGTTCTGCGCGGCAGCTGGAATTTCAGGTCGGCGAGCATCTCATCGATGTTGTGGATCGAGAACGGGGTGATGGCGCCGCCATGCGCGTGATGGCCGCCCGTGCGTTCGGCCATCCAGTGCAGCCGCTCATCGACGTGCGCGGTCATCTCCTCCGGCGTCGGCAGGACGAGACGGCCCCGCAACAGTGCGGCGGTCCAATGCGCGCCGACCTCCGCACTGAGCGTGCTGATAACCGACGAGTTGTAGCCGACGAAGCTCAGATTCGGCACGCCGATCGGCAGGATCTGCCGGTACAGGCGGAAATTACCGTCGTCGTCGGTGAGCTGACGCTGTACATACGGGGTCAGGAACGGCACCCGCTGATGAAATCCGGTGGCGCAGATGACGATATCGGCCTGCAGGGTCGTACCGTTCGACAATCGCACCTGGTTCTCGGCCAGGTCGGCGACGGTGCTGTCACGGTGCACCGCGATCAGTCCCATGCCCACCCGCTCGAAGAACTCCTCCGTGACCAGGCTGACCGTGCTCTCTGCGATATCCTCGAAGCGCCCCTCGGGCACCAAACCCAGATTGCGCAGATGCGACTTCTTGATGGCGAGTTCCTGGATCACATCGAGGTTGCTGTCGCGGAAGCTACGCCCGAAACCGTGCAGGAACCGCTCGATCCGCCCGAGTTCCTGGTGGCGGAAGTGTGCTTCCCCCAACCTGGTCAGCATCAGGCGCTCGTAATCCACCAGCCCGCGCGCCAATTTGCGCGGCATCTTCCACAGCAATCGGCGGGCAACCACATCGGTCGAGGTCGCGACATGACTGACAGCCTCGGCGATATCGCAGGCCGACTTGCCGTAGCCGACCACCACGACCGATTTACCGCGCGCCCATTCGACATCCAGGAACTCCGAGGCGTGCCCGATCTGCCCGCCCGCCTGCCGGAACTGCTCGACGCCGCGATAGTCCGGCACCGCGGGCTCACTGAATACTCCGTTGGCGATGACCAGGTGGTCGCAGGAGGTGCGGTGGACGCCGGCGTGGTCGCGGATCTCCAGCAACCAGCCGCTGTCCACCGGATCGGCCGCGACCACCTCGGTGCCTAGGCGCAGGGTCTCGCCGAACCCGAAGTGCCGCACGTATTCGTCGAGGTACTGCTGTATCTGCTGCCCGTCAGGCACGCGCGGATAGTCGTCGGGCATCGGGAAGTCGGAGAAGTGATACGTGTATTTGCTGTTTTGTGCGCGCAGGCCGGGATACCGGCGCGTCGCACTCCACACTCCGCCGACGTCCGGGGTCCGATCGAAAACCTCAACCGGAAATCCCTCCTGACGCAACACCTTCGCGCAGGCGAGGCCTGCGATGCCCGCACCTACGATCGCGACGCGGTTCCCGCTCGTCATGGCACGGAGATTACGTCGCTCGCGCGAATGCGGCAAAGCCTCGGTGCGATTTCACGAGGGCGAACAGGGGGTGACTACAATCCTGGCCTTGTCCCGCTGCACGGTAGTGATATCGCGCACCTGGCCGCGTTGGGTTTCGCGCCCTCGGGCGGGGGCGAGGATGTAGCGCGCCAGGATCTCGCGCACCACGGTCGTACCCTCCATCAGCGAGAATCCGGCGCCGATACAGCGGCGCACGCCGCCGCCGAGGGCAGCCACGCATTCGGTTCGACCTCGCCGCTGTCGAAGCCCTTCCCCGTTCGCGAGTTGCATTGCGCCCCTTCGATAGTGGCACGCAACACTTATGTCGACCACCCTCGCGCCGCGCCGTAGCGGTGGAATCCGACCATCGGATGACCGTCGCGCGCGCCGCATCCGACGAAAGGATGACCGCGGCCGCTTCGCTGGGCGCGGCGCCGACTGGGCCGATACTCTCCGCAGATGGGACCGATTTCTCCGGTGCTGCGCGGAGCCCGGATCGCGAATTCACTCGCCTTCGGGTTGCAGGGCTTTTTCTTCGCGGTGGTGCTTACCGAACTGCCCCAGCAGAAGGATCGGTTCGGCCTGTCCGATGGTCTGATCGCGGGTTCGGTGGTGCTGGTATCGATCCTCGCGGGTGTCGGCAGCGTGGCTGCCGAGCAGGTGGCCACGCGCTGGTCGAGCCGGGTCACGGTGCGCATTGGGCTGCTGGGCATCACGGTCACCGGATGCGCCATCGCGCTGGCCCCCGATACCCCGGTGCTGCTGGCCACCCTCGGATGCTACGGAATCGCAGTCGGCATCGTCGATGCGAGCACGAATATGCAGGGCGTGTTCATTCAGCACGGGTATGGACAATTCATCCTGTCCTCGTTCTACGCGGTGTGGAGTGCCGGATCGATCCTCGGCGCACTCTTCGTATCCGCCTGCGAGGCACTGGATATCACGCTGCGCGAATCGTTGTTGACCGCGACGGGCATAGTTCTCGTGGTCGGGTTGGTGCTCGGCCCGCGCCTGCTCGGCACCGCGGCGGCCGAATCCAGCCCTGCGGAGCTAACCGACAGCGAATCCGCAGCATCCGAGATGGTTCCGCTGCGCATGTACCTGGCCTTCGGTATCGCGGCCTCACTCGTTTTCGCCATCGACCTCGCCGTCAGCAACTGGTCGGCGCTATACCTGAAGGAGGATCTGGTCGCCAGTTCTTCCACCGCCGCGTTGGCGTTGGCGGTCTATCAATGCGCGTCGCTGGCCGCGCGACTGAGCGGCGATCTGTTGGTGCGGCGCATCGGCGGACGTCAGGTGGTGCGCATCGCGGGGGCGATCGGTCTGCTCGGACTGGCCGTCGCGGTGGTCGCACCCGGACCTGCGGTCGCGATCGTCGGCTTCCTGATCGGCGGTTTCGGCACCGGCATTGTCGCACCGCTGTGCTTCAGCGAGGCCGGACAGCTGACCATCGGACGACAACTCGATGCACTCATCGCGCGCTTGAATCTGTTCAACTACGCGGGGACCCTCGTCGGCGGTGGGCTGGTCGGCGCGATTGCCGCCGGATTCGGACACCGAATCGGCTTCGCGATCCCGGTCCTTTTCATGGCAATCGTGATCGGACTCGCACGTGTATTCCATTCCCGTTCCGAACCGGACGCACTTTCGGCTTCGAGCGAAGGCCATGCCGTACTGGACACATGAGCAACATCCCAGTCACCGTCGACCGGGCTGGATTATGGGACGCCGAGGCCCTCAGTGACGTTGCGGCCGCAACTGCGGACGATATCGAGATCTTCATTGCCGAGGCGCTCTCCGGTGAACGCTTCGGCGAGTATCTGACCGACCCACGCCGAAACGTGCTCGAGCCGGTAGCGAACGGCGATACCGTCGGCTACGCGTTGTCGCACTACGGGACCGCGCCGGTCCCGAGGTCGCCGAGGCCATCGATCTGCAGACCGTCGAGGGTGCGAGCGGGTCGGCACCAAGACCTTCACCGTTGGCAGCCGGTTGTCACGATTTCGTGATGGGGCGGTTGCTCGGACTGGATCAGGCTACGAACTCGACCAACGCCGCATGGAAGCTCGGATCCACCACGGCCATCAGATGATCGCCGGGCACGATCCGCAACGTCGCGTCGGGTAGTGCGGCCGCGAGTCGATCGGGTTCGGCGGCGAACGGGTCCTTATCGCCCGCGAGTACCAAGCTCGGCATCGTGATATCGGCCAAGGTCTTTATCGGCTCATCATCGAGGCCGGTCGCGACCGCCTCGATGGCATCGCGGTCGGCGCGCACCGCGTCAGCGAGAATCCGGAATATCATCGCGCTCGGTGGTGCGCCCGCGCCGTCACCGCGCATGGCGGCGCGCAGCTCGTCGATGTCGATGACGCGCCGGTCGACGCCGCCGCAATCCAGCACGCCGGAACCGATGCCGCCGATAGCCAGCTTGTGCACCCGTTCATCCGCGCCGGCCACCAGTAGCGAGATGATCGCGCCCATCGAATAACCCACCTGCACGACGTGGTCGAAGCCGAGCTCGTCGTAGAGCGCGCTGACATCGCGGGCCATCCCCGCCCACGAATACCGCCCCGGATCATGGGGTTTCTCGGAACGGCCGTGCCCGCGCGCATCCAGTGACACCACGGTTTGCCCGGCGGCCTGCAGGGCCGCGACCACCCCGGTGGCCATCCAGTTGGCATTCGTATCAGCCACTACGCCGTGTTGCAGTACGACCGGGATGCCTTCGCCCTCCCACACGCGGTAGTTGAGCTCCAGCCCGTCCCAGGTCTTGAACGTCGTCATAACCGAATCGTAGCCCGACGCAGATATTGACAAGTACAGTCTGTTCAGTCTGTACTGAACATATCGGTTCCTACCGAACTGGCAGAGAATATAAGCCTCCGAAGGAGCACCATGACCCCCGCCGCAATCCGCACCGAGGGCCTGACCAAGCACTATGGCAAGCACGTCGCACTCACCGAGCTGAACCTCGAGATCGGCCAGGGCGAGGTTTTCGGATTTCTCGGACCCAACGGCGCGGGCAAATCGACCACAATCCGCATCCTGTTGGATCTGATCCGACCGACCGCGGGCCGGGTCGAGGTGCTCGGCATCGAGCCACGCGTCGGTGGTGCGCGATTGCGCAAGCGCATCGGCTACCTGCCGGGTGACCTCGCGATCGAGGGGCGCAACACCGCTCGTGAGCTGCTCACCTTCCTCGCCGATCTACGTGGCGATGTCGCACCGAAGCGGATCGCCGAGCTGGCCGAGCTGCTCGACCTGGATCTGTCCAAGAAGGTCGGCGCGATGTCCAAGGGCAATAAACAGAAGGTCGGCATTATCGCCGCATTCATGCACAACCCGGATCTGCTTATCCTCGACGAACCCACCTCCGGGCTGGATCCGCTACTGCAGCAACGCTTTCTGGATCTGGTCGGCGCGGCCAAGCGCAATGGACAGACGGTGTTCATGTCCTCGCACATTCTGAGCGAGGTGCAGCAAACCGCCGATCGCGCGGTCATCATGCGCGCCGGCCAACTGCTCGGCGCTGAGAATGTCGAGGATCTGCGCAGGCGTTCGCCGCGGTCGGTCGAATTGATCTTCGGCGAAGATATTTTCGGCGACGACTTTCGCGAAATTGCCCGGCGTGCGCGATATGACCGTCGACGGAAGAACGTTGCGCTGCACCACCGAAGACGAGGTCGACGGTCTGTTCAAGATGGCCGCAAAATACCAATTGGTGAGCGTGCTGTCCACCGAACCGGATCTCGAGCACATCTTTTTCAGCCTGTACGGCCGCTGACCACTATCACCCGAATCATTTAGCGCACAGGAGAATTCGTCATGACTCGCTCGGTCATCATCCAGACATCGAAGGAACAGCGGCGCGGCCTGATCGGCTGGTCGATCGGCTTCGCAATCATTCCGATGGGGTATTTGCCGTCCTACCAGTCGCTTAAGGAGCAGGGCTCGCTGGATATCAAGCAGAACAAGATGTATGAGGCGATGGGCATCAGCAATTTCGCCAGCGCCAGCGGATACTTGAACGCGACAGTGTATTCGCTGATGGGTCTGCTGCTGATACTGATCTTCGCCGTCACGGTTGCGAGCCGCACGGTGGCGCAGGAGGAGAGCGGAGTGCTGGACCTGCTTCTCGCACAACCGATCAGCCGAATGAACCTGCTGCTGCAGCGATTCGCCGCACTGGCCGTGCAGATCGCGATCGCCACCACCGTGCTCACCCTGAGCGTTATCGCCGGGACCGGTGCGGGCGGGCTGCACGTACCCACCAGCAATATCGTGGCCGCCAGTGCAGGGCTCGGATTGCTGGCACTGGTCCTCGGCGCAATCACGCTGCTGGTCGGTGCGGCCACCGGAAAGCGTTCGGTGACAATGGGTTCGGCGGCGCTGCTTGCGGCGGCAGGCTATCTGGCCAATAACCTCGGCGGTGACTTCGTGCGCAAGCTGTCGCCGTTCTACTGGGCCAATGGCGGCGCGCCGCTGGTGCACGGCTGGAACGGTATCCACCTGCTGGTGCTGGTCGTCGTGGCCACCACCGCGCTGGTGCTGACGCTCGGCGCCTTCGAACGCCGCGATCTCGCGGTCTGATCGACCGATACGGGGCGGGCCGACACGGTCCGCCCCGTTTACCTCTATCCACATTCTGGAAGGGATACTGCTCCGATGGGCACCACCGACAACGCGCAGACAACCGCACCGAATCCGGAACAGTTGGCATTCGTCGAGGATTTCGCGCTCGTCCTCGAGCGGATGGGCCTGGTCCGGATGACGGGTCGGGCCGCGGGGTGGTTGCTGGTCAGCGATCCGCCGGAGCAGACCTTCGGCCAGATCGCCGATGCGTTGCAGGCGTCCAAGGGTTCCATTTCGTCGGCATTGAAGACGCTGGTCACCATGCGCTGGGTGGACAAGCTCTCCAAGCCGGGCGATCGCAAGGACTACTACGCGATCCGGCCCGGAATTCTGCCGGAGCTGATCCGTCAGCAGAGCGGCATGTACACCGACCTCACCAATATGACCACGCGCGGACTCGCGCTATTCGACGACCCGAACGGTCCTGACGCCGAACGGGTTCGGGATATGCACGAGTTCTTCGTGTGGATGGGCAAGGAGCTGCCCGCGTTGATCGATCGGTGGTATGCGGAGCATCCCTCCTGATCAGGCGAGCAGCTTCGCCTTCAGTGCGGCGATATCGGCGGCCGACAGCTGTAAACCCTCACGAACGTAGTTGTCGAAACTGCCGTAGCTCTGGTTCGCCTGGTCGAAGGCGGCATCCAGCCATGCTGCCGAGACGCCGTTGAGCGGATCGTTCGGACTGGCACTGCGGTACTGGTTGGACAGCAGGTAGTCCTGTGTGACAGTGTCGCGGTCCACGCCGAGAATGGTCAGCAGCACAGCGGACGTCCAGCCCGTGCGGTCCTTGCCCGCGGTGCAGTGGAAGAGCACAGCGCCGTCGGTGTCGATGATGTCGCGCAGCACCGAGGCGAAGGCATCGTTCGCGCCGGGCGCGGTGATGAACGCACGGTAAAGGTCGTTGCCGCCGGTGAGAGTGGTGACCAGAGTCTGCGGTGGAGCTTGGCCGATGACGTCGTGCCAGTCCGCGACCGCGCCCGCGGGCACCCGGTCGGCCGCGATGGTCCGCTCGTAGACGGTGCGCAGATCGGCGACAACGCGGACCTGGCGGGCGGTCAGCACGGCCAGATCGGCCGGAGTCGCGTTGTTGAGCTGGCCGGTGCGGTAGACCACCCCGGTCCGCACCCAGTGGCCGTCGGTGGTGCGGTAGCCACCCGCGTCGCGGCCGTTCTGCACGCCCTGCAGATTCAGTGCGCGATCGATGCCGACTGGATCGGCGAGGCTGACCGGTTGGGCCAGCGCGACGCCTGCCACCGGCCCGAAGGCGACGGTCAGTCCGGCGGCCAGCGCCACCGGAACGCGAACGGAACGACGGACCACGACTGCTCCAATCATCGGCGTAAGCGATTGATCCCCGGGCTCAGCTACGGCGATCGACTTACGCCGCCATCTCGAAACGGGAAAGCGCCAGCAGACGCGAAATCGCGCGCAGGTACTTCTTGCGGTACCCGCCATCGAGCATTTCCTTGGAGAAGATCTCGTCCAGCTTCGCACCCGAAACCGTCACCGGAACACTCGCGTCGTACAGCCGGTCGGCCAGTACGACGATCCGCAGCGCGACCGCCTGATCGGTCACCGGATGCACATTCGACACGAATACCGACGACACCCCGGAGATCAGCGCTCCGTACTTCGACGGGTGCAGTGTGCTCAGATGCTTCAGCAGCGCGTCGAATTCGTCGAGCGTGGAACCCGGTGTGGCAGCGGCCCGTTCGGTGAGCAGCTCCGGCGAGGTGGGTTCCGGCGCGGGCGGCAGATCACGGTGCCGGTAGTCCGGACCGTCGACGCGCACGGCGTCGAAGATCGAACCGAGCTTCTTGATCTCGCGCAGGAAGTCCTGGGCGGCGAAGCGCCCCTCCCCCAGCTGGCCGGGCAGAGTGTTGGAGGTGGCGGCGATGGAGACGCCGCGCGCCGACAGCTCGGTCAGCAGTCGCGAGACCAGCATGGTGTCGCCGGGATCGTCGAGTTCGAATTCGTCGATGCACAGCACACTGTTCGCCGCGAGCCGGTCGAGGGCGTTGTTGAAGCCGAGCGCGCCAACGAGATTGGTGAGTTCACCGAAGGTGCCGAAGGATTTGGGCGCGGGCGCGCTGTGGAAAATGGAGGCCAGCAGGTGGGTCTTGCCGACACCGAACCCGCCGTCGAGGTAGAGCCCGGCGCCGCTGATCGGCTTCTTCTTCCCGAACAGGCTCTTCTTGTTCATCGCCTGATGGATCTTGGCGACCTGACCGGCGAAATCCTCGGCCTTGCCGACCGCGGCCGCCTGGGTCGGCTCCTTGGGATCGGGAATATAGGAGGCGAAACTGACCTCGTCGAACATGGGCGGTGGCACCATCTGGGCGACCAACTGGTCCGCCGGAACCTCCGGATGGCGATCGACAAGGCGTTCTTGCATGCTGGAAGCCTAATGAGGTGGTGTGATCTTTCTTCATGCAGCGTATCCACAATGCGATCCAGCTCACAGGACTGAGCCGGGACGAGCTCGCCGACCTGTACGCATACCCCGTCGGACTCCGGGATCCTTGGGTCCGCGCCAATTTCGTGTCCAGTATCGACGGCTCCGCCACCAGCGGAAATGTCTCCGAAGGCCTCGGCACCCCGGCCGACAAAACCGTCTTCATGCTGTTGCGTCAATTGGCCGATGTGATCGTGGTCGGTGCGGGCACCGCGCGAGCGGAGAACTACGGCGGCGCCGGGACGGACCCGGTCTTCCGACGCGCCTTGTACGACCGCGGCATTGGTGGACATCGCGACGGCGCACCGCCACCGATCGCCGTGGTCACCGCGAGCGCTGCGCTGGAGCCGGGCGCGCGGCTGTTCACCGAAACCGAGGTGCCGACACTGATCATCACCACCAGCACCGCGCCGGAGGATCGCAAACAGCAACTCGCCGACGCGGGGGCGCACGTGATCGAGGTGGGCGGCGTCGCGATCACCCCGCAGGGCCTGCTCAACACGCTCGCCGAACTCGGACTGCGGCGTGTGCTGTGCGAGGGCGGTCCGCATCTGTTCGGTGAACTGCTCGAGGCGAATGCGGTCGACGAACTGTGCGTCACCACCGCGCCGGTCCTGATCGGCGGTACCGCCCGCCGAATCTCGTTGTCCGCACACGAGTTCCGGGTACCGATGGTCCGCAGGCATATCCTGCTCGACGAGGACGGCACCGTGCTGACCCGTTGGACCCGTTCATGAACAAGCCGCGCGAACCTGGCAGGCTGTAGCGCATGCGCTGGACTCGGGCCGTCGTGCTGGCATCGACACTCTCGATCATGATCGCCGGATGCGGTGCGGGACCTTCCGATCGCCCCGGCGTCGCCGTCGAGCGCGCGCCGCAGGGTGGGGTGGGTCCACACCCGACCACGGTCATCGCGCCGCCGCCCGATGCCGGTGTTCCCAAAACCGATCTCGCCTGGCGCGATTGCACCACATCGACGCTGGACTCGCTCGGCCTCGGGCCCGCCCCGTCCGGCCTGGTCCTGGACTGCGCCGAATACACCACGCCGATCGATTCGACCGGCGGTGTGCTCGGCAACTTCCGTACCGGCGCCATGCGGGCCCGGCTGCCGCAGACCCCGACCAATGTCGCGCCGCTGGTCATCACCTCCGGCTCGGACCGCCCCTCCACCGCCACACTGGCCGGACTCGCCGTCGGCTCGGGCAACAGCCTGCTGGCCGGTCGCCCGATCGTCGCCGTGGACCGGCGCGGGCTCGGCAGCTCGCAACCGATCGACTGCATGACCGTCGAGGCCCGCCGCGGCCTGGCCAATAACGGACAATTCGGTCCGGGGGCAAGTGCTCCCGTCGAAGCGGTGACCGGATACAGCCAGGACGCCACCATCGCCTGCCGCGACTTCCTGCAGCCCTATGAGGGCGTCTTCGACGCACCGCACGCCGCCGATGACATCGAACAGCTGCGCAGGCAGTGGCAGGTCGATCGGATCGATCTGCTCGGTTCGGGCAATGGCGGAAAGGTCGCGCTCAGCTACGCGCGGAAATTCGGCGACCACTTGGCGCGACTGGTGCTCGATTCGCCCGAGGCCGTGGGAGCCGATGCCGTTACCCGCACCGAACAGCGCGTCCAGGGTGCGGAGGCGGCGGTCACCGCGTTCGCCCAGCGCTGTACGGGCATCGGCTGCTCGCTCGGTGCCGATCCACGTGCTGCGATCACCGATCTGGTGCGCAAGGCGAGTAGCGGCGGACTCGGTGATATTTCCGCGAATGCGCTGTTGACCGGTTTGTCGGGCTTCCTCGCCGGTCCGCGCGACCAATCCACGCATATCGCCGAACTCGCCGACGCACTCTCGTCCGCCGGACACGGCGATCGAGACCCGCTCGGGGCGCTGATCCAGCGCGAAACCGCCGCCACCGCGGCCGACGGACAGTTCGTCAACCGCTGCACCGATAACCAGCTGCCGCCGAGCCCGAGCAAGGCCAAGGAACTCACGGAGACCTGGAACACCAAGTATCCAATATTCGGCAGGTCGGCCGCGATCGGGATGATGGCATGTGTCGCCTGGCCGGTCAGTGCCGCACCGCCGCTGCCGGAGAAGCTGGATCTTCCGGTTCTCGTCCTCGGCGGGGTCGCGGATCCGCTGGTCGGCGATGGTGGTCAGGCCTCGGTGACGGGTGCGCTCGGCACCGCAGGCGCGCGCAAGGCCGCCATCACCTGGCAGGGTTGGGGACATCCGGTTTTCGCCCATTCCGGTTGTGCGCAACGGGCTCTCACCGACTACCTGAAGGACGCCAAGCTGCCTGCCGATGGGACCGCGTGCCCCGCCTGAGCGAGCGCGGCGAGCCGATCCCAGGCACATCCTCTCAGGGGGAATGACGGCGCCGAGCGCCAGCGCGGCGCGGTGTTTTTCCCTGACTTCGGCGCGGCGGGCAGGTCCCGCCAAACGTGGTGTACGGATCCGGTGTACCGTGCCCCAGTGTTACTTCGACAGCTCGAGCCTCGCACCGCTCGCACCACCGCCGAGGTGATCAAGTTCGCACTCTGGCCCCTCGCGGTCATGACTGTGCTCAACCGGGTCTTCATCAAGGCAGTCAACGGGTTCATCACCGACGACTTCAAACCGGTCTACAACGCGTCGCTTGCGTTCCTCAACCACCGCCCCGTCTACACGGCGAATTACAACCTGGTGGATCCGCACTACCTGTATCCACCGAGCGGCACCCTGCTGATCGCGCCCCTGGCGTTGATCGATCCGGAGAAGTCGCGCTGGTGCTTCATCCTGCTGAATGCCGCCGCCATCATCGTGGCCTGGTATCTGCTGCTCAAGCTGTTCAAGTTCACGGTGTCGTCGGTGGCGGCACCGGTACTGCTGCTGGCCATGTTCAGCTCCGAAACCGTCATCAACACATTGGTTTTCACCAATGTCAACGGATGCGTGCTGCTGGCCGAGGTGGCCTTCATCATCCTGCTGCTCGCGCGGCGGGATCTGTGGGCCGGTGCGATATTGGGCTTGAGTATCGCGGTCAAGCCGACGCTCGCACCGCTGGTGCTGATCGCGGCGGCGCGCGGGCAGTGGAAAGTGTTCTACACCGCCATCGGTGTCCCGGTGGCGCTCACCGCGATCGCATGGCCGCTGTCGAAGGACGCCGACCAGTTCTTCACCAGGACGGCCCGCTACATCTTCGAATCCCGGGACTACTTCAACAGCGCCATCGTCGGCAATGCGGCCTACTACGGTCTGCCGTTGTGGCTGACCTGGGGTATCCGGATCATCATGGGCGTCGTCGTCGCCATCACGCTGTGGCTGCTGTATCGCTATTACCGCGAGGACGAGCTGTTCTTCGTGACCACCTCCTCCGGTGTGCTGATGACCGCGTCGTTCCTACTGTCGTCGCTGGGGCAGATGTACTACTCGATGATGCTGTTCCCGCTGCTGATGACCGTGGTGCTGCGCAATTCGGTGATGCGGAACTGGCCCGCATGGCTGGCGGTCTTCGGATTCATGTCCTACGACAAGTGGCTCTCGGACCGCTGGCAGGGCCTCGGGCGCAATCTGGAGTATCTGCGTATCACCTTCGGTTGGGGTCTGCTGCTGATCGTCATCGCCTGCGTGCTCGTCGATCGGTATTCGGCGGCGCGACGGGAAGGTCGGCTGCAGTTCGGTATCGATCCGGAGTGGATGCGCTCGGCGCCCTATTCACGTGCTGCCGCCGCGGATGGTCCGCAGGTGATCGAGCCAGACACGGCCTACGCAAGTGCTCACGACAAGGCGACGAGCGCGAGCGAATTGCGGGACGAACCGACGGCGGGTGCAGTCAAGTAGCGATACCGGCATTCGGCGCGGACATCGAAAACCTATTAGCGTGGAGCAATGAGTTCTGACGCCGACACGTCCCTACCCACGCCCCGGATTAAGCTGACTCCGCAGGAGTGGAAGGCCAAGCTGAATCCGGAGGAATACGCGGTGCTGCGGCAGGCCGCGACCGAACGTCCGTTCACCGGCGAATACACCGACACCAAGACCGACGGTGTTTACGTCTGCCGGGCATGCGGAGCCGAATTGTTCCGCAGCACCGAGAAATTCGATTCGCATTGCGGCTGGCCGTCGTTCTTCGACCCGGCGAAGTCGGAGGCGGTTATTTTGCGCTCCGACGACACACTCGGCATGCACCGGGTCGAAGTGCTGTGTGCGAACTGCCACAGCCACCTCGGCCACGTCTTCGAGGGCGAGGGATACAACACGCCCACCGATAAGCGCTATTGCATCAACTCCATCGCCCTGCAACTGCACCCCTCGGACAGTGCAGCGAAGTAGAACGAACGCGGCGCTGAAGGAAAAATACAGACCGACCAGCCTGTTGCGCATGCCCCGAAAAACTGGGGCATGTGCGAGCGGCGATCACGGCAGCGCGGCGATGAGTTTTTCGATCTCGACGCGAGGGCCGGTGAAGAACGGGACCTCTTCGCGGACATGCAAGCGTGCCTCGGTAGCGCGCAGGTCACGCATGAGATCGACGATGCGATGCAGTTCCGGTGCCTCGAATGCGAGGATCCATTCGTAGTCGCCGAGGGCGAAGGAGCTCACGGTGTTTGCGCGGACATCGGGGTAGGTGCGTGCGGCCTTACCGTGGTCGGCGAGCATCTTGCGGCGCTCGTCGTCGGGGAGCAGATACCACTCGTAGGAGCGCACGAACGGGTAGACGCAGATGTAGTTGCCCGGATCCTCACCGGCCAGGAACGCCGGAATGTGGCTCTTATTGAATTCGGCGGGCCGATGCAGCGCCACATTGCTCCAGACCGGCGCGCTGGCCCGGCCCAGTTCAGTGGTGCGCCGGAAATCCGCGTACGCCGACTGCAGATCCTCGACCCGCTCGGCATGCGACCAGATCATGAAGTCGGCATCGGCGCGCATCCCCGCGACGTCGTAGATGCCACGCACCACGACATCGCGTTCGGCGAGCCCATCGAAGAACGCCCGCGCCTCCTTGACGGCGGCTTCACGGTCATCCCCGAGCACCCCCGGCTGCACCTGGAACACCGAGAACATCAGGTAGCGGATGGTGGAATTGAGTGCTTGATAGTCGAGTCGCGCCATGATTCCTATCGTGCCACTGCGGTTGGTTGGGATCTGCGCGCGGGCCGTCCCGACGCGGGCGCTCGCGCCGCAGTTTCCGGCGCGAGCCCATTGCGTGTTACACCGGGCAGACATCCACCCGCCAGTCGGACGGCGTGAACTGCTCGATGTGGATGCGTTCTTCGGGCACACCGACGTCGAGCACCTGGGTGCGCGCCGACTCCAGGAATCCGAGGCCGCCACAGACGTAGATATCGGCGTCGGTCGGCAGGTCGACCAGTGACAGGTCGAGGAGTCCGTGATGAGCGCCCTCGGCGCCCTGCTCGTACCAGAGCTCCACCGTGGCGGCGCGCAGCCGGGTACCGAGCTCGCGCAGGCGGGCCCGCAACGGATGCGTCTGGGGGGAACGGTCGGCATGCAACACGACGGTGCGTCGGTCCGGACTGTTGACGGCGAGATGTTCGAGAATTCCGATCATCGGTGTCGCACCGATACCGGCCGAGATCAGGACCAGCGGGGTGGTAGCCGCGGTGTCGATGACGATATCGCCGAACGGGAGAGTGACCTCCAGTGCGTCGCCGGGCCGCACGGTCTGGTGCAGCCATGACGAGACCTCGCCCGCCGGGCCGCCATCCCCGGCAGCCGCGTATCACTTCCGCGTGGTAACAGCCCGCGGGCGCGCCGGGCTCGATCAGGATGCGGCATTGCCGGTAAGCGCCGTGGCTATCCGATGGGCGGCGGCGGTGCCCGAGGCTACGCAGGCGGGGACACCGACGCCATGGAGATAGGCGCCTGCTATCGCGAGGCCATCGAAATCGGCTGTGGTGGATTCGATTTCGGCTATCCTGTCGAGGTGGCCGGGCGCGTATTGGGCAAGGCCGCCCGGCCAACGTTGCACCACGGCGGAGATCGGTTCGATGGTGATGCCCGTGACGGCGGCCAAGTCTTCGGTGGCGGCGGCGATCAGGTCCGCGTCGGACCACGTTTGTGTGGAGTTGTCGCCGAATTTGCCGAATGAGGCTCGGACGGTGGCTGTTTCGCGTTCGGCGAGGTGGGTCCATTTGCGACTCGACAAAGTGAAGGCCTTGGCGCGCAGAGGTTCTCCGGTGGCGACCAGGATGCCGGAGTTCTGTGGCAGTGCGGTGTCACGCGGGAGGGCAAGGGCCACAACGACGGACGAGGACAGTTCGATGCCCGCAGCGGCCGATGCGGCGACGGGCGCGAAGGGACGCAGCAGGTTCGCGGTCACAGGGGCGGGGGTCGCGAGCACCACCGCGTCCATCGCGCCGACCGGTTCGAGCACCCAGCCGTGAGTCGCGCGGGTCAGGTGGGTAGCCGAAGTCGCGGTGACGAATTCCGCCTCGGATTTCGCGGCCAATGTGTCCAGGAGGACTCGGTAGCCGTCGCGAAGGCCGCCGAAAACCGGCGCGTTCGAGGGCGGCGGCATGGCGGCGGCCACCGCCTGGGAGAGGCTCGACGCACCGTCGTCGAGTGCGGCGGCCAGGGTCGGCAGTGCGGCGCGCACCCCGATGGCGCGCGAACTGCCCGCATAGACGCCTCCGAGCAGCGGATCGACGCTGCGCTCGGCGACCTGCGCACCGAACCGGTCGGCGACCAGGCTGTAGACGTCGATGTCGGCGTCCGGATACCAGGCCAGCGGACGCCGCGACTCGCCATCGATCTGCTCCAGCGTCTCGGCGTCGACCAACCCACGCATCGACTCGGCATCCGACGGAATGCCCATCAAGGTGCGTTCCGGCAGCGGATGTGCGCTCCCCTGCGCCCAGACCAGCGGCCGCAATCCCGCGGGCACCACCAACTGCGATTCCAGCCCGAGCTCGCGCAGCAACGCGGGCACCTCCGGTCGCCGCCCGACGAATGCCTCCGCACCGAGATCCAAAGGCTCACCAGCCAATTCGCCGGTATACAGAATCCCGCCCAGCCGCGCACCCCGATCGATGACCACGATCTCCGCCCGCGCCCCCAGCAGCCCCCGCAACCGGTACGCCGCGACCAGTCCGCTGATCCCGCCACCGACCACCGCGATTCTCATGTCGCGACGGTAACTCTCCGTCGAATCCCCGCCGACCACACCCCACGTCTTCGTGACCGAGCACACGATCGCTACCCCTCGACACCCCCTACCAGACGGGTGCTATGAGCGGTCGCGACGTAGCTGCGCCTGGATCTCGAGCTCGAGCACCTTGCCGATTTTCGAACGCGGCAGATCTGGCCAGGCCTCCACCTGTTCAGGAGTTTTCACCCCACCGAGGCGCGCCTTTGTATGATCGCGCAGTTCATCGCCGGTCGCGGTGTGGCCGAGATGCAATTGGACGACGACGGTCACGCGCTCGCCCCATGTGATCGGACCGGACAAGCCTTAGCCGTCCTCCACTGTCACACAGCCGTTTACATGCTGCGGGGCCAACCTCTGCGACGATGCCCTACATCATTAGTTCACCGAGCGGCTCGAGGCGCACCAGGAATGATCAGGTCCGCATGGTCGCGGGTGCGGTCGGTGGCGAAGTGTGCGTCTTCGGCTACCATCCATTGCTCCCACAGGGGCAGGGTGTGGACGCCGTCGCGTTCGAGACCGCGGGCCAGACGCAGCGCGCGCGGGGTGTCGATCCAGACCGCCAGCGATAGCCGGTCGCGCACAGCGGCCCGTGCCGAGGAAACACCTTCGAGAACGAGCACCCCGCCGGGCGCGACATCGTGCCATTCGGCCAAAGCCCGCCTGTCCCAGTCATATCGCTGATATCGACCGGGACGGCCCTGGGCAATCGGCTCGAGCACCTGTTCCTCCAGCCGTGCCCACCACGGGAGTTCGTTGTTTCCGGCCGCGAAATCGTCGGTGTGGACCACCAGTGCATCGCACCACGCCGCCAAAGACGCTGCGAACGTGGACTTTCCGGCCCCGGCTGGCCCGTCCACCGCCACCAGGCGGGTCGAACCGAGCCGGGGCGTACCGGTGCGGACCAGACTCGCGATCTCCTCGATCGCCGGACTCCTATCCAGCTGCACAGATCCGCCGCAGAGCAGCACCCACGGCTACTCGATCACAGTTCGTGGACGAGTTGCACCAGGGCGGTCAGCACGCCCGGATCGGTATCGGGCAGCACACCGTGTCCGAGGTTGAAGATATGACCGGCCGCGCCCATGGTGATCGCCTCATCGGCTTGGTGGGCGATGCGCCGCGCCTCGGCTTCGATGGCGGCGGATCCCGCGAACAGCACCGCGGGATCCAAATTGCCCTGCAAGGCTTTTCCGGGTCCGACCCGGCGCACCGCCTCGGTCAGCGGCACCCGCCAATCGACGCCGACGACGTCGGCGCCCGCTTCCCCCATCGCACCGAGCAGTTCACCGGTCCCGACCCCGAAGTGGATCCGCGGCACCTTGGCCTCGGCGATCTCGGCGAATACCCGTTCCGAATGCGGCAGCACGAATTCGCGATAGTCGGCCAGCGAGAGCGCACCGGCCCAGGAGTCGAACAACTGCACCGCGTCCACACCGGCGGCCAACTGCGCCTGTAGGAACGCGATGGTGATATCGCTCAGGACGCCGAGCAGCTCGTGCCAGGTCGTCGGGTCGGCATACATCATCGCCTTGGTGCGCTCGTGGTTCTTGCTCGGCCCACCCTCGACCAGGTACGACGCGAGCGTGAACGGCGCCCCCGCGAATCCGATCAGCGGGGTGTCGCCGAGCGCGTCGGTCAGCAATGTCACCCCGTCGGTCACCGCGCCCACCTCTTCGGGCCGCAGCCGCGGCAGCGCACGCACATCCGCGATCGTGCGCACCGGTGACGCGATCACCGGACCGACACCGGCCACGATATCGAGATCGATGCCGGCGGCCTTGAGCGGAACGACGATGTCGGAGAACAAGATCGCCGCATCGACTCCGTGGCGCCGGATCGGTTGCATGGTGATCTCACACACCAGCTCGGGGTCGAAGCACGACTCCAGCATGCCGATGCCCTTGCGCAGCTCGCGATACTCGGGTAGCGACCGCCCGGCCTGCCGCATGAACCACACCGGACGATGGCTCGGTGCGGCGCCGGTGGCGGCGGCCAGGAACGGGGCATCGGTCAACCGGCGACGGGTGTGAGTGCTCATCACCGCCTATCGTATGCGGCCCACAAGTCCCGCTAGCGGCGCGCCTCCGACTGTGGCGGGCACGTAAGGTCTACCGTCGGTTCCGTGACACCGCTCGACTTTCGCGACGGAGCCGCACCGACCGAAGGACCCAACGGGGAGCCAGCTCAATTTCGCGCCGCGGTCGATGCGATGGGTACCGCAACCGTGCACCCTCGAATCGAGCTGGCACCGATCCGGCCCCCACAACGCCTCGCACCGTTTTCGTACGCACTAGGCGCGGAAGTCGAACACGCCGAAACAAACGTGGTGCCGGTCGATTCCGAGGGCGACGCCTTCGGCAGGCTGATCCTGCTGCACGATCCCGATGGTGCCGAGGCCTGGCACGGTATCTTCCGCTTGGTCGCCTACATCCAGGCCGATATCGACGCCGCACTCGCCACCGACCCCCTGCTACCGGAAGTCGCCTGGAGCTGGCTCGTCGACGCGCTCGAATCCCGCGGCGAACCGTTCACGGCACTCGGCGGCACCGTCACTTCCACCAGTTCGGTGCGCTACGGCGATATCGCCGGACCACCGCGCGCGCACCAATTGGAGCTGCGCGCCTCCTGGACCGCAATGACCACCGAGATGCGCCCGCATGTGGAAGGCTTCTGCGAAGTACTCGCCTACGCGGCCGGTTTGCCGCCCGCCGGAATCACCCATCTGCGACCGGAGTCGTATACCAGCAACGACCACACCTGATCGCCACGTAAAGTTCAGGTTTATGTCGTTAGCAGACGAGTCCGAGCAAAGCAACACACCAGCAGAAAGCACAGCGGAGCCGCTGCTCGTGCCCGCCGAAGGTGTGCCGCCCGTGCTCGTCACCGCCGATGAGGTCGCCGATGCCGCCGCCCGGCTCGCGGCGGGTACCGGTCCGCTGGCCGTCGATGCGGAACGCGCCTCCGGATTCCGGTATTCGGCGCGTGCTTATCTGATCCAGTTGCGGCGCGCGGGTTCGGGCACCTTCCTGATCGATCCCATTCCGGTCGCCCGTGTGCTCGAACCGTTGGCCGCCGCGATCAACGATCTGGAGTGGGTGCTGCATTCGGCGGATCAGGATCTACCCGGACTCGCCGAACTCGGTCTGCGACCGGCGCGACTGTTCGATACCGAATTGGGTAGCCGACTGGCCGGTTTCGAGCGCGTCGGACTGGCGGCCATGGTGGAGCGACTGCTCGGCCGGGCGTTGCGCAAGGGGCACGGTGCCGCCGACTGGTCGACCCGGCCGCTACCCGACGATTGGCTGAACTACGCGGCACTCGATGTCGAATTGCTGCTCGAGCTGCGCGACGAGGTAGCCACCGCGCTGCATGCCCAGCAGAAGACCGACTGGGCCGCACAGGAATTCGAGCACGTCCGGATCACCGAACCCGGCACGCCGAAGGCCGACCGCTGGCGGCGCACCTCCGGCATCCACACTCTGCGCCGTGCCCGTCAACTGGCAATTGTGCGCGAATTGTGGAACACCCGGGATACCCTTGCCCGCACCCGCGATGTCGCCCCCGCCCGCATTCTCCCGGATACCGCGATCGTCGCCGCCGCGAATGCCGAACCGCGCACGATCGCCCAGCTGCGCACCCTGCCGGTCTTCGGCGGACCACGCCAACGCCGCTACTCCCGCGACTGGCTCGCTGCCGTCGATCGCGGGCGAACCCTCCCCGACACCGACCTCCC
>FTJU01002294.1_pt3 | contig 23510 bp, 20 predicted proteins | sample 1658961 | NCBI WGS metagenome assembly FTJU01 (sample SAMEA3914878, study PRJEB12502) | metagenome | biome: forest; material: soil | place: USA | collected 2012-03-12 | depth 0.3 m | reverse complement strand
CCGCGGGCGCGGGCGTGCTCGTCGTGGTCGGCAAACATGTCGTCGGCCGCACTCGCCCGCCCGTGGCGGACCAGCTCGTCACCGAGACCAATCAGGCATTTCCGTCCGGACACAGCCTCGGATCGATCGTGGTGATCGGAGTCCTTGTCGCAGTAGTGCTGCCGCGATTGCACCGCCCGCTCGCCCGTCACATCACCATGACCGTCGCGGCGGTATTCGTCGTGGCCGTTGGTCTTTCCCGCTGGTATCTGGGCGTGCACTGGCCGACCGATGTGCTCGGCGGCTGGTGTATCGGCGCGTTGTGGCTCGCACTGTGTCTGGCGGCGTACCGGAGCTATCTGGTCGTCAGGGCCGGTGTGGTGCAGGTGCCTCCGGAAACATTGGGAATGCAGACGCCTGCGGCCTCGGACAGCAGCAGTGCCCCGCCGACCAGAGCGGCCGCCGCGATCGCGCCGAAGACGAATACCCACAGCAGCGCGGGGATGTGAGTGAGCCGGGCGAGCTGATCGGCATCGGAGTCCGCGCCCTGCGGCATATTCCAGCGGCGGACGCGTCCGCGCTGCAATTCGATCACCGGCCGGCTGCCCGCGAGCAGAAGGAACCACGCGCCGAGATAGGCGAAACCGGCCTGTACCGTATCGGTTCCGAACCAGGACACCGCGAAGACGAGGGCGCCCAAGCCGAATACCGTCAGCAATCCGTAGAAGTTGCGCACCTTGATCAGAACGGCGGCGAGCAGTGCGATCGAGGTCCACAGCATGAGGGTGATCCGGTTGGCGCCGAGCAGGGCGGCGAAGCCGAGTCCGAGCAGCGGTGGCGATGGATAGCCCGCCATCGCGGTCAGAATCATGCCGAGGCCGTAGGGTTTTCCGCTCGATACGGTCAGACCGGAGGTATCGGAGTGCAGCGTGATGCTATTGAGCCTGCGGCCCGTGAGCAGTGCGGTGAGCGCATGGCCGCCCTCGTGCGCGATGGTGACCACATTGCGGGTGATCCGCCACAGCGGGCTGTATCCGACCATGATCAGGGCCACGGCCGCGGTCGCGAGCACCAACCACCACGGTGGTGCGGCCTGGGTTGTGGTGAGCCGATCCGCGATGGAGGCGCCGCGCTCGACGAATTCCGCTGTTTGCACGGCCGCACCATAACCGGCCGCGGCGCGCTTCGCTGAGTCGTCGCGAGCCGGTCAGGCGGTGACGAACTCGCCGAGACCCGCCGATTTGCGGGCGGCGTCGAGCAATCGCAAGGTCGTGACGGCGTCGCGCGGGTCGACCGGAACGGGTGCGCCGTCCAGGAGTGCGGCGGCCATTCCGGCGTAGAACGCGGGGTAGTCGCCCGCGATCGTGGGGACCGGTTCGACGGTCGGTTCCGCGCCCAGCGAACCCCAGCGCTCGGGTTCGACTGCGCCCCAGGGGCCGTCACCAGGGCGACGGCCCGACCGCAGCGCATCCTCCTGCGGATCCAATCCGTAAGTGACGTAACCGGCTTCGGAACCGAGCACCCGAAATCGTGGCCCCAGCTGCGGTGTTACCGCGCTCATCCAGAGCTGCGATCGGACACCCGAAGTGTGGGTGAGTGCGACGAAGGCGTCGTCATCGGTCTGGATATTCGGCCGTCGCCGGTCCAGTTCGCCGTATACGGTGCGCACGGGGCCGAACAGTGTCACGGCCTGATCGATCAGATGGCTGCCGAGGTCGAACAGCAGTCCGGCGCCCTCGTCGGCCGAACCGATCTCGCGCCAGCCGCCTTTCGGCACCGGACGCCACCGCTCGAACCGCGACTCGAAACGGCGTACTTCGCCGAGCCGCCCATCCGCGATGAGCTGCCGCACTGTGAGAAAGTCGCCATCCCAGCGCCGGTTCTGAAATACCGATAGCGCCAGCCCGGCACGCTCGGCGCGCCTGATCAGGTCCTCACCCTCGGCCACGCTCACCGCGAACGGTTTGTCGACGACCACCGGCAGCCCGATGTCCAAAGCCTGCCGAGCCAGCGGCGCATGCGTCGCGTTCGGTGTCGCGATTACTACGAGATCGATACCGGCTGGTTCGGCGAACAAATCCTCCGCCGTCGCCAGCACCCGAACCCCGGGATGCTCATGCCGCGCCTGCTCCGCCCGCTCAGGCGACCCCGTGACCGTCACCGCCACCCGCATCCTCGGCTGCGCGGCGATCAGTGGCGCATGAAATACCGACCCGGCCAATCCGTACCCGACTATGGCGACCTGCAGGCTGCTCATTGTTTCGACGCTACCGGTGAGTCGGTCGCAGGATGTGCCGCGGGCACGGCACCACCGGCCATCCCGGTTTGGCCGCCGTTTCGCGCGGCTGTGCTCTGTGCAGGTCGTTCTCGACCGGCCCGTGCACAGACAGCCACGCCGAATGAGCGGATTGAGGCCAGGCCGGCGTAGAGGGATCGTTCGTGCACGCGATCGTCTCAATTGTGCCGAAGTTGCGTGTTGGAGGATAACGAGCTCCACTCGAGCACGGCGCATTCCACGCTTCCACACGACAATGGGAAGGTGCACACTTGTGGCATGGAGGTGTGTGAGCCCACCGCCGTCACGCGGACCGCAGCGCCCCTGTTCCCGCCGCGGTCTTTGCGCCGGGCCCAGGCGTCGACGTCACCACGGCTGGCGTGAGCGTGTCCGCCGCCGACCCGCGCCGCCCGCTGAACGGCATCTCGGACGTACGCGCGTTCTTTCACACCAACGCCGTGCCGCTGTACTTCATCTCGCCGACCCCGTTCAACCTGCTAGGCATCGACCGCTGGGTACGGAACTTCTTCTACCTGACGTACTTCGACGCTTTCGAGGGCGCACATCCGCGCGTGTTCGTGCCCCGGCGGCGCGATCGCAGGGATTTCGGGTCCATGGGAGATGTGTGCAACCACCTCTTGCGTGATCCCGAGACGCTCGAGTTCATCGCGCAGCGAGGGCCCGGTGGCAAGGCATGTTTTGTGATGCTCGACGAGGAGACCCAGGTCCTCGCGCATGAGGCGGGGCTCGAGGTCATGCACCCGTCGGCGGAGCTGCGCCATCGCCTGGGCTCCAAGATCGTCATGACGCGCCTGGCCGACGAGGCGGGCGTGCCGAGCGTGCCTCACGCGATGGGGCGGGTCGGCTCCTACGACGAGCTGCGGGCGCTTGCGGAAAACGGCGGGCTGGGAAATGACCTCGTCGTCGAGGCCGCTTATGGCGACGCCGGCACGGCGACGTTCTTTGTGCGCGGTCAGCGCGACTGGGACCATTACGCCGGTGACCTGGTGGGGCAGCCGGAAGTCAAAGTCATGAAGCGCATCCGCAATGTCGAGGTGTGCCTCGAGGGCACTGTGACCCGCCACGGCACCGTGATCGGCCCCGCGATGACGAGTCTCGTCGGTTACCCGGAGCTGACTCCGCGCAAGGGCGGCTGGTGCGGCAACGACATCTGGCGCGAGGTGCTGCCGCCCGCGCAGACGCACGCCGCGCGGGAGATGGTACGAAAGCTGGGCGACGTCCTTCACCGCGAGGGATACCGCGGCTACTTCGAGGTGGACCTGTTGCACGACCTGGACTCCGACGAGCTCTACCTCGGCGAGGTGAACCCGCGCCTGAGCGGCGCAACCCCGATGACGAACTTGACCACCGAGGCGTACGCCGACGTGCCGCTGTTCCTCTTCCACCTGCTCGAGTACATGAATGTGGACTACGAGCTCGACGTCGAGGAGATCAACTCGCGCTGGGAGCGGGGCTATGGCGATGACGAGGTCTGGGGTCAGCTGATAATCACGGAGACCTCGCCGGATCTCGAGCTCTTCACCACGACCCCATGTACAGGTGTGTGGCGCCTCGACGACCGAGGCATCTCGTTTGCACGCTGGGACAGCGACTGGGATTCGCTGATCGACGAGTCCGAGGCCTTCTACATGCGTGTCGCCGCGCCTGGCGATTTACGCTGCGAGGGCGCCCAACTCGGCGTGCTCGTCACCCGCGGGCACTTGCAAACCAACGACTACCAACTCACCGAGCGCTGTCGGCGCTGGGTCGAGGGCATCAAGGCGCAGTTCGCCTCGACACCCCTGGCGCCGGCCACGCCGATCGTCTCGCGGCTAGTCGCACGAGCGTGAGCAGCGGCCGCACGTACCGCTCGACGAACAACTGCTCGACGAACCATCGAGCACGCTCCGCTGATCCAGGCGTTCCTGCGTCGACCGCCGCGCCATACCCGCGACCGCGAAGGGCATGGGAAGGTGTACTTCGCCGTCTACCGCCACGCCGACGGTGTCGTCGAATATTGCTGGCCGAAACCGTCGCTTCAGCTTCGCCTCAGTTCCTATGCGGCCAACCGAGACCGCCAACACAATCGCACTTCGGCTACCCGATCTTGTCCAGCTCGCCGGCTTCGGCTGAGACGATCTCCTATCCGCAGCGCCTCCCAGCTGGAATCAGCGCCCCCATGGTGATCCACGGCGATTCCGCGAAGCCGCGCGCATGATCGGCGGCGAATCCGGTCGCGTCTCAGCCGGTATCTCACTGGACAACTGGCTGTCGTTGCCACATTCGCATTGGTCATTCCGGCACGTCGAAGACTTCGTGCCGACCGCGATGATCTCGCGCGGGACCGGACCGGCCGCGGCGTTGCCCGCAGCCAGTGCTCCGGTGGCCGAGATCCGGGTGACCAGCACTGATGGGGTGGCGACCACCGTTGGCGCGGTGATGGCCACCACCGCTACCGACGGGTGGGCCGTCGCCTACAGCGGTTCGATGGTGGTCGAGGAGTACTTCGACGGCTTGGGCGCCCAGACCCGGCACCTGCTGTTCTCGGTGAGCAAGTCGCTGGTGGCAGCCGTGGTCGGCGCGCTGCACGGGGCCGGTGCGATCGAGCTCGACGCGCCGGTCACGGCATTTGTTCCCGCCTTGACGAACTGCGGCTACGCCGGTGCGACGGTGCGCCATCTGCTGGACATGAGGTCGGGTATCGCCTTCTCGGAAAACTACCAGGACCCGGGCGCGGAGATACACGTCCTCGAGCAGACGATCGGGTGGGCGCCCAAGCGCAGTCTGGACGTCCCCGCCACGCTGCGTGACTTCCTGCTGACCTTGCGGCAGAAGTCGGCTCACGGCGGCCCGTTCGAATATCGCTCGTGTGAAACCGATGTACTCGGCTGGATCTGCGAGGTCGCCGGCGGCCAGCGGATGCCCGAACTGATGTCGGAACTGCTGTGGAGCCGCATCGGCGCCCAATGCGACGCCACCATCGGCGTAGACATGGTCGGCACCGGAATATTCGACGGCGGCATCAACGCCTGTCTTACCGACATGATCCGGTTCGGGTCGCTGTTCTTGCGCGATGGTGTGTCGCTGACCGGCCGGCAAGTCGTGCCGTCGGCATGGATCGCCGACACTCTCGACGGCGGGCCCGACTCGCGTCAGGCGTTCGCCGCCAGCCCCGACGACAACCGAATCCCCGGCGGGATGTACCGCAACCAAGTGTGGTTTCCCTACCCGGGAAGCAACGTCGTGTTGTGCCAGGGCATGTGTGGTCAGATGATCTACGTCAACCGCGCCGCGGAGATGGTCGCTGCCAAGTTATCCACCCAGCCGGGCTCTCGAGACCCGCGGATGCTGTTGGATACGCTGCGCGCATTCGACGCTGTGGCACACGAACTGGCTGGAATCACTGGTTACTTCCCCTGAAAAACCCGGATCGGCGGTAGGGCGGCTGGTTCGCGGGTTCTTCGGGTCGGGTGCGGTTTCGGTGGCGGTCACGCCGCCAGGGCGGTGATCTCGGCCGGGCCGTGAGCGAGATGTCGTGTCCGGTCGAGATTTTCGCGCCCGACCCAGCCGGGCGGAGCTGCGCAGGCGATCAGATCGGCTCCGATCGGCTCGATCACACTGCGAACCAGCCGCACCCAGCGGGCGTCGTATTTCCGCCGCGACCAACTGCGCGCTTCTGGCGCGATGCGGTGTCGGCTTGTTGGGCGTAGCGTCACCGTCGAACAGTCAAGATCACGATGTCGAGGGAACGATATGGCAGTCGAGTCGGAACTCAGTAGTCCACCTGTGGCAGCGGAGACGAGCACAATCAGTACCTTCAGTGGACTCCAGCTTCCGCGCGTAGGGTTCGGGACCTACCAGCTCAACGGGGTGGGCGGCGTCGAGGCGATCGTCACGGCGATCTCGAACGGCTACCGTTTGCTGGACTCTGCTGTCAATTACGAGAACGAAGGCACTGTCGGTGTCGCGGTCCGTTCCAGCGGTGTCCCACGCGAACAGCTCATCGTCACCTCGAAGCTGCCTGGTCGTCATCACCGGTACGACGAAGCGCTGGCGACAATCGAGGAGAGTGTGTACCGCACCGGTCTCGAATGGATCGACCTCTATCTGATTCACTGGCCACTGCCCAGAGTCGACCGGTATGTCGAGGCCTGGCGCGCCTTGATCACCGCGCGCGATCGCGGAATCGTTCGCCACATCGGCGTATCCAACTTCTTGCCTGAGCATCTGCAACGGCTCGTCGACGAGACCGGCGTGCAGGCCGATGTGAATCAGATCGAGATGCATCCGTACTTCCCGCAAGCCGAGGCGCTGGCCTACCACCGCGAACATCACATCGTGACCGAAGCGTGGAGTCCGCTCGGTCGAGGAACCGACCTACTTGCCAATCCGGTGATCGTGGACATCGCCACACAGCACCAGGTTTCGCCTGCCCAGGTCGTGCTGGCATGGCATACCGTGCTCGGGGCCATACCGCTACCGAAAGCGGCTTCCTCTGCGCGGCAACGGGAGAACCTCGATCTGTCCTCGTTCACATTGAGCGACCAGGAAATCGACCGCATTACTGCCCTCGGCCGCACAGACGGACGCGTCGCGGACCAGGACCCGGCTACCCACGAAGAATTCTGAGGACATCCGGCACGTACGCGGCGTGACGCGGCGTGCTCGGACGGTCGGATGCGGCGCAACCGCGAATTGTTGTAAGTGCCGGTACAACCCAGCCACCGGCGATGGCCTCGTCGTCGGCCGCGTCACGAGACGATTCCGTGTCGGCCCCATGGCGATACCCGTGCGACAGGCACCGCATCGACGCGGCTGGTCGACGCACCGTCCGGTTCGATTCGCGCGAGGTGTCGAGCAAGCACTCCGCGAACTCGGCGATGATCCCTTGGGAGCGAACGGAATGCGATGTACGTCACATCGGGTCGGTAGGCCACTGCGGCACGGCCGACCTTCCGAGGCGTCGATTTCGTACCGGTGCCGCGCACTTCTTCGTGCCGCTGCAACACGTTTCTCATTGCACTGGAACATCTTTCGGAGTAGCACCAGGCCGCGCGAGTTGTCGTCCCGTTGCTGGGACAGTGCGAGGAACGCGACCGGTCGAGTGCCGGATTCATTCCAATCATGTTGTGCGCGTTGGCCCGCCTTTGCCGTCCGCTTGCGCTTTTCGGCGCCGGTCGTAATATTCCGGTATGCCCAAACGCTCCGCGATAATCAGCACACTCGGGGTGCCTTCTCAGGTATACGGAATGCATGGCGGCGCGGGCCGTGCGGGATATGCGGTGCACGCGCGCCGATCCCAGTTTTTCGGACCGTGGGAGGCATTCGAGTGGTCGCTACTACCGGTCGGCGGAGTTTGTGGCGAGCACTTGCATACGCGCACCGAGGAGATCTACTTCATTCTCTCCGGGTCCGGCGATATGGTCTTGAACGGCGAACCGCATGGTGTCCGAGCGGGCGACGTGATCTTCACCTGCGTCGGAGCGTCCCACGAGTTGCGCAATACACACAGTAACGATGATTTGACCTGGCTGGTGATCGAACTGCTTTCGCCCGCCACTGCGAAGGTGTTCGAGGAAGTTCAGCCCGATGACACACATGGTACGGATTCGAAGGGTATCGGAGGAGTTGGCGTGACGGACGTGATCCCGCTTCGAGAACCTGGAATCATCGACGTATTACCGCTTTCGGGACCGATGGAGTCGGTCAGTCGTCACCGACTCGTCGATGACGATTCACTGAACTTGCAGACAACGGATCATGAATACGCGGTTTATGTTCTTTCCGGCACCGGAACCGTTCAGTTCGGGCCCACCACAAAGGTTGTCGAAAAAGACACGGCGATCTGCTTGCCGCTCGGCGAAAGCGCGACGTTCCGTCCGCACGATGAACCATTCGAACTATTCGTTGCGTCGATGGCGGTCCCGCGGCGGACCGAGGATGCGTCATGATCATCAGCCCGCCAGGGCATGCCTCGACGACCTACTTCACGGGCGCGGCCGAGAACACCATCACGGTTCGTACGCCACTTCGTAGAGGACACGTGTACACCGAGTGTGAAGCGTTCGACATTGTCACCGTTTCACCCGGTGGGCACTACGAACCGGCCGTCGACGGAACGGAATCGGTCGTCTTCGTCGCCAGCGGCTCCGCGACCATCACGACGGTCACACCGCAGCGCACCGACGTGCACGAGGTGGCGACCGGAGATGTCGCAACGATAAGCGATGAGTCCGGAGCACCGTATGTCAGCACAGATTCAGGATGCGTACTGCTGTGGTTCTCCATCCATTCGCGTCGCGTGACAGAAAATCTACCGCCCCGCTGGCCGAGCCGGCAGTAACAGCTAGAGGAACAAGCGCCATGACCGGTGCCCGTGCCGTAAATGGCAACGACTACACCTGGAAAATGCAAGCCCAGCAGGACATCGACTATCCAATTGTCCTCACCGATAACCTCTTGCATCCCGACAATCCAGTCCTGATGGAAGCGAGCGGCGGCGACAAATCGCGCAGGCTGTTCGTGGTCGATGCGGAGGTGCACCGACTCTACGGGAGTTCCCTGGTTCGCTATCTCGACCATTACGGGGTGGACCACGAGATTCTCGCGGTGCCGGTGTCCGAGTCGACCAAGACCTTGGATACCGCCCGCCAACTCGCGCGCGACCTCGGTGCCTACGGTTTGCCACGCAAATCTGTGTGCACGGCTATCGGTGGTGGAGTTTTCCTCGACGTGGCAGGTGTCGCCTTCTCGTTGCTGCGCCGCGGCACACCCTACATTCGCGTTGGTACCACGTTGCTTGCGTTGGTCGATGCCGCGTTCGGCGTCAAGGTCGGCGTCAATGACGACGGCCAGAAGAACCGGCTCGGCGCTTATTACCCGCCGCAGGCCGCGCTTTTGGACCGCTCGTTTCTTGCAACGCTTCCGCCCCGGCATCTCGTCAATGGCGTCGGGGAGATACTGAAACTGGCGTTGATGATGGATTCCCATCTGTTCGACCTGTTGGAACAGCACGGCAAACGTGCGATCCACGAAGCATTCCAGCCCGGACATGACGACGGTCCGGTCACGGAGATACTGCGACGCTCAGTACAGCACATGCGCGACGAGTTGGCTATCAACCTGTGGGAGCATGAACTCAGCCGGTTGGCCGACTTCGGACACGCCATCAGCCCCACGTTGGAGATGCGCGCTCTGCCGGAACTGCTGCACGGCGAGGCCGTCACGATCGACATGGCCTTGTTCACGGTTGTCGCACGCTCGCGCGGTCTCGATCGTGGCGAAACCGATCGGATACTTCAGCTCATGCGCGACTTGGGCCTGCCCACCTACCACCCGCTGTTGAGTCGATCGATGCTGCATACGGCACTTGCCGCCACGGTGGAACATCGTGATGGGAGACAACGGCTTCCGTTGCCGATCGGCATCGGGCAGGCGTGCTTCGTCGATGATGTCACCGTGGATGAACTCGTGGACGCCGCCGACTATCTGGCCGCGAACACCGACGCGACCACAATCGCGGCACTGTGAGGAGCCCGGCTGTCGGTGTTTCCCGCGATGACACCGGAGACTCGCGATGATCTCCGCCGGCATCGGCGTCTCGGCGACGGCGGCGGTCGTGGAGCGGCCCGGCTCCCCATTCCGATTCGACGAGGTCGCACTCGACGACCTGCGTCCCGATGAAGTCCGGGTCCGCATTCACGCTGCCGGAATATGTCACACGGACTTGAACGCGCAGGCCGGCAACACGCCGTTCCCCATGCCCGCGGTGTTCGGACACGAAGGCGCCGGAGTAGTCGAGGCGGTCGGCGCTGCGGTGACGACGCTGAAGCCGCGCGCGCGTGTGGTGTTGAGTTTCGCCTCCTGCGGCGGCTGCCCGGCATGTCGTGGCGGGCACCCGGTTCGGTGTGGGCATTGGGGTGCGCTCAATCTGAGCGGGGGTAGCCGTCTCGACGGGACCGCCACCCTCCACCGCGAAAACCGGCCTGTTCACGGGCATTTCTTCGGACAGTCCTCGTTCGCGACGCGGGTCGTGGTCAACGCACGCTCTGCCATCCCCGTGCCTGATGACGTGCCATTGGACATCGCGGCTCCCCTCGGCTGCGGCGTGCAGACCGGGGTCGGTTCGGTGCTGAAAATTCTGCGTCCCGTTATGGGCAGCAGCATCGCGATTTTCGGCGTCGGCGCAGTCGGTCTTTCGGCTCTGCTCGCCACCCGTCTCACACCCGTCGATCACGTCATCGCCGTCGATCTGCATCCTGAGCGATTGGCTATCGCGCGCGAACTGGGCGCGCATCGCGTCATCGACGCCAGAGAAGGCGACGTCGCGGCTACGATTCGCGATGCGACCGGCGGTGGCGTGCACTACGCACTCGATACGACAGGCGATCCGCGAGCATTGCGGACCGCCGTCGACAGCCTCGCGATCGCGGGCGTTTGCGGGGTTATCGGCGCGGCGCCGCCGAGCGCCGAGGTGCGTTTGAACATGACAGCGATGCTCGACCGGCTACCGCACCTCATCGGTATCAACCAGGGGGATGTCGATCCGCGATCGTTCATCCCGCAGCTGCTCGACTTGTACCGCAGCGGGCGTCTTCCGTACGACAGGTTTATCACGCGCTTTCCGTTCGCCGAGATCGACAAGGCCGCACAGGCGGCGGCCTGCGGCGCGGCGATAAAACCGGTTCTTTTGTTCGATGTTGTGGATTGATGGGATCGAGGCCGAATGAGTACCGAAGGGGCCCCCGCTATCGTGCGGGACATCATGCATTCCGCGTTCCTGGCGCGAGCGCTCTATGTTCTCGTCCAGCTCGACGTTCCTGACCTGCTCGCCGCGGACTCGCTGTCGGGTGCCGAGCTGGCCGACAGACTGCGCATCCAACCCGGCCCAATGCGACAGTTGTTGCGGGCGGGCGCGTCGGCGGGATTGTTCACCGCCCACGACGATCCGCGCGGTATCACGCGGTACTCGCTGACCGACGCGGGAACTGCGCTGACCCGGGATCACCCCTCCGCCACCCGTGACCTGATCACCTGTTTCGAGGGGCCGATCTGGCGTGATTCCCTGACCGCGCTCCCGGCCCGCGTCGCCGATGGCCGCACCGGCCCCGAGATCGCACACGGCGCACCGCTTTTCGAACTGCTGAGGAATGACCCGCAGGCCGGCGCGTCGTTCGATCGTCTGATGACCGCCCAGCACGGCGACGAACCCGAGATGATCGCGGCGGCCATCGATCTCGACTGGGCCGAGTCGATAGTGGACGTGGGCGGCGGAACCGGCGCGTTGCTGACGCGGATACTCGGTGCGTATCCACGCCTGTCCGGCACCCTGTTCGATCAGCCCGCCGTGATCGACCATGCCGGTGAGCTCTTGGCTCACTGCGAGGTCGCCGACCGGTGTACGACGGTGGCTGGGAACTTCTTCCACGATGTTCCATCCGGTGCGGACGTGTACGTGCTTTCGCACATCCTGCACGACTGGGACGACAAGGAGTGCGTCACCATCTTGCGCACCTGCGCTGCGGCGATGACCACCGCGAGCCGCCTGCTGATCGTCGAAGCGGTCCTGCCCGACAACGACGCCACCGCGCATCCCGCACGGATGTTGGACCTTGTCATGCTCGCCGTCCTGGCCGGCCGAGAACGCACCCTGGGCGAGTACCAGCGGATACTGCACGCCGCAGGCCTGCGACTCGAGCGAGTGTCGTCGACCGGTTCCTCGGTCAGCGTGCTGGAATGCATCGTCTAGTGGTGGATATCGGTGGGTCGGGTCCCGGGCCGGCACCATGGCGACGGCAACTGAACGTCCGGTAATCAGCCGACTACCGGACGCTGCCGCACCACGCGGGCGATGTGCTCCAGCACAGGCTTTCGCAGTCCTGAGTGATTGTGGCTGCGGAATTGCTGCTCGATCATCGAGTCGATCTCATGTCCAGGTTTATCACCTCCTGCGCCAAGCGGGCGACCATCGCCGCGTCGAGCTGCTGACCGGGCACGGTGGTGCGCTGAGATCGCGCCGCTTCGAGCGCGGCGGTGACGACGCCAGTGCTGTTGCGGGCCTTGTGTTTGTGCAGCCAAGTCTCGTGGCGGGCCGCGCCGATCGCGCCGAGCCTGTCGGGGATTGATAACCGGTGAGCACGATCAACGCCGCGACGTTCTGCCGCAGATCGAACGTGCGTTCCAGGGCAGGGAAGTATTCGAGCAACTGAACGCGTAACCGGTGGAACGCTCGGGTCCAGTCGCAGTCGGTGCGGCGGAAGGTCGAGGGCGAAGGGACGCCGCGGTGGGCCGTCCCACAACGTCGCGTTACGTGCGCATTTCGTCTCATTGTGGTATGCACAAGACAGATTCACCGATTTGTTGCAGATCGACGCTAGCGGGCCGAGGTGTGACCTACGCATCATTGCTCGTGACACCCCGATCCGGGGAAGGGCTCATGGGCGCGACCGGCTTCGGCCGGGCCTGAGCTGATCAGGAGCACAGGCGATGAACACACGGCACATCGACTACGACACCGCCGAGGGAGTCGACGTCCTCATCGTGGGCGCCGGAGCATCTGGCGGGGTGGCAGCACTCGAGTTGGCCCGCAGCGGCCTCGAAGTCGTGTGTCTCGAGCAGGGAGACTGGCACCTGCCCGCCGACTTCACCGGCGACAAACCGTCGTGGGAGCTCACCCGTCTGAAGCAGTGGAACTCCAGCCCGAATGTGCGCCAGAACCCGGCCGACTATCCGGTCGACGCCACCGAGAGCCCGGTCGAACCGCTGATGTTCAACGGCGTCGGCGGCAGCACGATCGTGTTCTCCGGGCACTGGGTTCGCGCGATGCCGTCGGACTTCCGGGTCAAGACACTCGACGGCGTGGCCGAGGACTGGCCGTTCACCTATGCGGATCTGCGACCGTTCTACGACGAGATCACCCACCATATCGGCGCGTCCGGGCTGGAAGGCGACCCCGCCTATCCGGATCCGCACACCTTTCCGCTGCCGCCGCTGCCGATCGGCAAGTACGGTCGAGTCGCCGCCAAAGGGATGGACAAGCTGGGCTGGCACTGGTGGCCGGCACCGAATGCCATCGCGTCGCGCAACTTCAAGAACCGCCCGGCGTGTCTGCGCTACGGCGCGTGTGAATCCGGATGCCCAACCGGAGCTAAGGCCAGCACCGACCTCACACACTGGCGTGACGCGATCGCGCTGGGTGCGGTGCTGATCACCGGTGCCCGGGTCAGCCGGCTCACCGTGAACGACCGCGGCCTCGTCACCGGCGCCGAGTACATCGACCGCGACGGGAACCTGCAACACCAGGCGGCCCGCGTGACCGTGATGGCCGCGAACGGTGTAGGCACACCGCGCCTGCTGCTGAACTCGACCTCGTCGCTCTTCCCCAACGGCCTCGGCAACTCCTCCGGGCTGGTCGGCAAGCGTCTGATGACGCACCCGTACGCCTCGGTATTCGGCGTTTACGACGAAGAGCTCGAAACCTGGCTCGGCCCGGCAGGACAGGCGCTGCAGTCGATGCAGTTCTACGAGACCGACACCGACCGCGGTTTCGTGCGGGGAGCGAAGTGGAACCTGATGCCGACCGGTGGCCCGCTCACCCACACCCTGTGGGAGCGGGGCCAGGACTGGCGTGCGGGTTTCGGACCTGCCTTCCACCGCCGCCTCGAGCGCACGTTCGGGCGCTACACCGAATGGGGGATCACCACCGAGGACCTGCCCGACGAGCACAACGCGGTCGTGCTCGACCCGCACGTCACAGACTCCGACGGGATCCCGGCCGCGAAAATCCGCTACACCATCGGTGAGAACTGCGAGCGAATGCTCAAATTCAACGTGGAGCGGGCGATCGAGGCGCATCAGGCGGCCGGGGCTGTCGAAGTGCACCCGATCCAAGTGGTACGCCACAGCGCCTGGCACCTGCTCGGGACGGCCACCATGGGCACCGACCCCGCCACCTCCGTCGTCGATCAGTGGGGTCGGGCACACGACGTACCCAACTTGTACATCATCGACGGCAGCGTCTTCGTCACCTCCACGGGCGTGAACCCGACCGCAACCATCATGGCGATTGCCCTGCGCTCGATGCGGCACCTCGCCACCACCCGTCACAGCATCCAAACCGCGTTCTAAGGACAGCATGATGCTCGATTCCGACCAGCGCCGCACCTTCGCCGCTCTCGCCGACACACTGATTCCGGCGTCGGGCTCGATGCCCTCGGCGAGCGCCGCCGGAGTACCCGACGCGTTGCTCGACCAGGTTCTCGGCTATCGGCCTGATATCGCAAAAGCATTCGCCGCCGCCGTTGCCTCGTGCACCGGCAAGGATCCCGAAGCCGCTCTTGACGAGCTCGCCGCACACAGGCCCGACGAGTTCGAGGCGCTGACGGTACTGGCGGCGGGCGCGTACTTCCTCAGTCTCGCCGTGAAGGCCGCGATGCCCTATGCCGCGGCACCGCGTCCGGCCCGCGAGGACATGGATTCCTACGTCGATCTTCTCGCCGGCGTTGTCGAGCGCGGCTTCGTCATCCGCTGATCAAGCGCGGCCGAAACCACAAACTCCAAACCTGCCCCGGGCCCAGCGAAAAGGAACAACTGTGAGTGAAATTCACAGCGGGCGTGAAGAATCTGTCACCACCATAGAATCGGCCACCATCCAACCGATCCCGGCCGACCAGCGCCACGGGCGCAACCGGGACATGTTCACGATCTGGTTCGGAACCAACATCATGATCCTGGCGGTCGTCACCGGGGCGTTGTCGACGACCCTCTTCGGGCAGCCCGCCTGGTCGGCCGCGCTGGCGATCATCGCAGGAAGTCTCTTCGGTGCGATCTTCATGGCGCTGCACTCCGCTCAGGGGCCGCGGCTGGGTGTTCCACAGATGGTGCAGACCAAGGGCCAATTCGGTTCACTGGGATCGATTCTCATCGTCGGAGTCGTCGTCTGCATGTACCTCGGGTTCTTCATCTCGATTCTCGTCTTCGGCGGGGAGTCCATCGCGTCAGCCGTGCCCTTCCTGAACGGTAAGGCCGGGATCATGGTGCTCGCGGCGATCAGTCTCTGCGCGGCCATCTGGGGTTACACCCTGATCCACACCTACGCGCGCATCATGACGTGGGCGTCGGGCCTGGTTCTGCTGCTGGCGTTCGTCTGGACGTTCATTGTCCACCCGGTGCCCGCTCACTTCTTCAGCACGGGCACTGCGACGCTGGCCGGCTTCCTGAGTACCTTCGGGGCGTGTGCGGTGTGGCAGATCGCCTATGCCCCATACGTTTCCGACTATTCGCGCTATCTGCCGGCAAAGACGGGCTCGAGGCCGGCATTCTGGATGAGCTACTGCGGCACCAGCATCGGCTCGATCCTGCCGATGTGCTTCGGGGCAGGCGTTGGATTGCTGCTCCCCGGCACCGATCCGGTTATCGCCCTGACCCAGGCCACCGTCGGGATCGGTGTCGTGGTGGTTGTGGTCTTCAGCATCGGAGTCGCCGCTACGAACGCGATGAACCTGTACTGCGGCACGCTGTGCACGATCACGATTGCGCAGACGATCTTGCCGCGCTTCAGTCCACGCGGCCGCGAACGTGCGTTGATCGCGACCGGACTATGCACGCTGGCCGTGACTGTCGCGCTCACTGCGGGCAGCGACTTCGTTGCCACCTACAAGGACTTCCTGGTTCTGCTGCTGGGTTCGCTGGTCCCGTGGACCGCCGTGAATCTGGTGGACTACTACCTCGTCCGGCACGGTGACTACGTCGTCGAGGACTTTTACAAGCGCGACGGCGGTCGCTACGGCCGGGTCAACTGGCCTGCGGTCAGCTGCTACCTCATCGGAGTCGCTGTACAACTCCCGTTCATGATCATCGGGACCGCCTTCATCGGACCGATCGCCAAAATGCTTGGCAATACAGATATCTCGTTCATCGTCGGATTGGCTGTCGTTTCACCGCTTTACTACTTCACGGCCGCGGCTCTTGCCCGCCGCAGTAATCGTTCCGCCGCACTTGTCACCTCGGCGGTGTAGCAGTGGTCGGGAAACGACTACATCGCTGTACCCGGAGTGGCTCGTCGGCCTCGTCGTCGATCCCCGGGTACTACGTGGCCGCCCGCGTGTTCCGGAAGACCACCTACCCCGCACCAGTTCTGCTTCCGGACCAAACATGGAACCAATCACGCATCCAGCGTGAACCATCCCACCGCTGCATGACCGAAACGAGAACCTACCTATAGGCGCCGCACCGGCGCAGAAAGGACAGCGAAAGATTATGGCATCAACTGAAATCGGGCGATTCACCGTTCGGCGTCCCGCTCCGGATCAGATTCCGGTCGCTGAGGTGCCGCCCGCGGGCCACTTCATCGGCGGATCGTTTGTCCAGGGTTCGTCCACCGAGGTCATCGACGTCCTCGATCCGACCACGGAAGAGGTCCTCGGATCCGTCCCGGCAGGAACCGTCCAGGATGTCGATTCGGCCGTGGCCGCGGCCGTCGAGGCTCAGAGATCGTGGGGCTGCACCACACCGAAGGAACGATCCGAGGTGCTCTCTCGGATCGCGGACATCGTAGAAGCCAACCGCGAAGTACTCGAAGTGCTCGAGTCCGCGAACACCGGCAAACCCCGCACCGTCGCCGAGGACGATGTCTCCAGCACCATCGACACGTTCCGGTTCATGGCGGGTGCGGGGCGGACGATGACTTCCATGGCCGGCGGAGACTACACGCCGGGACACACCTCGGTCATTCTCCGCGAACCGGTTGGAGTGGTCGGGGTGATCACGCCCTGGAACTATCCGCTGCTGATGGCCGCTTGGAAGATCGCCCCCATTCTTGCCGCCGGAAACAGCGTGGTGCTCAAGCCCTCCGAACAGACGCCGCTGTCGACACTGAAGCTGGCCGAGTTCGTCGCCGGACACATCCCCGATGGGATCGTCGATATCGTGACCGGCCGAGGCCGGCCAGTGGGACAGCGCCTGGCCGAACACCCCGACGTCGCACTTGTCGCGGTGACGGGAAGTGTTCTCAGCGGCCAGGCAGTCGCAGAAACCTGCGTCACGTTCCGTCAAACGCGTCCACCTCGAACTCGGTGGCAAAGCACCCGTCGTCGTCTTCGCCGACGCCGACCTCGGTGCGGCCGCGGCCGGAGTGCGTAAAGCCGGATTCTGGAATGCGGGCCAGGACTGCGGCGCAGCCTGCCGGGTGCTGGTGCACGAATCGGTGGCCGAAGAGTTCACCGAACTCCTGGTTCGGGAAGTCGGCGGCCTGGTAGTCGGCGCGCCGGCCGCTGGGGACGACATCGACATCGGTCCTATGGTTTCCGGCCCGCACTTCCAGCGCGTACGGGACTCGCTGGCCGAGGCGACGGCGGCCGGTCTGCACGCGGCCATCGGCGGTGCGGTCCTGGCCGGCCCCGGCTATTTCATCGAACCGACAGTGTTCAGCGGGGTGCCAGCCGGGGCGCCGATCACCCACCGGGAAGTCTTCGGCCCCGTCGTCACGGTCGAATCGTTCAGCACCACCGACGAGGCGGTTGCGAGGGCCAACGAGACACCGTACGGACTCTCGGCGTCGGTATGGACCCGGGACGCGGGCCTATCCCTCGGCGTGCCCAAGCGGCTCGACTTCGGCACCGTCTGGGTCAACTCGCACCTCGTGTTGGCATGTGAGGTGCCGTGGGGTGGGTTCAAGGGATCGGGCTACGGGCGCGACCTGTCGCTCTACTCGCTCGACGACTTCTCCCGGACCAAACACGTCATGATCAACTACAGCGCATGATCGCTGGATACGATCAGTAGGCCGCCCATCCGGTGATGATCGGATCGAGCGTGGCGTTCACGCATAGGCGTTGGAGCCGCGCAGTCGCTTCATCTCGGTGGACAACCGTTTCCGGGATCCGATGCGGGTGCGGTCTCCGATAGAAGGTTCAGCGACGAAACATCGCTGTCCATTGTGACAGCAACGCGGTCGAGCGCGGGTTCAACCGGCTCGAACAATATCGTGCTGTCGCAACACGTTTCGACAAGCTCGCTGTGCGCTACCTGGCCACCATCCACATCGCCGCTATCGGCAGGCCCTCTATACCTTTGCGGGACTTGGTATCTGGACGCCGAATGCTCGGTGTGCGGTCACAGCTGAGCGATTTCCAGACCGAGGATGCCAAACGCTGACGCGTTTGGCAAGGGTGATCGGCGGTCGAGTGGTCCCGAGAAGTTGGTGGCGACAAACCTCGGGGGAGTGTGTACCGTTGTGCGAATCACAACTGAAGACGCCGATGACGCGCAGCGGGAGAACCTCCGAGTTTCACACTTCTGAACTCCGAGGCGCCGTAGGAGCAACTTCCTCCCCGGGAATCTCTCAGGCCCCAGTACCGCAGCGCCGAGGCAACTCTGGAGAACAGGAACGGCCGCAGGCCGGTACTTACCGAAGGTGAAGAGCAACGCCGTAGCCGCGGCAACGCCCAAACTCTCAGGTTTCAGGACAGAGCGGGGAGGTGTCCCATAGTCGATGTCCGGTGCGGTCCGGACAGAGCGAAACCGGAGTCACCTCTTGTCAGTCGAAGCCCGCATTGCCCCCAATGAGGGGCTCTCTACCAGCGGCTTTCCCTCGCGCCACATCGGTCCCGACGCGTCCGCAACACGGCACATGCTCGAGACACTCGGCTACGAGACCCTCGATGAGCTCATCGACCGCGCGGTGCCGGACCAGATCCGCAGCGAGAAGGCCATGGACCTGCCGGCGGCCCGGAGCGAGCCACAGGTCCTCGCCGCCCTGCGCGCCCTCGCCGACCGCAATCAGACCCGTGTCCAGATGATCGGTCTCGGCTACCACGACACCGTCACACCCGCTGTTTTGCGGCGAAATCTCCTCGAATCGCCAGCCTGGTACACCGCCTACACGCCCTATCAGCCGGAGATCTCCCAGGGTCGGCTCGAGGCGTTGCTGACCTTCCAGACGTTGATCGAGGATCTCACCGCGCTCCCGCTGGCCGGGGCGTCCCTGCTGGACGAGGCCACCGCCGTGACGGAGGCCGTGCTGCTCATGCGGCGGGCGAACAAGTCCAGATCCGCCACGAACCGGGTGATCGTCGACGCGGACTGCCTGCCGCAGACCCTCGCGGTCGTCCAGGGGCGTGCCAAGTCGGTCGGCATCGAGGTGCTGGTCGCGGATCTCTCCAGTGAATTGCCCGACAGCGACGCATTCGGTGTGGTCTTCCAGGCGCCGGGCGCGAGCGGCGCCGTGCGCGACCTGTCGCCGCTGATCGCGGCCGCGCGCGAGCGCGGCGCGCTGACCACGGTGGCCGCTGACCTGCTCTCGTTGACGATCTTGACGCCGCCCGGGGAACAGGGCGCCGACATCGCGGTCGGATCCGCGCAGCGCTTCGGCGTGCCGCTGTTCTTCGGCGGCCCGCACGCCGGCTACATGGCCGTGCGCACCGGCCTCGAGCGCATGCTTCCGGGCCGCCTCGTCGGGGTCTCCGTCGACGTGGACGGTGCCCCCGCCTACCGGCTCGCACTGCAGACCCGCGAACAGCACATCCGCCGTGACAAGGCGACCAGCAACATCTGCACCGCGCAGGCACTGCTCGCCAACGTGGCCGCCATGTACGCGGCCTACCACGGGCCGGAGGGGCTGCGCGCCATCGCGACCCGTGTCCACCGCCATGCCGTGACGATTGCCGAGAGCCTGCGGGCGGCCGGCCACCAGATCGTGCACAACCGCTTCTTCGACACCGTGCAGGTCCGGGTGCCGGGTCGGGCAAGGGAGTTCGTCGCCAACGCCGATCGCTTCGGCATCAACTTGCGTCTGGTGGACGACCACCACGTCGGCATCTCCTGCGACGAGTGCACCACCGACGACGTAGTGCGTCGCGTCGTGGCCGCCTTCGGCGCCACGGTAGCGGCAGCGCCGACCGCAGTGTCCGGGCTGCCGACCGAGCTCGACCGCACCTCGAAGTTCTTGCAGCACCCGGTTTTCCATGAGCACCGTTCGGAAACCGCGATGTTGCGGTTCCTTCGGAAGCTCTCGGACAAGGATCTCGCCCTGGACCGCACCATGATCCCGCTGGGGTCGTGCACGATGAAGCTGAACTCCGCGGTGGAGATGGAGCCCATCAGCTGGCCTGGATTCGCCGGCATCCACCCCTACGCGCCCTCCGAGCAGACCAGCGGGTACCTGGAGCTGATCGGCGACCTCGAGCGGTGGCTCGGGGAGATCACCGGATACGATCGAGTCTCGTTGCAGCCCAACGCCGGATCTCAGGGCGAGCTGGCCGGACTGTTGGCGATCCACGGATACCACGAGTCCCGCGGCGAGAGCGCCCGCAACATCTGTCTCATCCCGCAGTCCGCACACGGAACGAACGCCGCCTCGGCGGTCCTGGCCGGGATGCAGGTGGTCGTGGTGGCCACCGCGGCCAACGGCAACATCGACATCGACGATCTGCGCGCCAAGATTGCGGTCCACGAGGGCAAGGTCGCCGCGATCATGCTCACCTACCCCTCCACGCACGGTGTATACGAGAACGACGTGCGCACGGTCTGCGACCTGGTGCACCAGGCCGGCGGTCAGGTGTACATCGACGGCGCGAACCTCAACGCGCTGGTCGGCCTGGCCCAGCCGGGCAAGTTCGGTGGCGACGTCTCACACCTGAACCTACACAAGACCTTCTGCATCCCGCACGGCGGCGGCGGACCCGGCGTCGGACCGGTCGCGGTGCGCGAGCATCTCGCCCCGTTCCTGCCCGGGGACCCACTCGGCGGCAGCGACGGAGGAGCCCCGGTCTCGGCCGCGAACTACGGTTCAGCCGGCATCCTGCCGATCACCTGGGCGTATCTCGCGCTGATGGGCCCGGACGGCCTGACCAGCGCCACCGAGACCGCGGTGCTGGCGGCCAACTACGTCGCGAAGTCGCTGGAAGCGCACTTCCCGGTGCTCTACACCGGACCATCGGGTCTGGTGGCGCACGAGTGCATCCTCGACCTGCGCGCCATCACCAAGGAGACGGGTGTGACCGCCGAGGACGTGGCAAAGCGGCTGATCGACTACGGATTCCACGCGCCGACCCTGTCCTTCCCGGTGACCGGCACCCTGATGGTCGAACCGACGGAGTCGGAGAACCTGGCCGAGCTGGACCGGTTCATCCAGGCGATGGTCGCGATCCGGCAGGAGATCGACCTGGTCGCCGGCGGGGTGTGGCCGCTCGAGCGCAGCCCGCTGCGTCAGGCGCCGCACACCGCGGAACAGGTCACTGCCGACGAGTGGACGCTGCCCTACCCCCGCCACCTGGCCGCCTTCCCCGTCGCGTCCCTGCACGCCGCGAAGTACTGGCCACCGGTAGGTCGGATCGACGGCGTACACGGGGACCGCAATCTCGTCTGCTCCTGCCCGATGCCCGCCGCATTCGAAGCCCCGACCAGCCAAAACGATATCGACACCGCGGCCAACGCCGGCACCCGCGAGGAGAGTTTCGCATGAGAAAGTCTCTGTCGACCTCGAGCAACGGTGAGGGGCTGCAGGGCTCCTTGCCGGTTGCGTTGGTGGACGATTCCGTCCCAGCCATGAAAGAAGGCACTGCTATCAGCACCGTTTCGTCCGTCTCGACATCCCCTGTGTCTCCGCTGCTCGAAGAGCACGCCGACCTCGGGGCCAGCTTCACCGACTTCGCCGGCTGGCAGATGCCACTCAAGTACGACAGCGAGCTCATCGAGCACCGGGCCGTGCGCAGCACTGCCGGGCTCTTCGACCTCTCACACATGGGCGAGATCGTGATCACCGGCCCCGCCGCCGGTGCGCTGCTCGACTACGCGCTTGTCGGCGAACTCTCCAAGATCGGCATCGGGCGGGCCAAGTACTCGCTGCTGTGCAACGCCGAGGGAGGAGTGATCGACGACCTCGTCGTCTACCGGCTCGCCGATGAGCACTTCCTGGTCGTGGCCAACGCGTCCAACGCGCCGACCGTGGCACGTGAACTCGTCTCGCGCGCTGAGGGATTCGATGCCGAGGTCGACGACCAGTCGGCGCAGACCGCGCTGATCGCCGTGCAGGGTCCGGCCGCCCAGGACATCGTGCAGGCACTGGTGCAGGACGAGCAGGTCGCAGTCGTGACGGAGCTCCGGTACTACGCGGTCACCCCCGCGTCGGTCGCCGGCATCGACGTGCTGCTCGCCCGCACCGGGTACACCGGCGAGGACGGTTTCGAGCTGTACGTGCCCAACGAGCAGGCGGTGCGCCTGTGGCGGGCGCTGCTCGACGCGACCACGGGCCGTGGCGGTGTGCCGGCCGGTCTCGCCTGCCGCGACACCCTGCGGCTCGAGGCGGGCATGGCGCTTTACGGTCACGAGCTGACCCTGGACACCAACCCCTACGAGGCCGGACTCGGCAAGGTGGTCCGGTTGGGCAAGGAGTTCGTGGGACGCAATGCGCTGCAGGAACTCTCGGAGCGGCCCATCGAGCGGATGCTGGTGGGGCTGAAGGGCACCGGCCGGCGAGCGGCCCGCACCGACTACACCGTGTACGACGCGGCGGGCGAGACAGCAGTCGGTGTCGTCACCTCTGGTGCGCTCTCGCCGACGCTCGGCTACCCGGTCGCGCTTGCCTTCGTGGACGCGGCCCTGCAAGAGTTCGGGACGGAGCTGACCGTCGACATCCGCGGCAAGAAGGAACCCTTCGTGGTCACTGCCTCGCCCTTCTATCGCCGCTCCTGAAGCCGGAGCGCTCGAACACTCCGCGCTCGAACACTTCACGCTCGAATACGCAGCGCTCGAACACTATCGACCAACCCAGTCACCAACGAGAGCCCCGAGAAGGTACCAGCATGTCCTCATCCAATCTGCCCGACGACCGCAGCTACACCGACGACCACGAGTGGGTGGCCATCGAACCGGGAGCCGAGCTCCCCGACCACCCAGTTCGAGTCGGCATCACCTCGATCGCCGTCGACTCACTCGGCGAGCTCGTCTTCGTGGATCTGCCCGAGGTCGGCGCCGATGTAGTCGCCGGCGCGACCTGCGGTGAGGTCGAGTCCACCAAGACCGTCTCCGAGCTGTACCCGCCGGTCAGCGGCCGTGTGACCATGGTCAACAGCGCCGTCGTCGATGACCCGAGTCTGGTCACCTCCGACCCCTACGGGGAGGGCTGGCTGTTCGCCGTGCACGCATCCGCCGCCGGTGACCTGTTGACCGCAGCCCAGTACGCGGAGAAGAACGGGGTCGCGGCATGAGCGGTCAGGCGCGGAGGCGGCAGCGGAGCGTAACCACGCAGCGCCCCGCTCAT
>FTJU01006443.1_pt1 | contig 23666 bp, 12 predicted proteins | sample 1658961 | NCBI WGS metagenome assembly FTJU01 (sample SAMEA3914878, study PRJEB12502) | metagenome | biome: forest; material: soil | place: USA | collected 2012-03-12 | depth 0.3 m | reverse complement strand
CCGATCGTGGATCTCGGCGAATATCGGCAGGTCGGCGAGGAGTTGGTGAGTCCATACCGGGTCGCGGTGGAGGTTCCCGCCTGATGCCTCCGCAACGTAGAAAGGGGTCGATCGGTAAGGGTTCGATCGGTGGCGCGAATCCGTTGGCGGATGGTGCCGAGCACACGCCGCCGGTATCCCCGCTGCGGGATGCCGAGTGGCGTACGGGCCGGCTGAGCGCGGCGTCGCTGGATGTCCTCGCGCCGACAACCGGCGCAGATGCGCCGACAAACGACGGGAACACGCCGAAAGTCGACGTGAACGCATCGACGATCGACGTGAACGCGCTGGCAGCCGACGAGAATGCGCTGGCGACCGACACGAATGTCTTGACCATGCCGCTGCCCGTGCCGAACGAAACCGCGGCGCACGGTCCGCTCGACGATCGTGAACAGGCCCAGTTGACGGCCTGTGAATCCTCGATCGACGGTCTGCGCGTCGCCTTCTGGGCCGCTGGGCGGGCGCTGCAAATTGTGCGCGACGGTCGCCTGTATCGAGGGCGGCACGCGAGCTTCGACGAGTATGTGGAGCAGCGTTGGGATATGCAGCGGTCATACGCGCACAAACTGATTCGGGCCTGGCCACTCGCCGCCAAATTGCATCCGGTCGCGCCCGCTATCAATGAGGGGCAGGTTCGCGAACTGCTGCCGGTGGCGGCTCAGCACGGTGAAGACGCGGCGGTCGTCGTCTACACCACGATCGCCGGTGCCGACCATGTCAAGGTCACGGCGGGCAAGCTGCGCGAGGCCGTCGCGCTGCTGCCCGAACGGTTCGACAAGGCCGAGGTGGTCGCATTGCTGCAGGCATGGCTGCGCGGGGAGTTGCGGGACGAATCGAATGTGCGGGCCGTCGATCTGTTCGCCGCCGTGGAATCGCGGTTCGCCGCGCTGACCCGCCGAGTTGTCAAGGGCTCGAACAATGATCCGGCGGCGGCGCGCGAATTCGCCGCGAAACTGCGCACACTCGCCGAGCAGATCGAGGAGCAGATCATCGCCTGAGTCATTCGATGTCGAAATGCCCCGCCGCGGAATCGGTTCCGCGACGGGGCATTTTCAGTTTAGTTACGCTTTTGTTATCGCTAATGAGCGTGTCGTGTCGCATAATTCGATCGGATTGCGCGAAATATTGCGCTCGGATCCGCTGGACTAAAGATCACCGTGATGGTTTTCGAATTCATTCGAGGTCTTGGTGAAGTCCTACGCGCCAATGCAAGTGCGGCGTTGCATGACCCGCCAGGGCCTTCGATACGAGCATCGGAGGACCGGATCATGGCATCAACTACGGAGGGTCGATATTCTCGTTTCCTGCGGCGCGCGCTCCTCTGGGCCGTCGGCGCGGGAGTTGTCGCAGGCGCGGCGATCGCCGCGATACTGTTCGCAGGAGGTCGGGCGTCAGCGCAACCGCTGACCATTCCGGGTGTCGGGACAATCGAAGTCCCGGACCAGTTTTCGTTTCCCGGCATCGAGGTTCCGGCAGATGGGCGATCTTCGGAGACTGCGCCCGCTGAAGTTCCGGGGAAGGAACTTTCGGCACCACCTGCGGTTCCGGGTTCGGAACCCGCTGCACCTCTGAGTATTCCGGGTAATGAACTTTCGATACCGTCGACGGGGCCGGGGGGCAAGTTCTCGGCGCCCCTCGCGGTTTTGAATATCGAGCGTGCAGCACTTCCATCGGTTTCCACTATTGGAGTTGCTTCTTCGGATGTCGCGCCGGTTGCGGTGCAGGGTAAGGAGCTTTCGGCGCCGTTGAATGTTTCGGGTCTCGGGTTCGCGGTGCCGCTGCGGGCTTTGGGTGTCGATCGTTCGGCGCTGCCGTTGATTCCTGCGGTAGAGAATCCCGTGGCTGTTTCGGAGCGAGCACCGGTCGAGGTCCGCGGGAAGGAACTTTCGATTCCGCTCGCGATTCCGGGTGTGGAAATCTCGATACCGCTCGGAGTGCTCGGGATGGAACGGTCGGCTCCGCGAGTGATACCCGATATGGAAAGGTCCGCGCCGCAGACGGTGCCGGGGGCGGGGCGCCCAGTGCCCTTCGCGGTTCAGTGGGGCGTGCGCTCGGCTCCCGACGCGGGATGGTCGGCGACCGCCGAGGTTCCTGGTGCGGAGCCTGTGGCGCCCGCGACGGTTCCGGGAGCCGGGTTCACGGTGCCTGTCGGAGTTCCTGGTGCGGAGTCTGTGGCACCCGCGACCATTCCGGGAACCGGGATCACGGTCCCCGCGGACATGTTCCGCAACGAGCTCGCATTCCTCACCGGCATGTTCGGTATCAAGCCGCCTGCCTCGCCTTCCACGCCCGCCGTGACGCCGGAACGCACGCACGGCGCGATCGCCGTCGACGCGGCGCGCGGCAAGGTCGGTAGGGAATACAGCATGGGCGCGACGGGGCCGGATGCCTTCGACTGCTCCGGTCTGGTGCAGTGGTCGTACGATCAGGCGGGGGTGAAGGTGCCGCGCACCAGCTATGAGCAGCTGTCCTCGGGTACCCCGGTCTCTCGGGACGAGCTGGAGCTCGGTGACGTGGTGTCCTTCTACGACGGCGGCCACACCGCCCTCTATGCCGGTGACGGCAAGGTCATCCACGCCTCCACCTATGGGACCGGCGTGATCATGTCGCCGATGTCCTCGATGCCCTTCGCGGGCGCCCGTCGGTACTGACGCCGTAACGGGCGGAGGCCTGGCATGATCCGTCTCGTTCAGGTCTTCGTCGGCAGGTCGGCCGGCAGGTACGAGTCACACTGGCTGAACCATATGAGCTGTTCGGAGTGGGCCGGACTGGTCTCTGGGCGACCGGCGCGGGATGTCGCCGCCGGGCCGGTTCGAAGGTGCCGCTCCGTCGACGGCCGCATAGTTCTATTATCTGCTTATGTATGCAGATAACGAGCCGCTACGACCGCCGCTTGCAGAGGACCAGGTCGGGTTGATCGTCGAGGTCTTCCGCATGTTGGCCGACTCGACCCGCGTGCAGGTGCTGTGGGCGCTGGTCGACCGGGAGCTCTCGGTCAATGATCTGGCCGACTACATCGGCAAACCGGGGCCCTCGGTATCGCAGCATCTGGCTAAGCTGCGCATGGCTCGCCTGGTCCGGACCCGTCGCGCCGGAACCACCATCTTCTACAGCCTGGAGAACGAACACGTCCGCCAGCTGGTCGTGGATGCGGTGTACAACGCCGAACACGCGGGGCCCGGCGTACCCGCGCATCACCGTGGCGCCGGCTCCGTACGCGAACTGCCGGTGCGCGATCGGGCGGTGGCAGAATGAGTCACGAACGCAGCCCTGAACGCTGGCAGTGGATTTCGGATGCGGGCGGCGATGAAGTCCGAGATGCCAAGAGTCACAGGCACAGTCGCAGCACCATCGACGGCTACACGCGCAGTCACGACATCGCCGATGGCCACGCGCACAGTCACGACACAGCCGACAGCCACGCACAGAGTCACATATCCGGATTGGTTCATCGGCACGATCACGGACACGACCACACCCACCACGACCATCCGGGTGGACTGCGCGGCGTGCTGCGCGAGATCTTCGTACCGCACAGTCATGATGCCGCCGACAGCGTCGACGATGCATTGGAGTCGAGCGCCGTCGGGATCCGCGCGGTGAAGATCAGCCTGGCGGTGCTCGGGCTGACCGCGGTGCTTCAGGTGTTGATCGTGGTGGTGTCCGGTTCGGTCGCGCTGGCGGCGGACACGATTCACAACTTCTCCGATGCGCTGACCGCGGTGCCGCTGTGGATCGCCTTCGCGCTCGGTCGGCGCGCGGCGACGCGAGGCTATACCTACGGGTTCGGGCGGGCCGAGGATCTGGCCGGGTTGTTCGTGGTCGGGATGATCACGCTGTCGGCGATCATCGCCGGATACGAGGCGGTGCGCAGGCTGATCGATCCGGTGCCGATCCACCATCTGAGCTGGGTCGCGGCCGCGGGGCTCATCGGATTTCTCGGCAACGAGACCGTCGCGCTGTATCGGATCAGGGTCGGGCGGCGAATCGGCTCGGCGGCCCTGGTCGCCGACGGATTGCATGCGCGGACAGACGGATTCACCTCATTGGCGGTGCTGATCGGCGCGGGCGGTGTCGCGCTCGGCTTCCCACTCGCCGATCCCATTGTCGGACTGCTGATTACCGTCGCGATTCTGGCCGTACTGCGCACGGCCTCGCGAGATGTGTTCCGCCGCTTGATGGATGGTGTCGAACCTGCCCTGGTGAACACTGCCGAGCAGGCGCTGGTCGGCGAACCCGGTGTGCTCGGCGTGCGCAGCCTGCGAATGCGTTGGATCGGCCACCGCTTGCACGCGGATGTCGAATTGGATGTCGCCCCGACCATCACCCTGGCCGATGCGCACCGCCTGGCTCATGGCGCCGAGCACACCCTCACCCATGCCGTGCCCAAACTCGACAGCGCCCTCGTTCATGCCTATCCCGCCCACGTCGCGCGCTGACGTCGACGGTTTCGGCAACTGAGGCATCGGCCTGCTGATGGGAATCGCGGTCGGCCCGGCTGCCTGTCCTACCCTTGGGTAGCATCCCCGGTGTGATGTGGCTCATGGTCGGCAGGCCGCCGTAGCCACCGAAGAAAAAGGAGTACCGATGTTGAGCACCATGCAGGACGAGCCGTTGTCGTTGGCGACGTTGCTGCGCTACGCATCGACGTTCATGGGCGATTCCACCGTCTCGACCTGGACCGGCACCGGCGTACGCACCATGACCTACCGCGAGCTCGGCGCCGAATCGGCACGCCTGGCAAATGCGTTGCGCGGCTTGGGAATTGGTGAAGGCGATCGGGTCGGCACCTTCATGTGGAACAACAACGAGCACATGGTCGCCTATATCGCAGTACCCGCGATGGGCGCGGTGCTGCATGCGCTCAATATCCGGCTCTTCCCGGAACAGCTCGTCTTCGTGGCCAATCACGCCGAGGATCGGGTGGTGATCGTCGACGGCACGCTGGTGCCGATGTTCGCGCAGTACCTGCCCGATCTGAAGACCGTCCGCCATGTCATCGTGGCCAATGGCGATGCCGCCGCGTTGCAGGCCCCCGAGGGCGTGCAGGTGCACTCCTATTCCGAACTGCTCGCCGCGCAACCGGATACCTTCGACTACCCGGTGGTCGACGAACGATCCGCCGCCGCCATGTGCTACACCTCGGGCACCACCGGTGACCCCAAGGGCGTGGTGTACTCGCATCGCTCCAACTGGTTGCACGCCATGCAGGTGTGCCAGCCGACCAGCATGGGATTCTCCAACCGCGACTATGCGCTCGCCATTGTCCCGCTGTTCCATGCCAATGCCTGGGGTCTGCCGTATGCGGCGCTGATGTCCGGTGCGAATGTCCTCATGCCCGACCGTTTCCTGCAGCCCGGTCCGCTGCTGGAGATGATGGCGGCCGAGAAACCGACCTTCGCCGCCGCGGTCCCGACCATCTGGGGCGGTGTACTCGCCGGACTGGCGGCCAAGCCGCAGGACCTCTCGCATCTGCGCTCGGTGGTCGTTGGCGGTTCGGCGGTGCCGCCGTCGATGATGCGCGCCTTCCAGGAAAAGCACGGGGTTCGCGTTGTGCACGCCTGGGGCATGACCGAGACCTCGCCGCTCGGCAGTGTCGCGCAGCCGCCCCCCGGTGTGACCGGTGAGGACGAGTGGGAGTACCGCTTCACCCAGGGCCGCTTCCCCGCCGGCGTGCAGGCGCGCCTGGTCGGCGACGACGGCACCGTGATCCCCAATGACGGAGAGTCGCTGGGCGAGTTGGAGGTTCGCGGTCCCTGGATCACCGGGTCGTACTACTCGCCGGATGGCGCGGTAATCGATCCGGACAAGTTCGACAATGGCTGGCTGCGGACCGGCGATGTCGGCAAGATCAGCCCGGACGGCTATCTCACCCTGGTCGACCGCTCCAAGGACGTCATCAAGTCCGGTGGCGAATGGATTTCCTCGGTCGACCTGGAGAATGCGGTCATGGGCCATCCGGCCGTCGCCGAGGCTGCGGTTATCGGTGTGCCGGACGAGAAATGGGATGAGCGGCCGCTGGTTGCTATCGTGCTCGTCGAGGGCTCCGAGACCAAACCGGAGGAACTGCGCGACTTCCTCGCCGATAAGTTCGCCAAATGGCAACTGCCGGAACGGTGGACCTTCATCGCGGAAGTCCCCAAGACCAGTGTCGGTAAATTCGACAAGAAGCGCCTGCGTGCCCAGTACGCCGACGGCGCGTTGACGGTCACCACGCTGTTTTAGGACGCCGAGCCCCGCGTCACCACTTCGACATAGGCAGTGGTGACGCGGGGTGCGTCGGGATTCGTTCGGCGGCCAGCTGGACCAACCGGCGATCGAAGCCTTGTCGGGAGCGCGTCGCTGGTTCGCGGTGGGTCGAGCGAGTGTTGGCGGCTATGACCGATCGATACGCCGAACCGGCTGGCCGGTGATTCGTGCGATGGTCTCGAAGTCGTTGTCGGCGTGGAGAACCGCGAGGCCCTGGTGAATGGCGGTCACGGCAACAAGTAGATCGATCGCACCAGCGCATTGATGCCAGCCTTTATTCGCAAGTCGCTGTTGCAGATCAGCGCTGTCATCCCACGATGTGTCACGCATGGTGTAGTACGGAAAGGTCTCGCGAAGCAGTCCGTCCGCCTCGTAATAGGCGGGCGCACCACCGACCGCGCGCAGATACTCTTGGCGCACCGGCTCGCAGATGCCGACGAGTCCAGCGTCAACCGCCTGGTCCCATTGTGGTCCGGTCTGCCCCCTATAAAAGCGCACCAATGCGCTGGTGTCGATGAGGAACAGTTCTGTCACGCGACAGACTCGTGACGATGCTCCGGTGGTTCGATGATCGAGAAGTCGATCTCGCCCGATGCGACCATCTCGCGCATCCTCGCGACAGCGGCCGCACGCCGACGGCGATCGATGATTTCGCGTAGCGCCGCGTTGACGGTGTCTCGCTTGGTGGAAGTACCCAGATACCGGGCTGCCTCGGTGAGGGCTTCGTCGTCCAGATCGATCACTGTTCGCGCCATGGTGAACCTTCCGATCTCTTGATATCTATTCTTCAGAAAGGATATCACCGCCCCGAGTCGGCCGTCTTGCCCGTGTGTACGCAAAAGGCGGCGCGGCCGAGATTTCGACCACGCCGCCTTCGGTGATCTCAGCAGTTGCGGAGTTCGGGGCTCTGGTTCAGCAGTTGGGCGCGGGTGCCGATGAAGGTGGTGTAGGTTTCGCCGCCTACCGCGGAGATGGGGAAGGCCGCCACGCGATGGCAGTTCTGGAAGGCGAGCTTCACCTTGAAGTGGCGTTCCAGGCCGCCGCGGATGGCGTCGGAGGCCATGGCGCGCAGCAGTTGTCCACGGGCCACCTCATCGGGCGGTGGAACGACATTGTCGGCGAATTCGCCTGTGCCGGAATGCAGCTCACCGGCGACCCGGCTGACGACCTCCCAGGCGTAGGGGAGGGAGACCCGAACGACCTCGACGAAGTCGGCGTCGTCGACCTCGCCGCGTTCGGCGCGTTCGAGTAGGGCGGTGGGAACATCAAGGGACATAACGCACTCCTGACATGGATTGCTGTGGCGATGCCCCTCGAGTCTAATCGGAAACTGTTGTCAACAAGACCGAATTTGCCCCGAAAGCGCTTTGGTCAGTGCGGTTTTCGCATCAGCGGCCAAGGTGCGGACCAGTTCGCCTGCCGGTAGCTCGGGTGCCAGTGTGTGGGTCTGGCCCGCCCACATGTTCACTTCGTCCGGATTGCCTGCCGATCGTGCCGTGGCCCGCAATGGCGCTGTGGCATAATGGATTTCCGGATACGCCGCCGGTGCCGTCGCGGAATGTTCGTCCATGAATCGATTGCGCAGGCCGCGTGCTCGGCGACCGGTGAAGGCGCGGGTCAGCATGGTCGGGGTGTCGGTGCCCAGTGTGGCGCGATGCACCGGATTGGTACCCGCCTCCGGTGAGCGCAGGAACACGGTACCGAGTTGTACGGCTGCCGCGCCGGCCGCGAGTGCCGCCGCGATGCCGGCACCGGTCGTGATGCCGCCGGTTGCCACGATCGGCCGGTCGACGGTCGCGCCGAGAATTTGCAGCAGCGCGAGCAGTCCGAGCGGATCGGTGGCGTCATCGGCAACGCGATCGATGAATGTGGCGCGATGCCCGCCCGCCTCCGCGCCCTGGGCGATCAGCACATCGGCACCCGCCGCGACCGCGATCCGTCCCTCGGCCGCCGAGGTGACCGTTACCCACACCTCCGAACCGGCCTCGTGCAACCGAGTGACATCGGCGGCGGTGGGGCAGCCGAAGGTGAAGGTGACCACCGCGACCGGTGCGTCGATAAGCAACTCCAGCTTGGCGTCCCATTCGTCGGTGTCGTACTTCGGCGTGCCGACCTCGTGGGTACGTCCCAACTCGGCGAGATAGTCGGAGAAATCGTCGGGCGCGGTGGCCGGCCCCGGAGTGAAGAGGTTGACGCCGAACGGTGCGGTGGTGAGTTCGCGGGTGGCCGCGAGTCGCGCCGCGGTGTCGGTCGCGGTCAGATACCCGGCGGCGAGCATGCCCAGCCCGCCCGCCGCGGAGACCGCCGCCGTCAATTCGGGGGTGGACGGCCCGCCTGCCATCGGCGCAAGCACGATCGGAACGCTCAACTCGTCGAGGATCACGGTTTCAGTGTGGCGCATCGGTGCGGGCTGCGCGGGTCTGACCAGCGCTTGAACGGGGAACTCGGCCGACAAAGTTGCGGAATGATCACGACGGAGTAGAGTTCCCGTCACAACGGATACCGAAACGTTACAAAACGCCGGAATCTGTTGAGCCAGTATAGGTCGAGCGCTAGGACCAGCTTTGTCGCAGCATCGGGTAGGCCCCAGTTCCATAACCGTCATGAGCCTCATCGGCGATGGCGCTGTGGGTCGGCCGACACGGCATCGCGCCGACTCGTCGACCACCGACCGGATGAAGGTCGCGGCCGGTGCCGCGGTTGCCGCCGGCGCCCTCATCGGCACCGCGGCACAGGTCGCGCCTGCCATTGCGGCCCCCCTTCTGCCGGGTGCGCACGACGGGGACGAGGAAGCCGCCGCGCCCATGACCTTCAAGGGCACGGCGGAACTCCCTGTCGAAGAGCTCGCGGCCGCGACCCCGGTAGCCGAAGCCGCGCAGGCCATCGCCGCCACCCCGGTGGCCGCGCCGATCGCGGACCAGGTCGCCAATCCGTTCGGCATCAGCAATCTGCCGCCGGAGATCGCGGCCCCGCTGGCCCAGGTCGAGCAGATCCTCGAGGGCGCGCAGCAGCAGTTCGCTCCGGCGCCCGCGGTGCGCCCGGTCGCCGGTGAGATCAGCTCCGGATTCGGTTCCCGATGGGGCGAATTCCACTACGGCCTCGACTTTTCCGATCAGATCGGCGCGCCGATCCATTCGGTGAGCAGCGGCACCGTCATCGAGGCGGGCCCGGCCTCCGGCTTCGGCCTGTGGGTGCGGGTCCAGCAGGACGACGGCACCGTGGCGGTCTATGGCCATGTCAACGAGATGTTCGTGCATGCGGGGCAGCGAGTGAACGCGGGCGATGTGATCGCCACCGTCGGCAACCGCGGCAACTCGACCGGACCGCATCTGCACCTGGAGATCTGGAATCAGGCGGGCAATAAGGTCGACCCGATGCCGTATCTGGCATCCAAGGGTGTGCCGCTGCAGTGGGGCCCGTCGGCGCACTGATTTTCTTGCCCGGCTTGATATTTCGACAATCGCAACGGTCCCGTGGGGACCGTGTGGTCATTAGGCTCGGCTCCGTGAGCGAGCGAACCAGCAACACAGCCGAGCATCGCTCGGTCATGGCGGAGCCGAGCGCCAGCGAACCATCGATACAGCCTGCCCCGCGGGTACGACGGAGCCGAGCGTCGGCGAGGCGCGGTCGTGACTGAGCTGGGCGATATCTTCGAGCCTGGATCACCCCATGGGCGTACTTATGCCGTGCTGGTGCATCATCCGCGATCCAGCCTGGCCGAGATCGCCGGTTATCTGGGCGTCTCGACGGAGATCGCCGCCGCATCGCTCGAGGTGTTGACCGATTTACAGGCCGCGGTCAGCCAGCTGTCCGCCGAAGGCCAGCCCATCTGGGACGCGCACGCTCCCGAATCGCTCTCCGAGGCCGAGGCGCGGCGCAGGCAGCACGAGATCAACCAGATGCACGCCGCGGCCGCGCGACTGAGCGAGACGTTTCGATCGGTGCGCCGCTCGCCGCGCGCCAACGGCGCGATCGTGCCGGTTTTCGAACGCCTGGAGATGCTGGCGGATTTCGAGGAAGTCCAGACCTCGGCCCGCAACAGTGTCAAGATGATCGAGCGCGGTCCCTACCTGAGCGATGCGGAACGCGAGCGACAGTTGTTCCTGCTCAAGCGCTCTCGGATCGGTGCAGGCATTCGCTACCAGACCCTCTATCAGGACACCATTTACCAGGATGCCGAAAGGTTGCGGCATGCCCTGTCCGCCAATGCCCGTGGGGCGCAGGCGCGCACCCTGCCCGAGCCGCCGTTCAAGCTGATCATCAGCGATGACGAGCGCGCGAGCCTGGTCTTGCACGCGGACGAGCGCCGCCCGGATCCGATGGGTTTGCGCGTGACCGGATCGCCCGCATTGCGGTTGCTGGTCAAGACCTTCGATGTGCTGTGGTCGCTGGCGGCGCCGATCTCGGTGAATCCGGCCGCCGACGAACTCGACGAGCGGGATAAGGCGATTCTGACCCTGATGGGCCTGGGTGCGACCGATGACACCATCGCGCGCCGACTCGGCATGTCGCGTCGCACCGTGGTCCGGCGCACCGCGCGGCTGCTGGAGCGGCTCGGCGCGAGCACGCGGTTCCAGGCGGGTGTGCAGGCGACCAGGCGGGGCTGGCTGTAGCTCGAAGCAAGTGCACGGCTCGAGTGGACAACACCGGACCAATGCTGAACGATCAATGTCTCGGGAACTCTAAGGGCTTGTGTCCCAACGGATTCGGAGGTAGCACCATGCCTTCGTTATTCGCGGACAGTTAGCTCTCGTCAATACGATTTCCCGATTGCGTTGCGCAGGAGCGAATGCGGCGGCGGAATTCCGTGTGCGGTGGTTCGGGCCTGCGGTGTGCTCGATGTGAAAGGCGATAGTTTCGGATGGATAGAGTGCGTCAATCTATTCGGACCAACCGGCGCCGCCGAACCAATGCCCCCCTCTTCGGACAGTTGCTCACCGCCGCCGTCGAATCCGCCGCCGACGCGGTGGCGGTCCGCTTCAATCCGACCGGTGATCCGGCCGACCAGCGCGAGTCGACCTATCGCGAATTCGACGAGGCGTCCTCGCGGCTGGCCAGGGTGCTGATCGGACGCGGTTGCGAGCCGGGGGCCGGTGTGGCGGTCCGGCTGGATCGTGGTGTGGACTGGGCGGTGGCCGCGTGGGCGGTGCTCAAAGCCGGTGCTGCACTGGTACTGCTGCCCGCGCACGAGGTACCGGATGCGCCCACGGTGCCGCTCGGGTTGACCACCGGTGCGAATCCGAATGATCGCATCGAGTGGCTGCGGCTCGACGATGCGGCGATCAGCGCCGAAATCGCCGCGCAGTCACCGCGACCGGTCACTCACGCGAATCGGACCGGGGTGCTCAGCGGGTCCGATCCGGCTCTCGTCATCGGCACGACCGGGGTGCGGATGAGCTACGACGAGCTGGCCACCGCCGCCGACCACCTGCGTGTGCGCACCGGTCTGACCTTCGAATCGCGTACCTTCCAGCACGGCTGGCCCGATTCGGCCGCTACCTTGCTCGAGGTGGTGAGCGCCGGTGCGACCGGCGCCAGTTTGGTTGTGGTGCCGAATTCTGATACCGATCTGGGTGAATCACTGGCCGAGGAGTGGGTGACCCATTTGATCGCCGATCGGGCCGCGCTGGCCGCCATCGATACGGTTCGACTGACGGATCTGCGGGCGGTCGTGCTCGAGGAGGGCACATCCGCCGAGGTCGACGTGCCCGAATTGGCCGAGATCGTGCCGTTGAACGAGCTGCTGCCGGTGGTGTCGAGCTGAGTAGCTGATGGCACCCAGGGGGGGTGAGTGATATGTAACGACAACGCTAGGAAGTAGTTCCGGAAATGCTCGGCTTGTTCGAAGGTGTGGTGGCGTTCGCGCGCGGTGCGCGACAGGGGTTCGGCGCATGACGCGGCCGAATCGCGAGCGGCCCAGCCGGACTCGTGGCCCGCGGATCAAGACCCTGCCGCAATTGCTCACCGTCGCCGCACCGAGGTTGCGCACCAAGACTTTTCGCGCGCCGGCCGGTGCAATCGAGCCGGTGATCGCCGATCTCTTCGCCGAGGTTCTCGTACTCGATGTGCCCGTCGGTGCCGATGACAACTTCTTCGAACTCGGTGGCAACTCGCTGATCGGCACCCAGCTGATGGCGCGCCTCGGCGCGGCGTTGGACGCCCGGATTCCGGTGCGCCTGCTCTTCGAGACGCCGACGGTTGCCGGGCTGGCCGTCGCGGTGGCGGCGCACGCGGGGGCGGGGAACCACAAGGCATTGGTCGCCGGACCGCGTCCGGCGGCGATTCCGCTGTCGCTCGCTCAGCAGCGCATGTGGTTCCTGAACCGATTCGATGTCGCGTCGCCGGCCTACAACATCCCGATCGCGGTGCGTTTGAGTGGTGCGCTGGATGTGGCCGCGCTCCGGGCGGCGGTCGCGGATCTGGTTGCGCGACACGAGGTCCTGCGGACGATGTATCCCGACACCGATGCCGGCCCGGTGCAGCTCATCCTGCCCGCGGACCAGTCGGTGCCCGAGCTGACGGTCGAAACGGTCGCCGCCGGGCAGCTCGAATCCGCGGTGCGCGAACTGCTTTCGACGACCTTCGATGTGACGGCCGAGGTGCCGCTGCGAGTGGGCTTGTTCGAGGTCGAGGACGCGCCTGCGGAATTCGTATTGGCGCTGGTGGTGCACCATATCGCCGGTGACGGCACGTCGATGGCGCCGTTGACGCGAGATCTGCTGACCGCCTATGCCGCACGGTCGGCCGGTTCGGTGCCCGGCTGGGCGCCGCTGCCGGTGCAGTACGCGGACTACAGCATCTGGCAGCGCGAGCTGCTGGGCAGTGAGGATGATCCGGAGTCGTTGGCGGCCGGGCAGCTCGCCTACTGGCGCGACGCGCTCGCGGAGCTGCCCGATCAGCTGGACCTGCCGACGGATCGGCCACGGCCGCCGGTGCAGTCCTTTGCCGGCGGCAAGGTCCCGGTGCGAATTCACGCCGAAACCCACAGGGCGCTCGTTGATTTGGCGCGTGCGCAGGGGGCGACGCTGTTCATGGTCGTGCACGCGGCATTGGCGGTACTGCTGGCCCGGTTGTCGGACACCGACGACGTAGCCATCGGCACGCCCATGGCCGGGCGGGGTGAGGCGGCGCTGGACGAGCTGATCGGCATGTTCGTCAATACCCTGGTGTTCCGGACCCGGGTCGATGAATCCGCGCCGTTCACCGAACTGCTCGCACGGCAACGCGAGACGGATCTCGCCGCCTTCGCCAATGCCGATGTGCCGTTCGAACGACTCGTCGAAGTACTGAACCCGGTCCGCTCGACCGCACGGCATCCGCTGTTCCAGGTGGGATTGTCGTTCCAGAATCTGGCCGCGACCAGTCTGGAGCTACCCGGACTGGCCGTCTCGGGTGTGGAATTCGATGCCGCTGTCTCGCAGTTCGATCTGCACTGGATCATCGGCGATCACTACGACGAGGCCGGTCGGCCCACGGGCATGAGCGGTGCCGTCACCTATGCGCACGATCTGTTCGACGAGCGGACGGTGCAGGGCTTCGTCGCTCGGTTCACACGTCTGTTGGACGAGATCGCCGCCGCACCACGCACCATCGTCGGTGAGCTGGAACTGCTGGATGCGGCGGAACGGTCCGAGCTGGTATCCGACCGCAATGCGACCGACCACGCGGTGGATACGACGGCGACGCTCGTCTCGCTCTTGGACGCGACCGTAGCCGCGACACCCGGTGGGGTGGCGCTGATGGGCACGGACGGCGAACCGGTGACCTATGCGGAACTGGACGCGCGCGTGAACCGTATCGCACGGCACCTGATTTCGCGGGGAGTCGGTCCGGAGTCGCGGGTGGTGCTGGCCCTGCGCCGGTCGGTGGATCTGGTCGTTGCGATGTACGCGGTGGCCAAAGCCGGTGCCGCGTACGTGCCGGTGGATCCGGACCAGCCCGCGGCGCGAACCGATTACCTGCTGGGTGCCGCCGCACCGGTCTGTGTATTGACCAATGTGGCAGCGGGTTTCGATACCGATCTGGCACCGGTGCTGCGACTGGACCGGCTCGATATGGATCGGCTCGACGGGACACCGATCGCGGATGGTGAGCGGGTCCGGCCGCTGCGGGCGGCGAATACCGCGTACATCATCTTCACATCCGGTTCGACGGGGCGGCCGAAGGGTGTCGCGATATCGCATGCCGCGATCGTCAACCAATTGCTCTGGAAGACCAGCGAATTCGCACTCGGTCCGGGCGACGCGGTGCTGCTGAAGACGGCCGCCGCCTTCGATCTGTCGGTGTGGGAGTTCTGGTCGGCGGCCGTATTCGGTGGGCGCTTGGTGCTGGCCCAGCCGGACGGGCATCACGATCCGGCCTATCTGAACGACCTGATGGCGCGCGAATCGGTGACCACCTTGCATGCGGTGCCGTCGATGCTGGAAGCACTGCTGACTTGTCGGCTGCCGTTCACGTTGCGCAGGGTGCTGGTGATCGGTGAGCCGCTGCCCGCGGCGCTGGCGCGGCGGTTCCGGGACACCTATCCGCAGAAGGATCTTTTCAACCTGTACGGGCCGACCGAGTCAGCGGTATCGGTCACCAACCATCGCGTGACCGATGCGGATGGGGTCTCGGTGCCGATCGGTGCGCCGGAGTGGAACAGCCGTGTCTATGTGTTGGATGCGCGGTTGCGTCCGGTGCCGGTGGGTGTTTCGGGTGAGTTGTATTTGGCCGGTGCGCAGTTGGCGCGCGGTTATTTCGGGCGGGTCGATTTGACGGCGGAACGGTTCGTGGCGAATCCGTTCGCATCAGGTGCGCGCATGTACCGCACGGGTGACCTGGCGGCCTGGAACGCGGCCGGTGAGCTGGAGTATCGCGGTCGTACCGACTTCCAGGTGAAGATCCGCGGCTTCCGGATCGAGCTGGGGGAGATCGAGGCGGCATTGGCCATGCTGCCGGAGATAGCGCAGGCGGCGGTGATCGCCGACACCGATCAGCGGACCGGCGATCGCCTCGTCGCGTATCTGGTTCCAACCGACGTCGATATCGATGTGGCACAGGTGAAGTCGGCGCTGGGGCGCGTGCTGCCGTCCTACATGGTGCCCGCCGCCTATCTGGTTCTGGCCGCGCTGCCGCGCACCGTCCACGGCAAGTTGGATCGAAAGGCATTGCCCGCACCGGATTCCGAGACTCAGGTCTTCCGCGCGCCGTCGACGCCGATCGAGGAGATCGTCGCCGGAGTGTTCGCCGACGTACTCGGGCGGGATCGGGTCGGGATCGATGACGACTTCTTCGCACTCGGCGGTAATTCGCTGATCGCCACCCAGGTGGCGGCGCGCCTGGGTGCCGCGCTGGATACGCAGGTGCCGGTGCGGATGTTGTTCGAGGCGACCACTGTCGCGGAGCTCGTGGTCCGGGTGGAGCAGGGCGTCGGCTCCGGTCGGCGACCGCCATTGACCGCGGTCACGCGACCGGATCGGGTGCCATTGTCGCTCGCACAGCAGCGAATGTGGTTCCTGAACCAGTTCGATACCGCCTCGGCCGCCTACAACGTGCCGGTCGCGGTGCGGCTGTCCGGTGCATTGGATATCGACGCACTGCGTGGGGCGGTCGCGGATGTAGTGGCCAGACATGAGGTGCTGCGCACCGTGTATCCGTCGCAGGACGGCATCCCATATCAGGTGATTCGGCCTGTGGGACAAGGTGTTCCCGATCTGGTCGTGACCGACATCGCGGCCGATGAGCTGCGGAATCGAATCATCGAGCTGGTCGGCGCCGGTTTCGATGTCACGGCCGAAGTGCCCATGCGTGCCGAATTGCTGTGCTGCGATGAAGAATACGTGCTCGTACTCGTGGCCCACCACATCAGCGCCGACGGTTGGTCGATGGGCCCGCTGACCCGTGACCTGGTACTTGCCTACATTGCGCGCACCGGCGGGTCCGCGCCGACGTGGACGCCATTGCCGGTGCAGTATGCCGACTTCGCACTCTGGCAGCGCGCCGTACTCGGCTCGGACGCTGATCCGGCTTCACTTGCGGGACAACAGGTGTCGTATTGGCGACAGGCCCTGGCCGGGCTGCCCGATGAGCTGAACCTGCCCGCGGATCGGGTTCGGCCCGCGGTTCCGTCGTTCGTCGGCGGCCGGTGCGATATCCCGATCGACGCGCCGTTGCACGCGGCGCTGCTGCTCTTGGCCCGCGAGCACAATGCGACGCTGTTCATGGTGGTGCACGCGGCGCTCGCGGTACTGCTGGCCCGACTTTCCGGCACCGACGATATCGCCATCGGTACGCCGGTCGCCGGGCGCGGCGAGGCCGTCCTCGACGATGTCGTCGGCATGTTCGTGAATACGCTCGTGCTGCGCACCGAGGTATCGGGCGCGAATACCTTCGCCGAGCTGCTGGCCCAGGCCAAGGAAGTGGATCTACAGGCCTTCGCGCACGCGGATATTCCGTTCGAGCGGCTGGTGGATCTGCTCGAACCGGAACGGTCGACGGCGCGGCATCCGCTGTTCCAGGTGGCGCTGTCCTTCGAGAATCTGCCGGACAATTCCTTCGAGCTGCCCGGGTTGCGGATCACCACGGTCGATTTCGATCTCGTTATCGAGAAATTCGATCTGTCGCTGGCGATTCGCGAGTCGAACTCGGGCATGTTCGCCGCATTCACCTACGCGCGCGGTCTTTTCGACGACGCGACGGTGCGCGGCTTCGCGGACCGGTTCGTGCGGTTGCTCACCGCGATATGTGCGAATGCGGAAACACCGGTGGGTGATCTGCCGCTGCTGGCCGACTCCGAGGTCGAATTCCTCACCCGGGTGCAACCGGATCGGGTGATGGCGGGTGGGCTGCTGCCCGATCTGCTGTTGCGCGGGTTGCGTCTCGGGGCGGACCGTGTCGCGGTACGGTATGCGGGCCGGTCGATCAGCTACCGCGAACTCGACCGGTACTCGTCGCGGTTTGCGCGGGTCCTCATCGAGCGTGGTGTCCGTCCGGAAAGCCTTGTCGCGCTGGCGTTTCCGCGCTCCTACGACATGGTCGCCGCGATGCTGGCCGTCGCGAAGGCCGGTGGCGCATATGTGCCGATCGATCCGAACCATCCGCTGGAGCGGGTCCGGCATCTGCTGACCGATTCGGCCGCCGTCATCGGCCTGACCTCGGTCGAACACCTCGGCGCCCTCCCCGATGACGTGCCGTGGCTCGCGCTCGGCGATCGCGCGACGGAGGCGCTGTGCGCCAGCCGATCCGCCGCACCGATCACCGATGCCGACCGGATCACGCCGCTGCGTCTGCACAATCCGGCCTATGTCATCTACACCTCGGGTTCGACCGGTATGCCCAAGGGGGTCACGGTGACCCATGCCGGACTCGGCGGTCTGCTGGAACACGCGATCGAGCTCTACCGTTTGGAGTCCAGCCGCCGTTTCCTGCATATCTGCGCGCCGAGCTTCGACCCGTCGGTGCTGGAATGGCTGTGCGCTTTCTCGGTCGGCGCGACACTGGTGATCGTGCCGTCCACTGTGCCGGGCGGGCACGAACTCGCAGATCTGTTGCGCACCGAAGGAGTTACGCACGCGATCATCACCCCGGCCGTCCTCGGTACGGTCGATACGGCCGGTCTCGACCATCTCGAAATGCTTTCCGTCGGTGGCGATGTCACCACGCCGGAACTGCTGGCCAAGTGGCAGCCCGGTCGCAGGTACTACAACGGTTACGGCCCGACCGAGACGACCATTATCTCGTCCTATGCGGAATTGACCGCGGGCAGCCGCATTACGATCGGCAGTCCGGTGCGCGGCATGTCCGCACTGGTGCTCGACGGCCGGTTGAACCCGGTGCCGCCGGGGGTGACGGGCGAGCTGTACCTGGCGGGCGGGGCGTTGGCGCGCGGTTATCGCAACCGCGCCGGGCTCTCCGCGGCACGTTTTGTAGCCAACCCTTGGGGCGAACCGGGCGCCCGGATGTACCGCACGGGTGACCTGGTCCGCTGGTACGCGACTCCGTTGGGGGCATGGGAGCTGGACTATCTGGGGCGCAGCGACTTTCAGGTCAAGGTCCGCGGATTCCGTGTCGAACTGGGTGAGATCGACGCGGTGCTCGGCGGCCACGAGGACATCGAATTCTCGGTCACCCTCGGCCGCGAAACGACCGCCGGCGCAACGATGCTGGTGTCGTATGTGCTTCCGGTGGCCGAACGCATTGTGGATCCGGACCGACTGACGGAATTCGCGGCGCGCGTATTGCCGTCGCATATGGTGCCCTCGGTCATCGTCGTCCTCGACGAGGTACCGCTGACCACCAATGGCAAGCTCGACCGCGACGCCCTGCCCGAGCCGCGCTTCGCCGCGACGGTGTCGCGGGCGCCCTCCGGCCCACTCGAATCGCGGATCGCCGAACTGTTCGCCCAGGTTCTCGGCGTGCGGCAGGTCGGAGCCGATGACTCGTTCTTCGCGATCGGCGGGGACAGCATCATCTCGATCCAGCTGGTTTCGCGGGCCAAGGCGGTCGGCATCGGATTCAGTCCGCGCGATGTCTTCGAACAGAAAACCGTCGCCGGCCTGGCCCGGGTCGCGGTGCTCGGCGCGGATTCCGCGCCGGTCGTGCTGGCCGAACTGCCCGGTGGTGGCGTCGGTGATATCCCGCTCACGCCGGTGCTCGCGGGCTTCCTCGACAATGGTTCGTTCGGTCGATTCGCGCAGACCCTGGTGCTCGCGCTGCCGAAGGGCATCGATCGCGCCGGATTGGCCGCCACGCTCACCGCGGTACTCGACCACCACGACATGTTGCGTGCGCGGGTGTGGCAGGTCGACGGCCGGTGGTGGCAGCAGGTGGCCGCGCCGGGCACCCTCGACGCGTCGGCGCTGTTATCCGAGATGGAGCTGCCCGCCGAGGACGAGCTCGAGCGAATCGGCACTGCCGCGATGGCTTCCGCGCTGGCGGCACTGGATCAAGCCGCGGGCCGGATGGTCGCGTTCAGTTGGCTGCGCAGGTCGAATGGACGCGGTCTGCTGGTCGTCGCGGCGCACCACTACGTGATCGACGGTGTGTCGTGGCGGATTCTGATCCCGGATCTCATCACCGCATGGGCGCAGCGCGGCGCCGGTATGCCCATTGCGTTGCCGCCGGTCGGAACCTCGTTCCGGCGTTGGGCGCACGGTCTGGTCGAGGCGGCTGGTTCGCCGTCGCGGATGGCCGAACTCGACTACTGGCGCACCGTGCTGGCCACAGCGGATCCCTTGCTCGGGACGCGTGCGCTCGATCCCGCCGTCGATACCCACGCGACGGTGCGGCAGTTGACGGTCGAGGTGCCGGTCGACGTCGCCGACGCGGTGCTGACCACGGTGCCCGCGTTGTATCGGGGCGGCGTCAACGACGGTTTGCTCGCGGCCTTGGCCATGGCGGTACGCACCTGGCGGGCGCGCCGCGGTATCGACGCCCCGGTCACCAGGATTCGACTCGAGGGTCACGGCCGCGAGGAAGAGGCCGTGCCGGGCGCCGATCTGACGCGCACGATCGGCTGGTTCACCAGCGTGTACCCGGTGGCACTCGATCTCACCGGTGTTGCCGAGCAGACCGCGGCGGTGCTGCGGTCGGTGAAGGAGCAATTGCTCGCGGTTCCGGATCGGGGTATCGGCTTCGGCTTGCTGCGCCAACTGAATTCGGGTACCGCCGACGCGCTGTCGGGTGATATCGGGCAGATCGGGTTCAACTATCTGGGCCGGGTATCCACCGGCGTACCGGAGGGGCTGACCGATCCGGCCTGGCTCCCGTCCGGGGATCTGGGTGACCTCGCCGACGGCCAGGATCCGGCGCTGCCCGCATCGGCCGTGGTCGATATCAATGCGATCGTCGTCGATACCGATGCCGGACCGCGCATGGAGGTGGTGCTCGAGTACGCCGCTGAAATCCTCGACGAGGCGACAGTCCAGGAATTGGCCGACGACTGGATCACCGCGCTGACGGCGGTGGCCCGACATGTGACCGACCCTGACGCCGGTGGTCTCACCCCATCGGATGTGCCGCTCGTCGCTGCCAGCCAGGACGAACTCGACACCTGGCGCGCGAACTACCCGGGCCTGGTCTATGTACTGCCGCTGTCGCCGCTGCAAACCGGCCTGCTGTTCCTGATGGAACTGCTGGCGGAATCGGTGGACCCGTACGTCATTCAGGTGGCGGTCGAACTCTCGGGTGAATTCGAACTCGAGCGTCTGCATCGCGCCACACAGGCCGCGCTGGACCGGCACGCGAATCTCCGCAGCGCCTTCACTTTCGGTGCGAACGGCAAACCGGTGCAGCTGATCGCCCACGGTGTCCGGGTGCCGTGGCGGGTGGTCACCGAGGTACCGGACGCCGAACTGCCCGAACTGCTCGCCGCTGACCAGCGCACCGGATTCGATCCCGCGCTCGCGCCGCTGCTGCGCTTCACGGTGTACCGCATGGCATCCGGGCGCACGCAGTTGGTGCTGACCGCGCATCACATCCTGCTCGACGGCTGGTCGATGCCGCTGTTGATGAAGGATCTGCTGATCCTCTACGCGACCAGGAGCGATACTTCGCTGCTGCCCGCCGCGCGGCCGTACCGCGACTATCTGGCGTGGCTGTCGCGCCAGGACCGCGCTGCCACACTGGCCGCGTGGGGTAACGCGCTGACCAAGGCCGAGCCGACTTTGCTCGCGCCCGCGCTGGTGCGACCCGCGCTGCCGGATAACGGATTCGGTAGGACGGCATTCGAGCTGTCGGAGGCGGAGACGGCCGCGCTGACATCCTTCGCCGCCGCGACCGAGGTGACCGTCGATACGGTGCTGCAGGCGGCGTGGGGCGTGGTCGTCGCCGGTATCACCGACCGCGAAGATGTCGTGTTCGGAGTTACCGTCTCGGGACGGCCACCGCAGCTCGACGGCGTCGACGCGATGGTCGGCCTGTTCGTGAACACCATCCCGGTGCGCGTCCGATTCGATGCGCGGACAACGGTCTCGCAGCTGCTCACCGAGCTGCAAGCCGCACAAGCGGCACTGCTGGAACATCACTATCTCGGGCTCGCCGACATCCAAGCCCTGGCGGGCGGCAGCGAGCTGTTCGACACGCTGGTCGCCTACGAGTCGTATCCGATCGATGCCGATGGCTTGCGGCAGGCGGGCAGCGCCGTCGACGGCCTGGTGATCGATGGCGTGAATTCCGTCGACTACACCCACTATCCGGTCACCGTCCGGGCCGAACTGGGGGCCGGTTTGCGGGTGGAGGTGCTGTACCGAGGCGATGCCGTCGCGGATCCGGCGGCGCAGGCGCTGACGCAACGGTTGCGCATGGTGCTCGGCGAATTCGTCGCCGCGCCAGCGAATTCGGTCGCAGCCGTGCGCGACGGCGGGCGCCCCGATGTGCTCACCCGGGTTCGATACTGGCGCACCACACTGGCCGGTCTGCCGGATGAGTTGACGTTACCCATGGATCGACCACGCTCGGCCGCACCGTCCCAGGTCGGTGGGCGGGTCCCCCTCGAAATCGGTGTGCACCTGCACCACGGCCTGCGCCGGCTCGCCGAGACCAGGAATACCTCGGTATTCACGGTGGTCCATGCGGCTTTCGCGGTACTGGTGGCGCGACTATCAGGCACGACGGATATCGCGATCGGTACATCGGTGGGCGAAACCGACAACACGGTGGTGCTGCGCACCGAATACGATCCGGGCGCGACCTTCGATGAACTGCTCGTGGCGGTCGATTCCGTCGACGCCGCCGCATTCGCCAACGCCGATGTGCCGTTCGCGCAACTCGTCGAGACACTCGACCCGGTCCAGGTGCCGGGCAGGCACCCGCTGTTCCAAATCGCGATCGAAAACGTCGGCCCCGCAGCCGATCCACTGACGGTAGACCTGCGGCTTTCGTTGACGGAGCGGATCGGTCCGGGCGGCGAAACTAAGGGTGTGCTGGTCGAATTCAGCTATGCGACAGACCTGTTCGATGCCACGACGGTACAGGGCTTCGCCGATCGGTTCGCCCGCATCCTCAGCGCCGTCGTCGCCGATGCCACTGTGACCGTCGGCGATATCGAGCTGCTCGGACGGTACGAGCGCACCAGGCTGCTGCGCGAATGGAATTCGCGCGGTGCGTGGGTGCCCGCCGCGACACTGCCGGAGCTGATTGCCGATCAGTCCTGGCGCAGGCCCGATGCCGTCGCGGTGCGCTTCGGTGATACCGCACTGAGCTTCGCCGAACTGCGGCGGCGGGCGAGCCGGGTGGCCAGAGCGCTCATCGCCGCCGGTGCCGGACCGGAATCGCTGGTGGCCGTCGCGGTTCCGCGCACCGAGGAACTGCCGGTGGCTTTGCTCGGCGTGCTCTTCGCGGGCGCGGCGTATCTGCCGATCGATATCACCTATCCGGCGCAGCGGTTGGCCTTCGTGCTGTCCCATGCGGTGCCGGTCTGTGTGCTCACCACCGCGGAGCAGCGTGCCGATGTGCCGGTGGGCGAGTTGCCGGTGATATTGCTCGAAGAGACAACGGAATTCGATGACCGTCCGGTCAGCGATGTCGACCGTATCGCACCGCTGTTGCCCGATCACCTCGCGTATGTCATCTACACTTCGGGTTCGACGGGTGTGCCGAAGGGGGTGGGGGTCGCGCATCGCAATGTGGTCGAGTTGTGCGCGAATAGCCAGCCGCTGTTCGGTTTCGACGACACCGATGTGTGGACGCTGTTCCACTCCTTCGCATTCGACTTCTCGGTGTGGGAGCTGTGGTGTGCGCTGGCCACCGGCGGCACCGTGGTCGTGGTCGACTACACGACCACGCGTGCACCGGAACTGTTCCGCGAGTTGCTGATTCGCGAACGAGTCACCGTGCTGAACCAGACCCCGTCCGCCTTCTACCAGCTCATCGAGGCCGACCGGGCCGCGGCCGATACTGGCGGGTTCGCGCTGCGCCATGTCGTATTCGGCGGTGAGGCACTGGATCTGCGCCAGTTGCGGCGCTGGTACGAGCGCCACGACGCGGATGCGCCGCGCCTGGTCAATATGTACGGCATTACCGAAACCACGGTGCACGTGTCGTTCCTGGCGCTGGACAAGCAGATCGCGGACAGTCCGGACAGCCTGATCGGACGTGCGTTACCCGGCTTGGACGGCTATGTGCTCGACCAGCGCCTGCATCCGGTGCCGGTCGGCACACCGGGGGAGGTCTATATCGCCGGAGCGCAGCTGTCCAGGGGGTACCTCGGCAGACCTGGTCTGGCCGGGGTGCGTTTCGTCGCGAATCCCTTCGGCGCACCGGGATCTCGCATGTACCGCACCGGCGACCTGGGCCGCTGGCATCGGTTCGACGACGTGACGGGACTGGCCTACGCCGGGCGAAGTGATCAGCAGATTCAGCTGCGTGGCTTCCGGATCGAACTCGGCGAGATCGAATCC
>FTJU01002291.1_pt5 | contig 23812 bp, 33 predicted proteins | sample 1658961 | NCBI WGS metagenome assembly FTJU01 (sample SAMEA3914878, study PRJEB12502) | metagenome | biome: forest; material: soil | place: USA | collected 2012-03-12 | depth 0.3 m | reverse complement strand
TACTTAGGCGGCTTGAATCCGATCAGCAAAACAGAGGTCTTGCGTCAAGCGATGGGCGGTAACACGACCATTGGACAGGCGCAACAGTTTGGACAACTCACCAATTGGCTCAAGGACTTTAACCCGAACGACCCGAAAATGGCGGCGTTCTTGAATGGCGGAGCTGGCGCAAACGGCGGTACCCAAAGCAAATTGAGTCAATGGAACGGGTCGATTACGGCCAAAATCGAAACCACAAATGCCCAGTGGACACAGGCGCAATTAGACGCAGGCTCTGTGCTCATCCCGATTAAATTGGACGTCGAGGACAAAGTATCAACAGCTTTGGACAACCTAGCGAACGCGATCAACAAGTCTGGTTTTACGAATATGAGCCCAGACAACCAACTTGTCGCGGCGGTGGGGACGGTGGCAGGAGGCTACGCCGCTTTAAAAGGTGTAAAGGCGCTCCTTACCCCGCAGAAGGGATCAGGTAAAGGTGGTGCAAGTGGCGCGGACGAGGGCGGTGGCGTAGGTGGGGCGAATGAGGGCGGTGGCACGACAACCCTTGACGGTGGTTTTGGCGGTTTTCTCTCCAGTTTGTTTCGAGGGTTTGCTTACTCGAAACTCAACTCCGACATCCAAAATGCGTATAAAAACGGATACACAGACCCCCTGACCGGGAGTAAGTATGGACCTATGCAAAACGAGTTGTTTGGCGGTCTTACGTCCGCGCAGTACACCCAGTACCACGACATGCAAATGAAGGGAACGCTTCCCGACGGTGTAAAAACAGCACAGGACTACTACGACTACTTGAAAAGCCACGCCGATACGCAAACACAGTCCATCGACAAACTGCAGAAAGATGGAAACAAATCGATTACGAAGCTCCAAGAAGATGGGTCGAGCAACTTAAGCCTGCTCTGGAGTAGCGGGGCGAGTACGTTCCAAAAGATGTACCAGACGGTCGACATGGGTATGCAGTCGATTCTCGACGTATTTAAAACGAAGACCGCGGACGCCGCTACGACTTCTGGAAACGGGAGCACTTACACAGGCCCCGCAGGTATCCAAGGGAAACCGCCCGCTGTTCCCGGCCAATTCGACGGTATGCAAATTGGCACGATGTACAAAGACCCAAGCTACAGCAGTACCTATGACAGCGGACTCACCGCGGCGCAGGCGAACCAAATCCTTAAGGGGACGCCCATGGCCGGAGAGGGCTCCCAGTTCATCAAAGCGGGTGACTCCTATGGGATCGACCCCTTGCTTCTCCTTGGCATCGCAGGAGCCGAGCAGAGTTTCAGCCCCTACAATCATAACGCTTTCGGGCTTATGACGGGGGCAAACGGCACAATTGGCGCCTATAAAAGTGACTATGACGGAATGCTTGACGCCGCAAAGACCCTTGCAGACTACGCAAAAGGCGGCGTGACGTCGCTTACAGGTATCCAGCAAAAATGGGCCCCTGTGGGTGCCGGAAACGACCCGAACAACTTGAATTCGAACTGGCTGAGCAACGTGAAATCCTACATGGGGCGCGCTGTTCAAGGACATGCAGACGGTGCCTTTATCTCCCACGATCAAGTGGGCCTTGTGCATGGCGGCGAAGAAATCATTAGCCGATCCAAAACGGGTGAAATTCTCCGGAAGACAGGCATGAAACCATCTCAACTTCTGAACAGGGCACTAAACGGAGGCGGCTCTGTTGTGGTGGCAAGCGGTGGCGGCACATCTCGCACCTATCACCACGTCCATATCACAGGGGACGGGAACGCAATGCAAAGCCTTGACATGAACAAATTAAGCGCGCTTGTTGGTCAAATGATCAACGAACACGATTTTAACCAACAGCGCGGACAAGTCGTCTACTAGGGGGTGCCTCTGTGGCAATTGTAGCACTACGCACAACGCCTACTGCTGAAATCGAATTCCACACCGCAGACGCCCTCTATGCGGTGAAAAAGGGTGGCTACCAATGGGACGACACACAACCGACCCGTGACGTTCTTTCCATCACGACAAACAAGCAGATGGGCTCTCCGGTTGGGACGTTCCAGATCACCTTAACAGGTGCCCGCGGAGCAGATGGGATGGACTGGTACGACCGCCTCGATCAAAACAACCTTGTCGTTATCAAAATGGGAAGACCGCCCGAAATACTCGCGACCGTCATGGTGGGTCTCATCGATGAGGTGCGCCGTACCAAAATCATGGGGGCAAACGGACAGCCGGAGCGCGGCGTTTTGGTGCGCGGGAGTGACTTTGCGAAGCCTCTTACAAAGGCGATGCTCGTTTTCTATCCGTCTTTAGCCCTTGACCCGACGATCAGCCAAGATTCCTTTTTCCCAACAAGCGGCGGTTTTGTACCCATGCTTGACTTCTTCACCGGAGCCGACTTAATCCAAGGACGACCCGAAGAAATGATCCAGCAGGCCATTGTCCGGATTCTCTACCGCATCATGAACATGAACTTCAGTTATTGGGAAAGCGCAAAGGGCATGAAAACGATCCATCTATCAAACGTCTTGCGCTACCTGCTCACAAGCACGCCGGACGTTGTGCCTTTTATGATGACCATGCTCGACTACGAGGGCGCTTTTTGGAACTTTGTTGAGCGGGTAAACATTGCACCCTTTAACGAAATGTTCGTCGACACGAGGGGCTTTCTGCCGGACGGCACCAAGGAATACATGCAGATGGTACCGAATCTTGCGAAGAGTTCCTACTATCCGGCGGGCGACCCGCTTGCGCAGTACATGGCGGACAAGGGCATTGACACGAACCCGAACTGGAGCGCCTCGTTTGGCGATGACGAGAGCAAAGTTATTTTCTTCTTGCGGCGCACGCCTTTCGACTTCAAGGACTGGAACAACCTCTATACACACACCGTCGAATATGATGCACTTATTTCAGAAGACCTAGGTTTCTCGGATCAGGAGAACTACAATTCCTTCATCGCCTACAATAGCCTTTCTGTGCCGAATGCGGTGAACCTGAAACTTTTGGTGCCGCCTGTCATGGACATTGACAACGTGAAATCCTTTGGTATGTCGCCCATGGAAGTCCAAATCGAGGGTATTAGTGTCGACGAAAGCGGAGACCTCACCGACAGCATTAGCGCCTGTCAAACGCTTTCCCAAACGCTCTATGACTGGTACAGCAAAAACCGTCTGTACAAGGCAGGCACGGTACAGGTCAAAGGGAACGGCTACTACAAAATCGGGCAGAGGCTCCTTATCAAAAACTGCGAGTACAACAAGTACACGAAGCAGTGGGACGACCTTGTGTTCTACATCGAGGGCGTCATGCAGAGTTTCAACGTCATGGACTCATGGACAACTACGCTCACGCTAACACGAGGACAACGTGTCAATAACGCTGTTTCGACGACCGTGACACCAAAAGGAACGATCACGACGCAAACCATCGATGTGACAGACGTAACGCTTCCTTCTTCTGTCACTTCGACCGCTACCTCTCAAGACGCGAACGTGCAGTTCTACACCGTACAAGCAGGCGACACACTGTACAGCATCGCCGGAAAGAACTACATCTATGGGGACGGCAGTCAATGGTCTCGGATATGGAACGAGAACCAACTGACGCTCCAAGCGCAGGGTCTTAGCGCTGATCCAAACAGCAAGCCGAACGAAGGGACAACCCTTGTTATTCCAATGGACTAGGAGGCATTTTTTATGGCCTACGCGACGCCGCCAAGACAGGCGAGCCTACCCAGACAACAGACGCGAATCACACAATTTCAGGAATTCATTAAGCAGGGATTCGCTCGCGTCACCAAGAACGATGACTTCGAAACCAAAGGGAAAATCGAAGTGGAGTTCCTAAATCGAACCAAGCCTGCGCCTATCTGGGTACTCGATCCGAGTGTCGGAAAGCCAGAGGTCGGTGACTACGTGCTCGTCGGGTTTATTGACGGGCAGAAAAATAACCCCTACATGGCCGGAATCGTTGCCCATAAGGCTTACACATCAAACTTCATCCGGGTCGAGAAGACAGGCATCACGATTCAATTTCCACTTGATGAGACGGATGTAGTAGGTAGCGGAGAAACCGACCCGAAGAACCATTTGCGCGATGATTCGAAGCAATCGACTCGAATCTACTTGAAAATTGACGCGAGCGGCGCAACTCTGCACGTACCGGGTGCACTGCCTTTGAACCTGCAAGCGAGCGCGGTGAACATCCTCAACACCAATGGGACCACACGCACCACACTTTAGAGAGGAGGGACGTCTATGGCGGCGAATCCGACGGTAGTACAGTACACGCCAACGGGCATTCCCATTGTAAGTCGTCCTAGCACGCCGTTTCCGGGGGCGACGCAAAACTTCGCTAATACTCCGGCCGGAACGGTTCCTTTGTCACAGGAGACGATCAATGCACAGGCGTTCCCCTACCACACGTTCCTTGTGATTGACCAAAGTTCTTGGAAGATTCTCCGCCAGCACACGCTCATCATCAACCCGCAGGAGTACACACAGCAAGAGCCTGTGCGGGCGCAGGTGGTACAAACAATCGGCGGTGCCTACGTAGACGACTTTGGCCGAGGACTTCCGACCGTATCCATGCAAGGGCACACCGGATGGCGCTTAAAGCCAATGCCCGATGGCACCGGGATGCAGGATGGCTTCCAAGCATTCAAAGCACTTCGAAACGATGTGTTCCGCTACTTCACGGACTCCATGGGGGCCATTCGAAAATACCTTCGAAATCCGTTCGTCGAAATGCGGTGGTACAACTGGGCCGAAGATGAATTCTACTCCATTCAGCCTACGAACTTCATGCTTCAACGATCCGTTTCTCAGCCTCTTTATTATCAATACACGTTTGAGTTCACCTGCCTCGCAAGCCTCACCGATACCTTTGCAAGGACGGGAGCAAGCACACATGGGATCGCATGGCTGTCTGGAAACAGTGCCGTAGTCACTCCCGCTTCTACAAAAATTGGCTTTGACCTGTCGAACTTAAGTGTTCTGGCGGGTGTCATGCGCCACTAAGAAAGGAGGGACTCTTTATGTCCGATCTGATTGCAAGCCCTGTTGACGGGACACTCCTTCTGCCAAATGAACAAATGACGCCAAACAACTTGGCCGCACTTAAAGGGTACTCAGGACTCATCGATCAAACCCTTTCCTACATGCAGACAGTCTTTCAAGCTGTCTACAACTATGAAAAGGGGTACACACAAAAAATCGTACTAAACCCTGCCGACATCCAAACATACATCGGCAACATTCGGACGGTCACGGTAAATATCGCAGGCGGGTACGACGTGGACGGGGCAACACTTGTGACGGCAAAAGCGGCAAGTATCCCCCCTGACCTGCTCATGACGCTCAGAAATCATCAATTATACCTCTGCCAATTGTACGCCGTCTATGTAGACTCGCAGGGACAAGTAGTGGGCCCTCTCGATACCGTTACAATCGAAGATACCACAACGACGACAGGGGGCGTCCTTGTATGAGCTTTCTTGAGCACGTCGTAACTTCCCTTGACTCGGTGCAATCCCTCGCCGCCACGTACTTACAAGACGCGAGCCGTTGGCGAGACGTGGTCGACTTCAATAGTTTGGACTATCCCTATATTGTCTCCGATCCTTCTTTCCAAGCACAGACGTACGCAAGTGGCGCCGTGACTGTGACAAGAACGTACACCACAGGAGCGCTTACGATTCCACAGGGTACATCCTTCCTTGTGCCTGCGGTAGATGGGTTCTCAGCGAAGACCTATGCAACAACGCAAACAGTCACCCTAGCACCCGGCGTTTCCACAGCGGAGGTGCCTGTACAGTGCACGGTAGCGGGTGTATGGGGCAATACCCCCCAAGCGACTGTCACAGGAATATCTGCACCGGACACCACGCTTCAAAGTGCTTTTTCATCGATCACAAACACGTCCTCCTTTACCAATGGAATGACGTTGAACGTGCGAAAACCCGGGGACTCCATCCTGATTCCGGTCGACAACACATGGAATGGCATGGATACTTACGCAAGTCTCACAGACTTCTACAACTTTCAGTTTGGCTCCGATTTGGAGCTTGGAGACGACGGCGACCTTGTCTTCGACGGGTACGGCGACATCGGAAGCGTCGCAGGCATCGCAAACCTTGCGCAAGCGATGCGAGACCGCCTTATGACTCCACAAACATCCCTTGTCTACCATCCAGAGTACGGCTCGATGCTAGAGGAGTATATGAGCACGCAAATCCCCATGTATGCACAGAAAATGCTCGTGCTCGCCGTCACGGAAACACTCCTTATGGATGATCGCGTTGACCGGGTCAACGTACTTGTTGCACAAAAAATGGGGACTGTTTTACAAGTCGTGGTCGATGTGTTCCCGATCCAGCAGAGCCAGCCTGTTCGAGTGCCCGTCGCCCTGCCTAACATACCTTACGCCGCCTAGGAGGTGCTTTTATGGCTATTTTCAACAGGCAAACCATGGACCAAATCACACAAAAAATGATCATTTGGAGTCGGGGCGCGACCACCCTTTTGACCGACTTTCGGGTCGGTTCAAAAACGCGCACCCTCTATGAGGCGTTTGCCATCGTCCTTGAAGACTTTTATGACAAAACGTTCAAAGGTATCAAAGCGGCGATTCAGCAGAATATCTACACGGCCCTCGGATTCTCAGCACTTCCGGCTGTAAACGCGACAGGTACCATGCGCTTCTACGCGCAAAACCCGCCGCCTCAATCGCAACCCTTCTATATCCCGGCCGGGACGCAAGTGCAGGCCGCGCCTACAAGCACCGTAGGTCCGATTACCTTTCAAACCACACAAGACGCCTATATTTATTACAACAACAGCACCGAAACAGGAAATGTAACGGTCGGGAGTACGAGCCTAACTGGGTGGTACTATGTGGATATTCCAGTCGTTTGCACACAAAGTGGTACCATCGGGAACGTCGGAAGCAATCAAATTCAAACACTTGTCGGAGCGCCTACAGGTATCGGGGCTGTGAACAACGGCACCGCTTTTACAAGTGGACAGGACGCGGAATCATTGTCTCAGCAAAAGGCACGCTTCCAACTTTTCTGGAAGTCCCGTACCAGAGGCACTCCAGACTCAATTGAGTATGGTGCCTCGACCGCCGTCGTTATGGACCCAAGCAACACCTACGTACAAGAGCGGGTCGTCTCGGCCATTGTAGTCGATGGGAGCGGTTCTTTCGATGTGTACCTTTGGAACGGCGTGGGCACCGCTTCCGCTACGCTCCTTGCAAATGCAACACAGATCATCACCGGGTACACAGACGCCAATGGCAATCGAGTCTGGGGCTATAAACCAGCAGGCATCACCTTTACGTCCGGCAACATGCATTCTGTTGACGTCATCACCGTAAATCTCGCGATGACCGTCACCCCTTTAAGTGGCTATGGCATCACAGACGCAGATCAAACGGCCGGAAATATTGACCTACGACCCGCCATTCAAAATGCGGTCAGCGCATATTTTGCTTCGCTCAAACCGGGACAAACGGCTATCTGGAGCGCACTTGAATCCGCTATTAAGCAAATTCCGGGTGTCTACGACGTGCAAATTACGTCGCCCACAGGGAACACGACAGCAACGAGCACCCAAATGCTCGTGCCGAGCGGATCGATCACCTACACCAAAGGCACGACGGTATAAGGAGGCACAACACATGGCGACGATTACCATTCCCTATGATGTGCGGACCATTGCGGGCGGGTTTGTCGGGAAACTTCTCGACAACCTGCCAAAACCCTTTAGCCCAAGTCCAAAGCCCGTAAATGCGCTAACCTTTGTTCCGACGGTCTACGCACCCGCGTATCCCCTTTTGTCCATCAAAAATGGGATGCTCTATCTGCATACAGAGCCTCTTGAGACGGTCGGGTATACGCCGGAAGTCTCGTTTGACCTGACCGCCTACAACTACGTAACGCTCGCAAGCGCGCTCACAGCAGGCGGCTATGGGTACACGGTATACGCCGCAAGCAACTTAGACGGAGCGCAGGCCGTCATGCTCCTCGGCTTCACCAACTACCCGCTAAACGGTACAGATACCCTACAGGCGCAAGCCGCGACGTCGCGTCTTTGGAAAACGCTGTACCCCGCGGCTATGGCGCTTTCGATGGCCGGACAGGACTCGGACAATGGGATAAGTTCCATTAGTCTGCCTTTTAGTTCGGGCTTTTGGCTTGATTTCTGGGGAGATTGGTTCGATACACCAAGACTCCCCGGCATGAACGACATGCAGTATGTTGCTTATCTTCTGTGGAACAACCGCGTGCCAAAAGTGAACAACATGGCGATTGAGGACATTTTGGAACAGCAGTACCAAATCCCTGTGCAAGTGTCTGACACAGGGAGTGCACAGTTTACGGTCTACTTCTACCCCTCCTTTATGGGACAGACACCGGACGTCACCCCCTTGGTGCAAAAAATAAAAGCGGCAGGTACCTCTTTCCTCGTCGCCTACTTGGCCTCTTTCACCGAGAACTATAAGACTTATTTATACAACAGGTACGGGTGGACTGATCTCTCTCAAATGGATATCTTCCGCGTATCAAGCGTGACAGTGAACCAATCGGAGCCAAAGTTTGGGTTTCTCGGCAACTCTTTTCAACTCGGCGGTGCAAGCGGGGGTAACTCCCAACTGAACACGTCCCCGATGGGCGCAGGATCAAAACTCACAGATACCTTTACTATGCACTAAAGCACCCTCTTGCAAATGCTTCCTAGTCTAGCAATAATGGGGAGAGAACCATAGGAGCGGAAAGGAGGAAATTTCGTGGCAATTGAAAAAACAGAGGCCATTGCGTACCGAGACTGGCGAGGTATTCGGGGTGACCTTGTTGCGGTGGCATCGCCCAAAGAGCCTGTATTTATCCACGTGGGTCCCGTTGAAGGACAGGAAGGTTACGATCCAAAACAGGGGTTCTTCGTCTTCCCAGAGGGAGACTTTGAAACGGTCATTGACAAGCGGAATCTCATTGTAAATGACGCCTCGATCCTCATGTCACGGCGTATGCACCCGGGAGCCGCGACCACCCTCACAGGCGGGATCAATGCGCTCGCCATTGGCACCGGAGTCGGGACAGGCACCACGCAAGTACCACAGGCGGCCGATCCGACCCTGCACACGCTTCGGAATGAAATCTACCGCAAACTCGTTTCGTCTTGGACGTACCTTGACATAAACGGAAACGCCACGGCGACCCCGACCAACGTACTCCAGATTACGACTACCTTCACGAACGCTGACGGGATTCCTTTGACAAATGGAGCCGCCGCTATTGTGGAAATGGCGCTCATGGGGGGCGATATTAACACAGCGGCGAACAACACGATTATGTACAACATGACGACGTTCCCCGTCTGGAACTACCAGTCAGGGCAGGCGCTGACTGTTATTTGGACACTCACATTCTAAGAAAGGAGGGGTGAAGCATGGCGGACCAAACGTATAACCCGACATGGACGCGAAACCCGCTCGGAAGCTACAACGAGCAAGAAGCCTTTATCGCCATGAACGGTGGCACAGGCGCTTACATCATGGAAGACGAATGGAACGAGATGCAGTGGATTCTAGGCGCACAAAGGGCCAAGGCTCTTAGCAAACTCTTTGCCAGTGGCTTCCTTACCAAAGGCGCAGATTCAGTGGCAAACGGCACGATTACCCTAGCGCCCCGCGATGCTTTCGTAAACGGCCATCAAGTTCGCATGGAAGGAAAGAGCGCGAACAGCGGGAACGTGCTTGTCCCGCTTCCGGCGGGCCCTGCTTCCGGCACGCGCTCTGACCTCGTGTACTTAACTGTTTCCTTCGTCACCGTGAATTACCAAAGCACCATTTACAAGTGGGGCTATCAAGGCGGCGATGCGCTAACCAATGACCTCTACGACAACCGAGTCGGCAACGAGACACAGCGTCGCGTTCAAAAGCAATGGAACATTGTAGTCGCGCAAGGACAGTCGACCATGGCAGGTGCCGGGTTCACGGTCACAACCTACGATTCACGCCTTTACACCGCCACAAATAACGCGGCGGTCGATGGTCTCACCTACGCCATTCCTCTTTACATTGCGAACCGCACCGCAGGATCGCCGGACACTTTGACTGACTATGCAAACTACCTGTTCTCCTTCGCCAATGCGGGACAAGCAGGCGGTTTTGCCACACTTGGTTCTACGGGGACACTTCCACCGGGACAATTGCCTGCCGCAACGTCTACGACCATCGGTGGGGTGAAGCCCGGCACAGGTCTTACAGTAGCAGGAGATGGCACGCTGAATGCCACGCAGTACACGCTTCCGAACGATGTGGCGAAGACGGACGTGGCGAATACGTGGACGCAACAGCAGACGTTCAGTGTTGCGCCGAGTTTTACGGCTTCAAGTGGTGTACCATTCGCCGTAACGAGCAACACAATGGTATCCAATCTGAATGCGAACTTTTTAGGAGGATATTCATCTACATCATACGGACGCCTCGGGGTCGCATCCACATGGACCGCGGCGCAGACATTTGGCGGCGGTATCGCACTCCCGCCACCGAGCGGAAATAACCAATCATCGAACAGTTTCACTTTTACATCCACATCCTCAACAGGCACCACGAACACCGTCACTGTCACGCTCGACCCGAATGGGTATCTTTTGTGGAAGAACGGCGGTAGCAGTAAATTCCTGATCGGCGCGAACGGTACGGTGCAAACGGCTTATAACAGCCTCGACAACGGCACGAACGGCGATGCGGCGTTTAATCATGACGTGACCGTGGGGAACAAGCTCACAGCGCAGAGTTTGGTGGTAGGTGGTGTACCTGTAACGCCATACAACCCGCTTACGTCACCGAATGCATGGATTGGATAAAAGGAGGAATGACAAATGGCAGTTTTAGCAGGAGCAACAGCAAATGCAAGAATGCTATACAATGGTACACCAAGCACATCTCTGTCTACTGTGTATACCGCACCCGCGTATAACAGCAACGTTACAACGCCTAGCGCAACAGCAATTATTAAAGAAATTACACTTTGCAATATTTCAGGGGTGGCGGCTACTGTGACCATTGACGTCAACGGTTCGGGTTTGTTCGCCTCTCTCACGATCAATCCGAACGACACGAAAATTTTCAGTGGGATGAACACCATGATTCCCGCAGGAGGAACAATTCAAGCGCAGGCAAGTGCAACTACAGCAATCAGTGTGACTATCTCTGGGCAAGAGTTTCAATAAAGGAGCGTGACACCATGTTCATCGGCTCCGCACAAAATACAACTCTGCTCCCGCCAAGCGCGGGTGCGCCTGAGCATTATGAGGAATTATGGTGGTATAGCGGGGGGTACGAGGCAACATCTACAACCGCGTCAGGTTCTATCGCACTTCAAAAGGGTGGAACATGTACAGCACTAAGTACGAGTGCTTCTGCACAAAAACTTTTGACACTTAGTTCAAATTGGCAGGCGACAACTAAATTCGCACTGGAATGCACGATAACAGGTAACGGCGGAGCGAGCGGTAATGCCGCATTATGGGACATGACCGCCAACGCCATCGTGAGTGGCTCGACAGTTACGACAACGAACAATGGACAACTAGCGGTTTTTCGGTCGGGTTTGTTCTCTTTAACTCCCGGACATACCTACGGGGTTACAGTTTGGAGTTCGAGCGTTTCTTACAACATGTGGGTAACAGACGCGTCCCTGATCATATTCTCGCAATAGAAAGGAGGACAACCAATGCAAGGCTATACACAGTACACAGCAAGCACGACAAGTGCCACGACGATGGGGACTCCTCCGAACACGATTGCAGAGGAGCCGATACCGCTTTGGGTGTATTCGAGTGGAGCGAACGTCAACAATGCGAATACAGCAAGCACGTACTTTTTGCCTAAAGGTTCCGCATCTGCCGCAACTTTTTCAAGTTCAGCCGCGAAATTGCACCCGCTTAACTCGAATTGGGCGACAGGGCAAAAATTTGCGCTCGAATCTTCGATTTACACGGCGAGTGCGCCGGGGGTTGTTTACGCGGCATTGTGGGATATGACAGCAAATGCAATTGTAAGTGCTTCGCAAATCAGTACAAGTTCGGCAACGGCAACGCTACTTCGTTCTGGTAGTTTCACATTAACGGCAGGGCATGTGTATGGGGTGACGTGGTGGTCAAGCAGTGGTACCTATAACGCGTACCTCACCAAAGCGCATCTGATTGCGCTGATGATGTAGGAGGTGATCGAATGCGCTATTTTGACGCAGGGCAAACATCGGCAAACAGCGTGACGGTAGCAGAGCCTGTGGAATTGAAGTATCCATTGTGGTGGTCGAATGGGACGCACATGTTGGTAAGTGGTGTCCTTACATCAGGCAGTTCTTTTGTACAGGATGGCGGCACAGGAAGGAACGGCACAGCGTCAGACACCACCTTGCACATTCTTAGTAGTAAATGGCCTGCGGGAACAAACTTCGCCCTCGAAGTTACTGCATATTCAAACGCGGCAGGATACACAAACTATGTGGCTCTCTGGGATATGACAGCAAACGCAATTGTGTCAAGTTCCCAAATATCAACTAACCAAACAACTGCATCGGTCTTTCGTTCAACTAGCTTCATGCTAACTGACGGACATAGCTATGGCATTACACTTTGGACGAGCAGTAGCGGCGGTCAGTCCTACCTCATTGACGCTTCCCTCATCATATATCCTGCATAATTTTGTCGAAAAAGAAGGAAAACAAAGAATCGTTAAGGAATTCTAACAAGGAGGAAAATTCATGAATGAAGGAGATGGACAAATGATTTACTACGTGAACGCCGATGGTTCCATCCTCGGCGGCACAGGTGGCAATGATTTGGACGGTATTACATCCATTAGCGGTGCCGCCTACGCCGTGTATGTGGACGATGCAACCGTAAGTAGCACCATGAACGGACAAGTCAACGTGACGCAACAAATGCAAGACCTCACACCGACCGGAACGAACAAATTCGGCATCCCGATTGCTACAGGAACGCTCGTAGCGGTGCCGATTGACCCGACTATTTTGGCGGCGAGCCAACGGCAGGCGATTCGCGACAAATACGACCCGCAAATCGCAACGGCGCGTGAAAACTTGCGACAAGCTGTGGATTTGAACAGGACTGCCGCCACGATCACTAACTACCGAAATCAACTCATCAACACAATAAACCAAATGAATACTGAATTGGCGGGGGTGGTGAGCTAATGAATACGACGCCATACACAGCAGGCAAGTGTGCCGTGGACAGCAAGTGCAATGGCTGTCAGGGTTGTTGGTATCCGATGAGCGTGTGCGCTTATGGAGCTATTTCGTTTGATACGGTGTCGAACACGGCAACTATTGACGCGACAAAATGCATCGGTTGGGCGGAGTGTGCTCAGTTGAATGGTGGACAAACTGCCTGCGAAGCCTCTTGTCCCGACCCGGCTGGTCTGGTAGGCACAGTGCTCGCCATCGTTCGTGGCTAACAATACCACCAGAGCCCTATAAATTCAGGGCTCTTTTTATTTTCCGTCTATTCTTTGCTGTCAGAATCTACTAAACTAGGAAGTAGGCAATGACCACGGGTAAGGGGGTATGGTTCATGCGGCTTTTGGTTGGTGACTTGATTTTCGTGCGATCCACCGAACTCCTTGGACTTGCTATCGAGTGGGCAGAGAACGGGGTGTATTCTCACGTCGCGATCTACGCAGGCGACGGCCAAGTGCTCGAAGCAGAGGGAGGTCGAACCATCGGCTACCGTGCCCTCAAAGACTACGACGGGAAATATGACATCGGACATGTACAAGCGGTCAATTGCACGCCGACCCCAAAGCGCGTCAAAGTGCTCAAAGAAGCCGAGCGCTTCATTGGGAAAAAGTACGACTGGAAACTGGACGTTCTTTTGGCGATTAAACTTTTGTTCCACGTCACGCTGTCGTATGAGGAGAAAAACAAATTCATTTGCTCCACGTACGCGGCGCGCGTGTGGAAAGCGGCCGGACTTCCTTTGTCAAACATCCTGTACCCTACGCCGCAAGATTTGGCAAATTCCCCCCTAATCACAATCGAAAAAATCTAGAGAGGGGCACGGGCCGATGGGTGACGAAGAAGTGCGTGCGGAGCGACTCGCACGGGTCGAAGAACAGGTGAAAGGACTCCGGGATGACTTCACCGACTTTCGTGCGGAAATGAGGGACATGTGGAGCACCATGATCGAAAACTCGGTGACACACGAAGAACTCAACAGCAAGCTAGAGGTTCGAGACCTGCGCATTTCAAAGCTCGAAGAGCAGGTGAAGGAGATCAAGAAAGAGAAAGAAAGCTCAGTGAGCCGCAAGTACGTCTTTTGGGCGTCTATCGTAGCGGCGATTGCAGGAGCCTGTGTGACAGGTCTTGTGGGCCTTATCGCAACGCTCCTGCACAAGTAAGAAGGGAGGCATGACCATGGATGCGATTCAACAAAATTTCGCGTTAGGATTTGACTGGTCCCATTACCAGAACATCACAGACATACTCAAGGTCAAGAACGCAGGGTATGCATTTAGTTTTGGGAAGGCGACGGAAGGACTCACTTATGTTGACCCATCCTTCGCACAGAACTACAAGGCGCTGAAAGTAGTCGCAATGATCCGCGGCGCGTATCACTTCGCCCGTCCCGGTCTTGGCGATCCTGCAGGGCAGGCGCAAAAGTACTTTGACACGGTAAACGCGGTCGGAGGCTTCGACGGATTGCCACCGATGCTCGACATCGAAGACGCGGGCGGACTTTCGAAGGCGGCGCTCGCGCTTTGGATTCGACAGTTTGCAAGTGCCATCAAGCTCTCGACTGGGATGCAACCGCTTCTGTACACCTACGTGTCGTTTGCGGAACAGTACCTTGATCCATCGCTTTGTGCAGAGTTTCAGTTGTTCATCGCCGACTATGGCGTGCAACAACCGCCGAAGGTCTTGAACTGGGACAAGTGGTTCTTTTTCCAGCACAGTGACAGCGGCGTGATTCCCGGTATCGGCGGCGCCGTAGACCTTGATGTTTTCGACGGCACCATCGCCGACCTGCAGAAGTACGTGACGGGACTTCACACGCCGCCGACCCCCGTGCAAAATGTAGACCTTGTGCGCGTCGTAACCGCAGATGCTCTGAACGTGCGTGTAAATCCAGATGCATCGGCCAACGTGCGCTACGTGCTGAAAAAGGATCAAACGATCCATATTTCGAAGCTCCAAGGAGACTGGGCCTACACGACCTATGGAGCGCTTGGTGGGTGGGTCGCTAGACAATACCTCTCGGAGCCGCCGAAAACATCTCCTGCGCCCGTACAGACGCCGCAGACGACGATAACGCCTGTAGGGACAGGCTCGGCTATGACGATAACGCCTGTAGTACCTGTAGCAACCCCTACGCCGACTCCGGTAGCGAATAGCGGCAATGATCCGCTGATCGACCAAGCGATCAAGGCGGCGCAGGCACTCACCGACTGCCTTTCCAAAATGAAAGGAGGCAACTAAGCATGAACGTACAAAACTTGAACATTTGTTTGGCCGTGATCAACGTCCTGCTCTTTGCGGGAGCCCTCACCGCCCTTGTGGTCGGGATCAAGAAAAAGGTCGTCGACCCGTCGAAAGTGGATAGTGTTCTACACACCGCAGAATCCGCCGTAGAGACGGTCAAGCCTTTGTTGGGTGCAACACCCCTCGCTCCTGTCGTAAACGTCGTAGAGGAGGCGTTACGGGCGGCTGAGACGGGCGCTAAGTATGCAGAGCAATTGTACAAGAACAACAGCGACGTCGACCGCAAGGCCGTCGCGACCGAGTACGTTGCGAACACCATGAAAACACTAGGGGTTGAAGTGACCCCACGCATCGCGCAAATGATCGACGGGGCCGTGGAAGCGGCGGTGCTTCTTCTGCCGGATACAAAAACGGCGCCGACCACAACAACTTTAGCATAGTGAGCCAATGAGGGCGCGGGTTTCCGCGCTCTTTTCTATTTCTTGACAGTAAAGGAAATAAGCCTCTATAGTGAGGACAAGAGCCGCATAAAGCGGCCACACAAGGGGGACGAGACAATGAATCGTGTAGAACTCGTGAACAGCGTGCATGAAGCACTCGAAGGCACCGTGTCTAAGAAGGACATTGACGCCGTGATCAAAGCAGAAGAAGACGCAAAGCTCAAGGCACTCGCCGCAGGGGACAAGGTGCAGTTGCTCGGCTTTGGCACTTATGAGACGCGCAAGCGCAAAGCACGCACCGGACGCAACCCACAGACTGGTGAAGAAGTCAACATCCCGGAAAAAACAACCATCGCCTTTAAGCCGGGCAAACACGCCAAAGGACACGTTAGCAAGTAACCATAGAGTCAAAGGCCGGGGCAACCCGGCTTTTTCTATGCCCAAAACCCGCGAATAGCACTTTCTCCTAAAAAATACCAGTAAATACTACTAAAATATATAAATATTTAATATAAGTTACTATAAAATATAGTCTATATATAGTTCTTCTTCTTCTTCTTCTTCTTCTTCATTTTCGATTTCCTTATAAGCTTCTAGGGAAATGTATTTGCCATTAGATATTTTTTTCTCCCGTCTAAAAATAAAAAACATATATTATACTACTATATTGTTTGTGTAATAATATATGTTTTTTATTTTAGACTATATAAAGATTTTTTCGCTGTGACAGAGATTTCCCTACAAGCTCGTGGGGAAATCGAGAGTGAAGAATATTCTGAACCTTATCCGCAGGATTTCCAGTGGACTTTCACAGCTACTTTGGGGTACAATAAACTACAAACTAATACAATATAGGATCAAGAAAGAGGTGCCTTATGGAGCAGGAAAACAAGAAAGAAATCCCAATGGAGATCGATCCTTTGGATGAGGCTTCCAATATTATGACAGACGTACTTGAAAAACTTGGCACTATTACCGCAAACCCCCAAGCAATGGAGCCGATTCACATTGCACTTTTGACCGCACAAACCGCCGCTTTGGTGGATATTGCCAAAAATCTACGCGTCCTTTCCTACTGGACAGAATTGAGGAACCGATAATGAACCAAGGACATTGGGTCACACTTCACCTTTCGCAACCGATGCCTCTGGCCGACGGAAAGGAAGTTAGTAGCATTTTGGGGTATTTGGAGGCGTCGCAAGGAACGGCCGCCTTTCGTTTAACGCAAATGGTGACAAAGGTATACGGACACTCGATGGATCACGTGCGGGAGGGCGGCAGGCTCGCAGAGGGCACCTACACGATCATTCACCACGGTACGTGGCTCATCATGCCTCAGTTTGTTTGGATGGTCGAGTACGAACAAGAGGCACCGATAGAAGGCTTTGTGCCGAAGGAGTAGAGCATGCTAAAAGCACAAGTGAACCACTTCAAAATGACCTGCAACATTTGCGAAAACGAGATGGAGCCGGAGAGCGGTTTTGTCTTATTGGAAAAGGAATCCCGACAGGTCCACCACGCCGCGTATCATCGCGCCTGCTTGCTTCGCATCCTCGGGACAGGGGAAGAAGTCGACATGATTCAAGGACGCGATGGCGTATGGACAACGAAAGAAGAAGCCGTGCACCAGAGCGCCGATACGCCGAGCGGTGGACGCGCCAATGTTCCCCCGCGGCGAAAACCGGGTGTATCAAAGTAGCGTAAGCAAATTGCAGAGCGCATAACGCAGAGAGGAGAAATAACATGCCAGTAAAATTTGATCTCATTCCAGAGCACCCCGGATGGGTAGCTGTCGACGCACCGTTTTCTGAAAAGGATGCGGTGCGGGCGATTCCGGGACGTGAGTGGAGCAAACACGTGCCGAAGAAATGGGCAGTTCCTATGGACTCGATGGACTTTGCTCGTCGCCTTTTCCCGACGGCGATCATCAGTCCAACGCTTCATGCAGAAATGCAGTCCTACGAAGCAAGGAAGCAAGCGGCGATCACCGCCAAGACCGCAGACGTCAACATCCAAGTCCAAGGACTCAAAGCGAACCTCTACCCGTACCAACAACAAGGCGTAGCCTTTCTTAATACGATCCAAAAAGGAGAAGGCCGGGTGCTTGCCTTCGATATGGGACTGGGTAGACGATAGTTTATTCTGGTAGTACACTTAGCCTAAACCCAAATGAGAGGAAGAGGTTAGGTGGAAAAGGTTCTAGTGTTATTTAAAGAGGGTAAGTCGTTTCGGGAAATCGAGCGTATAACGGGTGTCAACCGCAAAGCGGCCTCTCGTTACGTCCAAGGAGAGGGATACACCGTTACAAGGCGTGGTACTACTGGCTCTAGAAGAAGAGTCGAGGTCGACGTAAACACATTCAAACGAATCGACACGGCAGAAAGGTCATACTGGCTCGGGTTTCTCTTCGCCGATGGTGCATTAAGCACAACGACATGGGTGCTCGAAGTAACCCAAAGAGAAAGAGACACCGTGGATCGATTCAGAACGTTCATGAAGTCGACCGCCTCCATAGGTAGAAAGTCGATACGCCTGCAAAACAAGGAGTATACAGCGTATCGACTTAATATCTGTTCGAAAGAAATATGCGAAGACTTGATGCGCCTTGGGTGTACCCCACGAAAGTCCTTGAATAAGAAATTTCCGAAGCTACCGAAACGATGGATACTCCCTTTCATAGCGGGATATTTCGATGGAAATGGCACTGTAGCGTTTCGTCCATCGAGCGGGAGTCTATACGGAACTATCTCCACTGGGAGTGAAGAGTTCGCGCATACCCTACTGTGCCATATCCGTGAGATTTCAGGGTATGGGAGTTGTCATAAAAACAAAGGAGGGCACTCCTACACCGTATACGTTCCTGTTGGAATGATCCCGCTACTAGAGCCTTATAGCATGAAAATCCAGAATAAACGTTGCCCCCCGGCGGAGTAATCCGACGGTGCAAAGCGGGGAAAATCGGTGAACCCTGAAATGGGAACGCCGAGAGGGGCGTCATCAGCGTTCCTTGTAGAGCGTAGGCGGTGAGCGATACGAGAGCAAAAATCCGCCCAAGAGTCTCCGCCACCCTTAACGGGGTGATAACGTACGCCGACCTAGTGGGAATCGAAACCGCTAGAACTATGGGATAAAAAGCCCGTAGGATAACAATGTGAAGTCCCTAACAAGTCTCGCTTTCTTCCTCGACAAGTACAACAAGGGCGAAGTCAAATACCTCATGGTCGTTTGTCCATCCCCTTTGAAATACGCAACGTGGGAAGACGAAGTAAAGAAATGGACTAATCTTGACTGCATGGTCATTGACGGCGACTACGTGGAAGAAGTGTTGAATCCAAAGACCGGGAAAGTGACGCGCCGCCGAGGCATGGAAGTCGAGGAAGACGACGGAACGATCAAGCGCTACACAGGCAAAGCGCTCCGGGAAGTGCAGTACCTCCAGTATTTGAACGGTGTACCTATCCTCATCGTGAACTATGAACTGTTCCGTCATGATGGCGACAAGCTCGCCGAGAAAAACAAAAACAAGGTGCTGAAAAAAGGCATTATGCCTGTTCTCGATGAGAATTGGATGGTTGTTCTTGATGAGGCACACCGGATTAAGACACCAACCGCTACTACCACAAAGACACTCGTGCATCATGTACAAGGAGCAGGCTACAAAGTCCTTGGCACAGGCACGCCGCTTGAAAACAAAATCGAAGAGCTTTGGCAATTGATCGACCTCTGCAAGCCGGGACTTCTCGGGTCGAATTGGGCATTCAAAAACCGCTATGTCGAGAAGGATTTCTTCCCTGTGGAGCGGTTTAATGGGCACCCAATCAAGGAACGATTGCCGGAACTCGTGACCAAAATCGAGCCTGTGCAGTTTCGGAAGACGAAGGCAGACGCGCTCCCTGACTTGCCAGAACTTACAGTCGTTGACCATTGGGTCGATATGACAAAGGAGCAAGAAGCGATCTACAAAGAAATCAAAGAGGGTATGATCGAGGACGCAGAGGGAGAAACACAGTACCTTGAGGTTCTGCAACAAATCACACGTTTTCAGCAGGTTTGTGATAGCCCTGCTCTGCTCAACGAGTACCTCGGCCGAGACTTGCCAGAGGAGTCCGGGAAACTGCAGGAGCTACCACTCATCCTGTCCGAAATTCGGCCGAAGGACAACAAGGTCATTGTGTTCACGCAGTATGAAACCATGGCACGTGTTTTAGTCCGGAAGCTACAGGAATGGTACCCGCAGTACAAGACCGTCACCGTGACTGGGAAAATCACAGACGACCAAAAGAGAGCGCAGGCCGTCCGCGATTTTCAAAACGATGAGGAGACCCGTTTTATCGTCATTACAACCGCCGGGAACTACGGGCTTAACCTGCAGGCGGCGACCTATGTCATTGCCTATGACGAGACCTTTAACCCGCAGAAGATGGAGCAGGTCTACTCTAGAGCGCACCGTAACGGACAGAAGAACGCCGTCACAGCGATCAACCTGAAAACGCGGGGCACCTATGAGGAGCGCAAAACAAAACTCCTCGCAGGAAAACGCGACATTTTTGCAAGAGTCATTGACGGGAAAACAGACGAATACAATGAGGAACAAGTAGCCGAGCATATCGGCTCCCCGAAAGACCTACTGGCACTTGTGTAATCGAGAGGGCTTCGCGCCCTCTCTACAACAAAAGGAGAGTGAATCTTGTGACTGTTATCATTTGGATTATTTTTGCGGCGCTTTGTGGCGTCGTTGCGTACGCGAAAGGCCGCCGCGTGTGGCTTTGGGTTATCTGGGGCATTTTGGCCGGACTCTTTTCTTTGATCATTGTGGCGTGCTTGCCGAAGATCGTGAAAGGGAAAATATGTCCTCGGTGCGCCGAGACGATCAAAACGGAAGCGCTGATCTGCTATCACTGTGGGCACGACTTCACAAAAGCACTGTCTCACGTGCATCAATGAAAACTAAGGTATATCTTCCCGCTCTCCCCGATACGGATGTATGTAGCTCCGTGAAGGGAGGGTTTTTCATGGATGGCCGCAAGCCGAAAGGAATTTACTACATTGTGCTCCTCATCGCAATCGGCGTGCTTGGATGCCAAGCATCGCACGCGCCTCTTCCGTCCTTACCAGTCGGATATGCACAGCACCGCTAAAAATTATTGTATTTGATTGTTGCACATTGTATATGATCGTAGTATACTGTACAACATAAAGAACAGCAAAGCACAGGGGGACGCAAACATTCCGTGAAGGAGTTGAGCACTACAATGTCGAACAACGAATATATGCGCAACTGGACGGCAGACCAAGCTCAAGCGTACCTTGTTGCCCATAATGTTCCTGTTAAAAGCAGACCTGCTTTTTACCGCTACATCGAGAATCAAAAAATCCCTTACACCGATCTGACTCCTTGGAGCAAAAAGTCGACACGTCGCTTTAGCAAAGAGGAATTAGATATATTTCTCGAATCTGTCGGCGTGACGCCAAACGATCAGAAGCGCAAAGAACTGGATGCAAAAATGCAGATGATCGAGGCGAAGCACGGCAGAGGCGAGGCCCAAAACAGAGCGCAGAGCGCAGAATGACAAAGGAGGATTTTATCATGGCATTGAGAAAACCGGGAGCACAACCGCAGAACGCAGGGGCAGGTCAAGAACAACAAGGGACGGCAACAGGGACGGCCTTGGCACCGCAAAACACAGCAGTAGCACCGCAAGGACGCGTGAACATGCAAGCCTACGCAGAACAGAGTGGTCTTGTACTCGAAGGCGGCATCGGTGAAGGCGGGAGCGGGAACTACTGGAAAGTAGATGGCACTGACTTCCTCAACAAAGCGACCAATGAAACCCGCAAAGAATTGCACATTATCCCGTCCTACGCGAAAAAGTACTTGTTCTACAAGGACGACGCAACGGGTCAAATTTACGAGTCCGATATGAACAACCGGATTCACCCAAACCAAAAAGTACGTGCGCGTGTTGAGTGGTTCGACTGGGTAGAGGGCGAAGAAGAGCCGCAAAAATTCACCATTACACTCTCCCCGACCTCTGTCATTCAGTTTGACCAGTACGTGCGCAAAATGGCAGAGCAAGGCATCCCGATGAACAGTGTTTGGACGGTCATGTCCATTAGCCGTCACGAAGACAAACAGAAGAACCGCTACAGCCGGGTTGACTTCCACGCAGGGGAGCCTGTGCAGTACGAAGACGCGGAATAACAGCGATCTTCATTAGGGGATGCATCCCCTCGTTGTGAAATTCGGGAGATCCGTTAGGACCGGACATCCCGAAAGAGAACCTGTATTCTCACCCAAAAACAGCCTACAGAGACCGACGCAGATAAGAGGCGGCTACCGCACCGCCTCTTTTGCTGTCTAAAAACCGCTTAGGGGGACAAAGAGCATGTCGAAAAAAGGGAATGGAGTCGAGCTATCATCCTTTAAATATGTGGATGCGCGCTTCGGTAACTCCGCATGGACCCGGATCGAACTAGAAAAACTGCCGGAATTCGTCGAGAAACACAAAAGGCATGACGTGTATTGCACCGTACAGCGCTATGCAATCAAGACGCGAAAGCAGGGTGCTGATGAGCCTATGCACGCGCCGCTTTTCTTCGACTTTGACAGCAAACGAAACCTCCTGCAATTGATCGACCAAGGATGGCTCGTCTTGGGAGACGTAGAGCCTCTTGTGCCGGACGAAGTTTTTGAACTCTTGCAAAAGCGGGAGCTTGGGCAACCTCTCAACGACGACGACCTTGAAATTGAGCTTGGCATCAAACCCTACAAAATTGACAACCCAGACGACAAAGAAAAGCGGGTCGAGCACTTTCATTACCTCTCGGAAGACCTCAAAATGCTCGTTTGGAAAAAGAACCTTGAGGCGGCCCGTCAAGACGTGGAAAAACTTCTCGACTTCTTCCTCGGCTTTGGTCTCACAGAGGACGAAGTCCGCGTTTGGTTCAGCGGCCAAAAAGGTTTCCATGTCATTGTGCATGAGACCGTCGTCGGCACATCTTCCGGCATCGACTTACACAAACGTGTGAAGCATATTGCGCTTTACCTGCAGGAGTTGCTCGGGCTCAAAAGCCTTGACTCGGGGAGCATCTACGCAAAAGGGCGCATGTGGCGGATTCCGGACACAGTGCACCCGAGCACCGGAAAGTACAAGACAGAGCTTCGACATGAGGAGGTTCGGGCGGGTGACATCGGCGCGATTTTGAACCTTGCCTCTACGCCGCGTGGTCCTCTTTGGAAGCCGGAAGAAGTCGAATACGCACTCAACGCGGACATGAACAAATGGTACTTGGAGCACATGAAGGCGTACGAAGAAAACGAGCGGACGATCAACGTTCAAGTGTCCGACACGACTTTGCAAGCCCTCACCGACATGGAGGGCTACCCGACCTGTGTCCGGTACATCATGGATCACGGCGACGAACTCATGCGGCAAACCGGAGCCAACCGAAACATGGTGACGTACCGCCTCGCGACGTACTTCAAAGACGCAGGTTACACGCTCCAAGACGCTTACGAAACGATTCTTGAATGGGCGCTCGCGCTTCCTCGCGATGTGTCAAGTTCCTCGGCATCGGAGAAACGGGCCAATACCATGTCAGCCGTCAAAACGATCTATGAGACGGAGAACTACCACTTCTCTTGCGGCGGCATGCGCTCCATCGGAAAGCGAAGCGCGAATGACAAGACCATTGTCCCTTGCTCGGGTCGTGGGTGTGCCGTACACGACGACCATGGTATCGATGAGGTGGAAGCAACCAAAGCACACTTGGCCGATACGTCTCGGGCTGAATTCGTCGGACAAAAGGTAGCGTTTGACTGCCTTGTTTCCGGGAAACTTGATACCCCGTATCAGGTCCCTAAGAAAGTCGA
>FTJU01002305.1_pt1 | contig 23851 bp, 41 predicted proteins | sample 1658961 | NCBI WGS metagenome assembly FTJU01 (sample SAMEA3914878, study PRJEB12502) | metagenome | biome: forest; material: soil | place: USA | collected 2012-03-12 | depth 0.3 m | reverse complement strand
AGAAGGAAGCCGCGTAATGGCATCGGTTAACAAGGTAATCATCGTGGGCGCGCTTGGTCGTGACCCTGAATCGCGCTCGTTCCAGAATGGCGGTAAGGTTGTCAACCTTCGCGTCGCCACCTCCGAGACTTGGAAGGACAAGAGCAGCGGCGAGAAGAAGGAGCGCACTGAGTGGCACTCCGTCGCGATCTTCAATGAAGGCATCGCCACCACAGCCGAGCGTTATCTGCGCAAGGGGTCGAAGGTCTACATCGAAGGCCAGCTACAGACCCGCAAGTGGCAGGATCAGAGCGGCGCCGACCGCTACACCACCGAGATCGTGTTGCAGGGCTTCAACGGCCAGATGGTCATGCTCGACGGCGCAAAGGGCGAAGAGCATAAGACAGACCAGCGCGGCGGGGGTGGGGGATCCTACGACGCGCCAGACTTGGACGATGACGTTCCGTTCGTCCACTGCATCGAGCCGCTTGGCCGTGTGGTGGCGTGATGCTCGCCCGTAGTGCCCTCAAGTCGCGCCGGCAGAACGCGCCGCGCCCGGAATGGAAGCAGGCGCCCGCCTTCCTGCAATGGCTGCGTGGACGCCCCTGCTATCTCGCCAACCATCGTGCCGGCGGATGCGGTCTTGGCGATCCTCCGCGCAAGAGCCCCGTAGAAGCCGCTCACGTCGACCATGGCGGAGACAAGGGCACGTCCACCAAGGCAAGCGACCGCTTCGCCATACCTCTGTGCCAGCGCCACCACGACGAGCAGGGAGGCCGCATCGGGTCGTTCCGCAATCGTGGAGGCTGGAAGACGTTCCAGGTGAAGTACGGCTTCAACGCCGTTCATGTCGCAGAGGAATACTGGCGGGCATGGCCGGGCCGGGCTGCGTGGGAGAACCGCGATGTCTGACAAGCCTCCCATGATCTTTGAGAAGCGGTTCGGATCGCTTCACCCTATTTCTTCGGCCGCCAAGGAAGCCGTCAAGGCACTCGATGGTCAGTGCCGTGTCGAGATCAAGAAGAGCGGCGCGAACGATCGTCGCCGGGCCTTCTATTGGGTGATGCTCGACACCGCTGCGGAAGCCCTCACGGACGCCACAGGCTTCCCATGGGATCAGGAGCTTTTGCACGACGAACTGAAGCGCAGGCTGAAGCTCGGACACGAGTTCACCACGCCCAGCGGCACCGTCGTGTTCAAGCCGCGCTCGACGAGCAACCGCGCGATGACGGAGCCCGAGCGTGCCCACTGGACTGACCGCTGCGCCAACGTCCTGTCGCACTGGATTGGCTGCGAGATCGGCGAGTTCATGAGTGAGGCGCGGCGCCGGAATGGGGAGGCTGCATGACCGCGATAGGGATTGCAGCGCGAAGCGGCGAGACGCGCATGCGGCTCGACCCGAAGGGCAAAAGCCCGGCCCGTCAGGGATCGCCCAATGATTTCAACAACTTCCGCAATGGAGTCATCCATGGTTGAGAAGCAGATGCCTGACGATGGCGGCTGGATCGAGTGGAAGTGGCAGGCTGGATATGTCCTTCCCGATGGCGACGTTCTGGTAGAGGTCAAAACACGCGACGGTGATCAGTATGAAGGTCACGTCGATGGATTCATGCGCGGGCGCTGGGAGCATTCTCCATACATCTCGGCCGCCGATCACATCATCGCCTACCGCATCGTCTCCCAATCTCTCCCCAACACCCACGCGGATGGGGGGAGGTGATGGGCAAGCTGCGCGTCCTTTCGCTGTTCGCGGGTATCGGCGGGTTCGACCTGGGTCTTGAGCGCACTGGCGGGTTCGAGACGGTCCGTCTTGTCGAGCGCGACCCATTTTGCCGCGCCATTCTGGCCAAGCACTGGCCGACTGTCGCCTGTGATCAGGACGTCGTGACGGCCGAATATACCAGAGGAGAAGCCGATGTCGTCGCAGGTGGTTTCCCGTGCATCGATATCAGCTCGAGCGGTGGGAAAGCCGGTATCACCGGGGAGCATTCCGGCCTGTGGGATCACCAACTCCGGGCCATTGACGTGGTTCGACCCCGCTGGGCGATCGTGGAGAACGTCACAGACCTGCTTCATCGAGGGCTGGGCGTCGTTCTCGGAGACTTGGCCTCGATCGGGTATGATGCGGAATGGCATTGCATTCCCGCTGCCTACGCTGGCTCCCCGCAAGCGCGGGACCGCATCTGGATTGTTGCCTACCCTAGTGAGCGGGGACGCCCGGGGATCGCGCAACGGCACATCCAAGGGCCGCGACTTATCTTCCGGGCAGACGATGACAGATTGGGTCTGGGTGAATCTCGGGCGCGGCAGGCTCCATCCATCATCCGCCGAATGGATGAGTGGACTGCCCGAGACATGGACCGAGTTAGGGCCTGCGGAAACATCGCCCACCCCGAAGTCGTCGAAATGATCGGTCGAGCGATCCTCGCCGCCGACGCGCACCGGATCGCAGCATGACCCCCAAAGCCATCGCACCTGGATCCCTCTTGGATTTGGCTGAGGAGGTAGATGATGGGCGCATCCGTACCGGACCGGGCTCTCATGCTTCGCACGAAGCTCCTGCGGATCTTCGCCCTGCGGGTAGCGATCCCTCGCGCTTGGCGGATAAGCCGTTCGCTGTCTTCGGTGACTGGCGTGATCTGCGCGGCGCTTTGGAAGAGATCGATCCGACATGGAAGGATCTTCCGGAGGCGGAGCGTGCTGCCCAGTGGGAGTTCGCCACCAAGCTCATCGGTGCCTATGCGCCGATGAAAGCGCGATGCTGCAACTGCCGCGAGATCGTGCACGCTCGTTCGGCATACCGCTGCGCCGACTGTCATGGCCACTTCTGCGAAAGCTGCATTCGTCCGCACTTCGGGCCGAACCACAAACCTCATGGAGACCGGCGATGATCACCGTCGAGAGCCTGACTGGCTGCAAGATGCACGAGGTCATGCATGGCCACGGCAAGGACATGTTCTTCTACACCTATGGCGTAGAGGGCCATCCGCGCCTGACCCGTCACGATCGGTACTCGCGGAAAGACCGTAGCGTCGTATCGACATGGCGTGTCGACGGTGAGGACCGTCCCAGCCTTGAAGCCGCTGCCGTCGCGCTGAACACGCCGCCAGTGTTCACGCCTGAAGAGTTGGAGATCATGGCGGGTAGGCCGGCCGAATGGGATATTCACGACAGGACGGTAGATTTCTCGGCGATGTACATGCTGAGGCGGAAAGGCGCGATCGAGATCAACGATCGTATGTGCCGCCTGTCGGATCTGGCCGCCGCCGCTATTCGCGCACACGCGATAACGATCGAAGCCGGAACGGCCGAGACCGCAGGGCTCGGTGCGAAGCACGAGAGCGTGGGCCCGCAGGGCATCGCCAAAACCACAGGTGACGCATGACCCCAGACCTATCAAAGCTGCGTGAGTTGCTGGAGGTGGCTGAGACCGAACGCGATACAGCGTCAGAGACTGTCAGCGCGCTCCTATCCGAGGTCGAAAGGCTGACGGCTGATGTTGCCTTCTGGAAACGCGAGGCAGAGCAGCGCTCGGAAACGGCAATCCAGTTCAACCTAGACCGATGCGATCGGGGCGTTCGCCTCACTCAGGCCGAAGAAACGATCGCCAGTCTCCGCCTCGAACTTACCACTGCGAGAGAGGCGCTGGAGCCGTTTGCGCAGATGGCTCCTCATGTTGAGTGTACCGATCTTCGGGATGGCAATTGCGTTCACCGGCAGCGTGTTCTTGTGGACGGCGAGCACGTGGGCTGGATCGAGCTCTGCAAGGACGATTTCCGACGCGCTGCCGCCGCTCTCCTCTCTGGGGAGAAGTCCGATGGGTAAGGTGGCTATGATCCAGTCTGCTCGCTCCGCAGCCTTTGCGGCGCTTCTTGCCGCCGGGTTCGATGTTGTCCGTGTGGATGAGAGCCAGCCCATTCCTGAGCAGCCGCCGAAGCCAGAGCCTACACCGCTCCCACCGCCGACCATGACCCGCCAACAGCGTCGCTATGCCGAGCGCCAAGCACTCAAGAGGCTTCCGAAATGACCCACGAATCCCCCGCGCGAGATGCGGAGTTTTTGCGCGACTTGGCAGGCCGGCTATTCCGAAATGCGACCCCCGCTATGGGGTTCGATCAGGGCGACACTGACCAGCTTCACCGCATTGCTTCCGCCCTCACCACCCCATCCCCGTCGAGCGAATATGCGAGGGGATACGCTGCTGGGGTGTCTGCGTCCAAGAAGGTGGTTGACGGGTACTATCCGGAATGGGGCGCCTGTGCGGCAGACACTCTCCCCTTCATTGCGATGAAAATTGAAGACCTCACACCCGCACAGCCGCAGGAAGGGATGGTGCCTGATGGGTGGAAGCCTATCGATAGCGCGCCGAAGGATGGCAGCGTGCTGCTCGCCACAGACGGCCTTCGCGTCGAGGCGGTGACGTGGTGCCCGGCTGTTAAGGGCGACGGTTTCCCGTGGGTCATATTCGAGGGAATCGGGCGCTCGGTCCACATGCCGGCGGGCTGCTGCGATCACGAAGACGCGGAGCGGATCGAGGTCAATGGGTGGATGGAAAAGGCGCCCACCCACTGGATGCCTCTCCCCGCCGCACCGAAGGAGGCGAAGTGATGGATCGCGAGGCGCTGATTAGCGCGGTACTTCCAGCCATTATGAAGGGCAGGCGCGAACCAACGCGCTTCGCCGCTATCGATACAGCGCGGGAAATAGCCGACGCCCTCCTCACCCGCACCGAGGCGACGACAGGAGCGGGGGAGCGGCTGCGGGAGGCTGCGCGCTGGCTCGTTGATCGAGCTTCGCATCACGGTAGCCACGCGGCGATCGATCAGGATCACATCGATGCCCTGAGAGACGCGGTGAACGAATACGACGCCGCCCTCGCCCAGCCGGCTCCGGAAGAGCGCGCCGAGAACGATAGCCGCATCAGGTTGAACCGCCTTCTGGCCGATTATCCCTGCGGATCGCCACTGCTCGACGCTGCCTGCGATGAGATTGAGCGGCTTCGAGCTACCCAGCCTGTGCAGGATGAAGGCGCGGTCATCCAGGCCGACCAAGCGGAGCCGGTCAGGTTCGCCGAGCAAGTAGCAAGCGAGGTTCAGGCCTTTGCGCTTGGGCTTCATCACTCGACCATGGAGCGCCACCACTTAGACCGGTCTACGCTCGCACTGTGGGGACTGCTCAGACACGTCCGCCGCGCCTTCAGCCGGGAGAGAGGTGATGCTTGAGATGCCAGTCCGCGTCCAGCTTTCGCGCAAGAAGGGCTGGAGGATGCCGGCCAACACGGTGAGCGTCGCGCGGCCTGGGTTCTGGGGGAATCCGCACTCCGTTGTCCTCGACGAATTGCTGTGGGACGGCGAAACCGTCGACGAGCATGGTGATCCAGTCCTGCATGGGCCGTGGATGTGTTCGTTGCAGCCCAACGGGTACGGCGGCTTCTGGTTCTCCACGAAGGCTGAGGCTGTCGCAAAGGCGGTCGAACTCTTTCGTTGGAAGATGGTGCAGCCGGGCTTCTGGTCGAACGCAAAACGGCGCCTGCCAGAACTGCGCGGCAAAAATCTCGCATGCTGGTGCGGGCTTGATCAGCCCTGCCATGCCGACGTGCTTTTGGAGCTTGCCAATGACCAGCGCTGAGGAGATCGCGCGCGGGCTCAGCACGGCGCAGCGACAGTTGGTCTTATGGAGGCAACCGGATTTCCACGGTGCAGTTTTGGTGCACACACGTGGCATCAAACACCGCGCAGCCGACGTTCTCAGGAGGCTAGGTCTCACGCACAAGCACACGCACGGTTGGGCCGAACTATCCCCGCTCGGCCTCGAAGTCCGCAAGATCCTGGAGCAATCCCATGACCAATGACACGCTGTACCGGGCGCTCACCGAGCTAGACGATTATCTGACGCAGCTTGGCGGGTGCTCAGACGGCTACTGCATCATCAAGCGCCCTGTCGGAATGCACACCAATGGCGGGTGTCGCTGCAACACCGACAAGATGAAGATGCAGCGATACGCCTACGCCATGAACAAGTTTGCCGATACCGTGCGAGCCCTCACCCCTCGCGAGCCAAGCGATGATCTGGTGGAACGGGTGGCGGCTACCATGTTCAACGATGCTATGGCTCGCAGATGGGAAGGGGCTGTGAAACCTACGCCCACGTGGCCAATGGCATCACCTGAACTCTTAGAGGAATGGCGACAGCACGCCAGAGCAGCTATTGGAGCTATGGTTGGGGGTGGGCGATCATGAGAGTAATCAATGAGTTATGGTGCGTGCTTCCGGCGGAAACATGGGTGTATCTCCCGGATTGTGACGGGCTCTACATGGTGTCCAATCTCGGCCGTATTAGGTCGACCGTTGTAAAGGATAGGATCCTATCCGGAACGATAGACAAGGATGGCTACAAACGAGTCCGCCTATCATTCCCACGGGATAGAGTGTTCCGCGTTCATCGGTTGGTCTGCGGATTATTCAACGGTCCACCGCCAAGCCCCCAGCATGAGGTTGGGCATTTGGACGGTAACCGCCTGAACAACGCGTCCATCAATTTGGCGTGGGTGACTAAATCTGAAAATGCCGCACACAAAATCATCCATGGGACTCATCAGGCAGGCGAACGGCACCCGCGCGCTAAAATTACTTACGAGCAAGTTAATTTCATTCGAGCGTCGACGGAGCCGCATCGCGCACTCGCGCGCCGGCTTGGTATCCACGAATCGACAATCCGGCAAATTAGAAAAGGAGACCGGTGGTGAATGGCGACCATTGCTGCGCAGTCTCGCCGGTTCCCGCTTCAATCCCTCGCGCGGAGGTGCTGAATGGGTGAACTGCTTACCTCTTCCGAGGCCGCCGAGCGCATCCACGTCGGAGAGACGGTCTTGCGTCGGCTGCGGAAACGGGGCCTCATTCGCTACGTCGCCGTCACCGATCGCAAGGTCATGTACCGGCCGGAAGACTGCGACGAATATCTGGAAAGCCGCCTCAGGAAGGTCGAGCCGTGTCCGTCTACAAAACCGAAAAATCGCCATATTGGCAGTTCGACTTCCAGTTCAAAAATAGTCGGTTTTATGGAAGCACGGGCTGCACGTCTAAGCGCGACGCGGAACGGTACGAGGCCGAGCAGCGCCGAAAGGCCGCGCTAGGCGAGGGGACGAAGCCCTCCATCACGGTCGATGCCGCCTGCAACCTCTGGTGGGAAGCCAAGGGCAAGCACCAGAAGAACCACAAAACGAGCGATTACCAACTCGCCAATATCGTCTCCGGGCTGGGCAGGAATCGGCTGCTTGGGGACATCGCCTTTCTCGACTGGCAGCGCTTCATCGCCAAACGCCGGGCCAAGGTGTCCGATACCAGTGTCAACCGCGAGATCGAGCTAGCCCGCCGCGTCTTCCGCTTCGTCGCGAAGGGCTATGACGTGGCAGCCGTTGAATGGGGGACGCTCCTGATGAAGGAGCCTGACGAGCGCGTGCGCGAATTGACCGAGGAGGAGGAGGCCGCGCTGTTCGCCCAACTCTCCGACGATCTTTCGGCCGTTGTGGAGTTCGCCCTGTTGTCAGGCCAGCGCCGAACCTCGATTATCACGATGCTGTGGAGCAAGGTCGATTTCGTCGGCGAGCGTGCAACCGTTCAGGTGAAGGGTGGGGGGTGGCATACCTTCCCGCTAACCCCACGTCTCGTCGAGATCATTCGAGGGCGCCCCAAGGTGTCGCCCCAGGTATTCACCTATGAGTGCGAGCGCACCCGACCAGATCGCCCCGGCACGCCGCGACGGATCAAGGGGCATCGCTATCCCTTCTCCAAACAGGGCTGGATGCGGAAATGGCGCAAGGCGCTCGCCGATGCCAAGATTGAGGACTTCCGATTCCACGATCTGCGCCACACGCGCGGCACTCGTTTGCTTCGGGCAACCGGCAACATGAAGGTCGTGCAAAAGCTGCTCGGACACACCGACATTGCGACGACCGCGCGCTACGCCCACGCGCTGGAGGATGATGTCAGAACAGGCATGCTTGCCGGAGAGTCCCGGAATAGTCCCGAACCGACTCACGATGATAATGCGGAGAGCGGCGGAAATCTGCGGATTGTGCGGTAGGTGTCAAGCTGCTCCCAAAGCAGATGCGCTACCAGGCTGCGCTACTCCCCGACGGCCAAAGCCCTTAGCTTTTCGGCGGTTCAGAACGCAAGCAGAAAGGCGCAAGACGCACAGAGACTCAGGAAAACGCGCGATTCGGTGCAACGAGTCCCGGAATAGTCCCGGAGGATGTTGCCATCACGTTCTATGAAAGGCAGGATTGAGAGATGAGCGATATGATAGAGCGGGTCGCGATGGCCCTCCACGGGCAGCACGCTAAGCGATGCGCTGAACACGGGTCGACATGTGCGCCGTTCTATGGACCAGACGCCGACCCTCGCTATCGGGCAAACCTGTTAGAAGATGCTCGCGCCGTCCTCACCGCCATGCGCGAGCCGACCGAGTGGATGTTGAAGGAGTCTGGCGAGGTCACATGGTGGGAAGGCCATCCGATCAGTGAGCAATACGAAGTCAGACTTGATCCGTATCGGGCCGAACAGGCTTGGCAAGCCATGATCGACGCCGCGCTGAGCGACTAGGGATTCACAGAGATTCCGTGATGCTGTAGAAGGGGTTCGTTCCCGCTCTGCTTCGGCATCGGGCTTGGGCGGCACCTGCCAAACTGTTCGGCCGGACGGTAAGTGGTGTGGAGGCGATGCGACCGACAAGCGCCTGACGGTAATGCCGTCTACGCCTCGGCGATCTGGAAGCGGGAGCCGGTAGAGATTACCCCGCAGCTACTTCACCCACTCCACCAACACAGACAGTATCAGGATAATAGGTCCCGCCATTGCACAGAGGATGGTGAGGGTGAGTCTCATGCGGCCAGCATCTCAGGCGTGACCGTCGATCGGCACACCTCGCCGAAGTCCTGATGATAGGTGATCGCGATCGCTTGGCGTTCTGAGAACCAGCCGCCACGGGCAGCGTGGGCATCGCGGGCGGCAAGCGTCGAGTGCTGCACCACCTTCATGCCCGAGTGCTCTTTCTCCTCGATGTGGTGCCTGTGTCCGCAGTGGGCGACGCGCTTGGTCGTTGCTCCCCAGATCTGCGGGTAGGCCGTCGCGAAATAGAGCGGGAGCTGGGTTGGTGCGCGCTTGTGCCCGTGGTGCCACGCCAGCATGACGCTTCCCCACTGGAAGGCGTAATAGGGCAAAACAGAATCGTTGATCGTGACCCGTGGCTCATTCTCATAGAGGATCGAAAACACCTCTGGCAGGACGGTGCCGCTGGTATATTCGTCGTGATTGCCCTCTCCACAGACGACGTGCACTTCGTCATGGGTGGCCAGCACCATATCGACGATCTGGCGCATGATCCGCACGACGGCGCTGACGATCTTACGCGGCCGGCTATCGGCATCGAGGAGGTGCCCGTGGGCTGGCGTGAGCGAGCGATTGGAATCCTGGTGCATGAGATCACCGAGGAACGCAACCACGCCTACGTGAGCGCGGGGCGCCGTGGCGATCATATGGGAGAAAGCACCGAGGATAGTCCGCTCTGCGATCCGCAGATCCCAATCTGCTCCACCTTCCTTGTGCCATGCTAGGGCACCCACGTGGGCGTCGGTCAGGGTGAACAGGTTGCACAGTTTGGATTCGGCTGGCGACGGCGCAGCGACGGGCTCGAGACGCGGTAACTCCTCCTTGGCCGCAGCGATCATTTCTTCGACAGCCTCACGCCACGCTGCTTCATCTGGCGACTGGCGTTCCCACGTCCGCTCTACGTCTCCGCTAGCGTTACGTTGGACAGTAACCTTCCCCATACGGAAGCCCGGCGCTGTGCCACTGTTGAAGTGCCCCGGCGCAATGCCTTGACGAGCCGCCGCCTTGATCCGAGTTTGCAGCGTGCAGCGGGGAATGCCTAGAGCATCGGCGGCGCGTGTCTGGTTCCCACCATTCTTGGCAAGCGCCTCCACGGCCTCCTGCATCTTCTCGATCGACATTGGAGGAGTCGGCACGGCTTACCTCGCTGTGCTGTGGATGGGGCTAGTCGTTCATCTGGGCGCGGTAGGTTTCCGCGCTGACGAAGGTGTTGAGCGTGTCGTCGTCGATAATCCCGCGTGACCGGAGCTCGCGGAGGACTGCGTTGCGCATGCCTTCCTCAGCCTTGGCGAGGCGGGATCGATCGTCGTGGCAGAGGTTTTCCCAATGGCGATGGTTTAGCCCGGCGCAGCGCAGCACGTCGTGAAGCGCGTGGCCGGGCTCTGTCACTTCGCCTGACCCGACATCAGGACGGGAGCAACGGCCACGGCTGTGTAGTTCGTGCAGCTTGTCGAGAACAGAAGTCGCGCTCCCTGTGGGCTGCGGAGCGGAATAGGCCACGTCTGGGTAATGGCCGAACTGGCTGCGACAGGCATGCACCACAGGACGGCGCCGGGTGTGAGATTGGATCCGCTGGTCGGGACGCCAAGGCTGTCGAGAATGATCGCAAAGCCCGCGTCGGTGCTGGTAACGATGTTAACGGAATAGACATTGGCGGCGGACGAAGAAAGGCTGACCACAGTGGTATTGGCCTGCGTCGTCGGGCCTATCGAGGCGGCGCTGGCATTGCTTGGCGATGGAGCGGCCAGCGTCGTGCCAGTCGCATCGGTCGCAACGCGCCGATAGAAGGCGCCATCAAAGCCGAGTGTCGCGGACGCTTGGATACCGATTCCGGCCGAGCCACTGGCCGAGTTCGCATCACGGACGCGATCCCAGGTCGTTCCGTTGAAAATCACGCCATAGCTTGCCACGTCGAGCATCGACGCGCCGGGCGAGGTCGGGAGCGCATCGGCACCCGAGCTATTATAGGTGGCGGTTACCGCTCCATTGCGGAGAGCGACAAAGCCGTTTCCATTGGCATCGCCGTTCCATGTCGTCCCGCCAAGCGTGACCGGTCCGCCGGCGGCACCAGCATAATTGCCGCTGGCATCGACGCTGATAACGGGAATCGTTCCGACCGGTTGGCCGCCTGCGGAGAAGACCGTGGGCGGAACGACAGGTGCGGCGCTTGCTGCTCCCGCGAAGGCAAGGAGCAGCGCGAGAGCAGCGCGCATCATGCGAGCGACCCCCGCAGCGCCTGCAACTGCGCGTCGAGCGATTGCACCTGAGCATGCGTCTCGACGATCTGGGCGTTCAGGGTTGCCTCGTCACCCGTGGCGAGGCCTGCCTTGATCGCCTGCCAGTTCGAGACAAGCTGGGGAGCGAGGGTGCCGAGCTGGGCGACAAGGCCGAGCGCGGTGTTGAGCAGGGCGAGAGCTTCAGCTTCGGTCATGTCAGTTCGCCTTCAGCACGCCGAGCGCGGTAAGCTGCCCGATCAGGTTGGTGAGGTTGGTGACGGCAGCCGCTTCGTCCGCAGCGCTGCCAGCCTGTTGCGCCGAGAAGCCGGCGGCTTCGGCCTGTGCACCGGTATGGAGAATGTCGATCGCCTGACCGCAGATCGTGGCCGGAGCGTTCGGGACGGAGCAGCCAGCAAGCACGGTCTGCTGTGCCGACTTGAAGGCGATGTCCGCCGTCAGGAATGCCTTGTCGGCATCGATCTTCGCGGTTCCCAGGGTGGTGCAGCCGGCGAGTGCCAGCGCGGCGAGGGGCATCAGGAGAAACATGCGCTTCATCTCACTTCGCTCCTTCGGTTGGGGTGAAGTCGACATAGAAGGTCTCGCCGGGCTTGAACTTGCCGAGCAGCGCCGGGTTGGCGATCATAATGTCGAGCGAGGCGTTCGGAGTGAATTTGGCGAAGGTGTTATCCTCGTCCAAACCGTCATCCCCATAGGCCTTGGCAGCGACGCTGTGGAACTTCAGCTGCTCGACGGTGCCGTGGTTGGTCACCGAAGCAATCTGCATTTTCGCTCGCATCTTGGTCATATCACTGTCCTTTCACGACGATCTGAGAGGGGAGGGCCATTGCAGCGGCCATGGTCTTGCTGTGGGATGCCTGCTCGCGGAGCCATGCCCAGAACTGGCCGATGAGCAGGACAGCCGTGCCGACAATCTCCTGAGCGGCTACCGGGATCAGGCTGTCGACCGCGCCTTGCGTCATCACGCCATGGGCAACCAAGGCGGTGCCGACGACGCGGAGAGCGCCGGTCGCAAGGGACATGGCGATACCGCGCGCCGCCGTGCTGTCGATGGTCACGACAGGCGTTACCGCAAGCGTGGTGGGCTCTGGCGGGATGTAGGGAGTGGGGGCCGCGACGGGCGCGGGCTGCGAGACGGGAAGGCCCGTCGTCGGATCGATAAAATCGGTCATGGTCTCTTTCCTGTTTCGATGGCGGTGATGACGCGGTTGGCGCGGGCTGGCGTCTGCTTCGCCCAGAGCGAGGAGCGGAGGTTCCTGCCGGCGCCGGCCCAATCTCGCTTGGCGATGCAGGCGAAGGAGTCGTGGAACTCCTCGTCACTGCCGCTGCCCAACTGAAATTGGAAATTCAGGATCGCGGCGAGCCGCACCGGATCGTTAGCGACCGCTGGATACCAGGGCTCACCCTGCACACCGGCTAGCAGCAGCTTGAGCCGGTTCTGATTGATGAACGCGATTTCCTCGGGAAGGAGATGGCCGCCCTTGCGCTTGTCGACGAGGATGCCGCGAGCGATGGTCCAGTACCCGAACTGGTCCTGATAGGCCCAGGGAACGGTGCCCTCGTCACCGTCGAGGTCCTTATCGACATAGGCTAGGGCCTGTTGTTCGGCCGGGGTCATGGGTGGCCCTTCCCTTGAAGGATTGCCCACGCGCCGGCAGCGGCAGCCGCCAGCCACCCAAGGAGTGGCGAGTTGAAGAACCAACCCGCGATGCCATGGGCCGTTTCCTGCTTGGCACGCCAAGTCTCGAGCTTGCCGATACGCGTGTCATGCTTGGCAAGCTCGGCCCGGTCGGTGCTGCGATCCTCGGCCGAGCGCTTGCCATCGGCGATGATCAGCGCGAGTTGCGTCTTGATCTCACCATATGAGTCCAAAACCTTGTCGTTCGACTCCCGAAGCCGACGCAACTCCTCAAGTAACATCTGCTCCACAGCCCCCGCTGGAGTGACAGGCATCATGATTTCGGGGCGGTCGCTCATATGCCCAGCGCCCACCAGAAAGAGGCCGTGCCAGCCCCGGCGGGCAGACCAGCCCCACCAGGGGCCGAACCCGTCACACCAGAACCGACATTCATCCCGGAAAGGGTTGCGTTGCCGGCGCCGGACCATGACGACGGGAAGCCGTTGCCACAGTCGTTGGTGGCGCCAACAGCAAGAACGGTCGTCGAGAACGGCATGTCGAACGTCACGCCGACATGCCCACTGCTGTCGGTCGTGACAGTATGGCCGAAGTTCAGGATCAGCGGACCGATCGTGATGTGGCCGTTGTTCACATTGTAATTGTGCCCAACGTCGCCTTCCGCCACCCAGCCCGACGAACCGGTGACATCGGGGTTGTTCGTGTTGTTCTCGATCGTGGAGACCCAGACGAGCGCGGGGTTGGTGGTCGAAGCCACACGCGCGCCCTTGGGATATCCGCCAGCAGTCGCAATCGCGCTGTCGAACAACACTGCCCCACCGACAGCCTGCCAGCGCGCCCATGCCGAAAGCTGGTTGAGAATGCCGTTGACGTCCCGGCCGTCCGGCGGTTTGCCACCAGCACTGACATCGAGGAACGTGTTGGGCGGGAAGCCAAGCTGCACCGATGCCGCGTTGGGATCGGCCGACGTCGCGGGGACGGCGCGAATGTTCGCACCGGCCGCTCCGAAGCCGAACGGGTTGATGAACTTGGCTGGGATATCAGTGCTTTGCATATTATGGGTGCTCTACCAAAACAGCCACGCCCGCAGGCTTTGGCAGGACGCCGGACTGTGTGATGATGGTGAGGTCGACCGGAGACGGCCGCGCGCCGAACACGAACGTCATCGTCATGTCCAGATTGTCGCGAACGAAGCTGTTGCCGTAGGCCGGGAACAAGTTGAGCAGGATCTGATTAATCGCCGGGATCGATCCATCCGTGATGTTGGACAGCGCTTTGGCGAGGATCAGCGTGCGAAAGGCCTGATCCGACAGGGCGAAGTTCGTCGTCGCGTTCTCGCCGCTGAAGAAGATTCCGTGTCCAAGAGATTCAACATCGGACTGTGACGCGAAGCCAAGGAACTGGCCGGCGCTGACTGGAAGTACACGATTGACGCCGACAATCCGCCCCCAGATATCGAGCCCGAAGCCAACCGCCGTGTCGACGTTCCAGACCGTGTTAAAGAAGGCGTCGAGATCGGCCTGCGGATCGATCCACGCGGAAAAGTCATCGATCAGCGCGAGGATGATCGGGCTGTTGGCATATTGGCTGATGACCGTGACCGAGGGGTCAAAGAACGGTGTTGATGCTGTTGCGGGCGGAAGCGGGGTGCTTTCGCCCAGCGAGCCTTCGCCAATGGGAAGCTCGCCGCTCATCAGACCAAGGTCACTGTGACAGTGCCGAGCGTCGGCAACTGGTTGATGTTGGGCGTCACGTCAGCGCTACCGTTGACCGTGATCGAGATGACCTGAGCCCATGGGCCAAGCGCGGCGATCGGCGCCACGAACCGCAGCGCAAAGATGGTCGCGCCGATCCCGGCCTTGGGGCCGCCATCCTCACCGACGAACGCGCTGGCGATGGCGTTCTGGATCTGCGTGTTGGCGTCGGAAGGAACGCCAATGCTGTTCGGGATCGAGATGGCGAAATTGATGGAGAGGTTCGTCGGCCGCTGGAACGTCACCGAATAGGTGGGCTGGGGGATCTGATACCCCGAGTTGGTATCGGTGACCGTGACCGTGGTGTTGCCGGTATAGCCACAGCCGGGGTTCTTCTTCCGCCAGATCGCGGTCGCTACGTCGAGATTGGTCCCGCCGGCCGCGCAGACATAGAGGCTGTGCGCCGCGATCGATACGCCGCCTACGGTCGCTGCGGATGCCGTGTCGTTCGAAAAGACATAGGCGTCAGTCACGCCCTCGACACTGAGGACCGCAGCCCGGATCGAGGGGAAGACGCCCTGTGCATTGATCGCCACCGAGGCAGAACGACGCGCCTCGAAATCGGCGCGGCTCTCGACGTCACGGCCCAACACGCCATCCGTGGGGTTGGTGATCGAGTCCCAACCTGGAATGGACTTGAAAATCGTCGTCAGCGTGCCGGCGGGGCAAGCGATGGGGCCGGGGTCCATGCAGGCGAAGGGAAGGGTGACCGTCCCGCCAGCACCAATCGTGCCGCTTGAGACAGCGGTATAGATGTTGCCATCCGCAGCCTGCGCCAACGCACCGACATTAATGAAGGTGCCGTTCGCTCCCGAGCAGACAGCCTGAACCTCGGTCGGAAGTGCGGGCTTGCGGGCGATGAAGTAGATGCGTCCGATCGCATCCTGCATCCGGCCTGCTGCATTGGCCGGGTCGACCTGATTCACATATTGGAGCAGGAGATCGTTCTTCGCGCCGATGATCGCGGTGAGCGAGGAAGCCAACTGCCCCTGAGGCGTATCGAGCGCGGGATTGAGTGACCCGCCGAACGCTCCGTTCATGTCGGCCTGCACGCCAGACAGGATCGCGCTTTCGGCCGGGATCGTCAGCCCGGTCGGAGCAAAGACGGGCGAAGGGACGTTGCTCGCCATCTCAGAGGGTCACCGTCTGAGTTCCAGACGCGGTGCGGATCTGCACCTGCCCGCTGATCGTCCGGCCCACCGACGTGATGAAGGCCTGTGCCGAGAGAACACCCGGAACGGTCATCGCCGCCCCGACCAGCTTGGCTTTCAGGAGGGAAAGCGGTGGGCGCTTGCCAAGGATCTGCGTGGAATAGGGGATGCCGCGTGTCGTGTCGTAATAGCACTCTGACAGGAATGTCCGGCAAGCGCTCGCGACGTCCTGAATGATCGCATAGGGCTCCGTCGCTACGGCAATGTTGCCGTTGACATCAAGCGCCAAATCCCACGCGCTGCGGTCGAGGAGCAAAGTGGAAGACATGTTGACACGCTAACATGGCTTCTACTCTGAAAGAACTATGCCGGTGGACCCGAGGTTCCGCTACCGGTCGTAACACCCGTATGTTTATGCGAGTCGAACGCTTTACCGTTGAACGTCGAGCCTGCTCCGGTAGTAATCTTGCCAGTCGCGGTGATGTTGCCATTGATTGTGGCATCTGCATTCACGACAAGCCCACCCGGTGCGTTGATTGTCACGGGGAGGCCTGATGCACTGGTGATGGTCACGCCATCGTCCCCGATCCGGACGAACTGCGAGACGGCGCCGTTCAGGAAGCCGCCGATGTAGAGACCGTCCGCCCAATCATAGCGACGCCTCGAGCCCGGATTGCCCGGCGCCTTGGTCTGCTTCACGCTGCTGATGTCATGGCTGGCGAAGACGGCAAGTCCGATATCCCCCACCTTGGGTTCAATCAGAACCGCATTGCCGCCGCCCTGATATCGCATGACGGGCAAGTTGAAGACCGTGCCATGAGGCACCGCATTCCCATAGCCGTCGAGCTGGGCCACCATGGGCTGAACGTCGACCGATCCTGGGCCTGAGGTGTCGCCGGGCGTCACCGCCTTCACCAGCACCAGCGTGGCCGTCGCGGAGCGGTTCAGCACCTGCCGGACGATGAACTCCATCGCGTCATATTCGGACGCGCCCGTGCTGCGGTCCATCGACCCGGCATAGGCCTGATTATCGGTGCTCATGCGGAGGCCTTCACCAAGGGAGCGTCAGATCCGAACAGGCCGCATTCAATATGCGTGAACCATCGGCCGCCGGGCAGCTCGGCTTCGAGATCGTGGCTGACGAGGTAGGTGGCCCATTGCCCAGAAGCCGGGGTGAGGTCGCTTTCAACCTTGATCGCGCCGCCGGGGCTGAGGCCGGGCAGATAGAGCGTGGTCAGGCTGATACCGTTCTCCGAATAGGTCGGATATCCGACCATGCCGGTGTCTCTCGATATGAGCGGGATCAATCCCTGCCGCACTTGGTTCAGAGGCCAGATCGCTAGAACCTGCTTGTTCGGGTCGGCAACGGCGTTGAAGTTTCCAGCGCGCTTCACCGCGTTCATCTGATCGATCGCGGTTCCGGGGAAGTAGGGGTCGCGCAACTGGACCGAAACGCCGCTGTTCTCCAGCGTGCGGCCCATGCTGGCGGCGATGGTCTGCATCACAAGCGCGGCGTCCACCGAACCCTTGAAGCTGATCGGCTGGACCGGCTTCAGCGCGTCGATGAGCGTGGTATAGGCCGACAGTACGAACGAGGTGTCCGGCATGGCTGACAGATCTGCACGGGCCTCGCTGATTCCGCCCGTGAACACGACCGACATTCCGCTGTCGTCGTCACCAGCCTCGATGGTCACGAAGTTTGCGGCCTTCGCCATCTTCTGCGTGAGATCCTGTTTCAGGATCGTCAGCTTGTTCATGATGTCAGGGGCGAGACCCCAGACACGCAGGTTGCATTCGGCTGCCTGAACCCCGGTCCCCATCGTAATCGAGGCCGACGTCCGCAGGCCCGATACCTTGACCGTATCGAACCCATCGGCACCGAACGAGCCCTTGCCAAGCTGGAAGGTGACATTGATCTTGCGACGGGCGAACGTCATGCGGTGTAGAACAGGACGAACCTGCTCCCCAATCCCGAGGAATCAGGATCGTCGGAACCCTGCGTGTCCCAGAAATACAGGTCGCCGATGAAGCCGAGATAGGCCTCGCGGATGATGAGGTTGTTGTTGAGGCACGACACCCCGGAGACAATGGGGGCGTCGTTCAGCAGCACATCGGCATAGAGGCCGGTGCGCTTCTGATAGATGTTGATCCGGCATGGCTGACCACTGAGAAAGGTAGTCAGCGTCTGCGACGGCACGGGCTGGAGCGGGATTACCTGGAGCGTCATACCGGCTGCCCCGGAGGTGTTTGCGCGGCGGTTGGATCCTTGGGCTGCACCGCACCGTCATTGGTCGCATCAGCCGACGCCGGATCCTTCACGTTGCTTTGCGTGAACTGCGACGTTGCCGATGTCCGCACCTCCTCCACGACCATCTCGACGGTGAGAAGCTGGGCACCACTCTGGGCATTGCGCACCTTGCCAACGCGGGTCACGTTGCCGTTCTCGTAGGTCTCCTCTGGCGTGACGACGCTGAATAGGTCGATTGAAGCGCGAAGGTCGTTGCAATCCTGAAGGAAGGCCTCGCGCTCACCGATAGAGCCGCCCTTGGTCATGGTAACGCGCAGAGAATAGGGCGTTTCCACCTTGTTGTAGGACTGGAAGCTGCCGCGCTCGACCGGGAAGGAACTGATCTGCTCCTCCTTGCCATAGTCGATGGCAACAATGCTGTCGGGGTCGATGACAAGATTGCCGTCCGCGTCGAAGATGCCCCAGACCGGTGCCAAATCCGTGGTCAGGTTCGCATTGTCCGCCGTCAGTTGCGGGACGAAATCGCTGATGGCCGAGACGGCATCGCGCAGCACCGGAGGCACGCCGGGGAACACGGGGACATCGGGGAAGAGCGCGCTCATCAGGATAGCCCGCTATTGGCTGGCGTGGCACTCGCACGTCTGCGGACCGCACCCGGCAGATCGCGGGCGAGAGAATTGGCGTCGCGGGCGTTCGTCGTGACCGTGATCGGGCCGTTGAGGTTGATCGTGCTGCCACCCGCTCCGAGTTCGGCCAGCTTCTGGCGTCCCCTGCGGAGATCGCCCAGCGTCTCGGCTCCCGCCCTTGGGCGCATGAAGTTGACGATATAGGCCTGAAGCGCCGCATCAGCGGACGAGGCACCCTGAACCGCGCCGGCGCCCCGATCGCCGCCGTGCAACTCCCACGCCAGAAACTCAAGCTGCTGCTTGGCGCTGGGATGGTTGCCGTACCGCGCGAAAAGCTTCTGCTTACGTCCACCGAGCCACTGGCCCAAGCCATAAGCTCCGCTGGTCGGGTTGGTGGCGTTCGGGTTGCCCCCACTCTCTGCGTAAATGCCTGCCAGGATTCCCTGTGCCTGCTCGCGCGTGAAGCCTTGGCTCATGAAATAGCCGATGACGCCGCCGCCACCGGCAGCCCCAGCGCCTCCGGAGCGATTACCGTTGAACATCAGGTCGGCGCCCTCGGACAGGCCGCCCTTGACCGTATTCCAAGCGCCAGAGAAGTTGCCATGACCAAGCTGGCTAAGCGTCTTGTCCCGCAACTCTCGAGAATGGTCCTCCAGCCTCTTGCGCTCTTCCGGCGAGGCATTGTGCATGAGCTGGTAGACGCGGAGCAGGCCTGTAATGGCACCGGCAAGGGCTACCACGGGCCAATAGGCTGCCGCCGCCGCAACGCCGATCGCGGCCACGGCGCCCGCCGCAGCATCGCCCAGCAGAACGATATTCTCCCGGTTCGCGGCGAACTGGTCGAACTCTTCCGCCAGAGCGGAGACGTAGGGGAGGGCGACGCCGCGCGCCGTATTGCCGATATCGGCCAGCGCCTTCTGGAACTTCATGGCGGCTTCAGCGTCGCGCTGCGTCACCGCATACATGCGCTCCTGCTGCGTCAGCACCTTCTCCAGTCCGCTACGCCCTTGTTCCAGCACGGCAATCATGCCGGGCCCGAATCCTAGCCGCTGGAGCAGGTTCACATAGTTGCGGCGGTTCATGTGCTCGCCGGCCTGTGCGATCCGGAGCATCATCGCTTCCGGACCAGCCGCCAGATCGTTCTGGGTCACGCCAAGCGCTCTGAACACAGCATCATTGCCGGTCGAGCGGGTCAGGTTGAAATTGCTGATCGCCGTGGACATCGCGGAGAGTGCGGCATTGGCTTCATCCGCCGTGCCGTTCATCTCCTTCACCGCGCCCTGCCAAGCGCTGATCCGCTCCGTCGAGACACCGATATTGGCCGACAGGCGCCCCGCCGCCGCTGCGTTATCTAGGATACCGCCCGCGAAGTCCTTGAGCGTCTTGGCCCCGGCGAACGCGAGGAACAGGCCGACAACCTCATTCTTGAGGCCGTTGATGTAGCTCGCCGCGCGCTTGCCCGACGCCTCGATGTCCTTCGTCGATGACGACGCTTCCTCGCGGGTGCGCTTGAACCCGGCGAGGACTTCCTTCTGACCCTTGTTGAAGTCCTTGGGGTCGAGCCCAAGTTCTATGACCAGCGAGTCCAAAATTGTCGTCATCAGCGCGGCTCCGCAAGCCGGCGACGCTCGCCCTCGTTATGGGCGTCTACCGCGATGATCTCCAGAAGGTCGTACATATCGCGGATCCCATAAACGGTATCCAACTCCGCCAGCGTTGCGTGGCGGGACGAGACTATTGCCGCGATCGACGGCGGGACGTTGACGGTTTCGGCGAAGTCTCCGCCGCCGCCTTCGCCGCCTGCCCCAATTTCGAGAGGCTGGCGGCCAGCGAAAAACCCGTGTGCAACTCGATCACCTCGCTCCGCAGCAGGAGGCGCGTCGAAATCTCGTCGATATCGTCTTCGATCAGCGCGCGGGTGGCGCCGGACGAGGTGACGAACTGGACGCATTCGAACATCTCGTCGAGCAGGGCCGAGGCTTCGTCAGGCTGGGCACGCATAAGCGCCTGGATGCCGACGACAGCGAGACCGGCCATCCCCATCGACAGGGCTTCGAGCGGGATATCTGCGCCGCCGCGCTGCGCTGCGCTCAGTGCCCGGAACGCCCATTTCTCGCCCTTGACCGCAGACATTTCCGTCAGGAGATAGGAGCGGCCCTTGTCGCGGTTATCGGCCTCGATCGTGACCGTTTTGGTTGCGCGCGCCATATCAGCCGTTCGCAGCCGTGATCTGCTGCCACGTGATGGTGAAGCGGCGGCCCTGAAGCATCCGCTGGGCGGCCGGGATCGGCGGAAGGCCGGTCAGCACGCCCTTGATGAGGTTGTACTTGCGCCCGATGCTCGGCAGGAAGACGGAGCCCTGTGCCGCGAGCTTTTCGCGGTTGGTCTGCTCCTGCTGATACCATGTATCGAACAGGAAGGAGGACGGGCTGTCCGGCATGATCGAAATGTTCATCGATACCGCGACAGGCGCCCAGCCATAGGACATGTTGCCGTCGACGCCCATCACGACCTCGCCCGGCGATACGCTGTCCGTCTCGAACACGTTGTCCGCCATGAAGCCCTGAAGCTGCTGGGGAACGTCGAACAGGCCGGGAATCGCGAGGATCAGGACGCTGTTGGCGGACGTGATAGTTTTCGCCATCACGCAATCTCCACCGAGTTGAGGACAATACGCTGGATAGATTGCCCGTCTGTGTACCAGAAGTTGACGATCGGGCTGCCGCGCTGGCCGCGTACCTGAGCCCCCGGATCGAGGACCTGGATGTACCAGCCCCGCTGCGAGATCACGTCGTCGACCTTGAGACCGGCCGCCGTGTTGACCTCTGCCGCCTGAAGCGCCGAGAGCGTCACACCCGCGCGGATCGCGCCGAAGTTCAGCGCTGCCGCGATCGGATCGGACATCGCCGCTTCGATCAGGCCATAGCCCGCCGCGTTGTAGGGAATCGACTTCAGGCCGGTCAGCAGGCTCATCAGCGCAAGCTGGAACCCGTTGTTGAGCCACACCTGATCGACATAGCTATCGAACCACAGGAACTTGCCCGTGATCGAGCCGGGGTAGAAGAACACGAACGGCTGGTTCGCCGTCGCGTAGCTGCCATAGAAATTGTAGCCGTTCGCGATCAGGTTTTCAGCGATCACCTGATTGGTCACGCCGGCGGTCAGCCCGTCCTGCGAGCGGAAGGCGAAGGTCGTGCGGCCATTGGTCGCGCCGAAATCGATCGATGCGCCCCAGCCCATCGCCGCCGCTGCGATCGAGAGGCCATCGGACGGATCGTAGATCGGGACCGTACCCGAATAACCCGCCGCCCGGATCAGAGCGCCCGCGCTGGTCGTGTCGGTGTCCGTGGTCGGCGCCGCGTCGTTGTCCCACATGACATAGGCAAACCGGTTGCCCCGGCCGCCATTGCCGGCGGTGTTGGTCCAATTGGCAAAGGCTACCATGTCGTCAATCGGCGGCTTGAACATGGTGGTGAAGGTCACCCAATCCTGACTCTCAGCCACCACGTCATCCATCGCGCTCGCCGGCGTGTCAGCGACCGCACCCTGCGACAGAACCGCACCCGTGGCGGCGGTGAACTTCAGCGGATCCGCCAGTGTACCGGTCGCAAAGCTCATCGATCCGTCAACGCCAACATCTGCACCAGTGATGACGAAGGCGCTCAGAACCGGATCAAAGGCGCAGGTAACACCGGTCGTTCCGATCCCGGTCTGGATCATCGTCGCGGCGTTGGAGAAGCTGGTAGCCGTCGCGAAGTTGATCGTTCCCGAGGTGACCGGGCTGCCGTCGATGGTCAGCGTCAGCACACCCGAGAGCGTCTGAAGCTGCGTCAGCGACAGGCTGGCCAGAGAACCGCTGCGGATCCACGCCGCTACATCGGTTGCGGCATACTGTGAGAACAGGATGGCACCAGGTGAGGCCGTGGCGCCGTTGAAGCTGCCGAAATAGCGGGTCGCCGCCGAGGCCTCGGGGCTGCTCGGCCCGAAGAAGGACGCGACCGCCGGCTGGCTGCCGAACGACAAGACTGAACCGATCGGCACGCGAGTGCTCTGGGTCAGGAACAGTCCGATGACATCAAGGCCGTTGCCTCCGGTCCCGATGACGTTCGGGATGACGTTGACAATCTCCGATGCCGGGATGCTGGCAGTCATGGATTGGCGTTCCCTATAGAGGAGATATTCGGAGAAAGGGTATCGGCAAACTGCATGGGTGTCGAGATTACAGGGGTTGCCTGCAAAGTAACCGTGACAACCCAGCGATCCTCATATTGTCCTTCGCCATTGACAAATGGGACTTGATGCCCGTCACTTGCGTAGAGCGGTTGGAAAATCGCGTTGTCGATTTGGCTGCATCCGAAATCATCGCGCCACAGAGTGGTGATCGTCTGCGCGTTGTCGGTGCTGTTCGGGCCGTGCACGTCAAGCTGGATATCGCTCATCGTGGCGTGGCCGATGGCGAGAGAGGTGGGGTCGGCGTTGGTCGTGTCCCAAGTGTCGACATTGGTGGCGAGGCGACGGCGATAGACGTGCGTCATCACCACGAAGTCAGGAGACGCTGGCTCTGGCACCTTGTTCGCCTGACCCCGGATGCATTCAACCCCATCGGGGAGGATGGCGAGCAGGAAGCTCCGCAGCGCGGTCAGGATCTGGCTTTCGGTGGGGGAGATGGGCAGCGCGGTCATGACAATTGCTTCTGGATTGCGGCCCTCGTCCATCCGGTCGCGGGAAAAAACTCAATGATTTGCACCACAAGCCAATCGTCGCCGTTGTAGGTGAGGACGTCGCCGCCCGACCCTTTCTTGCGATCGAGCGCGATCAGCTCGCCCTTGTAGTGGACCGCCTGTAAACGACCTGTGATATTCAATGAGTCGAGGTGGGCGATTTCCTTGCCGGTCAGCGCCTGTACCTGGAAGTCTGCTGCGATCGTCTTGGCGAAGGTCGGGACGCGCGATCCGTCGCCGGCCGTGGTGTATCCCGCGCCGCGCTTCAGCGTGCCTGAGATGGGCGGGTTTACGTTCGCGACCGGCCCGGAGGTGAGGGAGAAGACGTTCATTCCTCCACCTCGCTATCGACCGATTGAAGCATGACCCCGCTATCCACCAACGGCTTCGACGAGCCCTTGCGCGCAATCGTGATCGGAGAAAGCGGGGGCGCGTTGGTGTCGACGATCGATTCCCGCAACTCGCCCGCGATCAACTGCCCCATCTGTTCAAGAGCCTTGGGTGCATCCATGTCGACCGCCTTCAGCACCTTGCCGATCTGCTCTGGCCATTCGCCCTCATGCTCGCGGATCATGTTGGTGAAGAAGGGGCGGGGCGGGATGCCTTTGGCCGGGCTT
>FTJU01243425.1_pt1 | contig 23908 bp, 26 predicted proteins | sample 1658961 | NCBI WGS metagenome assembly FTJU01 (sample SAMEA3914878, study PRJEB12502) | metagenome | biome: forest; material: soil | place: USA | collected 2012-03-12 | depth 0.3 m | reverse complement strand
GATCGACCACAGGTCGTAGCCTCCGTCGCGATAGGCGAAGTAGGCGATGGTCTTGCCGTCGGGCGACCACACCGGCTGGCGGGCGTCGTTGAAGAGGTCTGTGATCCGCTTCATCGCGCCGCCGGCGGCCGGCATGATCCACAGGCTGCCTTGCAGGTCGGCGACGATCTGCTTGCCGTCCGGGGACACCGACACGGCCATGGAGGTGCCTTCGTTGACGGTGACGTCCACGATCATGTCGCGGGGCGAGACCTTCGGCGGATCCACCGGCGCCGAGGAAGCCGCGCCGGCCGCGAACAGGGCGGCGCTCAGGGTTGCGGACAGAGCCAGCCGGGGCCGTATCCGAAGCAGGATGAAGCGGCGCGGACTGCGCTTGTTGTCGTCGGACATGGAAAAACCGCTCTGCAGCAGGAAGTCACAAGGGGAAGGCGCGCCGCTCGCGCCGATCAAAAGCTGTACGTCAGCCGGCCGTAATAGAAGCCGCCGGCGATGCCGAACGGCGAATACTGGTTGGTGTAGGTGAACATGGTGGCGCCCCGGTCGGCGGGCCGGACGATGTTTGGATAGCGGTTGAGCAGGTTGTTGCCGCCGATCGAGAAGGTGAGCCTGTCAGTAAGCCTAGCCGCGATGTCGAGATCGACGGTCATGGCCGCGGACACGGTTTCGTCCGAGGCGGCGCCGCCGGCCGAGGCCGAAGCGACGGACACCACGCTGCCGTAGCCGTTCAGGCGGAGGGTGCTGTCCAGCCGCCAGATCTGCCATTCGGTGGAGAAGATGAACTTTTCGCGCGGGTTGCCGAGGGTGAAGTCGCCCTGCCGGGCGCGGTCGACCAGCACCAGCCCAGCAGCGGCGAGCGTTGGCGGCGGCTGCTCGATGCGAAGGAACCTGGTGTGGTTGAGGTCGGCTGAGAAGGTCCAGTGGAAGCGGCCGAGGTCGCCGAAGTTCTTGCGGTACTCCGCCACCAGGTCGATGCCGTAGGTCCGGGTGTCCGCGCCGTTGGTGTAAAAGAACACCGCCTGCTGGGGATTCAGCCCCACCGACGCCAGCACGTTCGACACCGCCACGGCTGGGCCGAGGCTGGCCGACTGCAGGATCCGGTTGTTGATGTCGACGTCGTAGAGGTCGACCGTGAAGCTCATGTTGCTGAGCGGTTGGGCGACGAAGCCGACGGAGTAGTTGTTGGACGTCTCGGGCTTCAAGGGCGTGGCGCCCAGGGCCATGGCCGCTGGGCTGTTGGGCGGCAGCAACTGCACGGGGTAGAGCGAGGTGGTGGTTGCGCCCGGCAGCTTCACGCCGATGGTCGAGGCCGAGGCGTAGTGCTCCTGCTGCAGCGACGGGGCGCGGAAGCCGCTCGACACCGTGCCGCGCAGGGCGAAACCGGGGGTCACCTCATAGCGGGTCGAGACCTTGTAGGTCTCCGCGTCGCCGAAGTCGGAGTAGTGCTCGTAGCGGCCGGCGACCGAAAAATCCCAGTTGTCCAGCAGCGCCTGCTCGCCGTTGATATAGAGCGAGACGTTGTTCCGGGAGTAGTCGCCTGCCGACAGCGGCCCAAAGCCCGACACGCCCTGGGCGCCCGCCTGGTTGATGACGCCCTTGTCGGGTCCCGAGACGGCGACATAGCGGCCGTCGAGATAGGAGGCCGGATCGCCCTTCTCGATGATCAGCTGGTCCCACCGGTACTCCAGGCCGCCCGCCAGGAACAACGGCTTGGCGAACAGGCCCGTTGGCAGGGTGCGGGTCAGGTCGAGGTTGGTGGTCGACTCCTGGGTCTGCATGGCGCCGAGGTAGAAGCGCGTCGGGCTCGCCGGGCCATAGGAGGCGTTCAACGAGTCCTCTTTGAAATCGACGGTGTCCTGCGAGAAGCTGGTGGAGAGGTCGACGGTGAAACCGGCCAGGTCAGGGGCCTTCACGCCCACATTCTGCTGCCAGTCGTGATCGATCAGCCTGAGCTTGGGCGAATAGCCGAGGGGATAGACCTCGGCGATCTGATTGGCGGTCTGGTTGGGCAGGCGGGGGGTCAGCCACGCCCGGGAATAGCGGCTGGAGGCGGTGCCGAAGGCATAGACGGTGGCCGCGTCGCCGATCGGATAGTCGAAGTTCTCGCCCGCCGAATAGAGCTGGATCGCCGGCTGGCCGGGACGGTTGATGTGGCGGTCGACGCTGTTCTCGCGCGGATCGGGGTTCGACCCGCCCGCATAGGGAGCGAAGAACGTGCCGGTGTAGTTCACCCCGCGGTCGACGTAACCGCTATCGCGCAGGTCGAGGCTGAGGTTCAAGGAGCCGTCGCCGACCTTGAGCCCGACGTTGCCCGTCCCCTGCTCGGTCAGGCCGCCCCCGTCGATGTATTTGCCGCCCAGCACGCTCAGGGAGCCTTGGTCGGGCTGTTTCTTGAGGATGATGTTGATCACCCCGGCCAGGGCGTCCGAGCCGTACTGGGCCGAGGCGCCGTCGCGCAGCACCTCGATGTGGTCGATGGCGCTGACCGGGATCAGGTCCATGTCCGGCGGCGATTGGCCGTTCTGGGTGGTGCCGTTGACGAACAGGATGGCGGTGTTGTGCCGGCGCTTGCCGTTGACCAGCACCAGGGTCTGGTCGGCGGCGAGGCCGCGCAAGGACACGGTCTTGACCGCGAAGCTGGCGCCGGCCCCCGAGTTGGAGGTGGTGGCCGACGGCACCAGGGTCGAGATCAGATCGCGCGCGGATTGCTTGCCGCTCTTCTGGAGCTCGACCGCGGGCAGCACGTCGATCGGCGCGAGGCTGGAAGCCACCGTGCGGTTGGTCGCCCGCGTGCCGGTCACGATGACTTCTTCTACACCCGACGACCCGCCGGGCTCGGCCGGCTTGGCCGAGGAGGCCGGCGCCGGCTGCAGGGTGATGGTGTGGCCGTCGTTCGACACCACCACAAGGCCCGCGCCCTTGGCCAGTTCGTCAAGCACCTGCTGGTCGGGCAGGTCTCCGTGGATGGCAGGCGTCTTCTTCCCGGCCGCCGCGTCGTAGGAAAACAGGGTCTGGATCCCGGCCTGCTTGGAAAAGGTCTGCAGCGAAACGACCGCATCCCCAGCGGGGATGTCGAACTGATGATGCTTGGCTTGGGCGTGCGCCGTCCCAGACAGGGCGAGCGCGGCCGCGGTCGCGAGCAGGAAAGCCTTGGCGTCGACTTGGCGCCGGCCGATCGGATTGGCCATGGAAACCCCCGGAAGCTCTGGAGCCGGCCCCCTCGGCCAAGCTCGTCTAAGCCTCCAGACGAGACGTTCACGGACGACCGCTACTGCGCCGCAGCAATAATTTTTCTGGCCGTGAAGATGACTATCGGGCAATCGCCGCTGATCAAAGCTCGGGCGCCAATCCCTTTGGCTTCAAGCTACTGAAACGGTGCTAGACGAGCGGCGCCCGAGGAACCTCCAATACCCTTCCCTAAATAATTCTGCACTGCACCATCCCGTACATTTTGCAGCGGGTCGTGGTCACGCGCGCGCGAGACTTCACCATCGCAGCGCCGACATGGCGTCGCTTGTCGGGTTTTCGCCAGCAGCCGGCGCCGGATTGCTAGGCTGGCGTCATGGAACAGGACAGGCCCGGGCCGGCCGATCTCCTCGAAGCGGAAAAGCGTCGGCGCTGGTTCAGGGAGGCGATCCTGCCCCTGGAGCCGCATCTGCGGCTGTTCGGCCGCCGCTTCGCCCGCTCGGGACAGATCGATGTCGAGGACCTGGTCCAGGAGACCTTCGCCCGCATCATCGCCTGCGAGACGTGGCGCGAGGTGGAGAACCCCGGCGCCTTCGCCTTCAGCACGCTCAAGAACCTGGCTCTCGACGCGGTGCGGCGGAGCAAGGTGGTGTCTTTCGAGACGATCGCCGATATCGACCAGCTGGACCTGCTGGACGACCGGCCGAGCCCGGAGACCTACGTAGTGGCGCGGGACGAGCTCAGGCTGCTCCAGGGTATCATCAAGACTATGCCCCGCCAGTGCCGTCAGGTCTTCACCCTGCGCAAGGTGTACGACCTTTCTCCCAGGGAGATAGCGGAAACCCTCCGTCTATCCGTCTCAACTGTAGAGAAGCACCTGGCGAAGGGCGTTCGTATCTGCGTCGAGTTGATGTCGGATGAGCCCGTGCGCCCCCAGGAGACGAAAGTACCGCCCGCATGGGACGCCAAGAAAAAGCAGCGCACGAGAGAATAGCCGGGGAGGCCGCCGAGTGGGTCGTCCGCTTGGCCGACTCCGATGCGGCGGCGGGCCAGTGCGGCGCGTTCGAGGCCTGGCGCGGCCAGTCGCCGCGCCATGAGGTCGCCTATGAGCGGGCGGCGGCGGCGTGGGGCCGGCTCGATCGGTTGCGCGCGCTGAGCCAGGGCGAGGCCTGGCCCGATGCGGACCTGCTGGCGCCGGCGCGCCCGGCCGTCCGGCCGTGGGCGTTCGCATCCCGGCCGATGCGCTGGGCCGCGGCCGCGGCCGGCGTCGTCGCCACCGTGGGCGGCGGACTGGCCGTCAACGCCTGGGCGTTCCCGGCCTACGCCACGGGCGTGGGCGAACGTCGGCTCGTGGTGCTGGACGATGGCGTGCAGGCCGAGCTCAACACCGACACCAAGATCGTGGTCCGTTTCCGTCACGGACGGCGCGAGGTGATCGTGGTGCGTGGCGAGGTGCTGTTCCGGATCGCCCACGGGCACAACCCGTTCGTGGTGCGGGCCGAGCGTGCGAGCGTCGAGGCGCGCCAGGCCGAGGTCGACGTGCGCCTAAAGGATCGGGTGGCCGACATCGTCATGCGCCAGGGCGCCGCGACCGTCACCGCCGATGACAACGCGCCCGTGTTGCGCCTGGTGTCCAACACGGGCGTCGAGACCGGACCCGGCGGCGTCAGCACCCGCGCCATGCCGACCATGGAGGTCGACCGCGTCTTGGCGTGGCGCCAGGGCGCCATCGAGCTCAGCGGCCAGACGCTGGCTCAGGCGGTGGAGGAGTTCAATCGCTACAACCGGCGCCAGCTCGTGGTGGCGGACCCGGCGATCGCTGGGCTGAGGCTGGCCGGCTATTTCCAGTGCGACGACCTGACGGCCTTCGTGAACGCCGTCACCACCGGCTTCCCCGTCCGCGCCAGCCAGGGCGATCCGGATCGGATTGTCCTTTCCGAACTACGGCGCGAGAACTAAGTCCGCTTTCCGGAACGGTCCGGCTTTTGCTCCTGGCGCTCAGCAGCCTTCGAAGCAGGGTGTGCTGCCTGAGCGACTAAGGGATGGAACGCGTTCAGCCGTGACGCGGCGAGCGGATTAGCGGCCGTCCGGCTGACTGAGCACGCGTCGGCCGTGTCCGGCGTCGATCGCGGCCTGAACGGCGGCGAGGTCATAGGTTCCGCCTCCGGCGAGCCGGGGCAGGATGGTGACGCTGATCGTCCCATCCGGCGCCTGTTGGTAGGTGGTGATCGCGTGGTCGTCGGTCTCGCCGAGGTCGATGTCGCGGTCGGGCGCGATCAGCCAGGTGCGGCGGTCGACCATGGCCCAGATCGTGCGGCCCTTGAACCAGCTGTCGGTCGCCCAGCGCCTGAGCTGGCCGTGGATCGGCTCGCGCCGCCAGGCTCCGGGATCGGCCGGGTCGGCCCGGGCGATGATGTGGGCGCCGCCGTCCTCGAGGGTGATCACCACCTTGGAGCGGTCGGGCCTGACCTGATCGGGCATGGTGGGGCTGATCAGCCACATGCACTGGAAGACGCGGCAGGGCTGCGGATGCGAGCCGTGGATTCCGCAGCCCACGCCGGCCTTGAAGTGCCGGCACCATGCGCCCATCGGCTTGTCCAGCTCGTCGATCCTCATGACCTTGCAGCACAGGCTGCAGGATCCGCAGGAGCGGGGCAGGGGCGCCATTCCTAGGCTCCTTCGACAAGAACCGGGCACACATCGATAGGTTCGATGGTTGGAAGGTCTGCGAGTTCGGTCAAGGAGGAATGCCCGATGTCGCCGCCGATCCGCGCCGCACAGTACGTGCGGATGTCCACCGACATGCAGACCTACTCCATCGACCAACAGCTGGAGGCGATCGGCGTCTATGCCCAGGAGCGCGGCTATCGGATTGTGCGTACTTACGCCGATCACGGACGCAGTGGCCTCACCATCGAAGGGCGCTCGGGACTGCAACGCCTGCTAACCGATGTGCATCTGCCCGACCGGCCCTTCGACACCCTCTTGGTTTATGACATCAGCCGTTGGGGTCGTTTCCAAGACACCGACGAGGGGGCCTACTACGAACATCTCTGCCGACGGGCGGGCGTTCGCATCGTCTACTGCACCGAAGCGTTCGAAGACGACGGCAGCGCCATGGCCAGCCTGGTCAAGGCGATGAAGCGGGTCATGTCCGCGGAGTACAGCCGGGAACTCTCGCTGAGGATCGTGTCTGGCCAATATCGCTCGGTCCTGAATGGCTACCACCGGGGTGGGCGGCCAGGGATCGGCTTCGGCCGAGTTCTTCTGGACGAACAGGGCGGCGTGATCTGCCGGTTGGAGCGCGGTCAAGCCAAGCATCTCAAAACGGACCGGGTGGCGCTCGTTCAAGGGCGCCCCGAGGAGATCGCGCTCGTGGTCCGTATCTTCGAGATGTTTGTCCTAGAAGGTCTTCGCGAGGCGAAAATTGCACAGCGCCTGAACGAAGGCGGCTTCACGACCCCTTCGGGGACGGCCTGGTGGGAGAGTGGCGTCCGCCGAATCCTTCAGAGCGAACGCAATATCGGCATCAAGGTCCATGGTCGCGTGACCTCTCGCCTGAAAACCAAACCTCAGCGAAACCCTCCGGATCGATGGTTGGTCCGACTAGATGCCTTTCCCGCCATCGTTCCCCGCGACCTCTACGACCGAGCGCAGGAAATCATCGCCGGGCGCAATCGCTCAAAAACGGAAGACCGGTTGTTGGTCGAACTGAAAGCCCTATGGGAGCGCAGGGGTCGGATCAGCCGGGCGCTCATTATCGCCGAGCCAGGGATGTCGTGCCCCAAAACCTACGTGTCCAAGTTCGGGTCTTTGACGGAGGCCTATCGGCGCATCGGCTATGCCCAAAAGATCGGACCCCACGGCCCGCGCGATCAACCCAAATGTCCAATCGAACCCCTGCTGGCGCAGCTGCGCTTGGTGCTCCGCGCGCACGGACGGTTGACCAGAAGGCTGATCAACCAAAGCCAGGACTGTCCAAAGGCCTACGTCTACGAGTGGGCCTTTGGCAGCCTCGGCAACGCCTACCGACAGATCGGCTACAAGACCCGAAGCGGCAAGTTCGTTGAACCTTCGGAATGGCGGCGAGTCTTCATTCAGGCTCAGCTCGACGGCGACGAAAAGCCGGACGGGGCAGCCTGAACGACGAGTTTTTGCTGGGGAATCCGCGAAGCGATCTCTTGCGCAATATGCAATCTCTAGTCGCCCGTGCCCGTTCGCTTTAGGGCTTCGATGACGGCTATGGCTTGCACACGCTCAACTGGTTTCAACCCATCGAAGAGATTCCATATGGAGTCGGGCTGAGTTGGGTCGCGCATGATCAGGTCGGCCGGCTCGCAGCGCAGGACCTGGGCCACAGCCTCTAGGATGTCCTGGCCATAGGGCGTTTCGCCCCGCTCAATACGCGACAGCTGGCCCTCTGAAATGTCGATTTCCAACTCTACCTGCAGACGATCCACGAGCTGCGTGAGGGTGAGTTCGCGGTGGTGGCGCCAGGCACGGATGAAAGTAGGACGCCGGGCGGGCTTGGGATGGGGGCGGGCCTTGCGGGGCATTGCAGAGGCGCTCCAACGTTAAGATTCTTTCGCCTCGCACACGAAATCGATTGCGAGAGGTATTTGTATATAATACAAATCTGGAAGCGGCAACGCCGTTGAGAGTAGGCGCGCTCGCGTCCCCGAATTGGGGGCCGTTCGCTACTGGATCGCCAAACCCCTGTGTCTAAAACTCCTGTCGGAGACGGCTTCGTCGCGCCCGTGCGCGGATGGCGTCGCGGCAGGCTTAGGAGGTGCGCCCTCATGTCATCCACCAGGCGGCAGCCGGCCCGCATGACCGACTCTTTGTCCGTCAAGCTCGGTAGTTGGTTCGAGGCCAATGCGACCGGCCGCGGCGTCATCGCCGTGCCAATCGTGATCCTTATCGTCGCGCTTTGCATGGCGGCGAAGGTCTTCCTATTCAGGTCCTGAGCCGGTCGGTTCGTCGGAAGGGGAAAGCATGGTCAGGTTGGCCGACGTGGCGCTTGCAGGTGTACTGGCTCTGGCGCCTCAGGCGGCCCTCGCCTGGGGCTTTGAGGGCCATGAGGTCGTCGCGGCGATCGCCCGCAACTACCTGAAGCCCGATGTCCGCCAGCAGGTGGATCAGATCCTAGCAGCCGACACCGACAACCTGGCCGGGCACGACATGCTGGCGGAGTCGACCTGGGCGGACCGCTACCGCGGCGGCGGTCATGCGTACATACCTGTTATCCGGGCGTCCGACGGTCTCGCCGTATGGATTCTGTGCCCGGGCGTTGCCGGATGAGCGGCAAGGACGATGAGGGGCGGGCATTGACCAAAGGGGTAGGCGAAGGTCAGAAGTTCAAAGATCGATGTTCGCGGAGGCTGCCTTGCGCAACGACAAAGGGCTCTCGATCCACATATCACAGCCTGTAGTGACCAACGAGGGAGCTTCTTTCGGGCCACGCGTTGGCACCGTCACCTTTGGGGCGCATCGGGGAATGAACTGGAGAGATACCATCATGCTATGGGCCGATTTTGATGGCCAGGAGTGGCAGGATGAGCCGGAGCAGAAACGCAAAGGCGCCCAGGCTGTCGTGCCCATTGCTCGCCGCGCTGCGGCGGCAATCGCCAACGGTTCGCTTGTGCCCCAATTTGAGCGCATGGCTCCAGGCCATGACTCGGTTCGTGTGGTGTATATGACCGAGGAGGCCATCCAGGGGCGCAGGCGCCAGGCGCGGGCGATCTGCGAAATTTCGTGGCCCGAAGGACGCGGAGCGCCGGAGGTCCCCAAGGCCAAGCGTGAGGGCATGGCCAAGATGATGCGAGATCTTGGCGACGCCCTCCATGCGGGGATTCATGATCCGCGTAATCTCGATATTTTCGGAGTTTGGCGCTCGGCCGTCTCCCGCCCTCGGCCAGCCTAAGCGCAGACGAACGCCGTCTCCTGCGAAGAGCTCCCGACATGGCGGCGCGGGCAACGTGGTCTGCAGCCGCCCGACTCGAGTCACTCTGCGCGCATGGTCAATGACATCTCTTGCTTCGGCGCTCTCTGCCTCCAACAGGGATCGTGGGCCGAGTGGGTATCAGGCGCGGCCTCCTTCGGCGCCGTGGTAGCCGCAGTGGCCGGATTCTACGTAACAAAGCACTTTCGCGACGAGGATCTCACGGCCAGAACCGAGGAGCGCACGCGCTTCGAGCTGGCGGCCGACGTGCAATTGGCGAACTTGATTGGCGTAAGGCTGTTTCGCCTTATGAACAGCAGTCACGATCTCCATCGCCACCTCTGGGCGCCGTATGACGGGCCGCCCATCGAAGGCGTGGACTCCGAAAAGGTGTGGCGGCGAGTCCTTCCGATGATCGGCCTTCAGATCGAACCGGCGTTGAGATTGGAATCTGACGAGGTGACCTTCCTGGTTCGGCTGAGTGAAGCCGAGTTCATGACCGAAATGATCCTAGGCGCGGCGCGGCTCGATAGTATCGTCCTGTCGCTCCAGGAGTACGAGCGTCAACACCAGGCTATCTACAAGATGATGCCTGCCCCGCTAGCGATGCAGGGTCGCGTGGGGGTTCATGGCCTCACCCACGAGCAACTTATGGCGGTGAAGCCATATTCCGAGGCTTTGGAACATCTAGTTTTGTCACTTCGGGAGATGACCCAGGAGAACGTCGAAAAGCTTGACGCTCTATGCCGAGAGTTCCATCCGATGATGAAGCGGCACTATCCATCGGAGAAGTTCCTGGCGCTCATCCCTCCGGAAAGCCGAGCAGGCGTCGAGCCAAAAGAGCGATGACCATCGGTTGATGGCTTCGGCCTGCAGGAAACTCGTCGGATGACTAGAGGGAAGGGAGTGCACGACGTCGGTTCTGCTCGCGAGCGAACCGGCGCTCGTCCTGGCTGGCGCGGGAGCCACGGCGGCGGGGGCGTCGTCTCCCCTCGATTGGGACGCCGAGGCTCTGTGCGGGCCGGGCGGACTGGCTGAGTTGCTTTGTGTTGGGGCGCTAGAAGAGTGGTGGTGAAGCTGCTCCTCGACGCGGGATCGACCATCGCGATCATCCGGCGAAGTGACGATGGACAACCGCGGGTAATTTGGCGTTAACCTTGTTTTCTCAGGCTCCGTTCATGGCCGTGGGGGAACATGATGCAGTGCCGGCCGTTTCCGCGTCGCCGGACCATACGTTGCCCCAGGGTTGCGGGCGGCGCGCATCTGCGCCATTAAGAGGCCGTTGAGATGAACCGCCGGGTCGTTGGGAAGCAGATGGTCATCACCATCAATATCGAGAGGCACGCCTCAGGCCTCTACGTCGCCAAAAGCAAGCAGGCGGCTGGTTTCCTGGCCAGCCACACCGACGAATGCGCTCTCCGCGCACAGCTGCCGTTTATGGTCCAGGTGTGGGCCATGGAAAACGGCCTCGCCGACGTCAGCGTGCGTATCCTGCCTCCGGCGAAGGCGAATCGCGGCGACACCTTGCGTCTCGCGGTCACCCATCAGGCACGCTCGCCGGAGCCAGCCCTAGTGGCTTGAGGCTGGCTAGCCACAAGATATAGACCGATTGCGCGTCGCGCGACATTGGGGCATGAAACCTGTTCGGCGTTGGACAGGGCTTAAGTCCCCATGGACTTCCACGATCGCCTGATCGACCTGCTCGTGATTGGACCGGCATGTCCCATGCCGCTCGGCTGCGCCCAGCCTTACGCTGTGCATCGTAAGGGCCGTACGCACACGGTCTGGATTGCTGATGGCATGACGCCAGAGCAGCAGGTAGCTCTGCTCGCCGAGATCGAGGAGACTTATGGGCTGCCTTGCGAGGAGATTCTACGCGAGCGCCATCCGAGCCAAATTCGTGCCGAGCAATTGATCAGAGCCCAGGCGCCTCTCCGCTGACGCTCGGCTTTTAGGCCGGCTGACGACGTGCTGTGGCCGGCGTCGATGGCGGTCTGCAGGCAGTGGGGTCTACTCAATCGAGTCCTTGGACACAGTGGTCCAGGACGTCGTCGGCTGACTGTGCGAGGCGGCCCGTTGCTGTCCGCCAGGATTGCAGCAAACTGGGGCCAGGTCGCCGCAAGTGCGCCGCCCATGAGGACGCCGATGACTGCCGCTTCCATGCCGCCGAAGTCCTCAGCATCGATCTCTCGAGCTCCGAGGACGATCGGTGCCGGCGTGCTCGGCGGGCTGATCGGTGGGGTCTGCATCTGGGTCTATGAGGCGATCGTCTGGGTGGGGATCCAGCACCAGATGCCGCTGGCGGGCATTCCGGCCAACGCCACGGGCCTTGTGTTCGGCAAGGCGTTCCAGGCCTCGCTGGGTTTGGGCGCGCACCTACTGGGCACGGCCATCCACTTCGCCTTCGCCATGGCCTGGGGCGTGCTGTTCGCCCTGGTCTGGCCGTTCTTCCAAAGGCGCGGGTGGGAGGCGACCCTCTTGGCCCTGTTCTACGCGGTGTTCGCCTGGATCGTGATGCACGCGGCGATCGCGCTGGTCTCCACCAGCCACCCGGATTATCTTGACCCGACGGTGGTGATCGGCGGATTCATGTCGCACCTCTTCTTCACCGTGCCCGTGGCCCTGGTGGTCAAGCAGCGGCTGAACGTGCCTACGGTCAGGCAACAATAGCGTTAGGGCACTCGTTCTGCGGCCCTGCGCTTGGTTAGCCAAGCCTTTCCTCGACAATCAGGGACAACCTGGGGCCAATCAGTCCGCCAGGGCGCTGCCCGCGGAGCCTTAGGGACCGCCGCTGACGGTTGCAGCCGTCCCGGTTCATCCAAAGGTAGCTCCTCCAACGTAGCATCCAGGCCTGAGGATCCAAGGCGCGGTCTTGAAGATAATAGTCAGCGAACCGCACGGGACGCGGCGGTGTTCCATTGACAGTTCTACGTGAATCGCTAGCCTTCGAAAGTCGTTCTGCCGTGGCAGCGCTCCAGGGAGCGAAATCTCTGTGCCCGTAAGGGTATCCGAAATGTGCGGACCGCGCTGGCGGGAGGCCCATTTCGCCGGACTCGGGACTCGGCAACCCGAACTCGGCAAACCCGATCCTCTTATCCGCCAACTGGCGGCCTGGACGCGTTTGCTTCGAATTCGATGGTTGCCGTCCATATCCGCCTTTGGCTCCTACAGGAGCCCCTCCTATGAGCCACACTTCGCCTCTACCCCAGGCCATCGAACCGATTTACCCCTGGCCGGAAGCACGCCGGATGTTCGGGAACATCGGCCGCACCACCGCCTGGCGCATGATCCGGGCCGGCGAGCTTCCAAAGCCCGTCTACATCTCCGCTAACCGCATCGGCTGGCGCCACAGCGACATCGCCGCCTGGCAAGCTCAGCGCGCAACGGGCGGCCGCTCCAACGCCTCTTGGGGGCGCTGATCAGTGCCGCGTCCAATCTTGAAGGAGCCACCTAAAGGGTCGCGGCTCGCCGCCTATGTCGCGGATCTGACCAAGGATGAGCCGTCGGACGGCATCTTGTATGACCAGAGCGGCACCCTGCTGTGGCGTTCAGATGATGCAGCGCTCGAGACGATCGGCATTAGTGCTCTGTTGAGCACTGAGCATCGCTTGTGGAAGCTGCCGCGAGACTTTGTTCGTGAACAGCTCGTCTTGCCCGCGATCGCGAACACAGAGGGCAGTGAGGCGGTCCGCGCGCTAAAAACGCACGCGCCGAAGATGCTGGACGAGTTTGTGGATCTGGTGTGCGACGCCGCTTGTCGTGGAGCGACGTCGCGTCAGCGACAGCCGCGCGAGCCTGACAACTCGCTGCTTGTCCTGGCCGTGGTCTGGGCCGCGGTGTGGGATGCCTACGAGACTTCACGCAGCCTCAACGGCAACATAACGCTGGCCGGCATGCGCTTGGGTTTGGACCGGCACGCCGTCCGTCGATACGCGGCAAAGGTGACGCGGTTGGTGCAGGCGATGGGCGAACTGGAGCTGTCGGCCTTCACCGCCGCCACGCTGTTCGTCCGCCAAAGGATGGCCAGCCTGGACCGTCGGACCAGTGCGCCGAGCCCGGCATCGCCTGTTCTTAGGCGGCCATACTGATCTCGCTGTAGTCGAACACGGCCGAGGACGAACCTGTGAAGTCCCAACCGACAAATGGACGCTGCACCAAATGAAGCTGACCCCCGCATCACAGATAGAGACCGCTGGGTTTTTCACGCTGGCCCAAGCCGCAAGGCTCGCCGGTCGTTCCTATTCATGGGCGCGTGAGCGCGCGCTTTATGGCCGATTGGACTGCCGCCGCTTCACGCCCGGCGGTCCAACGCGTGTCACGGCGGACAGCCTTATGCGCCTGATCGAGGCCGAGCGGAAAACTGCCACGACGCAAACGCTGAAACGCGAGACAGGCCACCGCTCGTATCTTCGGCTGGTGGTGAACAACGGCAAAATTTGAAGAAACGGCCGGAGCGCACGGCAATGCGCGTCCGGCCGGAAGAGGCGCTTTATGCGGGACGAAAATATCAGGACGCGCGGCCCTGAGCAAAAAGGCTCCATCTTCGCGGAGCAATCCGCGTCGCGTGCCGCCATGGCGCAGCCGGCGCCGAACGCGAACATCGTGTCGTTCCCACGCTGCAGCATCGCCCTGACGCTCGTTGATGGCGCGAGCGACCTGACCAAAACGCTATCGCTGAGCGCGGATGGCAAGATCATTAAGGCGGGCAAGGTGTCGCTCTACAACGGCACAGCCAAGCGCATCAGTGTATCGGGCACGCCCACCGAGATCATGGAAAGGCTCGCCTCCCAGCTCAAGGAGCTGACGTCGCGACAGGTGATCATCTGCGCACCGCCGCCGCCAGGCAAAGATGAGTGGCCGCTCACCACGCGCAGCGAAGTGGGCCTCAAACCCGGCTCGATCGCCCGCACCAAAGAGAATTTCCAGCCCGCCGCGGGTCCCGCGTTGCTGGCTCTCGATTTTGACACAGCGGAGTTTCCACCAGACCTTTTGGCGAAGCTGGAGGCCATTGGGACGTTATCCAACGCACTGGCGTCCGCCTATCCGGCGTTCGCCACTGCAGCACGCATCATCCGCGCTTCCGTGTCGGCGGGGGTGATTATCAAAGGCGGCAAGGCCACCGTAAAGGAGACCGGCCACCATCGCTATTTCATCGCCAGCAGCGGCCGGCACGCTGAGCGGTTCGTGCAAATCCTGGCCGACCGCCTCATGCTCGAGGGCTTCCTGTGGGGGAAGATCGCGGACACAGGCACCGTGTTGCCACGAACGCTTTTCGATGTTGTCGCTTCGCAGGACAGCAGTCGGCTGGTCTACGAAGCCGATGCGATCTTGGTCGGTGACGAGCTCGCTTATGCCCCCAGGGCGCGCGAGCCGACTGTTACGCCTGGCGGCCTGTTGGACGTTGAGCGCATCGCACCGCTTTCCGAAGTCGAACGCGGCCAGCTTGCGGCCAAGATCGACAAATTGAAGCGGTCGCTTGAACCTCAGGCCGCCGAACAGCGGAAACGATGGCAAGAGAAGCGCATCGCTGAGCGAGTGGCGAAAGGCTGCGACCTTGAGACGGCCACGCGCAGCTTGGCGGGCGCCGTAGAGCGCCAGGAGTTAAGCCGTGATTGGGAAATCCATCTGGACGGCAGCGGCGCGGTTACGGTGGCGGACATTCTTGCCGCGCCGGGCGACTACCATCGCAAGACGTGCGCCGACCCGCTCGAGCCCGACTACAACGGCGGCAAGAACATCGCCGTCATCTACACCGACGCGCGCCCGTTCAGGATCCGCAGCCAAGCGCACGGCGGGATCGACTACCGGTTAGACACGCCGCGCGCCGAAGATCACTTCGACACTCTCGCTGATGAACCCGGCGTCTTCGATCGGGCTGCAAACCGCGAGACGCTTCCGGCGCCGACGACCCCGGAAGCACTCGGCCTGGTCGTTGTCCGCGGCCTGATCGACGCACAGACGCTTCCTGTCCGCGAATGGTTGGTGGCGCCGCGCCTGCCGATCGGCGATGTGGCGCAATGCGTCGGCGCGCCCGGCGTATCGAAATCGACCTTCGCTCTGCGCGATGCGCTCGCCGTCGCCACCGGGCATGAGAGCATTTTGCGCGGCGTCAACGCGAGCGGGAATCCGATCAGCCCTGAGCGCCTGCACGTTTCCGGCCCCGTCATCGTGTACAACGCCGAAGATCGCGCCGACGAAATGCGTCGTCGCCTGGCGGCTGTTCAGCGCTTCTATCGGATCAAGGACGGCGACCTTAAGCACCCGATCATCTTGTGGTCGGGCATCGATCATCAAACGCTGACGATCACACGCCGCGACAAAGAGCACAGCGCCATGAAGCGGGCGGCCGGCGCCGACATGCTGGAGAGCGTCATCCGTGAGAACGGCGCGGCGTTGGTGGTGCTAGACCCGCAAATCAGCCTGTCGGCGGGCGGGCACGAAAACGACAACGACGATCAGGACGCCTTGCTTCAGGAGCTGGCGCGCATGGCGTCTGCGACGCGCACCGCGATCATGGTTGTGCATCATACGTCCAAGGCCGCACAGAACGCCAAAGGCGACATGGGCGCCGGCCGCGGCGGCTTCGCTGCCGTTGGGAAGGTCCGCAGCGCCTTCACGCTGGTCAACGTCACGGGCGAAGAGGGGGACGAGAGAGCTTGGGGCGTGTCGCGCACTGACGGCTTGGTGCGCCTCGATTACGCGAAGATCAGCCACGACAGGAAGCCAAGCGAGCCTATCGTTTTTCGCCGCATCAGCGCGCCGGTCGGCAACGGTCAGGACATAGAGCCTGCGGCGGCGGGCAAGCTCTTCGATATCGAGCCGCGCGAAGCGCTACGCATGGCCGGTGACCAGGCGCCGGTTCTGGAGCTGGTCGACACCCGCGCGTTGGTCGACGCCGCGAAGGCTGGGGAGGTCGACCACGCGCGCGCCGAGAGCGTGGCGCGCATCGTTGACGCGCTCATGGGCGACCTGGTCGAAATCCGGCTGACGGACATTCGAGACGGGGCAGGCGAACGTATGTGCGCCGAAGGTCTCACCACCGCCAAGTCGCGCCAGGAGGTCACCGGGAAGATAGTCGATGCACTAACCGGGAACGGCGTTGCGATCACACGCGGCGGACAAATTGTCCGGCTGAAACTGGAGAAGCGCGGCCAGGGCGTGACGGCGCCTTGGCTTGTGGTTCGTTCGATGGAGACAGCGGAAGGTGCGTGCGATGACGCTTGAAGGTCTTATCGGACGCTTGCGGGCCGCAAGAAAAAAAGTCAGTAGAAACAATGTGCTAAACGCTGTTTCGCCGAGCTTGCGGGTCTTGCGGGTCGCCGACAAGCTACAAGTATGGAGAAAAGTGAGTAAAATCAATAGTTGCAGGCTTGTAGGTCTTGTAGCCCTACGGGGGACGTTTCCGCCTTCAAGCGACGTCCCCCTCGGCCCCAGCGGTTGGCGTGAAGCGCCACAACGCGCACTAGCAAAACGGAAGCCCGGACAAATTGTCCGGCACAGTGCTCGTCAAAGCGAGCGCAGCTCGGCGCGCTCGTCGGCGCGATACCTCATAGCCGTTGAGGACTAGACGACGGTGGGGAAAATCGAAACTCAAAAGCAACAACACGGACGGGCGGCGATTACGCGCTGGCATCGAGAGAAGCGCCTGGGCGCACCGCTCTGTGGCGCCCGTCGGAAACACGACGGAAAGCCCTGTCAGCAGGTCGCGATGGAGAACGGCCGTTGCGCCTGGCACGGCGGCCTGACGCCGAAGGGCGACGATTGGCACAAGCCGCGGTGGCCGGACCGTGACAGCCCGGCGGCCGAGCAAAAGCTGCAGCGGAAGTTGCGCGATTTGGAGCGTGCCGCGAAGAAGCGGGCCGTGCGCGTGGCGGCGATGACGCCCGAAGAACTAGAGCGCTACAAGCGTTGGCATCAGGTGCGTAGGCCAGGATCTGCAAAGCGGCGCGCAGCGGCTAAGCGTGATCGAGAAGCGGCCGCAAGCGTGCGGACGATGTTGGCCGAAATAGACGGCACCGAGATGCAGAGCCAAGGCGGCCGGCCGAACGAGCACCAACAGAGGGGCAAGCGCCGGCGCGCGAGCTGCCCAGATGTTTTCGATTGAGAGGAACGATGAACGCTGAAGGCCGAAGCATTCAAACGGTGCAGCGCGAACTGCTCCAGCGCATCCGCACCGAGGGGGTGCAGGCTGCCTATGAGGCCAGCTTGGCCGTGTGCAACGATCCGAAGGCACCCGCGCCGGCCAGGGCTACCGCATCAGCGACGCTGTTCCGCGTGGCGGGCTTCTTCGACAAGCAAGAGCGGGCACCCGAAAAGGCGCCGCACGAAATGACACCGGAGGAACTTGCCGCCGAAATCGAGCAGCTTTCACGCTCGGCCAAAAACACGGATTCTCCCCCCGACGGCGAAGATGTCGAGGACGTCTTCGGCTAGGTTTTCGTCCGAGGCTTTCTTCGGTCTGGCCTTAGCAGAATCTTTTGTAGGGCCCATTTGCGGGCCTCGGCATTCGCCGTCGCAGGATTGGTTGCGAGGGCGGAGGGGGAGGCGATGGCTTGCGTCGCTCGGCGAGTCTCTGCCTCGATGAAGGCATTCAAGTCTGACTCCGAAATCAGCAAGGGGCGCCCGGGGAGATATGAAAGACGGCCGCTCAGCCGCAGCCTTTTGATCCTGGACGTTGAGCACCGGAGGATCTGGGCGGCTTCAGGTTCAGTTAGGAAGCGTGACGTCACTTGGTCGTCTCCGTGCTGTCCTTGAGGCGCTTGGACAACCGGAGCAGTGTCGATCGTGAACAGCCTGTCGCGCTCACGATGTCGTTCCAACTCGTCTTCTTTTCCAGCATCCGGATAATGGCGGCATTGCGCTCGGTATCCTCGGGCCGGCCTTTATAGCGCCCCGTTGCCCTCGCCTTCTCGATCCCCTGCACCTGGCGCCGGCGCCGATCCTCGTAATCCTTGCGGGCAATGGCGGCGAGCATGTCCAGCATCATCGAATTCACTGCGCGGAACATGCGCCCGGTGAACTGGTCGTCGACCTTAGCGAGCATCATATGCGACGTGGGTAGGTCCAGCGCGACGACGCGTATCAGACGGCTGTCGATCTCGCGTTTGAGCGATTCCCAGTCGTCTTCGTTGAGGCGGCTCAGGCGGTCGACCTGCTCAGTCAGCAAGACGTCGTTTGGGCTGCAGTCGCCGAGGAGACGAAATAGTTCGGGGCGCTTCAGGGAAGCGCCGCTTTCGTTTTCGACATAGTAGGCGGCAATCGAAAACCCCTTGTCGTTGGCAAAAGCTTCGAGCTGCCCCTTTGCCCGCGTTGCGTCCTGCTCCTTGGTGCTGGCGCGCAGATATGCGCGTACGAACATAACGATTCCTCCTCGGTTCGCTTTGAGTGGTTTCCCAGTAAGCGGTTCGATTTAAGTGGTGCTGTGGTAGCCGGTCGGCGGGCGTAGACGCGCCGATGGTCGGTTCTCTTGAAGTAGACCTAAAAGGTGCGTGGCCTCACCAACGGCGGCCGCTAAGCGCGAGCTTGCAGCGCTCGCGTATATCGAAATGGTCGGTGTGCAAGGCCATGATGTCGAGTTCATCCCGCCACTCAGCGACCCCCTCCCGCTCGCCGGCCCCCTGCGCCTGTGCAAGGGCGGTGAGCGCGCGATCGAGATGTCGAAGTTCCGCCGCGCGAGTGCTGGTGACGGAAACTGCGACGGCGAGTGCGCGAGCTTGGCCCTGCTGAAAAATCTCGTTACGCGCTCGGTAAGTGGCGAAATTGATGACGTTTCCCATGGCGACACCTCACGAAAGGGTTTGTGTCGTTTAGGTTCATTTAAATGGTTCGATATGTCAAGCTGCATTTCGGAACCGGCCGGCGTTTCTTGGTCCATTTTAAGTATTTATAGAACTTGTCTGTCAATTTTGGCGGTGTCGGCCAACGATTGTCATCAAATAAGACATTAATTTATAGTCATAAAAGTTGTAATTGCACAAGTTGTCCGCAATGATTTGTAATAATTGGGGGCTAATCGCCTACGTTGGTGTGGCATCAGCCATTTGTGCCTGATGGGGACCGGGTTTCTTCGTCTATATTTTCTGAACTCGCGCCTAAGCGCTGTGCGTGGGGTGCGGGTCGCGCACGTCACGGCATGCCGGTGGGAGGGCCGAGTCCGCCCCCTGGTGGCAGTCCGCCGCCCGCGCCGAGAGCGGCACAGGACGCCCGCACAAAAATTCGCCGGGCCCAAACATTTTACAGCCTGGCCTCAGGTGCTGACGCATGCGCCTTGTTCAAATCGCGCGCGACGAATGCTTTTGAGATGAACACGGTCGCCTCCGAAGATCACTGAGGAAAGGCCGGGAAGAATGCTCTACGCGGAATCATACGACGGTTTGCCCCCCGCTGGCGCCGAGTGCGACGAGGGCCGCCCGGATCGTCTCAGCGAAGCGGTCTCCGATATTTGCCTGGAACTGGCGAAAATCGTTCAGGGCCACAGCGCCGCCTATCACGTCTCTCATGTCCTCCTGCGGGTTCAGAACGAAACGAGCGATAAGCAAGCCGCGCCGATTAGCGGCCTACAGCGCGACAGGCTGCTTCGCGGCCTGGCGCTCGCGCGACCGTTTATCCTCGAACGCTTTGACGGCTCGCGCGAACTGGGTTTCGCGCGTGAGGGCGTCGACGCTCTGCGCGCGTTGATCGCGCTATGGGCCGAAGCGCCGGAAGCGCGCGCACTGCGGCCCATCAATTTCCGGGCCGACGTGCACGCTCGCGCACGCTGGTTGCGCAACGTCTGCCACAACATTTGCCTACGCGAGGAAATCGAAGAGCGTTCTGCCAAGGGGCACCGCGCGAGCATGGTGCGCCTTGTGAGTGAGGCGGCTTAGTGGAAGCGATGCGCTACAGTGGTGGCGACCAGGCGCGCGAAAGTGGCGAAAACGGCCTCTCCCAACTGCGCCACGCGCTGACGCTCAACGACCACGCCATGCCGGCCGCGCTCGGCCTGGACGCGATCATCTCCGCCGGGCTGGCGTATGCCGACTTGTCCGCGATTACGCCAGGGAGAGCGAGGCCACTGAGGTCCGCTCTGCGCTCGGGCCGCATCTTTGTGGGGCGATCGCCGAAACAGTCAGCCCCGGCCCGATCTATTTCGCGCTGGAGCCGCTAGACCATGGCGGGCAACTACTTCGACCAGTTTGACCCTCCAGCCGTCTCGTCGGCTCCGGCGGCCACGCCGGCTCCCAGCGCGGCGCCGCAGGCGAACTATTTCGACCAGTTCGATGCCGCATACGCGGCCGCAGCGCCCGCCGCTGCGGGCCCGCGCCCGACCGCCGACGTGCAAGCCGAGTTTGACGCGCTGCCCTGGTATGCGAAGCCGCTGAAGGCCGCCGATGACGACATCCGCCTGCTCGCCGACGGCGCCACCTTCGGCCTCGCCGACAAGGCCGCCGGCGCGCTGACCGGCACGGGGACCGACGCCCAGCGCACCCTGACCCAGGAGGCGCGCGAACGGGCCGGCGCTGCGGCGCTCCCCGCCGAGGTCGGCGGCAGCTTCATGACGGCCGGCGGCCTCGCCAAGAACGGCGCGACGTTGCTTGGGCGCGGCGGCACGGCGGCCATGGATGGCCTCAAGGGCCTCGCCGCTCGCACCGGCCTAGCGGGCGTCGAGGGCGCGGGCTACGGCGCGGCCAACGCCGCCGGGCACGATCAGGACGTCGGGCACGGCACGCTGCTGGGCGCGGTCTTCGGCGCAGGCGGCAACGCGGCGGCCGAAGGCATGACGGGCGCGGTCAACAAGGTCGCGGGCCTGTTCAACAAGGCGCCCGTCATCCCCAACGTCGACGAGGTGCAGCAGGCCGCCCAGAATGCCTACAAGGCCGCCGACGCGGCCGGCGTCGTCTACACGCCCCAGGCCGTGCTGAACCTCAACCAGAACATCGAGCGCGGCCTGGCCGGCATGGGTTACGACCCGGCCCTGCAGCCGGGCGCGGCCGCCGTGGTCAAGCGCCTCGGCGACCTGACGGGCCAGAACGTCACGCTCACCGGCCTCGACACCCTGCGCAAGGTCGCCCAGAACGGCTTCATCCAGGGCAACGCCTCGAACAACAAAGCCGTCGGCTTGATGGTCAAGGCCATCGACGATGCAGTGGCGAACCCGGCGTCCGGCGACGTGCTGATGGGCAACGCCAGCGCCGGCGCGGCCGCGCTGCAGCAGGCCCGCAGCCTATGGTCGCGCGTGGCCAAGGCCAACACCGTCCAGGACGCCGTCGATTCGGCCCAGCTCCGCGCGGCCTCCACGGGGACGGGCGGCAACATCGACAACGCGACCCGCCAGAACCTGCGCGGCGTCTATGAGAACGGCAACAGCTTCACGCCCGACGAGAACGACGCCCTGCGGACCGCCATCATGGGCACGCCGGCCCAGAACGCCCTGCGCATGGCGGGCAAGTTCGCCCCCACGGGCGTCGTCAGCAGCGGCCTCGGCGGGGGCGTCGGCGCCTGGGCGGGCCACACGCTGTTTGGGCCAGAAGGGGGCACGCTAGGCGCGATAGCGGTTCCCGCGGCGGCTTTCGCCGCCAAGCACGCCGCCGACGCCATGACGGCGAATCACGTCAACGACCTGATGGACGTGATCATGGCCGGCGGCACGAAGGCGGCGACCAAGGCCGCGCCGAACGCCGTTCAGAAGGCCGCCAAAGCGGCACGCGATCCGCTCAGCCGCCTCTATATGCTCGACGGGGTGGACGCCCAGAACGGCGGCCGGTGATGCGCTCAGGTTGAGCAACGTTCTATGTCGTACCCTCGCCGACGATCCCCATGAGCAAACCCTCCCACGCCTCCAACGCACGCCGTTTCTCGACAGCATAGTTGTTGGCATCGTAGTGCGCCACTGATACGGCCGCTCCCCCGCCGGTATCACCGGCATGCCCCAGCACTTTGGACCTGATGAAGGGGCTAATGCCCAGGCGCTCCGAGGTCATCGCGGTCGAGCCGGTTCGCCTCAGGTCGTGCGGGCTTGCGTCCTCGATGCCGAGAATGGCGCACAGCCCGGCCATCGCGTGGGTCACGCTATCCGGGCGAACCGACTTCGTCGGGTCGCGCGGCGACGGGAACACCGGGCGGTCGTTAGCCAGGTTGGGGGAGAACTCGAGCGCCGCCTGAACTAGACTGATGGACTCGGGCGGCAGGGTCACGAGATGCGGGAGGCCGCCCTTCATGCGCTCGCCCGGGATCAGCCAAGTGCGTTGATCGAGATTCAGTTCGCTCGTCCGCATCCCGGCGACCTCGTTGCGACGGTTCAGCAGGAGCATGATGAGCTGCAACGCGATCCGCATCGGGCGGCTGACATAGAACCTGTCACCCTGGTCCTGGTCATCTTTCGGCGGCCGGCGCAGCGCGGCCGGCGGGTTAGTGAGGATGCCCCACAGCGCCTTTAGCTCGGCATCGGTCAGTGTGCGTTTCCGTGGTTTTTCGGTGGCCGGTTTGTCGATGCCGACGGCCGGGTTCACCGTCACGCGCTCCTGCGCCGGGGCGTAGGCGAACACCTGGCGGATGATGGCAACGGTGCGATTGGTCTGAGCTCCGATGCCGCGGTCGATCATGTCGTTGGCGATCTTGCGGATGGTTCGGCGGTCTACGTCTTCGACCCGCATCTCGCCGATCACCGGGCGGATGTTCCGCTTCAGGACTCCGCGTTCATCGGCGATCGTCCGCGGCCGCTTCTGCTTCTTCCGGGGTTTCCAGTGCCCTTTCTCGGAGGCGTTCAGGAAAGCGTCGGCGAGGTCGTTGAAGGTCTTGAGCGGCTCGGCTCTGGCGGTGGCCTTAGCCTTGCGGGCGGCGCCTGCAGGATCCTCGCCCTTGCGCACGCGCACCCGGTACTCTTCGACCTGCTCGCGGGCCCACTTGAGGCCGTGCTGCTCGGAGTAATCGGCGAGCTTGAGTCGGGGCTGACGGCCGTCCAGGGTCCGGTAGCGCCAGACCCACACGCGTGTCTGCTTGCCCTTGTCGGCTGAGATCCGCAGGCAGAGGCCGGGCGTCTGTTCGTCCCAAAGCTCGATCCGCTTCTTGTCCGGAGCCTTGATCGCGAGGATCGTCTTGTCAGTGAGCTTCGCTGTCGCCATCGCCGAGCTTTGCTTTTGTGCCCCAGGGCCTATGTGGGGCACGCATGGGGCACAAGAAACTGGAACTTGGCGATCTTGGCTGAAACAGGCTGGAACGCAAGCCGTCTGATTTCCCTAGGGAAAGCGATCAGCCTGAAACGGCCCGAAAACTCGTGAAACGATCAAGTCAGCGGTTTACAAAACCGCTGCTCTACCAGCTGAGCTAATCCGGCCCAACGCGATGTCGAGCGTTGGGACGGATGCCATGAAGGGCCGGGGGCGGCAAGCGTGCAGGCGCGGCGGCGCCTAGTGCGGGGTGTTGGAGGCCTGCCACAGGCGGATGACGTCCGCGGTGGGCAGGCCCGCGATCGCGGCGGCCTCGGCGAAGTCGCGTCCGCTGCGCACCAGGGCGACGGCGATCTTCTCCTTGGTGGCCGGGTCGATCAGGCCATCGGCGGTGCGGCGGATGTGGGCGAAGCATTGCATGCCAAAGGAGCGCGCCGGGCGAGCGGCGGGTTCCCAAGGCTCAGCCAGCCGTCCGACCGGACTTGGGTCACGCCTTCGCGAGGGCGGAGAAATTTCATGCGGCCGTGGTGGGCCGCCCGCCGGACTCGTGCGTTGATGCCTCACCCCAGGGAAGAATCAGGAGCCCCCCACATGAAGACGGTCATCGCCTTCGCCGTAGCCGCCGCCAGCCTCGCCGCCT
>FTJU01243437.1_pt1 | contig 24138 bp, 28 predicted proteins | sample 1658961 | NCBI WGS metagenome assembly FTJU01 (sample SAMEA3914878, study PRJEB12502) | metagenome | biome: forest; material: soil | place: USA | collected 2012-03-12 | depth 0.3 m | reverse complement strand
CAACAACTAGTTGTGGCAGGTGTCCCGGTCGTTGTAGAGCATGATCTGGGTGACCTTGGCATCGGCGGGCATATTCCGATAGATACCGAGGAAGCCATAATGTGCGGGTTGGTCCGAGACCTTGGCGGAACTCCAGTTGTAGCCGACCTCGAGTGTGGGATAGACGGCACGTACTTCGTCGACGGTGGAACCGATGGCGATGCCCTCGGGCGTGCGGACCGCAAGTTTGCCGGGCATGATCGCGACTATTTCGCCGTGATTGGTGAAACCCTGCCAACCGGCTCGTGCGGTATAGCGGCCGCAGCCCGGCGGATCATTGGTGTCGTCGAAGGTCGCGATTTCACCGGTGGCCTCGGCCTCGCTCCGGTTCATTCCGAGCCGCAGCTTGCCGAAGCCGAGCGGCCCGAGCACGGTCGGTGCCGCCGGCACTGTGGTCGTCGACGCCGCGGCTCGGGTGGTCTCGATCGGCTCGTCCGAGCACGCCGTTGCGCCGGTGAACATGGCGCCGAGCAGCGCGAATGTCAGTACGACACGTTGAACACGCATGGTCTTACCCCCGTTGTCGTCCATGAACCGGAATGCCCGTCGAACCGAGACGGATGCGATGTCGGCCCAGTCTGCCCATCGGCGACTCCCCGCGTCAAGGCGACAGCCATCGGCCGACGTCAACCTGGTGCGTCACCATCCGGGATCGGTGTCGCCTGAGGCGCAACAACTTTCGTCGGCACCGCCGTTTCCGATCGAGCGCGGCGAAATTATCACGGCCGCGTCGGGAATCAGCTGGCGCGGCTGACCCGCGCCAATCGCATTGTTTCGGTGAGCAGCTTGGATACCGCTGCGGCTTCGGTGAGAAAGCCGTCGTGGCCGTCGCGGGAGTGCACGATCTCCAGACCGTCGCAGCCCGGTAATCCGTCGGCCAGTTCCTGCTGAGTTCGCAACGGGTACAGGCGGTCCGAGTCGACACCGCCCACCACGCACGGTACCGGGGTCGCGGCCAGGGCGGCCGCGATACCGCCGCGTCCGCGGCCGATGTCGTGTCGGTTCATCGCCTCGGTCAGCAGCACATAGGTGGCGGGATCGAAACGGCTGCAAAGCTTTTCGGCCTGGTGGTCCAAATAGCTCTGCACCGCGTAGCGACCGCCGTTGCGCGGATCCTCGTCACCCTGTGCATTGTTCTCGAAGCGGTGATCGAGTTCGCCCTCGGTGCGGTAGGTCAGGTGGGCGATGCGGCGGGCGATGCCCATTCCGGTCATCGGGGCGCGATCGGTGTCGTGGTAATCGCCGCCCTGCCAGTCCGGATCGGCCTTGATGGCGGCGATTTGCGTTGTCTGCGTGCCGATCTGGTCGGCGGTGGCGCGTGCGCCGACGGCCAGTACCAGTGCCGAGCCGACCCGCTCCGGCGCGCCGACCATCCACTCCAGCACCCGCATACCGCCCATCGAACCGCCGACGACTGCGGCCAGGCGTTCGATGCCGAGCAGGTCGAGCAATGTCGCTTCCGCGATCACCTGATCCCGAATCGAGATCTCCGGAAACCTTGCGCCCCAAGGCTTTCCGTCCGGTGCCAGCGTCGATGGGCCGGTGCTGCCCTTACAGCCGCCCAGCACATTCGTCGCGATGACACACCATTCGTCGGTATCCACTGGTGCGCCCGGACCGACCATGCCCTCCCACCACCCGGGCAACGGATGCATGTCGTCGGGCACCCCGACGACATGCGAATCGCCGGTCAGCGCGTGCTCGACGAGCACCACATTGTCCAATGCGGGGGAGAGCTCACCCCAGCGCTGTACGGCCAGATGAACGTCCGGGATGACCGCGCCGCTCTCCAGCCGTACCTCCCCGATGGCGATAATGCCGAGGCTCCCGTCGGGCGGTGGCAGGGCTGCCGCAGACGAGTGCGCGGTACTCGGGTCGGCGCTCACGGTCATGACTTCGCCTCGCCGGCGCTCGGCCCCGTCGCGACCGCGGGGGCTGTGTTTATGCTGCGCTCGCTCACGTCCGCCTCACCGGCGCTCGGCTCTGTCGTGATCGCGCTCATGACGTCGCCCCCGGGAAACTGTGCGTCGGCGACGCCGGGTGAGTCACGAGAGAACGCACGTCCCCGATGTCAGCTATCCGGCTGAACCGGGCCGCGGTCCGGTAGATCGGGCGGGCGAATGAGGCGGTGATCTGCGCGCTCGCGACGAACCGATCGGCCACGGACGCGATGGGGTCACTCATGTCGTGCTCCAAGGGGGTTGTTCGCCGGCAGGTCTTAACGAAGTGCGGGTGACGGACAACAACTCATCGGAAAACCTCCTGAAGTGCGCGCTTGCTCTCGACCATCGAGAGCCCGGTCATCACCCGGAGCACCCCACCGCTGCTGGAGGGTTGCCGTCCAGCAAGCCGGGGCTTCGCGCTGGCACTCATGACCTGACGGACATGGTAACCGGCGGGCGGGCGGCGACTGAAATCCGTTACCGGTTCTCCGCTGGTTCGGGCGCGGGCTGTCCGGTACATACGCACATGAACTCGTCGAACGACGTGGTGAATCCGTTGCGGGCCGCCGCAGCGGCCGCGGCGGTATCCTTCTCCTCGTCGAAGATCGAGTCCTGGCACTCCATGCTCATGTGGCCGATCAGCTGCCAGGCGCCGACGACCAGCCGCACCGGTAGCGCGTCGGGCCGAGTGCCCAGTCGCTCGGCGATCACGTCGGCAATCGCGGCGTTTTTATCGTCGGCCATGCTCTGCGCGCTGACTGTCGGACTGCTGCGCAGGATCCGCTGCATCTGCTGGAAGCGCCGGAATGACACCGGTCCGTCGACACGCACTGCGGCCTGGTCGACGACCAGCAGGAAGGCCGCGCGCAGCGATTGCAGTTCATTGCCGGTGACCGGGAGCCCACGCAGGCATTCGGCGATGGCGCGGCCGAAATCCGTGACCGGCCCCAGGATGATCGCTTCTTTGCTGTCGAAATACCGGTTGATCGTGCGCGGGGACACATCAGCGCGGTCCGCGATCTGCTCGACCGTCGTCGCGTCGAATCCCTGCGCGTCGCACAGGTCGAGTGCCACCTCGATGATGCGCAGCCGGGTCTGCTGCTTCTTGCGTTCACGCAATCCCGGGCTCGCGGCGTCGCGGGGCGCGCTCGGCCCTGGATTCGCTGGGGCGCGCACAACTTCCTCGGCTGTGGCGCTCGCGCCGATCGGCGTCGATGACTCGAGCATGGCCCCATGCTATCGCAATCGGGACGCTTTGTGTCTTTAAGGGCCAAATGTCCGAGTGCGACATTTTTCTCTTGACGACAAATGTCCGCCGATGACAGGATGGCCGCACGAACTTCGGACTAGGAGACCAAGTGAGCGAGACTGCGACAGCGGTGGAAGTTCTGGAGAAACAAACGAGCTCGGCACGCTGGTGGGCGCTGGGGGTGATCGCATTGGCCCAGCTCATGGTGGTTCTCGACGCGACCATCGTGACTATCTCGCTGCCGTTCGCCCAGCAGGATCTCGACATCAGCGATGGCAATAGGCAGTGGATGCTCACCGCCTACACGCTGATCTTCGGTGGGCTGCTGCTGCTCGGCGGACGGCTGGCCGACTACCTCGGGCGGCGTCGGATCTTCATCGTCGGCCTGGTCGGCTTCGCCGGTGCGTCCGCGGTGGCGGGTCTGGCGCGCAACGGTGCGGAACTGTTTGCCGGGCGGGCGCTGCAGGGTGCGTTCGCGGCGCTGCTCGCGCCCGCGGCACTGTCCCTGCTCTCGGTGACCTTCACCGAGGCCAAGGAGCGCGCGACCGCATTCGGCGTCTTCGCCGGTATTTCCGCCGGTGGTGCGGCACTCGGCCTGATCGCGGGTGGCGCGCTGACCGAATACGCCTCCTGGCGCTGGTGCCTGCTGGTGAACACACCGATCGCCCTGCTCACGTTGCTCGGTGCGCTGGCCTTCGTGGTGAAGGATGTGCCGACACCGCGCACCGGCGGCTACGACGTGCCCGGCGCGGTCACCGTGACGCTCGGTCTGATCGCCATCGTGTACGGCTTCAGCCGCGCCGCCGAGGACGGCTGGCTGGCCGGCAGCACTCTGGCGCTGCTCGTCATCGGCATCGCCCTGCTGATCGCCTTTTTCGCCATCGAGCGCCGCTCGTCGAATCCGCTGCTGCCGCTGCATATTCCGGGTGAGATCAACCGTGGCGGCGCCTTCCTGGCCGCGCTGCTGATCCCGATCGCGATGTTCGCGATGTTCCTGTTCCTGAGCTACTACTTCCAGATCACGCTCGGCTATTCGTCGCTGCAGGCCGGCGTCGCGTTCCTACCGTTCCCTGCGGGGATCGCCATCTCGGCCGGTATCACCAGCGCGCTGCTGCCGAAGCTGGGTCCGCGGCCGCTGATGGTGGCCGGAGCCGTGCTGGGTCTGCTCGGTCTGGTGTGGCTGGCGCAGCTCGGCTACGGCGACAGCTACGCCGCCGGTGTGCTGCCCGCGCAGTTGCTGATCGCGCTCGGTATGGGCCCGCTGTTCGTCGGGACGCAGACCGTTGCGCTGCATCAGGTCGAGGAGGAGGACTCGGGTGTGGCCAGTGCGCTGTTGAATGCGGCACAGCAGGTCGGCGGCGCGGTCGGCACCGCGCTGCTCACCACCATCTCGGTGCAGACTGCCAAAACCTTCGCGCAGAACAACCCGACGCTCGACAATCTCTTGGCCCGTGCGTCGATCCACAGCTACGACGTGGCGTTCTATGTCGGCGCCGGGTTCTTCCTCGCGGCAATTCCGGTGATCGCGTTGATGATTCGGGACAAGCCGGAAAACCTGATCGAGGGATCCGGGGAAGGCGCGCGGATTCCGGTCGCGGTCTGATCCTGAAACAGCGATGTCCGGGTTTCCGACGGGATACCCGGACATCGCTGTTTCGGCAGGTGTGCGGCACCGCGGACCTACTTGTCGGTAACCATTTCGGACGGCTGCACATGGGGGCTGCCCGCGCGGCGAGCTCAATGGCAGCAGTACGCTTGTCTTGTTTGCACCACATGTCTCGCCGACAAAGCGGGACATATACGTTGTCTGTTGGAACAGCTGGGGTCCGCTCACAAGCGTGTTCGCCTGGCCGTGCAATGAGGGCACCATCCTAGGAGGACACGAAGATCCATGTCCAAGATCAAGGTTGAAGGCACCGTCGTCGAACTCGACGGCGACGAGATGACCCGGATCATCTGGCAGTTCATCAAGGACAAGCTGATCCATCCGTACCTCGATGTGAACCTCGAGTACTACGACCTCGGCATCGAGTATCGGGACAAGACAGACGACCAGGTCACGATCGACGCGGCGAACGCGATCAAGGAACACGGTGTCGGCGTCAAATGCGCCACGATCACCCCGGATGAGGCCAGGGTCGAGGAATTCGGCCTCAAGAAGATGTGGCGCTCGCCCAACGGCACCATTCGCAACATCCTCGGCGGAACCATCTTCCGCGCGCCGATCATCATCTCGAATGTGCCGCGTCTGGTCCCCGGCTGGACCAAGCCCATCATCATCGGCCGTCACGCGTTCGGCGATCAGTACCGCGCCACCGACTTCAAGGTGTTCCAGGGCGGCGCCGTCACCCTCACCTTCACCCCCGACGACGGCAGCGAGCCGATCGTGCACGAGGTCGTGAAGATGCCGGAAGACGGCGGCGTCGTCATGGGCATGTACAACTTCAAGAAGTCCATCCAGGACTTCGCGCGGGCCTCGCTCAACTACGGGCTGCAGCAGAACTACCCGGTCTACATGTCGACCAAGAACACCATCCTGAAGGCCTACGACGGCATGTTCAAGGACACCTTCCAGGAGGTGTTCGACGCCGAGTTCAAGACCCAGTTCGACGCGGCGGGCCTCACCTACGAGCACCGCCTGATCGACGATATGGTCGCCTCCTCCATGAAGTGGGAGGGCGGCTACGTCTGGGCCTGCAAGAACTATGACGGCGACGTGCAGTCCGACACCGTGGCCCAGGGCTTCGGCTCGCTCGGCCTGATGACGTCGGTGCTGCTCACCCCGGACGGCAAGACCTGTGAGGCGGAGGCCGCGCACGGCACCGTCACCCGGCACTACCGTCAGCACCAGCAGGGCAAGCCGACCTCGACCAACCCGATCGCGTCGATCTTCGCCTGGACCCGCGGCCTCGAGCACCGCGGCAAGCTGGACAACACCCCCGAGGTGATCGGCTTCGCGCAGACACTCGAGGATGTCGTCATCAAGACCGTCGAGGGCGGCCAGATGACCAAGGACCTGGCGCTGCTCGTCGGCAGCGATCAGGGCTACCTGACCACCGAGGAGTTCCTCGGTGCGCTCGACGCCAACCTGGCCCGCGCCCTGCGCTGACCGGTTGAACCGAATACCCGGCGCTGGGAAAGCCAGCGCCGGGCGCGATATACGGGCACCCGCACCACACCGGTGGTACGGGTGCCCGCACTGTTACGTGGGGGAACTCACCATTACCCGGAAGCGTGAGTGGTTACCGGGCGGTTACATGAATACCTGACCAGGCGTTGCCGACCCTGCTGATCGGCGCTCAGCGGCTCAGCTGCCGCGTTCTCAGGCGCTTGGTCGCAGCGCCACGACCGGAATCACCCGATCTGTCCTGGTCTCGTATTCGGCGAAGCCCGGCATGACCGCGACAATAGCCGCATAGAGCCGATCGCGTTCCGGACCTTCGGTGATCGGCGTGGCCGTCGCCTCGATGGTCTCGGAGCCGACTTCCAGCGTGACCTTCGGATTCGCCAGCAGATTGCGATACCAATCCGGGTTATCGGGTGCGCCGGCTTTGGATGCGGTGATCACCAGCCGGTCGCCGTCGCGAATATAGGCCGCCGGATTCGTACGCGGCAGTCCGGTTTTCGCACCTGTCGTGGTGAGCAGCAGTAGATCCTTGCCCTCGAACGGGCCGCCGACCTTGCCCGCGTTCGCGCGGAACTCCGCGATGACGTTCTGATTCCAATCGTTGGCCATCTGCGCTCCTCGGATCGAGAAATCGGGTCGAGGTAATCGTCGCCGATGGGCGGACCGATCAGATCACCTTTTTGAAGAATCCGCGTAAGTCGGCGAGTAACAGGTCGGGGGCCTCGTGGGCGGCCCAGTGCCCACCGCGGTTGCATTCGTGCCATTGCACGAGGTTGCGATGGTGTCGCTAGGTGGCCCGTGCCTACGGCCGACGGCGCGCCCGGCATGCTTGCGCCGGCACCGTTTTCGCCGCCCGCTACGATGGACGCCGTCCATACCGAGTGGAGCAACTCGCCCGCGGCGCCAAGTTTCTGATGGTCTACGCGGGCAGCAATGAAATCCAGGTCACCCACATAGCCAAGGGTCTGCTCGCCCAGTAGTGCGAACGGCAGCTGCCCTTTGCCGTCGGCGCAGCACGTGCGGTGGTGAACGGCATGTGCTGTGTTTTCAGACTGCGCGCAAGTGGGTGCGGCTGGCGTAGATGTGCTCGGCTATCAACGTTGCTATGCGGTCGGGCGCTTCGAGCATGGGAACGTGCCCGACGCCGTTGACCAGGATGCGGTCGGCGGAGTCGGGCAGTTCCTGCAGGAAGCGGCGTGCGTATACGCGGTTGGGGATGATCCGGTCGTATTCGGCCATCAGCAGGCGGACCGGGGTCGGGAGGTTCGACAGGTCCTCGAGTGCCGGGGCGCGCACGGTGCCCATGATCATCGGAACCATGGCATCGCAATGCAGGGCGGCGGTGATCACGGCGGCGATATCGCGGCGGGAGACGGCAGCGGCGTTCTTGCTCAGCAGCAGTAGGGCGAAGCGTTGCGCGATCGGATTGTTGATCGCGAAACCGCCGAGCCGCTTACCCATCTTGACAATCGGCACCAGCGACAGGAATTTCGCGCCGACACGGAACTGAACCAGCGAGGGCGACTGCCAACCGCCCGCCGGTGCGATCGCGGTCAGCGTGCGGGCTCGGCCGCGTCGGGCCAGTTCGAAGCTGACCCAGGCGCCGAGGGAATTGCCCGCGATATGACAGGTGCGCCAGCCGAGTTCGTCGAGTTGATCCTCGATCCGGTCGGCGAGGGTATGGATATCGGTGGACCAGCCGTCGATCGGTTGGCCACCCCAGTGACCGGCGAAGGCGGGGGCGAATACCTCGCAATGCGCGGAAAGTCGCAGCGCAACCTGTTCCCAACAGTGCGGCGAGAGCATGAACCCGTGCAGGAGCAGGACCGGATCACCTGATCCGATATGCAGCGCTTTGATCGGGGCGGGGGAGTTGGTGGTGCCTGACTTCATCGTCATCACCCCTTCCTGGACGGCGATGTCCCGGGGAAGTTCGTCTGACCAGCATTGTACGGTCGTGAGGTGCCTTATATCATCTCGTCGATCAATGTGAACGGCGTCCGTGCGGCGACCGGTAAGACCGGCAAGGGGATGCTCGAGTGGCTGGCGGTCACCGAGGCCGACATCATCTGCCTCCAGGAGACCCGGGCAACTGATGAGCAGACTCGTGCGGCACTTGCGCCGGCGCTGGACGCGGGCTGGTATCTGACGCATGCGGAGCCCGGAGCGAAGGGGCGGGCCGGAGTGGGCATCCTGTCCCGTCGGGAACCCCGGGCCGTGCGCATCGGAATCGGGTGCTGGCAGGACGGAACCTGGCAGCACAGCGCCGAATTCGCCGGTACCGGACGCTATGTCGAGGCCGAATTCGATGAATTGACCGTGGCGAGCGTGTATGTGCATACCGGCGAGGTGGATACGCCGATGCAGGACGAGAAGTACCGCTTCCTCGACGAGATCGGCGCCCATATGCGCGCGCAGACCAGCGATTTCGTGATCTGCGGCGACTGGAATGTCGCGCATACCGAATTCGATATCAAGAACTGGAAGGGCAACCTGAAGAACTCCGGCTTCCTGCCACAGGAGCGGGCTTGGATCGATGGCATGCTCGCCGCGGGATACGTGGACGTGGTGCGCAGCCTGCATCCTGGTGCCGCGGGCCCGTACAGCTGGTGGTCGTATCGGGGCCGCGCCTACGACAACGACGCGGGCTGGCGCATCGACGCGGTTTACACAACAGAAGGCATCGCATCCCGCGCTGTGTCGGCAAAGGTGGAGCGTGCAGCGACGTACGCCGAACGCTGGTCGGACCATGCTCCGGTCACGGTGACGTTTGCGGATAAGGTTCCCGAACCGCTGACCAGCGAATACCCCCTGCACAGTCACGGTCGAGGCGTACGGGCGTCCAGCGCCTTTCGGATCAGTTCTCGTGCAGCGTCACCGGTCACGGATTGACTTGCCAGCGTATCGAACGCTCGGCCGTACGGCGCGATCTCTCGTGTCTGAGTCTCGGTCGTTCGGGCCTAGCCTAGGCACGGTTCTGTCCGTTGCTCGGCATGGTGTCGTAGCCGTAACCGCACAGTCGGGTGCATTGGCAACGACTCCAGCTCGTCCAGCGAGATAAACCGAACCTCGGTAGACTCGGGCGATACCTGTATTTCACCACCGATCACCCGACCGTAATACACAATCGCGAACTCTTGCCTGACCTCACCGTCTGAGTATTCGATCACATGATCGGGATCGGTATAAATACCGAGCAAGCCGGTTATCTCAATATCCAGCCCGGTTTCTTCCCTTGTCTCACGAACCACGCAATCCTCGAGAGTTTCACCAACCTCCATGATTCCACCAGGCAACGACCAATTACCAGAGTCGCCACGTCGCTGCATAAGCACACGGTCGAAATCATCCACCACGAGAGCTGAACCACCGGGCTTCAGCGAATTAGGTTCAGGTGCATCCGGGTCTTGGTAATAGTCACGCCGTGAGCCCATCGGAATTCACCTCTTGAAGGTACGGGGTTACAGTTCCCCAGATCTGTTCGAATTGGTCTTCGAACGATGCGAACAACCCGTAAGGGGAGAGCTTTCGGAGGTAGAGCGCGGGGTGCTGATAGCCCCTCGCTCGAACCAGGTACGGAGTCACCAACATCAGGTCATCGAACCTGAACACCGAGTTGTACAGGTGCGTGGTGTGGAGCCACGCGCCTGTCACGGTGCAATATCGATGAGTTGCAGGCGAAGATGATGCACGACATGGCAGTGCTGGAGATCGGGATCGCATGAATATTTCTTCGAAGCGGGTTCGCGCCTTCGCCGCACTCGGTGTGGCGTTGGTGGCATTGGTGATCGCACTGCTCGCCTCGCGCGGCGGTGACAGCAAGCCGACCGCGGCCTCGGTCACCTCCACTACCACTCGTAGCGCGAGCGTGGTGGCGCCGGCGCGCGGCCCCGATGTGACCACCACATCCATCGTTCGAGCCCCTGGCGTTCCGGACCGCGCCTACGCGACCCTGGCCGAAATCGACGCGGGCCGCTGGCCGGATTCGGCGAACGCGCCCGGAACCAAGGGGGGTGACCGTTGGATGAACCGCGGCGGTACCCTGCCCGCCAAGGATTCGGCGGGTAAAGCAGTCACCTACCAGGAATGGGATGTGAACCCGAAGCAGCCCAACCGTTCCCGCGATGCGGAACGCATTGTCACCGGCAGTGACGGTTCCGCCTGGTACACCGGCGACCACTACGAAACCTTCACGAGGATGCGTTGATGACAATTCCGTTATCGCAGTTTCTTGCCCGTCCCGAGGCCGGGCGATCCACCGCCGCGGCGGCCTCGGTGCCGACCGCCGTACTCGGTGCTCTCCCCGTGGACGCCCCGACGCTCAGCGGCGTGCGCTACGACGCTCCCGTCGACTACGCGGTGCGGGAACTGCGTGGGCCCAAAATGCGCACCACCGCACGTGTTTTCGACGAATTCGCGGCCGCGTTCCAATTCCCGTACTACTTCGGTGCGAATAAGGACGCCTTCGACGAATGTCTACGCGATCTCGATGATTTCGTCGGTCCCGCCGCCGGATACGTTGCTGTGATCCGTGATTCGGCCGATCTGCTGGTCGACGAACTGGAAGAACGCGCCTGGTTCACCGAAGCCATGCGCGAGGCTGCCGACTACTGGTCCACGAAGGGCCTCGCCTTCCGGGTTGTGTTCCAAGGTGAGCCATCGGACCCGGAGATCGTCCGACTGAGCCCGTAGGGCTCAGGTAAGGCGGCGGGCTAGGTCCTCGCCGAGCAGTACGAAGACGTCGGTGGTGTGGTCGACCAGTTCGTCGCGGGTCAGCGGCAGGTCGTCCTGTAGCCAGGCCGTGAGGGTTTGGACCAGGCCACCGACCAGGTAGGTGGCGCGAAAGTCGATCGCGGGATCCGGATTCGGGTCGGTGATGTCGTAGAAGTCGATGCCCTCGGCGGCGACCAGGCGGGCGAAAATCCGCACCTTCTGGTTCGTGCGGGCGCGCAGTTCCGGCGTCGCCATGCCCGCGACCAGCGCGACGTGCGCCTTGCGCGGATCGTCGGTGAGTAGGTGTATACCCGCGGAGATCGCGGCATGCGCCTTGGCCCTGGTATCGGCCGCTGCGGTCTGCAACGCACCGATGATCGCCCCGGCCATTTCCTGCGCGATCCGATCGATGAGCGCGGCGAGCACCGCGTCGCGGCCGTCGAAGCTTTCGTAGTAGTAGCGCTCGTTGAGTCCGGCCTGCGCGCACAGCCCGGAGACGGTGAGCTTGGCGATGCCCTGGGTGCCGATGATCTCCAGCGCGGCATCGAGCAGCGCCGCGCGTCGCTGGGCGCGGCGTTCGTCGGCGGAGACGCCGCCGTAGGTCCGTTTCGGCGGCGATGCGGGCCCGCTCGTCGTCCGACCACCATCCCTCGCGGAATCGCTTCGCGATGCATGCCCGCCCGTCGCCTGACCACCACCCCCCACGGAATCGCTTCGCGATGCAGTCACATGGCGATTCTGGCATGGCCGCGGTTGCCGCCGATCGGATCGTGCTGAGAAGCAGGGGCCGCAATCTGGCAGACAGTATTGCCAGATTTCGAAATCTGGGGGACTCTGTTGTCAGATGCCGTGCGTCCCGACGCGCGGGATGATGGGTCACGATGCCCGAAGGCATGTGCTCAACGAGGAGGCAGCGATGTCCCAGCCCGGCTACTTCGCCGATGACTCGATGGCCCGACGGGTCATGAGCAAGCGCGCGGTCGGCCTCACCTACGGCCAGCGCGCCTTGGTGATCGGCGCGGTCAACCCGCTGCTCTACGTCGCAACGGCCGAGAACACCGAGCACCGGATGACCCCCTACGCGCGACTCGCGTTGACCGGCAAGCTCTTCGAGGCCGTCTTTCTCGGCAGCAAGGACGAAGCGGATCGCGCGCTCGCCTTCACCACCAAGAAGCACGCGAAGGTCGTCGGCGAACTGCCCGAGTATGCGGGCGCGCACCATCCGGTGGGCACGGGCTACTCGGCATCGGACCCGCACCTGATGTACATGACCATGGCCTTCGCCTTCGACTCCGCCGAGGTGATGCACGATCTGCTGGTCCGCCCGCTGACCGACGGCGAGCGCGAGGGCCTGTACCAGGACTATGTCCGCTGGGGCGAGCTGTTCGGCATGCCACGTGAGGCCGCGCCGGGCAGCTACCCGCGGTTTCGCGAATCCTTCGACGACTACCTCGCCTCGGACGAACTGTTCCTCACCGATGAAGCGCGGCTGGTCGGTTCATATCTGGCTGGTCAGCGCGTGCCCTGTCCGCAGCGCACGCCGATGCGCCAGGTCCTCGATGCCTTCTACCTGCTGGTACAGGGCAGTCTGCCGCCGCGCATCCGTGAGATGTACGAGATGCGCTGGGGCCTGTCCGAGCACCTCGCTTTCCGCGCGCTGGCGCAGGGCGTGCGTGCCGCGCATATCGCACCGCCGTTGCTGCCACCGGTGCTGCGCGGGACGCTGGCCGGTCCGAGCGCGCCGGTCTACAAGTTGTTGTCCGAGCGGGAACGCGAACTGCACCGCACCGGCCGTCCGAGCATGCCCGGTATCGACCCACGCAACTGGGCGGCGCGAAATTCCGCATGAGCATGGCGCGAGCGACGGGCCCGGACGCGGTTGTGCAACGTAATCATCGGGGTCCGCTAATGTTGCCGATCGAGCATCGTGCGCCAGTGGTCTGGACGCGGTTGCGCAACGTAATCATCGGGGTCCGCGAATGCCGCCGATCGAGCATCGTGCGCCAGTGGCCGGGACGCGGTAATGCAGCACAAACATCGGACCCGCGAACGCCGCCGATCGAACACCGCATGCGAAGATCGGGATATGTCCAGTCCTGCTCAGACGAACCCGGCCGCTGAACACAAACAGCGGGTGCTGTCCGGGATCCAGCCCACCAGCGCGTCCTTCCACCTCGGCAACTATCTTGGGGCGCTGCAGTACTGGGTGACCCTGCAGGACGACTACGACGCGCTCTACTTCATCCCGAATATGCACGCGATCACCGTGCCGCAGGATCCGAAGGAACTGCGTACGCGCACCAAGACTGCGGTCGCGCAATTGCTCGCGCTCGGCATCGACCCCAAGCGCTCCACGCTCTTCGTGCAGAGCCAGGTGCCCGAGCATGCCGAGCTGACCTGGGTGCTGAGCTGCATCACCGGATTCGGCGAGGCCAGCCGGATGACCCAGTTCAAGGACAAGTCGGTCAGACAGGGCGCGGAGAATGCCAGCGTCGGACTGTTCACCTATCCGGTGCTGATGGCCGCGGACATCCTGCTCTACCGTCCGCATCAGGTGCCGGTCGGCGAGGATCAGCGGCAGCATCTGGAGCTGGCCCGAAATCTGGCGCAGCGCTTCAATACTCGGTTCAAGAAGACATTCGTCGTGCCGGAGGCGCATATCGTCAAGGGCACCGCGAAGATCTACGACCTGCAGGATCCGACATCGAAGATGAGCAAGTCGGCCTCCACCGACGCCGGTCTGATCAATCTACTCGACGATCCGAAGATCTCCGCCAAGAAGATTCGCTCCGCGGTCACCGATAACGAGCGCGAAATCCGCTACGACCCGGAAACCAAGGCGGGTGTCAGCAATCTGCTGGTGATCCTGAGTTCACTGAGCGGCACTCCGATCGTCACGCTGGAACGCGACTATGCCGGTAAGGGTTACGGCGATCTGAAGTCCGACGTCGCCGACGTGATGGTCGAATTTGTCACCCCGCTGCGGGCGAGGGTGCAAGAGTATTTGGCAGATCAGGCCGAACTCGACCGCATCCTCGACGCAGGTGCCGAGCGGGCGCGCGAGATTGCCGGCAACACCCTGGCGCAGGTTTACGACCGCGTGGGTTTTTTGGCTCGCTAGTCGGGAAATCCAGCTCGCGACCGCTTGCGGATCTACACCGCGGTCTCTGTTGAAGGGGCGTGACAGGTGCAGGTGATCGACAACATCAAGGCGTCGCTCGAACGTCTGATTCGGTCGCGACCATGGCTGGACCATCTGGTCCGGGCGGGCGGGCGGTATCGGCGGCAACGCGGTGATTACTACGCGGCCGGGATCACGTATTTCACGGTGCTGTCGCTGTTTCCGCTGTTGATGGTCGCCTTCGCGGTCGCGGGATTCGTGCTGTCGGGTCATCCGCATCTGCTCACCGATCTGCAGAACAAGATCATCGAGAACATTCCGGGATCGCTTGGCAACGAGCTCAATGATCTGATCGATCGGGCGGTGCGATCGCGCGGCACGGTCGGCACGCTCGGTCTGCTAGTCGGTGCCTACACCGGACTCGGCTGGATGGCGAATCTGCGGGCGGCATTGACCGAACAGTGGGAACAGCAGAGCCCGGAAGGCAATTGGTTCCGCACCAAGCTCTCCGATCTGGGGGCGCTGATCGGTCTCGGTCTGGCCTCCGTGGTTTCGATCGGTCTGTCCACGCTGGCGTCGAGCTCACTCGGCGCGCGGCTGCTGAAGACGCTTCACCTATCGGAGTTGCCCGGCGCGCGGCTGATTCTGGTCCTGATTTCGATACTGCTCGGCTTTCTCGCATCCTGGGCCGTCTTCGTCTGGATAATCGCGCGCCTGCCCCGCGAGCCGGTCACGCTGCGCAGTGCCGCGCGCGCTGCGGCGCTGGCCGCACTGGTCTTCGAGATCTTCAAATACGTCGCATCGTTCTACCTGCAGGCGGTGTTGACCAGCCCCGCGGGTGCGGCCTTCGGCTCCGTCATCGGCCTGATGGTGTTCAGCTACATCACCTACCGGATCCTGCTGTTCGCAACCGCTTGGGCTGCAACGGCATCGGAAAACGAGCCCGAAGCCGAGATCGCCCCACCCGGCGTCGCCGTGATCAAGCCTCGCATGGTCGCTTCCGGCCTCTCCATGGGTACCGGCGCGGCCTATTTCGGCGCGGGTGCCCTCGCGGCGCTGATGCTTTCAGGGTTGCGCCGCCGCTGAGCGCGAGACGCGGTCGGATCGCTATCGCTTCCCCCTGCGCCTTGATCGCCTCGGGTGCTTGGAGAACGAATTCGACCGGCTCACCAGCGAATTGGACCGCCGCCTGCCGCTGCAGGCCAACCCGGACCGCTCTGCTGCTTTGCGAATGGCGGCTGGTCCCCGAATCGCATTGACGCTCACCGGAACTCGACGACGCTCGATCCGCGCGTTCGGCGTGATCGACGCCGACGAGCACGCTGAAGAACTGAACTGGAAGAGCATCTCTTGCCTGCGGCTCCGCTACCAATCTCCGTGTGTTCCAGGGAAGATGCATTTTTTAGGATGATTTTCCGGTTTATTTTGCACACCGGACGACGCAGTGTGTACCGTATGGTCCGCTGAAATTCTCACACGACAGGCAGGCCAGAGCGCAGTGACCGGTATCGACGGCTGTCTGCAACGCGTCATGGCCATTCCCGGTGCGCGCAGCGTGACATTGGTGGACGGAGCGAGCGGTCTGTCGATCGCCGCGGCAGGTCGGCACGATCTGGTGGACCAGCATGAGGCCGCCGCCACCACCACCGACGTGGTTCGTGCGGTGCTCGGCTGCACGGGGTTGGCGACCGGCGACGACGGTGACGACGTCACCGAGATCATCGTCTGCGGAACCCGCGCATATCACCTGTTGAATCTGGTGAACGGCGACTTCGACGGCCGGCTTTTCATGCACGTTGTCCTCGACGACGACACCGGGAATCTTGCGATGGCACGGTTCCAGCTCCGGGGAATTCTGCGCGAATTGACTGAGGACGGTCATGAGCGTTGAGCTTGCGTTCGAACTGCAACGGCTCGAAAAGGAAAGGCGTACCGGTATGTTGCGCGCGGGCGACGGCGCGTTTCATCTGGCCGAGGGCGTGATCGCATCCGTCGACTGCCGCCGTACGACTGGGCTGGACCGGCTTGTCGTGGAGGCGGGCGTGGCAACCACGGAGGACTGGCGGCGGGCCGCGGACGGGGATCCCGGCCATGTGCTGGGACGGCCACGGCTGGAAACTCTGGTGTTGCTGTCGGTGTTCGACGCCGCCTACTTCCTGCTGGCCTCGCCCGCCGTCCCCGAATTCCAGCCCGCGCCGCCCCACTGGCTTGCCCCGGTCTGCCGGATCACGCCGCGCGCGCTCGTTCACGAGTGCGCGCGCCGTGGCGATCCGCAGTCTGGGCCGTGGCCTGCGAAGTTGGTCGACCGCGCCCCCGTCGTGCCTGTCCGCCGCGTGCGGCGACGGCGCGTGGTGCTTACCGGCGGCCAGGCTGAGGTGCTGGCCGCCGCCGACACCCGGCGCAGCGTCTCCGGGATCGCACGCGACCTCGGCCGCACCACCTTTGGCTGCCTGACGGCGGTGCGGGACCTGACCGTGGCCGGGCTGATCGAGCCAGCCGTCGCGGCACCTGCTCCAGTCGAGCCAGCCGAACCGGTGGCGGCCATCCGCGAAGCCGCCGAGTCCGGGCCGCTACCTCAACGCCGGGAGCGGCGGGCCGAGCCGTTTCCCGACCCGGAATGGGAGCCGGTTGACAAGGCCCTGCTCTTCCGTCTGCGGGCGGCTCTGGAGGAGCTCGCGTGATCGCGCGGCGGAAACTGCTCGGTCACGCACTGATGGGAAGGTTGACCAAGGTGGCGATGTCCGGACCCGAATCGAACGCGGTGGTGCTGGCGGAGCTGAAGGCACTGCGCGATCGCATCCCGCAGTTGACCGGCACGCTGGTCGCGTCCAGTGACGGGCTGCTCATCGCCCACGATTTGCCCCCGCACATCGAGGCCTCCGAGATGGCCGCGCTGACCGCCTCGCAGCTGGCAATGGCGCACCGGCTGGCCGCCACCGGGCACGATGGCGGGTTCTATGACGTCGTGGTGCACGGCACCGGCGGGTATGTGGTGGTCTATGCGGCGAGCTGGGCCGCGCTGACTGTGCTGGCGGGTCCTGAGGTGAACGTCGGCCGGCTCCATCTGGAGTCGCGCCCGGCGGCGCGCAGGATCGCAGAACAGCTGACGACCCCCGGAAAAGACTAGGCAACGAACACCGAGTGAAAAGGAATAGACATGTCCAATATGGATCTGGCGCTGAAAGAGATGATGGTGATCGACGGCGCGATCGGTGCCGCGGTCGTCGACTACAACAGCGGCATGGCGCTCGGGATGCTCAGTAGCTCCAAGAGCCTGGACCTCCAGGTTGCGGCCGCAGGCAACACCGAGGTGGTGCGCGCCAAGCTGCGCACCATGGAACAGCTCGGGCTCAACGAAGCCATCGAGGACATCCTCATCACGCTGTCGGGCCAGTACCACATCATCCGGCCGATGACCAACCGTAAGTCCCACGGCCTGTTCCTCTACCTTGCCCTGGACCGGGGCCGGGCGAACCTCGCGCTGGCTCGGCACCGACTCAAGGGCATCGAGGAGGAGCTGGAGGTGTGATCCGCTCGCTCGCAGATCACAGCATTGGGCGACTCGCACCTGGCGCGTCACCCGGCAGTCAGTAGCCTCGCCACGGATTCCGCGCTCACGATAGTGGCGGTTGCCCACCCGATGGAACGGCCACCATGGCGCTTGTCGTGCCGAACAATCCAGTGCGGCACGCCAGGTCATCGTCCCAGCGATAGCGTCGGCAAACTCGGCGCTATCGCCCTGCCGGTTCGAGATGGACGAGCGCCGCTGAGGTCGAGCGGTCGTGGCTCGATCGCCGCCTGGGAAATCGGCACATACCGTAGCGTTGCAGCATCATCGCGACCGCGAACCAGCAACAGTATGCCGCGACACCGAGTACGCCGGGCTCGTAGACGCTGAACGCTTGCGCTATCGAGCCACGGTCGCCGACGGAGGGCGCTCGTCGGCGATGCTCGGATCAGGACTGGGGCGCCGCGGTGAGCTTTGCGATGTCGGAGGCATAGACGGTCATCCAGTGCGGATGCAGCCGGTAGTAGACCACGTCGTTGTCCCAGTCGAAGAAGTCGTCGCCGTAGAAGTCCTTGAAGTGCGCGAGCAGGTCCGGCCAGTCCGCGGCCGGCTCGCCGTCCTGGGGGTTGAGGATCTCCACTGTGCCGTGTGTGAACACGCCCAGGTCCTCACCGCGCAGGTGCGCGGTACTGACGGCAGGCCGCGCCGCGAGGTGGCGTGCCTTGGCGGCGGTGCGTGCCGTGCCGAAGTGCCACTTTCCGCGCAGGAAGTGACCGTCCACGCCGCTGATCCGCGGTTCGCCCTTGGCCGTCACGGTGGACAGGGCAAGGGTGCACATGCCGGTCAGAACCTGGCTGAGCTGCTCCGCGGTCAATGTGGTCTCGGTATTGATGATCGAGCGGAGGTGCGATGTGGAGCGGGAGAGCGAGGCGTCGAGGAGTGCCTGAAGGTCTTTGAGATCTTCTGGAGTTTCGCGCATGGAGGTCCCTTGTCTAGTTGTATCCAGCCATGATGCCTGGTCCACGCCCACCCAGCGTCGACCGGCGAAACCATCCTCGGCGCAAAACTTGACATCTTGTGTCAGGTTTATTTTTCGTCTCGCGCCCGGCATCGGGTCGCCTGGCCGGATGTGACGCCACAAGGCGACGACGGCCCGCACCGTGCTTTCGGACGCGGTGCTATCGGTGGCGGCTCATGCGGCGGGCTCCCAACAGGAGTGCCAGTACCAGGATGACGCCGGCTATCACCACTAGCGTGCGGATGCCCGCGTGGTTGTCGGGATCAGCGGCGGGCTGTGCTTCGCGGTCGGTGTCCTTCGGTGGTGGAGAGGCAAGTCCCGCAGTGGTTTTCGTGGATCCGGACTTGGTTTCGGGCAGCTTGCCGACGGTGGCGCCCTTCGGCAGCGCGAAACCGTAATCGAGCAGACGCGCGGCCTGTTCCCACGGACGCAGCGGCAGCACATCGGCCTTCAGTAGCGTCACGACGAGTCTGCGGCCGTCGCGTTGGGCAGCGGCGACGAAGGTCTGCCTGGCGTCGTCGGTGTAACCGGTCTTGCCGCCGAGCGCACCCTCGTAGTCGTAGAGCAGGCGGTTGTCGTTGGCGATGGCGAAGCCCGGCCGATCTTTGTCGTCCGGGTTTTCCGGGTCCTTGGCGTAGCCGGGAAAGTCGACTTGCTCGGTGTGGATGAGTTCGGCGAACAACGGAATTGTCATCGCCTCGCGGAACAGCACCGTCAGGTCGTAGGCCGAGGTGCTCATGCCGGGTCCGTCCAAGCCGGACGGGCTGGCGGTGCGAGTATCCAAGGCATACAACGACTTCGCCAATTCGTTCATCTTCTGCACGGCACCGGCGTCACCGCCGAGCTGCGCCGCGATGGCGTGCGCGGCATCGTTGCCCGATGCCATGATCAGCGCCTGCAAGAGCTGTCGGTTGGTGTAGTGGCCGCCCGGACCGATGCCGACGCGTGTGCCGTCGGCATTCGCGTCCTCCTGCGTTCCGGTGACGGTTTTGTTCAGGTCGAGGCTGCGCAGCGCGACGGTCGCGAGCAGCACCTTGATCGTGCTGGCCGGCCGGTAGCGTCCGTGCGGGTCCTTGGCGGCGAGCACCTCACCGGTATCGAGATCGGTTACCTGCCAGGCCGTGGCCGAAATGTCCTGCGGCACCGGCGGTGCGCCGCGCGGGGTGACGACACCGCATTCACCCAGACGTGAGCCGCCGACCGGTGGAGTCGGCACGGTCAGTGGGGCTGGCGTCGGCTGTCCGGGCTCGGGGACCTCGGATTGGTCGATCGGATTGGGCGGCTTCGTCTTTTGTGGGCAGCTGTCGGTGTTCGGGGTGCTGAACGGCGTCGTCGTGGTGTTGCTCGACGGTGTCGCCTGCGAAACGGTCGCGGTGGGCCCCCAGGTCACGGCCGTAACGGCCAGTGCAGAACCGAGGCAGAGGGCGACTAGGAGGCGAAGGTCCCTGGTGCTCATCGGCTGCGAGCCTACTGATCGGTCGAGCGGTGGGCTCTCCGGAGACACGAATGGAGCAAGTATTGACAGGAACTACTAAATGAGAGTTACTATCAAAAAGTTGTAGCTGTCATTTTGGAGGGGTTATGCACACAGACTCGACTCGCCGCTGGTTGGCGCTGGGAGCGCTGGCCTTGGCAATGCTGACCATCGGCCTGGATATGACCGTGCTGACGGTCGCGCTGCCCACCCTCGCGGTCGACCTGAACGCGAATACCGGTGCGCTGCAGTGGTTCAGCACGGCCTACACACTGGCGCTCGCGGCCGTGATGCTGCCCGCGGGCGCGCTCGGCGACCGTTACGGCCGCAAAAAGCTGCTGCTCGGTGCGCTGGCGCTGTTCGGGGCAGCCTCGCTGGCCTGCGCCTTCGCCGGCACCGCCGGTCAACTCATCGCGGCCCGGGTGGTCCTCGGCGTCGCGGCGGCGGTCATGATGCCGCTGTCGATGGCCGTGCTGCCGGTGCTGTTCCCCGATTCGACACAGCGGGCCAAGGCCATGAACATCTGGATCACCTCGACCGCACTCGGGCTGCCGCTCGGTCCGATCCTGGGCGGCTGGCTGATCGATAGCTTCTGGTGGGGTTCGGTATTCCTGATCAATGTCCCGATGGTGGTGCTCGGCGCGGCGGCCGTCGCGGTCCTAGTGCCGGAATCGCGGAACCCGGACCAGCGGCCGATGGATCTGCCCGGCATCGCGCTGTCGATCCTCGGCATGCTCGGGGTCACCTACGGATTCATCCGGCTCGGCGATAAGGGCTGGAGCGACAGACTCGGCTGGGCTGGGCTGCTCGGCGGCGCCGCGGTAGTCGCGGTATTCATCGTGTGGCAGCGGCGTGCGAGCTTCCCGCTGATCGATCTGGGCCTGTTCCGCAGCCCCGGTTTCCGCTGGGGTGCGGCGTTTACCGTGATCATCACCTTCGGCCTGTTCGGCCTGTTCTTCACTGTGCCGCAGTACTATCAGGCGATCCTCGGCGTCGACGCGCTCGGCAGCGGGGTGCGGCTGCTGCCGATGATCGCCGGGCTGCTGATCGGATCGCGGCTGGGGGATCGGTTGCAGCCGAAACTGGGACCGGCGCTCATGGTGGCACTCGGCCTGACGGTGCTGGCGGTCGGCATGGGCCTGGGCGGGCTGACCGAACTGGGAACCCCGTACTGGTTCGTGGCCCTGTGGGTCGGATTGACCGGTGCGGGCATGGGCCTCGCGCTGCCGGTCGGCATGGCGGTCGCGCTGGACGATCTCGAGGTGGCGCGTGCGGGCGTCGGCTCGGCCTTGGTGCAGGCCCTGCGTCAGGCGGCGGGCACCATCGCGGTGGCGCTGCTCGGCACGGTTCTGGCTACCGTGTACCGCGACGAGCTCGGGGCACTGAATGTCGATCCGATTCGCGACAGTGTGAATGCCGGTGTGGCGGTTGCGAAGTCGACCGGCAATGCGGGCCTGCTGGAGCAGGTGCAGTTGGCGTTCGTCGGCGGCATGAGCGCGATGCTGTGGGTGTGCGCGGCCATCTGCGCGGTGGCGGTGCCACTCGCACTGCGGGTATTGCCACGGCAGTCCACGGCCGCATCGCAACGTCCAGATAAGACGCCGGACGCGGTGGTGGCGGTCGATGGGACAGAATCGACACATGTCGGTTGAACTGCCCGCGGACGGGACGGTCGCGCAGAGTCTGCGCGAGCGGAAGAAGGAACGGACCCGCCGGACGATTCGGGAAGAAGCGTTCCGGCTGTTCCGTGAGCAGGGCTACACCGAGACCACCATCGAGCAGATCGCCGCGGCGGCCGAGGTATCGCCCAGCACCTTCTTCCGCTACTTCCCGACCAAGGAACAGCTGGTGCTCGCCGACGATCTCGATCCACTGATGATCGACGCGATACGGTCCCAACCACACGACATCCCGCCGTTGACCGCATTCCGCAACGCGATGGCGGAGGTGTTCGCCAACTTGCCCGCCGCCGAGCTGGCCTTCGAGCAGGAGCGTCAGGCGCTGGCGTATCACGTGCCCGAGCTGCGCGCCGCCATCGGATTGGAAATGCAACGTGGCATCGATCTGATGGCGGGTCTGCTCGCCGAGCTTATGGGTCGGGATGCGGACGACTTCGAGATACGCGTGACCGCCGGTGCCGTGGCGGGAATCGCACTGGGCATCGCGCCGCTCACGCCGCTGAATGCCGAGAACCTCAATCGCGCAATGAATTTCCTGGAGGCGGGGTTACCGCTCGGCAAGCAGTAGTGCCGCCGAGTGGACTTAGGCACCCGTGTGCCAATTCGAACGCTAATGTCTGCCAGCAGCCTTCGAGTTCAAATGTTGATATGCCACATTGTGTGACTCACGCAGTATGCGGTGCGGGGAATCATCGTCCATGGTGGCGAAGAAGCCCCCGATCACATCCTCGATCTCCGAAATCGACTGTGCGCAATAGAGAATCGGTTGGTAGTGCGTGATGTCGTAGACGGCGGTACCCATCGCCGCCACGTCCAGCGGTCGCAGCTCGGCGTGCTGGAACTCCTCGATCTCGCCATAGGAGGACAACAATCCGGCTCCGTAGCAACGGATTTCGTCCTTCTCCCGAACCACGCCGAACTCCATGGAGAACCAGAAGACATCGGCGAGGAACTTCAGCGCCGTCTCGGTGGTCAGCCGGGCGACGGCCGCGCCGACCGCCTCGTAGATGGCGGCGAAGCGCGGACTGGCGATCTGATTGGCGTGTCCGATGATCTCGTGGATGGCGTCCGGTTCCGGGGTGTACAGCGGGGCCGAGTGATGCCGGATGTACTGGGTGGAGTGGAAGGTCCGCTCGGCGAAGGAGCCGAAGAACTCGCGCAGCGGCACCAGGCCCGCGGCGGGCACGTAGCGGAATCCGGTCAGCGGGGTCAATGCCGCGGAGACCTCGTCGAGCTGTGGAATGTGATCGCTCGGCAAATCGAGCCGGTCCGCGGCCGCGAGCACCTCGGTGGCGGCGTACTTCTGGTGTTTGCGGGCCAGTTCCGCCGACACGATGCGCCATACCTCTTGTTCGGCATCGGTGTAATCGATGTGCGGCAGCGGTTTACCGGGTGCGTAATCCAGCGCCATCGCGGCGATCGCGTTGCGGCGGGCGCGGTAATCCGGATCGTGCACGCCGGGGTGCTCGTCGCTCAGGTGCACTGTGACATCGCCATCGCCGGATCGGGTTACCGGCGAGTACAGCCGAGCTTCGGTGAACATACCTCGATGCAAGCACCGCTGGGCCCTTGCGACAACAAAAGCCCGCACAGCTGGTCAAACTGCCTAGCTGGGCGGGCTTTTTGGCGCGATTACCGGCAGTAGGGTGGTGACCGCCGGGGCAGGTCGCAGGCCCGCCTCCAGGACGGCGCACGTGGTCAGCGCGTAGCCGAAGAAGGCGAGCATGATCGCCGAGGCCGTGGTCGCGGGGTTGTTCCAGTCGAGCGCGGTGCCGATCACCATGCCGAGGATTTCACCGATCGCGCAGCCGGTGACGCAGTGCAGGGTGGCCTGGGCGGCATCCGCCAGGACGCCGGAGCGCGGTGCTGGACGTTTGCGTGCCGAGTATGTTCGGCGGCTGCCGCATGCGCGGAATGTGCTGCGTGCCCGGCGTGTTCGTGGTGATCGTTGGGCGTTCCGTGCTCGCGCTCTGTGTCGGAACTATACCCGCGTAGGGTAAGTGGTCAAATGTGGATCCCGGAGTTGTGCCCGATTTGCCAGACATGAGCGGGCCCGATAAAGCAATATGGCGAATGTACGAAGGAGGGCGCATGAAATCCGTGCGGATCGATCTCGACCAGAAACTGCTCGCCGCCGCGGCCGCCATCATGGGCACGTCGACGAGCAACGCCACCATCAACGAGGCGCTGCGCCGAATCGTGGTGCACGAGCGGCAACTTCACCATCTGGAGCGGTTGGCCGCAGGTGTGCTGACTACCTTGCCCGC
>FTJU01001088.1_pt2 | contig 24304 bp, 20 predicted proteins | sample 1658961 | NCBI WGS metagenome assembly FTJU01 (sample SAMEA3914878, study PRJEB12502) | metagenome | biome: forest; material: soil | place: USA | collected 2012-03-12 | depth 0.3 m | reverse complement strand
TGAGCTTCACCGAGGAGGACGGTGGCGTCGGCGCTGGTCCGGTGGAGACCATGGTCGTATTCGAGGAGATCGGGCGTCGGCTCGCACCCGAACCGCTTCTGGATGCGGTGCTGGTGCCGGGTGGTCTGGTCGCGCGGGTCGGCAGTGCCGAACAGCGGCAGCGGATTCTGCCCGAGGTGGCCGGCGGCACCAAGCTGCTGGCATTCGCGCATGCCGAGCCCGGTATGCGCTGGCCGTCCATCGAACTCGCGACCACCGCTGTGCAGCAGGGGGATTCGTGGGTGCTGACGGGTCTGAAGAATCCGGTTCCGCACGGCGACAGCGCCGATGAGCTCGTGGTCAGTGCGGTGCTGCCGACCGGCGGCATCGGGCTTTTCCTGGTGGATCCCGCCGGGGTGCAGCGCAAGTCGTACCGGACGCTCGACGGTCAGCGTGGCGCACAGCTCGAATTCGACAAGGTCCCCGGCGAATTGCTCGGCGACAATATCGACGCCGCCGAGGCCGTACAGCTCACGATCGGGCACGCCCAGGCCGCGCTGTGTGCGGAGTCCATCGGTGCGATGGCGGAGGCGCTGCGGCTGACAACGGATTATCTGAAGACGCGCAAGCAGTTCGGTGTCACGCTGTCGAAGTTCCAGACGCTGACGCAGCGGGCGGCGAATATGTACGTCTCGCTGGAACTGGCGCGCAGCATGAGCCTTTACGCGAATGCGTCGCTGGCCGATGGTGCCAACGATCCGCTGGTTGCGTCGCGGGCGCGGCTGCAGGTCGGTCGCTCGGCTCGGCATATCGGCCAGGAGGCGATTCAGCTGCACGGCGGTATCGGTGTCACCGCCGAATACCCGGTGAGCCACTACGTCGCCCGGCTCACCGCGATCGAGCGCACGCTCGGTGGTGGGCTGGAGCATCTGCGGGTGCTCAGTGCGCAGGTCGGTGCTTACAACCTGCCGGAGCTGTAGGTCCGATAGTTCCGAACGGCGGCGCGTGCGAGACATGCGCCGCCGCTTTGCTATTCGTCGTCGCTCTGACCCGGCGAGTTGGCCGTCGGCACGTTGCGCGTCGTCGGCGGCTCTTCGATGGTCGGGTCGACGGTAGGACGCGGCTGGGTGGTCGGTGGCAGCTCGACCTCGGTGGTGAAGGCGGGCGGCGGCACGGCTGTCGGGGCGGAGCTCTGTGGCCCTGGGGTCATGGATTCCGGCAAGGCCGTCGGCGGAACGGTGAAATCGGCCGACTTGCGCGGCGGTCCCGGGCGCGCGACCTGCCAGCTCGGCGACGGCGGGATGAACACCTTCGGCGCCGCCGAGGTGCTGGTGTCGTAGCGTACGGCCGGGGCGGCGTTGTCATTGGCGGCTTTGATCGGCGGGGGTGCGACGTAGGTGTCGTGCTTGCCGAGTCCGCAGGCGCCGATGAGGACGAGTCCGGCAGAGACCGCGCCCGCGGCGATCACCGGACCGGCGATCTTGGACCTGCTGCTCTGCATCGGTAACACTCCTCGTCGTTCGAGTGGAGCTCACAATAATCTAGGCCGGTCGACACGGCCAGACGAGCTGTTGGGTGCGCGGTTCCAGCCGAATGAAACAGTGTTGATTTAGATATCGAATTGGTCTCTTCGGCGTGTCGGGGGCACGTGTCGTAGCCGAACCCCGTTCCGGGGTCGTAGCGTATGTGATCAAAGTTACGCGTGAGACGCCAGCATCCAGATGAGAGACGCGCGGTGCAAATCGGGCGACGGCACTACTCTTTATCGGCGTCATCGAGGAGTTGATGATGGGAGCTTACTCGACAACTCCGTTGCGAGCGTCCGCCACGGCCGACGAATCGGCGGTCCCGGAAACTTCGCAGCGAGTCGTGTCGAACCCGCCGGTGCGCACGCTGTCCACGATGCTGTCGCGGATAACGGCCTGGTTGATTTTCATCGGCGGCATCGTCGGTGCCGTACTCGGCATCGCCGGACTGCATGTCGAAATCACCGTCGCCGGACTGATTCTGGCGTGCACTGCCGGACTGGTGCTGCTGAAGCTACGTGCCGACGGGGCCGATCGAACCAGCTGAACCGGACGTCGCTGCCGCGCGGCGGCGCGGAAAAGCACGAGCGCGCAGGGCTTTCGGGCTCTCAAATCGGTATGAGGATCGAGATCACCGCAGATGCCGCCCGGTTCCGATCGCCGAGCGAGACGTTTCGGCTCCGTGATCCGCTGCGGCACACGGTGATCGCCACCGGCATCGCCAACCATCTCACCGGCACGCATGTCGATATCGAGCATTCGCGATTCCTGTCCGTCCACGACGATGGGACGTTGATCGGTGCCGCCATGCGTGCCGCCGGAGTGTATCTCGGTGAGCTACCCGCGGGAAGTGTTGTGCCCCTTGCCGATGCCATCGCCGAGTTCGCTATGGGACCGAGATCTTGCGAGGGTCGCGCTCCTTAAGCGGTGACGGGCGCGACCCATTCGAAGGCCGAGGCCTTCGAGCGGGCGCCTTCGGCGGTGCGGGAGCGGTTGGGTTCGTCCAGTTCGGTGAGCAGGGATTCGGTGAGCGTCACCAGGGTGGCCAGCACCGGTGGGGTGAACCACGAGGGGCGGGTGGCGAAGAGGATGTCCTCGCTGGAGGTGTTGCCACTGGCGCCGGGGGCGAAGGGACAGCCGCCGAGACCGCCGAGGGAGCCGTCGACCATGGTGGCTCCGGCTTGTAGGGCGGCCAGGGTATTGGCGACGCCCATACCCCAGGTGTCGTGACCGTGGAAGACGATGCGGCGATGCGGGCTTCGGTCGCGCACGGCCGAGATCAGCTCCGATACCTGGGTCGGGTGCGCCTGGCCGAGGGTATCGGCGATGACGATGTCCGAAGCGCCTTCGGTGCGCCGGTCATTGGCAATGGCAAGCACGCGCTCCGGATCGACGGGGCCGTCGAAGGGGCAGGTGAAACTGGTGGCGAGGCAGAGCTGGATTTCACCGCCGGCTTCCCGTGCCAACCGAACGGCATCCGGCATGGCGGCGACGCTGTCCTCGGTGCTGCGGCCGATATTGACCTTATTGTGCGCATCCGACGCGGAGAAGCAGTACTGGAAGTTGCGCACGCCCGCGGCAGCGGCCTTCTCCACATGGCGCGGCGTAGCCACCCACACCCAACAGCGCTGCAGCTCTTCGGGACTCAGCGCGGCGATGAGCTCCATGGTGTTCGCCATCGGCGGCACCAGATCGGGACGGGCCATCGAACCGATCTCCAGTGCGGGCACGCCGACGGCGAGCAGTTGGCGCACGATATCCACCTTGCGCTCGACCGGCAGCACCTTTCCGGTCAACTGCAACCCGTCACGCAGTGTCACATCGCGCAGCATCACTCCTCATCCCGCGCATCTGCGACCGGTGGGGCCTGGCGCACATGCGGCGGCACACACATCACCCCACCGCAAGGCTTTTCGTTGCTGGCCGGGGTGGGATGCACCGTCGGCCGCGCGTGACCGGGCCCACGCAATTCGCGCGCACCGCGCCCCGGCGGTCGACGCCTGCCGTATACCCGTCGCGTCATACCGCCTCCACTCCATCGATACCGGCGCGCATCACGCCTCCAATCCGGCGATATCGGCATCGCTCATGCCGAGCAGTTCCGACAGCACCTCACGTGTGTGCTCACCCAGGTCTGGTCCGACATTGCGGATCGGCAGGGACTTTTCGCCGATCACCGGCACGATGCCGGGAAAGCCGACCGTCTTCGGTTGCGGCGCGCCGACATCCACCGGGAACGGCTGAATCATATTGCGCGCCTTGTACTGCTCATCGGCGACGATATCGGCGGCGGTGTAGATGGGGCCGCACGGAATGGCCGCCGCCTCCAACAGTTTCAGCGCCTCGTCGCGGGTGTGCCGGACGGTCCATTCGGCAATCGACGCGTCGAGGCGTTCGCGATTGCGCCAGCGCCCGGCATTGTTCTGCAGTTCCGGATCGGCGGCCAGATCGGGACGGCCGATCACCTCCATATAGCGCTGGAAGATGGCATCACCGTTGCCGCCGATAATGATGCTCGCACCGTCGCTGGTCGGGTAGGCATTACTCGGCGCGATGCCCTCCATCCGTCCGCCGACCCGCTCGCGATTGATGCCGTAGGCGAGATAGTCGGGCACCAGCGATTCCATCACCGACAGAATCGCCTCGTTGAGTGCCACATCGATGACGCGTTCGCCCAGCGGAATGGCTGCGTTGGTGCGTTCCCGCTGGAACAACGCCATCACCGTGCCGAACGCCGCATAGATCCCCGCGATCGAATCGCCGATGGACACACCGACCCGGACCGGCGGCCTATCCGGATCCCCGACGAGTTCGCGCAGCCCGCCGACCGCCTCGGCGACCGCGGCGAAACCGGGCCGCGCGGCGAGCGGCCCGGTCTGTCCGTAAGCGGAGATCCGGGTGATCACCAGCTCCGGATTGGCCTCGTTCAGCACCTCCGGGCCCAGGCCCCATTTCTCCAGCATGCCCGGTCGGAAATTCTCCAGCAGCACATCGCAGTGCCGGAGCAGATCCAGTACGGTGCCCCGGCCCGCCTCGGTGCGCAGATCCAGCGTGATGGACTTCTTGTTCCGGTTGATGGTTCGGTACAGCATCGAGGTATCGCCGCCGTAGAGTCGCCAATTGCGTAGCTCGTCCCCGGCCTTCGGCCGCTCCACTTTGATCACCTCGGCACCGAAATCGCCGAGGATGCGACCAGCGGTCGGCGCGGCGATGTAATTGCCGAGTTCCAGGACGCGAACCCCGTCCAGCGGGCTGATACTCATGGGATCAGTCTGTACTATGGCGCCGTCCGGCAGCGGCCCGACCTCCTACCAGCGCGAACTCCGGTAAGGCAACCGCACGACCCCTCAACTGCCGCAGCACAATCGCCAGCTGCCGTGCGGTCGCCGTCACGATTCGCGCGGGAAACTTCCTCGATGATCGAGTAGTGCTCGGTGTTGCCGTGGTGCGAGACGCTCTTGACACCGTCGACACCGACCGGGATATCGCCGGTGCGGGTGACCCAGGTCAGCTTGCGCGGCTGGTCGTCGTAGTCGTCGACGGCGTAGTGCTGGGTGGCGCGGTTATCCCAAGTGGCGAGGTCGCATCGAAGGGCGCCTTTTCGAGGCCCGGCTCTGCGCGCTCGTCCCTTCAGCGTTTATTCCGCTCGAACCTCGGCAATCTGTTCGGGAGCCGGCCGAGTTGCTCCCGAACTGTTCCATCGCTGACGAAGACGCTGCAGCGGAGCGGACGGGCCCGGAATCACCCGACGTGCTCGCGCAGATATGCCAGGTCCTCGGCGACACCCTCGCCCGGCGTCTCCAGAACCACCGGAGCATCCGCTGTCCGGCACACCTCCGCAAGCAGCTCCGGATCGATCGTCCCGTCTGCGAAGTTGGCATGGCGATCCGCGCCGGAATTGAACTCGTCGCGGGAGGAATTCAGATGTACCAGGTCGATGCGGCCGGTAATGGCCTTGATCCGCTCGACGATGCCGACCAGATCCTCACCACCCGCCCAGGCGTGGCAGGTGTCCAGGCAGAAGCCCGCGCCGAAATCGCCGACCGCGTCCCACAGCCGGGCGATCGAATCGAAATGCCGGGCCATGGCGTGGTTACCACCCGCGGTGTTCTCGATCAGGATCGGCACCGCGAAGCCGCCCTTGTCCTGCTGACGCTCGAACAGCTTGCGCCAGTTATCTATTCCGGTCTCCAGTTCGCTGTCGGAGCGGACATGTCCGCCGTGCACCACCAGGCCGAACGCACCGATTTCGGCGGCGGCCTTCGCCTGCTGCGCTACCGCATTGCGCGACGGCATGCGCAGGCGATTGTTCAGGCTGGCCACATTGATCTGATAGGACGAGTGCACTACCACATCGATCGGACTGGCGAGGATCTCCTCGGTCCGCGGATGCGGGGTCGGTTTATCCCAACTCTGCGGGTCGACGACGAACAGTTGGATGACGTCGGCCCCGAGTTTTTCGCCGAAGCCGATCGGATCGCTGTCGAGCCGGACGTGTGCTCCAATGCGCATGGGGCCGAGCCTAACGAGTGCCACCGACAACGTCTGCGGCACCGCAACGAACGTGTTGCGTCCGGGCCGCGCGAACAGATACATCGGTAGGATCCAGGTGCTCGACCCGATACGGGGGGTGAATCCACTGTGCTGCGAACTGGTGAGGTTTTCGCTGGATACACGATCAAACGTGTGCTCGGCCAAGGCGGAATGGGCACCGTGTACCTGGCCCAGCATCCGCGCCTGCCGCGCCTGACCGCGCTGAAACTGTTGAAGCGCGAACTGTATACCGATGCCGAGATCCGGCGCCGCTTCGAGCGGGAGGCCGATCTGGTCGCCCAACTCGATCACCCGAATATCGTCACCGTCTACGACCGTGGCGCCGAGGATCAGCAGCTGTGGATCTCGATGCAATTCGTGCCCGGCGCGGACGCCTCCTGCGCGGATGTCAACGTGCTGGCACCGGGGCGCGCGGTGCAGATCATCGCCGATACCGCGGCTGCGCTGGATTTCGCACATGGCAACGGCGTGCTGCATCGCGACGTGAAACCGGCCAATATCTTGCTGGCCAAGGCACCTATCGGACAGCCGGAACGAGTTCTGCTCACCGATTTCGGCATCGCGGGTATGCGCGATGCCGAGTCGACGCTGAGCTCGGCCGGAACCATTACCGCCACGCTGGCCTACGCCGCACCGGAACAACTGACCGGAACGCCGGACTACCTGGCCGACCAGTATTCACTGGCCTGCTCGCTGTTCTGGATGCTGACCGGTGCCGCGCCCTTCCAGGGCGCCAATCCGATGGCGATCATCAACGGCCATCTGCACGGCGCGATACCGTCACTGCGTCGGTACCGGCCGGATGTGCCGCCGGGTTTGGATGCGGTGCTGGCACGTGCGATGGCCAAACGGCCCGCGGACCGCTTCGGCAGCTGCACCGAATTCGCACTGGCCGCACGTCGTGCGCTGATGTCGGCCGTGCCGCAGCCGCACTACGGTCGCCCAGGAGCGAACCATCTGCCGACGGAAGCGGCACGCACTGCGGTTTTGCCCCGAAACCCGGTGCCCACCAATACTTCCGAGCCGATCGGCAGTGGCGGAACCGCACGTCCACCCCAGCCGACCCCCGTGCCGCCGAGGACGTCCCAGCCGCGCCGGCCGCTGCCGCCGCGCCGGGCACCACGACCCGGCACCATCGCCCTGCCGGATATCCCACGTCGGCCCGGAGGAACGCCGCCCGGGCCCGCGCCGCCCCCGCCGCCGTAGCCGGAAACAATCGAATGTCGCATGCGATACCTGCAAGTCGGCGATAACCAAGGCTTAAGCGAATCCTGCTAAGGTTTCGATGTTTTCCGTGGTCAGGAGGTACTGATCGCGCATTCTTATGCTGTACGTCGGTGCATCGGTGGGTCCCGGTGCGCGGCGGGAAGTGGAGCAGACATGCTGGCCAGCGGTGACGTATTCGCCGGTTATGTCATCGATCGGCAACTGGGTCGCGGTGGCATGGGTTCGGTGTACCTGGCGAAACATCCGCGGCTGCCGAGGATGACGGCGCTGAAGCTGCTGAATCGGGAAATGTTCTTCGATAAGGAGGTGCGGGCGCGGTTCGAACGGGAGGCGGATCTGGTCGCCCAGCTCGATCACCCGAATATCGTCACCGTGTACGACCGTGGCCTCGAGGACGAGCAGCTGTGGATCTCGATGCAGTACATCGATGGCATTGATGCCGCATCGGTCGATCCCGAGTCGCTGCCGCCGGAACGGGCGGTCCAGATCATCAAGGAGACCGCGGACGCGCTCGACTACGCGCACGGCATGGGCATCCTGCACCGTGATGTGAAGCCCGCGAACATCCTGCTGGCCCGCTCCGGCGGTGGGCGCGGTGAGCGGGTCTACCTGACCGACTTCGGTATCGCGCGGCTGCGCGACGACACCGGCCACCTCACCCAGACCGGCACCTTCACCGCCACTCTGGCCTACGCCTCGCCCGAACAGCTCACCGGCGCTTCGCTCGACCACCGTTCGGACCAGTATTCGCTGGCGTGCTCGCTGTTCTGGTTGTTCACCGGGTCCGGTCCATTCGCCGCGACCAATCCGGCGGCGGTGATCCAGGGCCATCTGCAGGGCACGCCCCCGGCCACGAGCAGCGTCCGTCCCGGCCTGCCATACCAGCTCGACGGGGTCTTGGCGAAGGCCATGTCCAAACGGCCCGATGATCGGTTCGCGTCCTGCTCGGAGTTCGCGCAGGCGGCAAAGTATGCCTTCACCAATCCGAGCGCCCCGGCGATGCCGGTGGCCGGCGGCCTACGCCCGGGTACCGGACCGGCGATTCCGGTGACGGGTGCGCCACGGCCAATCACGGGGCAGCCGGCGCCTGTGGCCGGCACGCCGATAACGAACGGACCGTATCCGCAGACCGCTGCCCCGTATCCGCAGACCAATGGCCCGTACCCGCAGACGAGTGCGCCGCACGCAATGCAGCCGTTGGCGCCGACGACGGTCAATCCCGCCGCGCAGGGCACACCACTTCCGCAGCCGGTACAGACCGCGCCCACCCGACAGCAACCACATCCGAGCAATCCCTACAACCAGCAGCCGCTCGGATTCGCGACCCCGCCCCGTCCGCCGATGAGCGGACCGCGACCGCCTGGACCGCCGCAGCGCAAATCGAATGTCGGGCTGATCATCGCGCTGTGTGTCGGTCTGGTCACCCTGTTGGTGATCGTGCTCGCGATCATCGGCCTGAAATCGAACGGCGGTTCGTCGAGTTCCGGCGGCAGCAGCACGACCTCGTCGAGTTCCGGCGGCAACAGCACGACGACCTCGTCGAGGGCGTCCAATGGTGGCAGCGGCACGGTGGACGCGACCGTGGCCGCGATCAGTAAGCAATTCCCAGGCATGGTGCCGGCCAGCGAATCCGATTCGATCGGCTACAACGGTGCGAAATGCAGTGCCCACAAGACCGGCGAACTGACCCTGCCCACCCCGGGCACGCCGGACTTCGGTGCCTGGGCAGCGCAGTGGGATTGTTACGGCGGCGGTGACAACGACGACCCGTTCTACACGATCTACGTCTACAAGAACGCCTCCGACGTGCAGAAGGCGCTGAGCAACCTGCCCGCCGACGCCACCAAGTCGACCGACACCAACGGTGGAAAGTCCTACACCAACTACAAATTCGTCAACGATGGGCCGAAGATCGTCACCGCGTTCACCGGTGACAGCAAGCGCGCCCAATTCGTCATGTACACCGACGGTTTGGCGGGCGCGCAGGACAGGGTCCTGCGTTGGTGGCGTTCGGCCCCGCTGAACTGATATCCGAACCGCTCGTTCCTCGGCGAAAGGTCGAGGCGAACGCCCAGTTACGAGCGTGTGAGCGGGAAGATGCTGTGCCCCATGGACTTCTGAATCGACTTGTAGTGTGAAAACATGATCACGCTCAAAAAGGAAGATGGTGCCGCTGATCTCAACGGCATCACCAAGCTGACGGTCGGGGTGAGCTGGGATCCGTCGGCGGGCACCAGCGGTGGCGCGCTCGGGATGCTACGCCGTAAGCGCGGTGTGGATCTGGATCTGATCGCCATCCTCATGCAAGGCGCGGAGCCGGTGCGCTTCGCCGGTCTCGACTCTCTCGACCCGCTCGGCAACGGTTCGGTCCAGCACACCGGTGACGAACAGACCGGCGCCGCCTCCGGTGACGACGAGTCGGTGCACGTCACCTTCGCGAATGTGCCTGAAGCCATCGACGCGATCGTCTTCGTGGCCGCGGCATTCAAGAAGGGCTCATCATTCGAGAAGGCCAACAACATTTCGTTCAAGATCTACGACGCGTCCGGCGGCAGCACCCAGCAGGTGGCCGATATCTGGCCGTCGCTGCTCGGGACGGATAACGCCAATGCGGTGGCCAAGGCGTTCCGCACCGGTGGTGATTGGCAGCTCGAGGTGCTCAACCGCAAGGGCAAGATCAAGCAGGGCGATCGGCAGGCCCTGCTGCATTTCGCCATGGCGTGAGCATGCGGGCCGGAGTTCGGATGCGGAACTCCGGCCGCTATTGCTACAGAACGGATTCGACGGCCGACACGACGGCGGCGGCGTCGGGCGTGGTGCGCGGCCGGAACCGGCCGATCACCGTACCTTCGCGATCGATCAGGAATTTCTCGAAGTTCCACTGGATATCACCGGCCGTGCCCTCGGCATCCGCGGTCTCGATCAATGCCTGGTAGAGCGGATGCCGGTCGTCGCCGTTGACGTCGGTCTTCTCCAGCAGCGGAAAGTCGACGCCATAGGTGGTCGAACAGAATTCCGCGATCTCCTCGGCGGTACCCGGCTCTTGGCCCATGAATTGGTTACACGGCACCCCGACCACGCTGAAACCGCGGTCGCCGTAGGTCTGCTGCAGTTCGACCAGTCCGGTGTACTGCGGTGTCAGTCCACACTTGGAGGCCACATTGACCAGCAGTACCGCCTTGTCTCCGACCAGTTCGCCCAGTGTTGCCGGGTCGCCGGAGAGGGTACGTAGTGGAATGTTGCGGATATTCATTCGTACCTGCCAATTCTCGATTCCGTGAATCAACCCCGATCGCGACCGTACCGGATCGGCGAGCTCGCTGATCTTGGGCAGCATATCGGCGATCGCATCGAACATCTGATCAACGCCCCGGTGATCCGAGCGGGCAGCGTCGGCGCGGAATCCTGTTCGGCTTCGGCTGTATTCATCGGATGCCGTTGTGCATCTGGAAGCCCACATGGGTACCGGGGCCGACGCCGGTCGAACCGAGATAGTCGGCGAGGCGATTCGCGCGGGCATCGAGTTCGGCGAAGGTGAGTGCGAGATCGCCCTCGATCAGCGCGGTGCGCTCCGGCATCGCGTCGACCGTATGCTCGAAGAGGTCGGCGAAATTGTGCGACATGGCAATTCGCTCTCCGCGAATGACGTTGAGCGGCAGCGGAATGCCGCGGTCGGTAAAGGTGGAGCGGCGCCGTGCTTACCCGGGTGATAGCCACCTCGATCGCCTCCTGGAATGGTCCGCGCGCACATCGGCGGCAGGTGGATCAGCCGGACCTGGCCTGCGGATTGGTGGCGAGGGTGGTGGCATCGAAGGTCGAATCCTCGATGTTGTGGCACATGGCCCCGCCGTCATTGCGATAACCGGAAATTCGAGAACCAGTTCTCATCGATGACCGATGTCGCGTCATCTATGGCAGACGCATAGCTGGACATCTGTCTGGACGGTACCAGCGGCGCCTCGGAAGCGACAGAGTTTTTCCTGATAAATACGCTGCCGCAGCGGTGGTGAACCGACCTCGGCCCGCGCTGCGACCGGTAGCTCGCGCCGAAGCGGTCGCGGCAGAGCGGAAGCGTAGTTCTGAAACAAGTTCTTGCGTCGAATCGTGTGCCGAGACTATATTCCACACACCTGTCCAGGCGGTATCGGAGCGTGTATGAACGCGGCATCGCGCAGTGCATCGGTGAGCGGCGATGCTCGGGCTACGGGCGGATACAGCCTCCTGTCCGCCGACGGTTCGCGCCTGCTGATCGGCGGCAGCTGGTTACCAGCGGTGACGGCGTCTTCGCGATGGTCGACCCGGCGACCGGGAGAGTCCGAATCGTCTGTGTCCGAAGACGCGAGCAAGTGAGGAATGTGAAACATGTCTGATGCCAGAAAGATTCGGCCACTCCGTGCTGAAGCGATTACCGCATGGGATTTCGAGGCGGATGTCGTGGTCGCCGGCTATGGCATCGCCGGTGTCTGCGCCGCCATCGAGGCGGCGCGCGCCGGTGCCGACGTGCTGATTCTGGAACGCACCGGCGGCTGGGGCGGTGCGGCGGCCATGGCCGGCGGATTCATCTACCTGGGTGGTGGCACCCCCTTGCAGCAGGCGCTCGGCTTCGAGGACACGCCGGAGAATATGGAGACCTTCCTGCAGGCCGCGGTGGGGCCGGGACAGGATCGGGCCAAGATCACCGACTACTGCCAGAACAGCGTCGAGCACTACAACTGGCTGGTTTCCTGCGGTGTGCCGTTCAAAGCGGAGTTCTGGGGTGAGCCCGGCTGGGAACCGCCGCACGACGAAGGACTGATGTACTCCGGCGGCGAGAACGCCGCGCCGTTCAATGCGATCGCGAAACCCGCTCCGCGCGGCCATGTTCCGCAAATGGCGGATAAGAAGATCGGTGCCAGGAGCGGCGGCTACATGCTGATGAAGCCGCTTGCCGAGACCGCCGAAAATCTCGGTGTCCGTGTCGAATACGACATCAGGATCCGGCGGCTGGTGATCGACGAGACCAACCGGGTAATCGGCGTCATCGCGACGCGCTTCGGCAAGGAGGTCGCGATCCGTGCCGAACGCGGCGTTGTGCTCGCCACCGGCAGTTTCGCCTACCACCAGCAGATGGTCGAGGACTATGCGCCGCGGCTGATCGGGCGGCCCGCCGCCGCCATCGAGGAGCATGACGGCATCGGCATCCTGGTCGCGCAGGCACTCGGTGCGGAACTGGCGCATATGGATGCGACCGAGGTTGCGTTTTTCGGTGATCCGCAGCTGCTGGCGCGCGGCATCCTGGTCAACGGGCGCGGTCAGCGCTATATCCCGGAGGACACCTATCCGGGGCGGATCGGGCAGGCGACGCTGATCCAGCAGGAAAATCAGGCATTCCTGATCATCGACGAGGCGTCGCTGGAGGCCGCGCTCGGCACGGTGACATCTACACCGTTCTTCCGGCAGCCGCCGACCTGGGCGGCCGAGACGGTCGCGGAGCTGGAATCCGATATGGGCCTGCCGGAGCGCGCGTTGCAGGGCACCATCGACTGCTACAACCTGCACGCCATCGATGGCAAGGATCCGTTGCTCGGCAAGAAGCCGGAGTGGGTCAAGCCGATCGGCACCCCGCTCGCGGCCTTCGACATGCGGGGATTCACCGCGGGTTTCACACTCGGCGGTTTGCGCACCGATTTGGACTCGCGGGTGCTGCACGTTTCGGGCGAACCGATTCCCGGCCTGTTCGCGGCTGGTCGTTGCACCTCCGGCCTCTGTGCCGGTGGCTATGTCAGCGGTGCGTCCCTCGGTGACGGCAGCTTTTATGGCCGACGCGCCGGTCGCGCCGCCGCGAAGTAGGATTCAGACACATGTCCGAAGCCGAGTCCATCACCCTCGAGGCGACCCGGCGTCGCCTCACCGAGAAGCAGGCCGACACGGTCGACAAGCTGACCAGGGCCGCGGTGGAAGTGCTTGCGCGCGAAGGCTTCGCGGGGATGACCATCCGCATGGTCGCCGCGGCGGCCGGCGTCGGAACCGCCACAGCGTATACCTACTTCTCGTCCAAGGAACACCTCGTCGCCGAGATCTTCTGGCGTCGCCTTTTCGCCAGTTCGGCTCCGGTCAGCGATGACCCGGATCCGATCGTCCGGGTCATCGCCGAACTCCGCAATATCGCCATGCTGGTCGCCGACGAACAGGAACTCTCGGGCGCGGTGACCAGCGCCCTACTCGGCCGCGATCCCGATGTGGCCCACCTGCGTGCGCGGATCGGGATGGAGATCCGCAAACGCCTGGTGCGCGCCCTCGGCCCCGACGCGGACCAGGACGTCGTCGAATCTCTGGAGCTCGTCTACGCGGGCGCGCTGGTTCGCGCGGGGATGGGCTATGGCTCCTACTCCGGAATCGCGGATCGCATCGAGAAATCGGCGCTGCTCATCCTGAAGTAGGGCGCTTACCCGAGAGGTAATCGACGTGTCGCCCGAGGGCAGCGATGGCAACGGGCACATGAACCAGGCCGTCTATCCGCGATATGCGGAACGGGCGCGCTGGGAGGGCCGGCGAGTAGCTCTAAGGGTTCATTGAGACCTCGGGACTTGGGGGAGGTCCCCAATGGCGCGGGCGCGGGAATCCGGACAGACTGGGTTCCATGACTTCGCACGGCCTGGGTGCCGACCTCGAGAAATCGGCTGCCGCCACGACCGTGGCGGCTCGCGCCATCGACCTGGTGAAGGTCTATGGCCACGGAGATACGCAGGTCAGGGCACTGGATGGGGTATCGGCCGAATTTGTGAAGGGGGAGTTCACCGCGATCATGGGGCCCTCCGGATCGGGCAAATCGACCCTGATGCACTGCCTGGCCGGCTTGGACAGTGCCAGCACCGGAACCGTGCGGATCGGCGAGACCGATCTCGCCGGGCTCTCCGATAAGCAGATGACGCGGCTGCGGCGCGATCGCATCGGCTTCGTCTTCCAGGCATTCAACCTGGTGCCGACGCTGACCGCGCAGGAGAACATCACACTGCCGCTGGATATCGCGGGCCGCAAGGCCGATCAGGACTGGCTGGACACGGTCATCAAGCGGCTCGGCCTCACCGATCGACTCACGCACCGGCCCAGCGAGCTGTCCGGGGGGCAGCAGCAGCGGGTGGCGTGCGCGCGGGCACTGGCCGGTAAGCCGGAAATCATCTTCGGTGACGAACCGACCGGCAATCTGGACTCGCGCGCCTCGGAGGAGGTGCTCTCGATCCTGCGCGCGGCGGTGGACGAATTCGAGCAGACGGTCGTCATCGTCACCCATGAGCCACATGCGGCGGGATATGCCGACCGGGTGGTGTTCCTCGCGGACGGTCGCATTGTCGACGAGTTGCGCGATCCGACCGCCGAATCGGTGCTGGACAAGATGAAGTCGCTGGAGCAGGCGTAATGAGTGGCAAACCGATGCGCAAGGTGATCTTGCGCAATCTCGCTGCGCACAAGGTGCGCCTGGCCTTGACCGTGCTATCGGTGGTACTCGGTACCGCGTTCATCGCGGGCTCCTTCGTGTTCACCGATACGCTGCAGCGGACCTTCGACGGGATCTTCGCCAATCAGGCCAAGGGTGTCGATGTGCGGGTGAGTCCGCAGAAGCTACAGGCACAGGGCATTCCCCTCGGTGTCGTCGATCAGATCTCGAAGCTGGATGGGGTGCGTGCCGTCGCGCCGAGCGTCAACGGACCGCTGGTGCTGCTGTACCCGGATGGTAAGAAGGCTGTACAGACCGGAGGCGCGCCGACTTTCGGTCAGTCCTACATTCCGCCGGATCGGGCGGTTGCCGAACCGGATAAGTTCGTGCAGGGCGTCCCGCCCGCGCACGAGGGCGAAATCGCACTCAATACCGGCGGCGCCGAACGCGCGGGTCTGCATGTCGGTGACAAGACCAAGGTGCTTATTCCCTCGCACGGCAACCCGCTCGACGTCACCGTCACCGGAATCTACGAAGTCTCCTCGGACACCAGCGGTTTCATCGGTGTGCTGTTCGACGACGCGCAGGCACGCCAGCTGTTCACCGATGGCTCACATGTCGCCTATGTCGATATCGCCGCCGCCGCTGGGACAACCGGCGACGAACTGCGTGACAGGATCGCGAACGTCCTGGTGGATTACAAGGTGCAGAACGGCGATCAGGTGCGCGCCGATCTGAAGAAGGAAGTCTCCAACGCGCTCAACTTCATCAACTACTTCCTGCTCGCCTTCGGTGCGATCGCACTGATCGTCGGCACCTTCATCATCTACAACACGTTCTCGATGATCGTGGCCCAGCGGTTGCGTGAGCTGGCGCTGTTGCGCGCGGTCGGCGCGAGTCGACAACAGGTGGGCCGATCCGTTGTGGCGGAGGCGCTGGTCATCGGATTGATCGGCAGCGCAATCGGTTTGGCGGGCGGTATCGGTCTGGCCTTCGGGCTTTCGGCGTTGCTCAACGCGTTCGATCTAGGGCTGCCGACCGGATCGTTGACGGTGCTGCCGCGCACGGTGCTCGTCGGACTGCTCGTCGGCCTGCTGGTGACGGTGGTCAGCGCCTATGCGCCCGCCCGTCGCGCCGCCAAGATCCCGCCCATGGAAGCCATGCGCGAGGAGTTCGCGTCGACGGGTGAGTCGCTGCGGCTGCGGACCGGAATCGGCATTGTGCTGGCCGCCGCGGGTGTCGTGCTCGTGATACTCGGTGCGCAGAAGACCGGCGGCCATGCCGCTTTGACGGTCGGGATCGGTGCGCTCGGTCTGATCTTCGCGGTACTGCTCGCCGCACCTGCGCTGTCGCGGCCGGTAGTGGGCGGTCTCGGAGTGCTGCTGCGGCCGTTCGGTCCGATCGGCCGGATGTCGCGAAATAATGCCGCCCGCAACCCACGGCGCACTGCCGCAACGGCTTTCGCGCTCACTCTCGGTCTGATGCTGGTGACCGCGATCGGGATGCTCGGCGCATCGGCGAAGGCCAGCGTGAGCGTGCTGGTCGACAAGGGGGTGAAGGCCGACTATGTGCTGGCCGGACCGCAGATGATCGGTGTGCCGCTCGGCGCGGGTGATGCCGTGCGCAAATCGGTGCCCGGAGTGGCCGATGTGGTCGGCTTGCGCGGTGTCTTGTTCACGATCGGCGACGAGCAGGTCGGCGCCACCGAATTCGACGGCTCGCCCGACAGGGTCATCAATTACGACATGATCAAGGGCACCAGCACGCTGGGTGATCACGATGTCATGGTGTCGGCGGACGAGGCCGATAAGCGCGGCTGGAAGGTCGGCGATCAGGTCAGCGTGACGAGCCTGGGGTTCAAGAAGATTCCGGTCAAGGTGGTCGGCATCTACAAGAAGACACCACTGCTCGGCCCGCTGGTGGTTTCGCCGACCACGTACGAAGAGGTGATGCCGGTCAACTTCCGGACCAACCTGTTCATGTTCGTCAAGGCCAAGCCGGGTGTCGATCTGACCCAGATGCGCACCGATCTGGAGAATGCGACCGAGCAGTTCGTTGTGGTTCAGGTGCAGGACCGCGAGGAGTTCAAGGGCGCCCAGGGCAAGCAGATCAATACGCTGCTCGCCATCCTGTACGGGCTGCTCGCGCTGGCGGTGGTGATCGCCATTCTCGGCATCGTCAATACCCTGGCGCTGTCGGTGGTGGAGCGGCGTCGCGAGATCGGCATGCTGCGCGCCGTCGGCATGCAACGGGCGCAGGTGCGCCGGACCATTTATCTGGAATCCATGCTGATAGCGGTATTCGGTGCGATCGTCGGGATGCTGCTCGGCCTAGGCCTCGGTGCCGGCTTCTTGCGGACCCTGCGCGACCTGGGCATCGATGAGATCGCCATCCCGTGGAACCAGCTTGTCCTGGTGCTCATCAGCTCGGCCGTTGTCGGTGTGCTCGCCGCGCTCTGGCCTGGTATCCGTGCCGCGCGTACGCCACCACTGGCCGCGATCGCGGATCTGTAGGTTCAATCTCGGAAAGTAGCGGGCGTACTACTCCGCCGTCGACGTTCTCTCGGCGTCGTTCGGCTGGGTGGGGCCGTATTGGACGCGGAAGTCCGCGGCCGAACGCCTGATAATCGGACCGATGCGCGTAGTCGAGTGCGTCCCGTCGGCTGTGAGATGAGGGCTGCATGGTGGTGGTCGCGACCGGCAATCACTACTGGCTCGACGCGATAATCGCGGTGGCGCTGCTGGGTTCGGCGGCGCTGTTGCATCCGCTGGTCGTGCCTGCTTCGGCCACGGCGTGGGGGTGCGATGGGACCGGTGGGTCCACAGCCGATGCCGACGCCATAACTCAGCTGGTTCCGGCATTTCGGTTGGCCCAGGCTTGGATGTCACCGCGGTCCAGGGCCAGCGCAAGCAGGTCCGGGAACTTGTCGGGGGTGCAGGCGAAGGCCGGTATGCCGAGGGCGCCGAGCGCTGCGGCATTGTCGTGGTCGAAAGCCGGAGCGCCGTCGTCGGAGAGGGCGAGCAGGACGACTACCTGGACACCGGAGTCCCGCATGGCGTTCACCCGGCGCAGCATCTCTTCGCGGATACCGCCCTCATACAGATCGGAGATGAGGACGAACAGGGTGTCGGCCGGGCGGGTGATGAGCGATTGGGAATAGGCGATGGCACGGTTGATATCCGTACCGCCGCCGAGTTGGGTCCCGAACAGGACCTCGACCGGATCGGCCAGTTGTTCGGTCAGGTCGACCACCTCGGTATCGAAAACGACCAGCGACGTTTTCAGCGAGCGCATCGAGGCCAGGACTGCGCCGAAGACCGAGGCGTAGACCACGCTGGAAGCCATCGAGCCGGATTGATCGATGGCGAGGACGACATCGCGGCGCACCGCCTGCGCCTTTCGGCCGTAGCCGACCAGGCGTTCGGGTACGACGGTCCGATGTTCGGGCAGGTAATTGGCGAGATTCTTGCGGATGGTGCGATCCCAGTCGATATCATGCAGCCGTGGTCGGGTGATACGAGCGGCGCGATTGAGTGCGCCGGAGACCGCGGCGACGGTATGCGCGGCGATGCGCTGTTCGATTTCGCGCACCACCTTCTCGACGACCATTCGCGCTGTCGCCTTGGTGGTTTCGGGCATGACCCGATTGAGGCTCAGCAAGGTGCCGACCAGATGCACGTCGGGTTCCACTGCTTCCAGGAGTTCTGGTTCCAGCAGGAGTTGGGTGAGGTTGAGGCGGTCGACGGCATCGCGCTGCATGACCTCGACCACGGTCGACGGGAAATAGGTGCGGATATCGCCGAGCCAGCGGGCCACTTTCGGTGCGGAGCCGCCGAGTCCGGCGGAGCGCTTGCCGGAAGTCTGGTCATCGGTGTTGTAGACCGCGCCCAAGGCCCTATCCATGGCCTCGTCGTCGGCGGAACCCAAACCGCCGAGGGGTTGTTCGGCGGCGGTGCCGAGTACCAGACGCCAACGTCTGACCTGGGTTTCATCGATTGCGTTCATCCGGCCACTCCGACGAGTTCGGTGACGGTGTGGGCCGCCACATCGTGATTCGGGATCGCCTCTCGCCGCCGGCAGACGAGCGGTTCGCGCGTTGCGGTGAGCAGATCGGAGCGTGTCGGGCTCACACCGGCACCCCCAGAATGTCCGCGACCGTGCGCATCGCGACGAGCCCGCGTTCCACATCGAACGTGATGTGCTCGTCGACACGCGATACGCCGGAGCCGCCGTCGCGCACCGCCTGACCGATAGCGCGACGCTCCCCGGATTCGAAGGCGCCGAAGGTGCGGCGCAGCAGCGGCAGGATTTCGACGAACATATCGTCGCCCAGACTGCGGAGCCAATCGTCGATGAGCCGCAACAACTCTCGGTCGTGGACCAGCAGCAGGCCACGACCACCGAGGAAGCCGTCGATCCAGGCGGCCTTGGCCGTGGCGGTATTGCCGACCGAGAGTGCGGCGGAAAGCCTTCGCGCGGAATCGGATTCGTCGATGCGTCCGGCATCGGCGAGTAATCGGACGGCGCGGCCGACGAGGGCGCCGTGCACATCATCGCGATCGGCGAGGCGGTGCAGAGCGGCGAGCCATTCGCCGGTGGCCCAGTCGTTGTCGCGGGTGTGGATGGCGGTGTGCGCGGCATCGAGTTGGGTGCGGAGTTGTTCGGCGGCATCGGTATCGAGGCCGGTGACCGCACCGGGCAGGCCGGCACAGATCCGTACGAGCAGGCCATCGGCGACGTGGGCGAGTGCTTCGGTATCGGTGCCCCGGACGTCGCCGTAGCGCAGCGTGCGGGTCAGACCGGGGAGGGCGCCGAGCAGGTGGGTTATGTCGTGGTCGAGTGCCGCGGCCGATTCCAGGCGAGTGATCAGACCGTTGGTGGCGTCACCGAGGTCGGCGAGCAGCGCGACCTCGAGTGCGGCGGTGAGGTCGCCGACGGTGCTGCCCTCGTGGCCCGCGGTATCGAGGATCTTGGCCGCCGCCGCGGTGCGGATGGTGGTGCCCCAGCGGGAGGCCTCGATGATCGAGACCGCGAATTCGGGTCGCCACCGCAGAGTCCAGGATTCGCGAAAGGTGCCGGTGCTGCGCACCTCGCCGGTAGTCGATGTGCCCCAGTCGATTCCGAGTACGCGCAGCCGGTGCAGCAGTCGGGAGCGCTCGACCTCGCGCTCCTTGCGCAGGTCGAGGTCGAGATTGCGGGACCGGGCTTCCTGCACGAGCCGCAGCGTGCGGCTGCGGGCCCGCAGATCGGCATCCAGCGGGACGGTCGGCGTGCCATCGGGTACCGCGCCGAGCGCTTCGCCGACCACCAGTTCGGATGCGACGAGCCGCAGCATCGTCTCATCGCCCGCGCACATCACCGACCGCACCGCCTCGGTGACCTCCGACAGCCCGGCCAGCGGCCGAGCCCGCAGCGCCGCGAGCGTATCGGCGAGCCGGACGGATTCGATGATGTGTGCACTGGAGACCGGCAGATCGTGGGCACGCAACACCGCTGCGACCTTGGTCAGCCAGCGCGCGATCGGCTGTTCGGTTTCGGTGAACAGGTGGTGATACCAGCCCGGTGAGGTGATTCCGGCACCGTATCCGGAGGTTGTCGCCAGCCGGGAATGCGTCCATGGCACCCAAGTCACCGTCGCCTTCACCTTGGGAAGTCCCTTGAGCAACTTGGTATCCGCCGTCGCCGGCCCCAACTTGCCCGTCAACGCCGGTGCATGCCACGCCCCACACACCACCGCCAGCCGCTGTGCCCCGTCCTTCACAGCCTTACGCATCGTCTGCCGCATATACGCTTCACGCCGCAAGGTGTGCGCGTCGATGCCGATGCGTTCCCGCTCGGCGTCTTCGAGCCCGACCGCTTCGTCGACAGTGTCACCGGTCGGCGAGTTCTCGCTGGCCGGTCTCTGTGCGGCATGGCCCCGGTTATCGGACGCCGAGTGTGGGGTAGGGAGTCCCTGGCTGGTCGCCCCTGCACATGCGCTCTCGGTGTCCCTCGCGACCGCTTCATCGGCGGGGTCCTCGGTGGGCGACGTGTCGGTCGCCGAGCCGGGTGCGGCGCGGCCTGTTACGGCGTCGGATGTGGGGTGAGTCATGCGTTCGGTACGGAGTCGGTCGCTCGCCGACCCTTTGTGCGCATCGCTGGATCCGCTCTCGAGAGTGTCGCCCGTCGGGAGCCGGGGCTCGCCGCCAGCGCCACCGACGGCTGAGCGATCACCCGCCCGAATGTCCCGCACGCCTTCCGGCGGATGGCCGGACGAGGACCCTTCCGTTGTACCCATGGCGGGTCCTATCGCGAACATGCCTCGTTCAGCCGCCTCCCGCAGTGCACCCATTGCCTCGGTGATCGCTTCGAAAGCGTCGGCATCGGCGACGGATTCGACCACCGCGTCCCACCAACGCTCGGCATCGTCGTAGCCGGCAGCGGCGGCCAACTCGGCGAGTGGGTCGATGCGGTCGCCCGGTTCGTCCTCGGTGGCCAGGACATTGGTCGCGGGCAGATCGCAGAACCGCACCGGAACCGCGTGTTCCGCCGCATATCGCAGCGCCTGCCATTCCGGTGAGAACACCGCGTACGGCCAGAAGGCGGCCCTGGCGGGCTGGTCCGGCACATAGGCCAGCAGCGCGACCGGCGGCGACATTCCTTCGGCCGCAACGTATCCGACCAAGGGATCGGCATCGGCCGGGCCCTCGATCAGAATGACGTCGGGACGAAACTGCTCCAGGGCGGTGTGCAGTGATCGGGCCGAACCCGGGCCGTGATGGCGGATGCCGTACACACGGGTCACCGGACCAGTCGGGGCGCTCTGCCGGATGGCCAGGTGGTTGTCGGGTTCGGCCGTATTCGACCTGGTTACCGTGTCACTCCCGGTTGAATATGCGGTGTGGTCGGGTCGATCGGCAGTGCCGCGCTCTCTCATCCGGTGACCTCGCGGCAGGCGCGATAGAAGTCTGACCATTCGGGACGTTCGCGCACCACGGCTTCCAGATATTCGGTCCAGATGACGGCATCCGCCACCGGATCCTTGATGACCGAGCCGAGTACCGCGCCCGCGATATCGGATGCGCGCAAGGTGCCGTCGCCGAAATGTGCCGACAAGGCAATGCCATTGGTGATCACCGAGATCGCCTCGGCGGTGGAAAGCGTGCCGGAGGGGGTCTTGAGTTTGGTGCGGCCGTCGGCGGTCATACCGGAGCGCAATTCGCGGAAGACCCGCACCACCCGGCGCACCTCCTCGGCCGCGGTCGGAACCGCTGGCAGTTCGAGCGCGGAGCCGAGCTGTTCGACGCGGCGGGTCACGATGGCGACCTCTTCGTCCTCGCTGGCGGGCAGCGGCAGCAGGACGGTATTGAAACGGCGGCGCAATGCGGAGGACAGATCGTTCACGCCACGGTCGCGGTCATTGGCGGTGGCAATGACATTGAAACCTTTGGTGGCCTGTACCTCCATGCCGAGTTCCGCTACCGGCAGGGTTTTTTCGGACAGCACGGTGATCAGCGCATCCTGCACATCGGACGGAATGCGGGTGAGTTCCTCGATCCGGGCGATGGCGCCGCGACGCATCGCGGTCATGACCGGCGACGGCACCAGCGCACCTTCGCTCGGCCCCTCCGCGAGCAGCCGCGCATAGTTCCAGCCGTAGCGGATCGCCTCTTCGGCGGTGCCCGATGTGCCCTGTACGAGCAGGGTCGACGCACCGCTGATCGCGGCCGAAAGGTGTTCCGATACCCAGGTTTTCGCGGTGCCAGGCACACCGAGCAGTAGCAGTGCGCGATCGGTCGCCAGTGTCGCGACCGCCACCTCCATGAGGCGGCGCGGTCCGACGTACTTGGGGCTGACCACCGTGCCGTCATCGAGTGTGCCACCGAGTAGATAGGTGACCACGGCCCACGGTGACAGTTGCCAGGATGGCGGCCGCGGCCGATCGTCGAGCGCGGCGAGTGCCCGCAGTTCCTCGGCATAGGTCTGTTCGGCATGTGGGCGCAACAGCTCCGGCATCGAATCGGTAGTGGTCACTGCAACTCCTCGAGCATCATCGAGCGGTGGTTGAGGTCATGCGCGAGCTGATCGAAGGCTCGCTCCCAATTGGGATCGGCGCAGCGGCGTGCCACCGAGGTGGCCGTCCGCGCCGCGGTGACGGGCAGATGCACGGCCGCCGCCGACAGCAGCGACCGATGTGCGCTCGGGCCGGTGCCGTGCGCTTCGGGGCGTTTGGCCGCGGCACGTGCGCGTTCGAACAACAACAGAATCAAGTGCTGGGCAAGGGGTTGCGGCCACGGATGGCCCATCGCGGGCAGCAATGCCTCGAGTTCCGAGAGCCACGCGCCGTCCAGCTGGAGCAGATGCTGGGTACGATCGGGCAGCGGTAGCAATGCGAATAGTTCGCGTCGGCGCAGCATCGCCAGGTCCGTCGGCACCCCGGCATCGAACAGTGCCCGCGCCCAGGCCGGATCATGTTGTGCCAGTGCGGCATCCACCCATCCATCGAAAAGCGGCTGCCGGAACCGGTCACTGATCTCGGCCCGCGCGGCCTTATCCGGCGTGCCGAGTACGGACTCCCAGTGCGGCAACGGTGTCGCCGCGACGAGTTGGCGCAGTCGACCCGCACGCGGATCCGGTGCGCCGTCCCAGCGGTAGGTGAACTCCACGGTGCGGTCGGTAATGCCGTCCCTGCGGTCGGTATCGTCGAGTTCCTCCGGAACACGGACAACCAGCTTTGGACGCAGCAGCGGATGTTCCACCGTGACCCATGCGCTCGCGCGCCGGGTCATGCGCTGAGTGAATGCCGAATCCGGCAGCAGCGGTAGCAATCCGGCCGCGACGCGCCGGACATCCGAGCGCCGATCGTCCAATGCGGCCTCGAGCAGCGGTTCATCGTCGGCTGAAATCCCGGCGGCGAGTACGGCCAGCAACTCCGCCTTCAGCGGGCCGGATTCCTTCGGCCAAGACGCGGTCAGTGCCTCACGCGCGGCCCTGGTATCCCGCTGCCGCAGGTCGGTGAGCCATTCGCGGCGTTCGGGCGGTTGGCCGAATTGCCAGCTCTGCTCCGTGGGCGAATCGGCTGGTTGTTGCCGTACCAGGTCACGCCAGACCGGATGTTGGTCGGCCAGCCAGCGGCCGCGAGTTCCGGCCAGGCGCAATAGCGGCTCGCGCAGTTCGGTATTCGCCTTCGCCTGCTCGAGCAGTAGCGCGCACAGCGCATCCGGGGCGCGATAGTCGAATGGAGCCGCGGCTGCGAACCATTCGGGCAGGAAGGCGGATCGGTCCCGCAGCATGCGGTCGAGGCGGGATGCCGCGGCGCGGGGCAGGAGCCGCCGCGCGTCATCCGCGGCGGGTTCGGGCTTGGTGGACGTGTTGACCGATATCCCGCCGCGCGCGAAAGCAGCACGCAGCGCGGTTGATTCGAGCAGCAGCGGTGCTGGATCGGTGCGCAACCGGGTCGCGGCGGGATATCGGTCAACACGTCCACCAAGCCCGAACCCGCCGCGCGTCATCCGCGGCGGGTTCGGGCTTGGTGGACGTGTTGACCGATATCCCGCCGCGCGCGAAAGCAGCACGCAGCGCGGTTGATTCGAGCAGCAGCAGTGCCGGATCGGTGCGCAACCGG
>FTJU01000996.1_pt3 | contig 25149 bp, 26 predicted proteins | sample 1658961 | NCBI WGS metagenome assembly FTJU01 (sample SAMEA3914878, study PRJEB12502) | metagenome | biome: forest; material: soil | place: USA | collected 2012-03-12 | depth 0.3 m | reverse complement strand
GTTATTTGCCGCGCCGCAGGCGCGGCAAATAACAGAGCGCCGCAGGCGCGGCAAATCAAACACAGTAGTTTGTTCGCATGGCTCGAACTCTGCTGGTTACCAATGATTTCCCGCCGCGGCCGGGCGGTATCCAGTCGTATTTGGAGGCGCTGGCCGGTGAGCTGCCGCCCGATGATCTGGTCGTCTATGCCCCGCGGTGGCGTGGCGACAGTCATCTGAAATTCGATGCCAAGCAGAAGTTCCAGGTGGTGCGCCACCCGACCACGCTGATGCTGCCGACCCCGCTGGTGTTGCGGCGGGCCGCGCGTCTGCTGCGCAGCGAGAATTGCGACACCGTGTGGTTCGGTGCGGCGGCACCGCTGGCACTGCTGTCGCCGATGTTGCGGCGCGCGGGCGCTACCCGGATTCTGGCGAGCACCCACGGCCATGAGGTCGGCTGGTCCATGCTGCCGGGTGCGCGGCAGGCGCTGCGTGTGATCGGCGAGCACACCGATGTCGTGACCTATGTCAGCCGGTATACGCGCGGCCGATTCGCCTCGGCATTCGGACCGAATGCCGCGCTCGAATATCTGCCGCCCGGGGTCGATACCGAGATGTTCCGGCCGGATCCGGCCGCGCGCGCGGACTTGCGCGCACGCTACGGCCTCGGCGATCGCCCGACAATCCTGTGCCTGTCCCGACTCGTTCCGCGCAAGGGACAGGACGCGTTGATCGTCGCCATGCTCGAGATCCGGAAGCGAATTCCCGGTGCGGTACTGGTGGTCGCGGGCGGCGGACCCTACGAGGACAAGTTGCACGCGCTCGCGGCGGCCCTCGGCGTCACCGATGACGTGGTCTTCACCGGCCGGGTCCCATCCAACGAACTGGCGGCCCACCACACCCTGGCCGATGTGTTCGCCATGCCGAGCCGCACCCGCGGGGCCGGGCTCGATGTCGAGGGTCTGGGCATCGTGTACCTGGAGGCATCCGCATCGGGAGTGCCTGTGGTCGCCGGACGTTCGGGCGGTGCGCCGGAAACCGTGCTGGAAGGCAAGACCGGCCGAGTTGTCGACGGACGCAAGACCACCGAGATCGCCGACGCCATTGTCGACATCCTGTCCGATCGCGATGCCGCCGCCGAGATGGGCGCGGCGGGACGTGCGTGGGTCGAAGAACAGTGGCGCTGGGACAGCCTGGGCGCTCGGCTGCGTCAGCTGCTGCGATAAGGCGATGGCGGCTCACGGTGCGGAGGTGTGATCTACTACGCTCGGGCTGTGAGTGAGCGCCAGCGAGTGAGCCGACAACACAGCGCGCCATTGCGCACGGCGGAGCCGAGCGTCAGCGAGGCGCAGCCGTGAGCAGCATTCAGGTCGCTGATCAGACGTTTGTCGCTGCCCCCGGGGCCGCGGTAGCCGAGATTCTGGCCGGGGCGAACAATTGGCGCCGCTGGTGGCCCGATCTCACCCTCGGCGTCCGGGAAGACCGGGCCGACAAGGGTATTCGCTGGTCGGTCACGGGCGCGCTGACCGGAACCATGGAAGTGTGGCTGGAACCCGCGCTGGACGGGGTGATCCTGCACTATTTCCTGCATGCCGAACCCGAGGCGGCGACCCGGGATCTCGCTGCCGCCAATCGAGCGCGCCGCGTAGCGGGCAAGAATATGTCGTTCGAGATCAAGGCCAGGCTGGAGGCGGGTCGCGCGCCCGGTGTCGTACCGGCACACGCCGCCCCGACCGCCCGCTGACGCATACGAGCCCCGCTGACGCAGACGAGCACAGTACAAGCAGCTGAAAGGAATTGTTGTCCGCCATGGCCGACAGGACCCTGAGGTCGATCATCATCGACGCACCGTCGCAGCGGGTGATGTCCGTCATCGCCGATCTGGAGTCCTATCCGGAGTGGGTCTCGGCGGCGAAAACCGTTGAAGTGCTGGAGAAAAGCGCCGACGGCCGGGCCCGGACCGCACGCTTCGTCCTGGATGCCGGAGTCGTCAAGGACACCTACGTGCTGTCCTACACCTGGCGGCCCGACGATAAGTCGGTCAGCTGGACGCTGCTCAGCGGCGAACTGCAGAAGGCGCAGGACGGCACCTACGAACTCATCGACCGGCCCGACGGCACCACCGAGGTGACCTATGAGCTGACCGTCGACCTGAATATCCCGATGATCGGCATGTTCAAGCGCAAGGCCGAGAAGGTGATCACCGATACCGCGCTCAAGGAACTGAAGAAACGGGTCGAAGGCTGATCGCGTACAAGCCCGAGGGGGCCGATACTCGGGTCGAACTGTTCATCGGCAAAGGCGGGGTCGGCAAAACGACATTGGCCTGCGCTACCGCCATGGCCTATGCCCGGGCGGGGCAGCGGGTACTGGTGGCCTCATTGGATCAGGCACATTCGCTCGGCGACGCACTCGGCTTCCGTTTTCCGCACGATCCCGGCACCGTGCCCGGGGTCGCGAGCGTGCTGCAAGGACTCGATGTGATCGAGGTCGATTCCCTTGCGCTGCTGGAGGATCGGTTCCGCGAAGTGGTGCGGGTGCTCGCGACCGGCACCGACCACGATCACGGTATTGATCCGGCAGCACTGGATCCGGCGGAGCTGACCGGCCTGCCCGGTGTGCAGGAACTGCTGATGCTGGTGGAGATCGCCCAGTTCGCGGCCGAGGACGACTGGGATGTGATCGTGGTCGATTGCCCGCCCTCTGCGGATATGTTGCGCATCATCAGCGCGCCGGAAACCCTGCTCGGATATGTGGAGCGGATGTGGCCGCCGCATGCGCGGGCGATGAGTGCGGTCGGCACCGATCTGCGGCGCGCGGTGCTGGCCACGACCGTGGAGCGGATCGTCAGGGCGGTTACCGAGGTGCGTGATCTGCTCGCCGATCACGGCCGCACCGGTGCGCGACTGATCACCGTCGCCGAACAGGTCGCCATCGCCGAATCGGAGCGGGTGCGTTCGGCGGCGGCGCTGCTCGGTCTGCGGTTGGACGCGGTGGTGGTGAACAAGGTGCTGCCCGCCGTGCCCCCTCCGACCGCGCTGGATGTGGCTTCCCATCCCGCGGTGCAGTGGTATCTGAATCGGCGTGCCGAACAATTGGATGTGGTGAACCGGCTGCAACGGGGTATGAACGGGATACGGGTGTTGATCGCCCAGCACACCGGGCCCGAACCGGTCGGGCTCACGTCCATGTCCGCGCTGTCGTATGCGATGGACCCCGATGAGCGGTTGAATGCCGACTCCGAGCTGAGCGACAATCCGGCGGAGGTTCGCACAAGTTCCGGCGGACCGGTGGTTCGATTGGAATCAGGCACCGGTCTGCATTCGGTGTACGCGTTGCGGATGCACCTGCCTGTCGTCGATCCGGCGACGCTGCGGCTGGGACGAGTGGAGGACGATTTGATCGTGGGAGCGGACGGAGTCCGGCGCCGGGTGCGTCTGGCACCGGTATTGCGACGGTGCACGGTCGATGGCGCCGAGCTCGATAGCGACTATCTGACCGTGCGATTCCACTCCGACCCGGAAGCGTGGCCGGTATGACCGAATCCAACGGCTGGCACGGCGCCGCCGAGCCCGGTGACGGCCTCGGCGAATTCGCCGCCGAATTGAAGCTGCTGGCCGAGGCGGTGCTCGAACGGGTCGAACCCGTGCTGCGTCGCGCCGCCGGCGGACAACCGGACTGGTCGAGTTGCAGTTGGTGCCCGGTCTGCGCGGCCGCGGCGCTGGTGCGCGGTGAGCATCACGATGTGCTCGCGGTCGTGGCCGATCACGGGACCGCGATCGTCACGGTGCTGCGCGAGGCACTGGCCGGGGTGCCGGTCGATCCGGTGATGCCCGACGACGTTGTGCCGCACGATCATTCGTTCGCCGCCGAGCAGCACGACGCGGCACCGGACCCCGAATCCACACCCGCTGAAGCGGATACCCGCATCGGACAGTCGACGTCGGCCGGGCGCAAGCGATCCCGCTATATCGGCATTCCCGTGACGATCAAGGCATGACAGCGCGAGTAGCGGATGCGCGACCGCTGACCGTCGGTATCGACGTCGGCGGCACCAATATTCGCGCTTCGGTGGTCGACGGCGACGGCGAGGTGCTCGACACCGTGGTGGCGCCGACACCGCATTCGGCACGAGCCCTGGAGAACGCGCTGGACCGCGCTGTCCGCGACCTGTGCCGCCGACATCCGATCGGCGCGGTCGGCCTTGCGGTGGCCGGATTCATCAACGCCGATCGCTCGACAGTGCGCTTCGCACCGCACCTCCCCTGGCAGGACGCCCCGGTCGCACAGCGGCTCACCGAGCGTCTCGGACTACCGGTGATCCTCGAGCATGACGCCAATGCCGCCATGTGGGCCGAGTACCGCTTCGGTGCGGCGGCGGGTGGGCACAATTCGGTACTCATCGCGATCGGCACCGGCATCGGCGCGGCCCTGCTCATCGACGGCGAACTGTATCGGGGCACGCACGGTGTCGCACCGGAGCTGGGCCATCTACAGGTGGTGCCGCAGGGCCGGTCCTGTCCGTGTGGTAAGCGCGGCTGCTGGGAAAGATATTGCAGCGGAACAGCTCTGGTCGATACCGCGATCGAGATGCTGGCCACCGATCCGGTGCATTCGACGGTGCTGGCGCGCGAAGTCCTGCGCGATCCCGGTTCGCTGACCGGACGGCGGGTGGCCGGGGCCGCCCAGGACGGCGACCCGTTGGCCGTAGCGGTCATGGCCGATTTCGCCCGCTGGCTCGGACTCGGGCTGGCCTTCGTCAGCGATATCTTCGATCCCGGGCTGATCGTGATCGCCGGTGGCGTAAGCAGTTCGGCACCGCTGTTCCTGGACGAGGCGCGCGAGGAGTACGCGCGGGCGATCACCGGCGCGGGGCATCGTCCGCTCGCCCGGATTCGGACCACGCAGCTCGGTGAAGCGGCGGGGATGATCGGCGCGGCGGAACTCGCCAGAGCCACCCTCGCCGAGACCGGCCGCGGCCGTTCCTGGGTGGCTCGTTCCACCCACTGAGCAGTCGGTTATCAGTACTCGGGAACATGTGGTGAGATAAGCCGCTCCGGTTGGATGTGATCTGTACCCAGCGGTAAAGTCGGCAACTGACGGTTGTACTCGCAAACGATCCCGGCCGCGGGGGTTAGGACGCCATGCTCTACTGGATGCTGAAGTACCTGTTCCCGGGACCGTTCATGCACCTCTACAACCGTCCGACGGTCGAAGGCGTGGAGCATATCCCCGCCGACGGACCGGCCATTGTGGCCGGGAACCACCTGTCCTTCTCGGACTGGTTGTTCGCTCCTCTGATGAGCCCGCGTCGCATCAGCTACCTCGCCAAGGCCGAGTACTTCACCACTCCCGGCTTCAAGGGTCGGCTGCAGAAGTTCTTCTTCAGCGCCACCGGCCAGTACCCCATCGACCGCAGCGGCGCCGACGCGGCAGAGGACGCGCTCAATGCCGCGCGCAAACTGCTCGACAAGGGGCACCTCGTCGGCCTCTACCCGGAGGGCACCCGCTCCCCGGACGGTCGCCTGTACAAGGGCAAGACCGGTCTGGCGCGCCTCGCGCTCGAAACCGGCGTTCCGGTCATCCCGGTCGCCGTCATCGGCACCTTCGAGGTCTGCCCGCCCGGCCCGTTCCGCTGGCGCCGCCACAAGGTCACCGTCAAATTCGGCGCCCCCATCGACTTCTCCCGCTACGAGGGTATGGGCGGCAACCGCTTCGTCGAACGCGCCGTCACCGACGAGGTCATGTACGAACTCATGCAACTCGGCGGCCAAGAGTACGTCGACGTATACGCCGCCAGTCTCAAGAAGGCCGTCCCCAACGGTTCCGCCGCCGAAGCCGCCCGCATCCCCGAGGCAGCCGCCAGCTAGCGCCTCCCAGTTCGGTTTTCGGCGATTTCACAGCCCGGTGCGCTGCGCAGCGGAGATATCGTCGAGTCGTGACGGTGCGCGCAAAGATTTGCGGGATCAGGTCCGAAGGCGATCTGCGGATCGCGCTGGCCGTGGGTGCCGACGCCATCGGATTCATCTCCGGGATCACCCATTTCAGCGAAGACGCCCTCGATGCCGGGCACGCTGCGGCGCTGTCGCGGCTCGCTTCGCCCTTCGCCACGCGTGTTCTGGTCACCCATCTGGAGGACGCGGCCGCGATCGTGGACCTGGCCGACCGGGTCGGCGTGGACGCGATCCAGATCCATGGGCTCGTCACCATCGACACCGTCCGTGAAGTGGGAAAGATCGCGGCTAGCCGGAAGATCATCAAGGCAGTGCACGTCACCGGTCCGGACACCGTCGATACCGCGCGAGAGGCCGCCGCGAATTGCGATGCGGTACTGCTCGATTCGCGCACCGCGAACCGATTGGGCGGCACCGGACGTACGCACGACTGGTCGGTGAGTGCCTCGGTTGTGACAGCGCTGCGCGAACTGGGCTGCCCGGTCATCCTCGCCGGTGGTCTCGGTCCGGACAATGTCGCCGACGCCATCGCACAGGTGCGACCGTTCGCGGTGGATGCCAACAGCGGAATCGAAACAGCCACCGGGGATAAGGATCCCGACGCGTGTGCGGCGTTCGTGGGCGCAGCGCATCGGACGCCCGGGGCGTTCGCATCTCTGGTCCCACGGCCATGAGCGCCAGCGCTCCTGCGAGCGGCGTCATGGCGGCACCGGCGGCACCAGCCGGGGGCCATGACACTGGTGCGCAGCGACTGCCACGCGGGCGGACGACCGGAAGAGCCCGTGGCGTCTCTGGGTAAACGATCTCGCCCAACATCGAGATGCGGGTCGCGCCGGAGAGGCACAATCACTGGGTACGGGTTCCAGGTGCGGCAAACGCGGGCTGGTGGGGTGAAAGCTGGTGCACCGCAAGACGAGCGAGGAGTCACGGTGTCGGAGATAGCACCGGATTTGTTGTTTTCTGTCGCAGTGGCGGCGGCGCATCAGTTGGGGTACACCTGTCAGGTGGCGGCAGCCGACGTATCGGTTCTGTCCTGGTCCGCGGCGCAGCGACCGGGCGGTGCTGGAGCACGGTATCGAAACGGGCATAATCAAGCGACTGCCGCACGGTGAGTACATCGAGGTGCAGCATTCGCTCGGACCGGTCGACGAGCACGGCCATCCGGTGCCGCTGACCTACCAGGGCGCGGCGATCCCGAAGGAGATGAACAAACTCGGTTCGGCGGGCATACCGGGCACCGGCAGCTTCCTGTGACCCGATCCCGTTGCGGAATCCGAGCGATACTTCGAGATCGAGCATGCCGAGGAACGCAAACAACTCGCCGTGCTGCAGACATACCAGGACCGAATCTCCGACGGCGAAAGGCACACCCCATGATGTGGCTCACGCGCTCGCATGAGCCGGCTACCGAGGACTACGGCCTGCTCGTCGCGGCCGCGACGGTGGCCACCGAATCCACCGCCCGCACCGTCCGCGACCTGTTGCGCGACAACGGTATCCGCGCCACCATCGGTCCGGCCCGGCCGACCCACCACCGCGTATTGGTCTTCCCGGAAGACGCGGTCCGCGCGTTCGAAATTCTCTGCGACAACACTCGCTGAGTACCGTACGGTCCGGCCCGGCCCAATCGAACTCCGACCGCGCGGCTGATGCCGGGCGCCTGTTGGCCGTATCGACGATGGGAGTTCACATTGTGTTGGACTCGCTGCGGGTTCGGACTTCGGCATCTCCCGGCGCACCCTGCTGCGCACCGCCGCCCTCGGTCTCGTCGCGGTCCCGCTCTGGCCGCCTGCTCGAATGACGGGCCCGCGCTGGTCCGTTCACGCCCGAATCTCACCCACGGCGTCGCAGCGGGCGATCCACGCACCGACAGCGCGCTGATCTGGGCGCGCTCCGATCAGCCCGCGAAGCTGATCGTGGAGACCGCCGCCACCGAATCCTTCGCCGACGCCAAACGGTTCACCGGCCCACTGCTGACGCCGGATTTCGACGGCACCGGACGCGTGCGCGTCAACGGTCCGCCCGCGAGCCGGCAGGCATCGACTTCGGCCAGTTCTGGGAGTGCGTATCCGGGCCGCTGAATGCCGGCGCGTTCGGCCCGAACCCACTCGACGGCACCTTCGGTCCAGAGGCGGTATTCGTGCACGCGTCGGCCGTTCAGAACGCCTCACCGCTGGACAGCTTCAACATTTCGGTGAAGTGCTGATCGATGGCAAGTCAAGGGAATTGACGGTCAATCTGTGCGATGAGACCGGATCGGTCCTGTTCAGCCAGCGGCTGGCGCCGCCGGTGCGGTGACCGACGAGATCGAACGAGCATCGGAGCCCGCGCTGTGGTTAGCTTTCGGTCCATGAGCACGCCGCACACTGTCGCCGCCGAAGAATATCTACCTCGTGATACCGCGGATGTCGTTCGCACGGTACGGAATTCACGCGGTCGCGCGAAGAACCTCACGGTGCGTGGCGGCGAACCCATCGATGACGGTCTGTCGTTACCGGATCCGCGTACGGTGCTCTCACTGCGAAAGATGAACGCGGTAATCGATATCAACCTCGGCAGGCGCACCGTGCGCGTGCAGGCGGGCGCCAAACTCTCCGATATCGATCGGCGCCTCGGCGCGCACGGGCTCGGCCTGCCGATCATCGGCGACCACCGCGATATCACCGCGGGCGGTTTCGCATCGGTCGGCGGTGTCAGCACGGCATCGCACAAGTACGGCATGTTCATCGATCAGATCGTGGACCTGGAGTACGTCGATCCGGACGGACGCATCGGCACCTGTGGACGCAACCACCACACCGAGCGCTTCCACCGGATCCTCGGCGCTAGTGGGCGCGCGGGCGTCATCACCGCGCTCACCCTCGATGTGGTCGATATCGATAAGGACCACACCTGGCTCACCACCGATGCCGACCGCTTCCTGGACTTAGACTCCTTCGTCGAACACGCGTACGCCGAAATCGCCCGGCCGGGCAACGTCACGCTGCAGGTCGGTCGTTGGGTCGATACCGCGCCGCTGAAGGTGTCGCGTCCGGTCGGTACGGGCCATGTGCAGTTGGGCACCGTGCGGTTCGGTCAGTGGTCGAGCCTCTACCCCACCACGCCCACCCGCTCGCTGCGCGCGCGCCGCGAGGTCGGCACCAAGACCAGGAAGTCGCTGGGTGTCATCGCCTCGGCCGCGGGTGGCCGCGCGGGCGCACCGGTGCGCAATGCCGCGGCGGGCGCACTCATGTTCGCCCCGAAGGTGCTGACGCTGCGCGACGCGGAGTATCTGGCCGATACGGTCATCAGCTCCTCGGAACGCGGACCCGCTTACCGAGTCGCGATTTTCGCGCCGCTGTCGACCTATGCCTCGGTTTTCTACAGACTGCACGATCTGTTTGCCGGTCACCGGGAGCGGACCGGATGTTTCACCGTCATCTCCGCGATGACCTACGGTGTGCGGTCGAAATATCTGCGCGAGGAGGCACAAGCACACGGACTCGCCGTCGAGGATCACGGACTGATCACCTTCACCTGCCGGTTGCGGCCCTCGGCGCTGCCCTCAGAGCTGTTGCGCGACATCGTCACCGGAATCGATGAGATCTGCGCATCGGAACACGCCCTGCGGTACGACTCCGCGGATTAGACTTGTCGCGCCGCATTCAGTCGCCAGCAGGTAGCTTCACCGTCATCCGGCGGTTCGGCTGTCTGTTGGCGACCGTGGTCGACTTCGGCACTGTCGGCGGGGTGTCGATGCGTTGGTTCAGCCCATCTACGTGTGAAGGTTGCTCTGATGCTCGAATTCCGCACTGCCCCAACCCGTTTGCCGGACCGTCGGCGTCAGCGGCCCGAAACCATCAACGGTCTGCGGATTCTCGTGACGGATGCGTGCTCCGAAATAGGTCGCGCCACCGCCACGCTGCTGGCCCGGCAGGGCGCGCAGGTGCTGCTGGTCGCCCGGCGCAGAGATCAACTCGTTGCCACCTGCAACCAGATCGTCGATGCGGGCGGTGCGGCGAATTGGTTCCGTTGTGATATCTCCGCGCTCGATGATGTCGATCAGCTCGTCGGCTGGGTACTCAGCGATTTCGGCCGCATCGACGTGCTGATCAACAATGCGGGCCGCCCGCTGCGCGGACCCGTCTCCCCATCCCTGGACCGCTTCCGCGACTACCAGCGCATGATGGCGACCAACTACTTCGGTCCGCTGCGCCTAACGCTCGGCCTGCTGCCCGCCATGCTGGAATCCGGCTCCGGTCAGGTGATCAATGTCGGCCCATGGCGCCTGAAGTCTGGCACCACACCGAATTTCGCCTCCTACGCCAGCTCCCAGGCTGCCTGGACCACCTTCGGTCAATGCGTGGACGCCGAACTTGCACCCCGCGGCATCCAGGTCACCGCCTTCCAATATCCGGCCGTCCAACCGGATACCGGCACCATCGCGCACTACGCCGCCGAACCCGCGCTGGAACCGACGGAGGCCGCCCGCCTGGTCGAAACGGCCATCCGCACCCGCCCGGCCCGCCTCGAGCCCCGCTTCGCGCGCACCCTGCGCGGACTGGCGGGCGTCGCACCGCGCTCCACCAGCCGCATCCTCTCCCGCTTCGCCCGGGCAGACATGTCCGTGTGAACACCATCGACGAGCGTCCGGTATTCGTGCTGCGCGCACCGATCGACGCACTGGTCCCGAAGCCCAATCGCGATCATTCGTTACGACGCCGCACGGGCCACGGCCGTCAGCACCGTCGCGCGGGTGATACTGCCCCTGAACGCCGAAGCGCCCCATCGGAACCGGTGGGGCGCTTCGGAAAGAGCTATTCGCTCAGTGCTTTTCGGGGCCCAGATAGTACTCGAAGACCAGACCGGCGGCCGCACCGAGGACACAGACCACACCGATGCCGATCAGCCAGAACTGGAAGAACGCCAGGCCGAGGGCGGTGATGGCGCCCGCGGCGGCCAGCGTAATGGGCCAGAAGCTGCCAGGCGAGAAGAAGCCCAGATCACCCGCGCCGTCCACGATCTCGGCATCCTCGTAATCCTCCGGACGCAGGTCGAGACGACGTGCGACGAAACGGAAGTAGGTGCCGACGATCAGCGACAGACCGGCGCTCAGCACAATCGCCGTGGTGCCCGCCCACTCGACGCCGGTCCGCGACTGGCCGGTGAAGTAGCCGTACACGCCCGCCACGATGATGAAGAACACCGTGAGCAGTTCGAAAATCCGCGCTTCGATCTTCATATCAGATCAGTCCTCACTTGCTCTGTACCGCGGACGCGCTCTTGACATCGCGCTTGGTGTTGAACGGCTGGGTGGAGGTCGCGACCGGGGACTCACCGATGGACTCGAGCGCCTCGGCGTTGGTCTTACCCGCCTTGCGCGCATCAATGTACTTGGCGAACTTCTCCGGCGATACCGCGCGGACCTCGAAGTTCATCATCGAGTGGAAGGTGCCGCACATTTCGGCGCAGCGACCGACGAACGCGCCTTCCTTCTCGATCTTGGTGATCTGGAAGACGTTGTCCGAGTGGTTTTCCTTCGGGTTCGGCATCACGTCGCGCTTGAACAGGAACTCCGGCACCCAGAAGGAGTGCACCACATCGGCGGCGGCCAGCTGGAATTCGATGGTCTTGTTGGTCGGCAGTACGAGCACCGGGATCTCGGCGCTGGAGCCGACGGTCTCGACCTTGTCGTAGTGCAGGTAGGACAGGATGTCGTTCTCCGGCTTGCCGTGCACGGGGCCCGGCTGCGGGTGACCGTCCTTGGTCCGCTCCTTGTACTCCTCGAGCTGCTGCTGGTTGGCGTCCTCGCGGGCCTTATCGATGCCGTCCAAGCGGTAGCCGTCCTTGAAGTCGACATTGCGGTAGCCGAACTTCCAGTTCCACTGGAAGGCGGTCACGTCGACGGTCACGTCCGGGTTGTCGACCTTCTCGTGCACGTAGTTCTGCACGACCACGGTGAAGTAGAACAGCACCGCGATGATGACGAACGGCACGGCCGTGTAGGCCAGCTCCAGCGGCACGTTGTAACCGGTCTGGCGCGGGAACTCCGGGGAGTCCTTCTTCTTACGGTGGAAGGTAACCGTCCAGAACGTCAGCCCCCACACCAGCACACCCATCGCCAATGCCGCGATGACCGACCAGGTCCACAGTTCCCGCATCCGGGTGGCCTGCGGCGTAACGCCCGAGGGCCAGCCGAATCGCAGCCAAACATTGTCGATCGAGCAGCCCGAGACGAGCATCGCGGTGATCCCCAGGGACACCGCCAGCCCGGCCCGCCGAAGGAGACGGCCCTGCCGGCCCTTCACGGGGCGTGCCCCGATCTCGTCGCTCGCCTTGTGCGCCACGCTCACGCCTTCCTGGTCGCCACACATTCCGACAGTGCACCGCTCGGGTTGCGATTGCCGGCGGTACGTCTTAAGCACGTTTCAGGGCATTCCGTCGGCCGCTTGCTCAGCGCGCGATCCAACTGAGAATGTCCTGAGTACTACGCAGCGTAGACCAAACCGGCGCCCCGTCTGACGTCGGGTCGCATTCGACACTCCGCCGGTACGCGGGGGGTGATCCGGTCACCAGGACATCGTCGCAGTACACGCAGTGCGCTGCGAGCGAATCGGTCGGGTGCGATGCAGGCGGACACACTATTTCGGGGCACACCGTCCGGTGGGCGCGACACATGAATCCGCCGGGTGCGGCATACTCGGACACGAGTTTTCGTCCTGTGCGCCCATTGATCGGGCGTAGCCACCATTGAATCGGGCGAGTGCCCGTACCAAGTAGGAAACGAGGTTGCCGACGCCGTGTGTGGACTGCTCGGATTTCTGACATCTGATGCGGCAACCGACGACCGTCGGGGACGGCAGCCAGCGCAGCTGGCGGGGTGGGTGAACACCGTGGAGCGGGTGTACGACGCCCTGCACTGCGTGCGCCACCGCGGCCCGGACGAGCGCGGTACCTGGCACGACGATCATGTGATCTACGGCTTCAACCGGCTGTCGATCATTGATATCGAGCATTCGCACCAGCCGCTGCGCTGGGGGCCGGCGGAGAACCGGGAACGGTACGCGCTCACCTTCAATGGTGAGATCTACAACTACATCGAGATCCGTGAGGAACTCGCGAAGGCGCACGCCGAGGAGTACCCGGACGGCAAGATCTTCGAGACCGAGGGCGATAGCGAGGCGATCGTCGCGGCCTTCCACTACTGGGGTCCGGAGGCGGTGCGCAAGCTGCGCGGCATGTTCGCGTTCGCGATCTGGGATACCGAAACAAAGCAGCTGTTCCTGGCACGCGATCCGTTCGGGATCAAGCCGCTGTTCCTGGCGACCGGCCCCGGCGGGACCGCGTTCGGCAGTGAGAAGAAGAGTCTGCTGGAGCTGCTGCCCGCGCTCGGGCTTTCCGATGCGCTGGATCCGCGGGCGCTGGAGCACTACACCGTGCTGCAATATGTGCCGGAGCCGGAGACCCTGCACAAGGACATCCGCCGCCTGGAATCCGGGCACTACGCGACCGTGCGGGCGGGCGAAGCGCCGAAGATCACCCGCTACTTCGATCCGCGGTTCAAGGTGCGGGCCTTCGCGCCCGGTTCGGCGGCCGCCCGCTATCGCGATGTCGCCGAGGCCTTGGAGGACTCGGTCGCCAAGCATATGCGCGCGGATGTGACCGTCGGATCGTTCCTGTCCGGCGGCATCGACTCCACCGCGGTGGCGGCGCTGGCCATGCGACACAACCCGAAGCTGATCACCTTCACCGCCGGCTTCGAACGCGAGGGCTACTCCGAGGTCGATGTGGCCGCCGAGAGCGCCGAGGCGATCGGCGCGCGACACATCGTGAAGGTGGTCTCCCCCGCCGAATTCGCGGCCGCGATTCCGGAAATCGTCTGGTACCTAGACGATCCCGTGGCCGACCCGGCGCTGGTTCCGCTGTACTTCGTGGCCAAGGAGGCGCGCAAGCACGTCAAGGTGGTGCTCTCCGGTGAGGGTGCCGACGAGCTGTTCGGCGGCTACACGATCTACCGAGAGCCGTTGTCGCTGAAGCCTTTCGAGTACCTGCCGCGTGGGGTGCGCAAGCTGGCGGGCAAGCTGTCTGAGCGGATTCCGGAGGGCACGCGCGGTAAGAGCCTGCTGCACCGCGGTTCGCTCACCCTGGAGGAGCGCTACTACGGCAATGCGCGCAGCTTCAGCGATGCACAGTTGCGCGCGGTGCTGCGCGAATTCCGGCCGGAATGGACCCATCAGGACGTCACCGCGCCGATCTACGCGCAGTCGCGCGGCTGGGATCCGGTGGCGCGCATGCAGCATCTGGATCTCTACACCTGGCTGCGTGGCGACATCCTGGTCAAGGCCGACAAGGTGACCATGGCGAATTCGCTCGAGTTGCGCGTGCCGTTCCTCGACGCCGAGGTGCTGAAGGTCGCCGAGCAGCTGCCCCTCGAGCAGAAGATCACCAAGGAGACCACGAAATACGCCCTGCGCCAGGCGCTGGAGGGCATCGTGCCGCCGCATGTGCTGCACCGGGCGAAACTGGGTTTCCCGGTCCCGCTGCGGCATTGGCTGCGCGGCACCGAACTCTACGACTGGGCGCACCTACAGATCGCCGAATCGCAGACCGATCACCTGCTGGACAAGGGCGCGATCAAGGGCATGCTCGACGACCACCGCGCGGGCCGCGGTGACCACAGCCGCCGCCTGTGGACCCTGCTGGTCTTCATGGTCTGGCACGGCATCTTCGTCGAAAAGCGCATCACCCCCGACATCCAGGAACCGGTCTACCCGGTCTCGCTGTAATCGCTGGTGCCGCGCGCGTTTCGCCCGCCACGCAGCAATTCGCGGGCAAATTGGTGCGTGGCGTGCTGAACCGTGCGCGGCACTGGAATCGGCACAGGCTTCGCTGAGCAGCGCCGTGAACAGACACGAACGGCCGCACCTCGATACGGTGCGGCCGTCGAAGTCCGCGTGGCTCAGAGCACGGGCTTGATGTCGGCGGCGGCTTCCGAACCGTAGGCATCGACGAGGCGTTCGAGGGCGGCGTCCTTGTTGAGGGTCCACTCCTGGGTACCCATGGTCTCGAGCACGAGAACCGCGATGAGAGAACCCAATTGGGCGGAGCGCTCCAGCGAGAGACCGATGGTGTGACCTGTGAGGAAACCCGCGCGGAAGGCGTCGCCGACGCCGGTCGGCTCGACCTTTTTCATCTCGGGGACCACACCGACGGTCACCTCGGTGCCATCACGGTCGAAGATCTGCACGCCGTCCTTACCGAGTGTGGTGACCCGGATGCCGACCTTGCGCGCGATCTCTTCCTCGCTCAGACCGGTCTTCTGCAGCAGCAGCGCCCACTCGTACTTATTGGTGAAGAGGTATGCGGCGCCGTCGATCAGCTGCACGGCCTGATCGCCGTCGAGGCGAGCCAGCTGCTGGGACGGATCGGCTGCGAACGGGATGCCGAGTTCGCGGCATTCAGCGGTATGGCGCAGCATCGCCTCGGGATCGTTGGCGCCGATCAGCACCAGGTCGAGGGTGTGCTGCTCGGCGAGTTCACCGATCGAGATATCGCGGGCCTCACTCATCGCTCCCGGGTAGAACGAGGCGATCTGGGCCATGTCGTCATCGGTGGTGCAGACGAAGCGCGCGGTATGCGCCCGGTCCGAGATCTTGACGGTCGAGCAGTCGACGCCATGCTTCTCCAGCCACGCGCCGTACTCCGCGAAGTCGGCGCCGACCGCGCCGACGAGCAGTGGTGTGCGGTTCAGCACGCCCATGGCGTAGGCGATGTTGCCCGCCACACCGCCCTTGCGGATCTGCAGGTCATCGACGAGAAAGCTCACCGAGACGTGGTCGAGCTGATCGGCCAGCAGCGCGTCGGCGAACCGTCCGGGGAAACGCATGAGATGGTCGGTCGCAATGGACGCGGACACGGCGATAGACACGAGGCTGAGCCCCTTCGAGTAGGCGGCGGACGACGAAAGGCGCGGATACCTAACCCGCGCCTTCACCGTAGCTCACCCGACTCCCCGAGTCGGTTGCCGATCGGCGAGTACCCCAAGTCTTCCGTCGCGGACCGGTGGTCGGTGCCCAGGACGTCCCCGACGAGTTCCCCGTGGCTCCCCGCGCCTTTTGCCGACCAGTAAAGAACCCGAAGACTGGCCGTCCCGGCGAATTACCAAATGTCCTCACGAAATCAGTTGTCTCGTGCGGAGACGGATGAATTGTCAGTTGAAGGAGTCGCCGCAGGCGCAGGAACCCGTCGCGTTCGGGTTGTCGATCGTGAAGCCCTGCTTCTCGATAGTGTCGACGAAGTCGATCGAGGCGCCCTGCACGTACGGCGCGCTCATCCGGTCAACAGCCAATTTTACGCCGCCGAACTCTACGGTCAGGTCACCGTCGAGCGAGCGGTCGTCGAAGAAGAGCTGGTAGCGCAGGCCGGCGCAACCGCCGGGCTGCACGGCGATGCGCAGCGCGAGATCGTCGCGACCCTCCTGGTCGAGCAGCGCTTTCGCCTTGCTGGCGGCGGCATCGGTCAGAGTCACACCGTGGGTGGTCGTCTCGTCTTGCACAGTCATGAACTCTCCTCAGGACAGCTGTGTTCAACCCGTGAACAGCGCACGGCTTGTGGCTGTCAACACCACTCAGCGGGCTGTTATTCCTCCATCTTGCCACCACCGGGTGCCAGGGTGGACACAACCTCCCACCGACCTCATTTCCGGCGGGGTACCGCATCGAATAGCCTGGTCGCGTGAAATTGTTCCGTCGCGGCGAGTCCAGCACCACCGACGAGAGCGCCGACCAGACGGCGGGCTCGGACGGCGGCTCGACCGCAGTCTCCACCAGCAAAGCGGCCACCGCCACCGAGGGCAAGGGCCGACCGACGCCGAAACGTCGTGACGCCCAAGGCAAGCGGCGCGGTCCGGTGGCCCCGGCGCCGCTCACCGCGAAGGAGGCCCGCGCCCGCCGCAAGGCCACGCGCGGTAGCCGCGAGGACCGCAAGGCGGCCTCGGCCGAGCGTCGGCTGGCCGCCCAGGACCGGCGCGCCAGGATGCTGGCGGGTGAGGACAAGTATCTGCTGCCCCGCGATCAGGGCCCGGTGCGGGCCTTCGCGCGCGATATCGTCGACGCCCGGCGCAACCTGGTCGGATTGTTCATGCCGATGGCGCTGGTCTTGATCCTGTTGATGATCGTCGTACCCGCGCTGCAGTCGATTGTGACGCTGGCCATGCTGGTGATGATGGTCTTCATGATCGCCGAGGGCTTCCTGCTGGGTCGGATCGTCAACGGACGGGTGCGTGAGCGCTTTCCGGACAGCATGGATACTGGCTACAAGCTGGGCTGGTACGCCTTCGTCCGCGCCTCGCAGATCCGCAAGATGCGGGCGCCGAAGCCGCGCGTCGGGCCGGGTGACGCGGTTTAGCCCACTTCGTCCGGCTCAGTGGTGATGGGAGCGGGCGAGGACGGCGGACAGGTCGGACCGCAGGCGCTGGCCGTCGCGATCGGTGACATTCGCTGATCCGGCGTGACCGCCGCCTCGCGTGATGAGAACCGCGAAGCCCACCACGACCGCCATGCTTACGAGAAAAGTAATCATGGCAGTAATTTTGCGCTCGGCGATTTACCGCCGAAAGTGGCTGTTCTGACATTGTCCGTAAAGATTCGGCCAGGTACGCTTATCGCATGCTTTCCAAGGTCGCGGTGGCGCTCTCCGAGCGCCTGGCCATGTTCGAATTCGGTGTGGTCTGTGAGGTTTTCGGAATCGATCGGACCGCCGACGGACTGCCTGGATTCGACTTCAAGGTATGCGGAGCCGACCCGGGAAAGCCGCTGCCGTCGACGACCCTCGGTATCACCGTCACACCGGAGTTCGGGCTGGAGGAATTGACGAAGGCCGATCTGGTGGCGATTCCGGCATTTCCCGCACCGGCCGTCGAACAGGGACCCGATCCGCGGGTCGTCGGCGCGATCCGGGCGGCGTCGGATGCCGGGGCGATCGTGCTCACCGTATGTTCCGGTGCGTTCCTGGCCGGGGCGGCCGGACTGCTGGACGGTCGCAAATGCACGACGCATTGGCGCTATGTCGACCAGTTGGCGGCACAGTTTCCGCTGGCCACGGTCGATCCCGATGTCTTGTTCGTCGACGAGGGGAATCTGATCACCTCGGCGGGCACTGCCGCCGGCATCGATGCCTGCCTGCATCTGGTGCGTCGAGAGATCGGCAGTTCCGTCGCGAACGCGATCGCGCGGCGAATGGTGGTGCCGCCGCAGCGCGACGGCGGGCAACGCCAATTCATCGAGCGTCCGGTGCCCGAATGTACCTCCGACAGTCTCAGCGCCACATTGCAGTGGATGAACGAAAACCTCGACCTGCCGCACACCATCGACAATCTGGCCGCCCGTTCGATGATGTCCACCCGTACCTTCGCCCGTCGCTTCGCCGCCGAAACCGGAACCACACCGGTGAAATGGCTGACCAATCAGCGGGTGCTGTACGCGAAGCATCTACTGGAGGGCACCGACGAGGGCCTGGAACATATTGCCGCCCAATCGGGTTTCGGCTCCGGTGCGCTGCTGCGGCATCACTTCCAGAAGGTCGTCGGTATCGCGCCGACCGAGTATCGCCGCCGGTTCGGCGGCACAGAGCCGACCGAGCAGCGGGTCTGAGTCCGGCGGATTGATACGGTGCTGCCGTGTCGGACCGCTCATCCACCAGCAGCCGCGCGCACCGCATCCTCGTGCTCGGCGGCGCGCGATCCGGTAAGTCGACGTTCGCGGAGGTCCTGGCGGCCGAGGGCGGACCGGTGCGATATATCGCCACCGCGATTCCCGATCCGGCCGATCTCGACTTCGCCGAGCGCATCGCCCGCCACCGCGACCGCAGGCCCGCGGACTGGACGATCCTCGAAAGTGCCGATCCGGCAACGGTTCTCACCGCCACTCCCCCGGCCGGAACCACACTGATCGACGATATCGGCACCTGGCTCACCGCCCGTATCGATGCCAGGGCGGCCTGGGATGCGCCACGCGGCACCATCGCCCGCGACGCCGACGCCTTGATCGCCGCCGTCACCGACTATCCCGGCCGGTTGGTGATCGTCACTCCAGAAGTAGGTATGGGTGTCATTCCCGCCACCCGCTCCGGCCGACTATTCCGGGACGAAATCGGCATACTCAACCAGCGCCTCGCGCAAACCTGCGACGAAGCCTTCTTCATTGTCGCCGGTCTCGCCCTCCGCCTGAAATAGAACAGAGGTGTCGTGCCAACCGTGCAGTATCCGCCGTCGGACGGTCGAGCGAGGGCCGCAGGCGCGCGGAACGGGTACCGGGTGCGGGGTGGGTGGTGCGGATGGCCGGGGTCGCGGCAAGATTGGGCCGGGATATGGACTGCGCGGTGTAGGAATGAACTGCCCGACCCGGAAAGGCTCGATAGTGACAGACGGATTCGGACCGGTTGTGCCACCCGATGCTGGGATTCGGGCGGCGGCGGAGCAGCGGCAGGCGCAGCTGACCAAACCAGGTGGCGCGCTCGGGCGGCTCGAGACACTCGGCAATTGGGTGTCGGCATGCCAGGGTATCTGCCCGCCGAAGCAGTTCGAGCGGGCGCGGGTGGTGGTATTCGCCGGCGATCACGGCATTGCGCGCCATGGTGTTTCGGCATATCCGAGTGAGGTGACCGGGCAGATGGTCGCCAATTTCCTCGGTGGCGGCGCGGCGGTGAATACGCTGGCCAGGGTGGCGGATGCGACCGTGCGGGTTGTCGATATATCCGTCGATGCCGAGACCGATCCGCAGGTCGCCAAGCACAAGGTGCGACGCTCGAGCGGGGCGATCGATCGCGAAGACGCGCTCAGCGACGACGAGATCGCGGCCGCGCTCGCCGCAGGCAAGGCGATCGCCGACGAGGAGATCGATGCGGGCGCCGACCTGCTCATCGTCGGCGATATGGGCATCGGCAATACGACCCCCGCCACCGTCCTCATCGCGACCCTCACCGATACCGAACCCATCGCCGCGGTCGGTCGGGGTACCGGCGTGGACGATGCGGGCTGGATCCGCAAGGTCGCCGCGATCCGCGACGCCATGCGCCGCGCTCGCCCGGTCGCCAAGGACCCGGTCGAACTGCTGCGGGTCGCCGCGGGCGCCGACTTCGCCGCCATGGCGGGCTTCCTCGCCCAAGCCGCGACCCGCCGGACACCGGTCATCCTCGACGGCGTGGTCGTCACCGCGGCCGCCCTGGTCGCCGAGGACCTGGCCGCGGGTGCCAGCTCCTGGTGGCTCGCGGGCCACCGCTCCACCGAACCCGCGCACACCCTCGCTCTGCGCCACCTCCGTCTCGACCCGCTCCTCGACCTCGACATGCGGCTCGGCGAAGGCTCCGGTGCCCTGACGGCCCTGCCCATCCTCCGCGCCGCCGTGGCCGCTCTCGGTGAGATGGCCACCTTCGCCGAAGCCGGTGTGAGCACAGCGGATTCGGCCGCCGAAGCCGCAGCCGAGACCAACGTCGCCTCCGAGACGGCCACGCAACCGGACTTACGGAAATAGACAGTGGCCGCATATGCCGCCAGCGATGTGCGAACTGTGCACTCCGGGCCCACGCAGGCTCTCGGCCCGAAGCACCGCGCCAACCGCCGTCGGCAGCCGACGATTCCGACCGACAAGCCGATCCCGGCCATCGACGGCGGCACACGTCTCCAGTCGCAAGCGAGCCGAGCGATGCGAACCGACGGAACGCGCGGCATGAACGGTGTGCCGCACACCGCGTCCGCGCCGGCGGTACGGCAGCGCGAAACGGATACCGGCGACGGTCGGGCGACGACAACCCCCGCAGGACGGCGAGTATGAACAGTGCGCGACTCGCGGTGTCGTGGCTGACAGTCTTTCCCGTGCGGGGTCCGGACAGGGTCGACCGGGAGGCGGCGAGGCGGGCGATCGGGTTCGCACCGTTGGTGGGCATTCTGCTCGGAGTGGCTGGGGTCGGATTGCTCTGGGCACTGGTGTGGGCTGGGGCGAGTGCGGCGGTCGCGGGGCTGGTGTTGGTTGCCGGGTTGGCGCTCATTACTCGGGGGATGCATCTGGATGGGTTGGCCGACACGATGGACGGGTTGGGCTCCTATGGTTCGCCCGAGCGGGCCAGAGAGGTCATGAAGAGTGGCGGCGCGGGGCCGTTCGGGGTGGCGGCGATTGTGTTCGCCGTTGGAATCCAAGCGCTTTCGTTCGCCGCGCTGGCGCAGGCCGAGCGTTGGTTCGCGGTGGTGCTCGCGGTAGCCGTCGGCCGCGTGGCGGTGGTCTTCGCCTGTCGACGTGGCATCGCCGCCGCTCCCGATACCGGCTTCGGCGCCTTGGTTGCCGGGACCCAACCTCCGTTCACCATCGCACTCTGGTCCGCACTCGCCGTCGCCGTGGGCCTACTCGCCGTACCAGAGCACCGCTGGCTCAGCCCACTCGTTGTCGTTGTCGCCCTGGGCATTTCGGCTCTACTGGTCCGACATTGCACACACCGCTTCGGCGGCCTGTCCGGTGACATCCTCGGCGCGACACTCGAAATATCCGTCGCGATCACCGCCGCCGGACTGTCCCTGTGCGCCTGACTGGGCCAAAGCCCACCGAACGCCGCCGAAATCCGCACATTACGTTGCCGCCCTGAGCATTTGGGCGTCGACCGTCAATGCGACGGGGCAGCGGCGACGCTGTTCACACGTGTCGGTCCAGCGCCTGTCAACGGCGGCTTCGTCGGTACGCTGACTCCACGACGAGCCCCGATACTTCTTCGGACCGAGATAGCTGGCACGGTGCGCGCATTGTCTGGGTCAGGCAATACAGTGGACGGTATGCCTTCCGAGCGTCTGTATTTTCGTCAACTGCTGTCCGGTCGAGATTTTGCCGTGGGGGATCCGATAGCGACACAGATGCGAAATTTCGCGTATCTGATCGGCGATCGGGAGACCGGCGAATGTGTGGTGGTGGATCCGGCGTATGCGGCGGGCGATCTGGTGGATATCGCCGAGGCCGACGGGCTGCGGCTGACCGGGGTGCTCGCCACCCATCACCACCCGGACCATGTCGGCGGCACCATGCTGGGATTCACCCTGCGTGGGGTGCGGGAGCTGCTCGAGAAGACGAGCGTCCCGGTGCACGTCAATGCCGAGGAACTGTCCTGGGTCGCCAATGTCACCGGCATCGCGCCGAGCGAACTCACCGGACATGAGCACTGCGACAAGGTCAGCGTCGGCGCCTTCGATATCGAACTGCTGCACACCCCCGGCCATACCCCCGGCAGCCAGTGCTTCCTGTTCGACAATCGACTGATCGCGGGCGATACGCTCTTCATCGACGGCTGCGGCCGCACCGACTTTCCGGGCGGCGACTCCGACGCCATGTTCCGCAGCCTGCGCTATCTGGCCGACCTGTCCGGCGACCCGGTCGTCTATCCGGGCCACTGGTATTCCCAGGACCCGTTCGCCGCGCTCTCCACCGTCAAGGACGCCAACTACGTCATGCGCCCGCAAACCCTGGAGGAATGGCGCACCTTCATGCCCAGCTGACCCACGACGGGCACCCGACTGCGGCAGATCGCGAGATTGCCGCAGTCACATGCCGCGCATCCACCCGTGGATATCGGCGAAGGTGCCGCGCTGGATCCCGGTGAGGGTATCGCGCAGCGCCATGGTGACCTCGCCGGGTTCGCCACCGCCGATGGCGAACTCACCATCGGCGGAGCGAACCCAGCCGACGGGTGTGATCACGGCAGCCGTGCCGCAGGCGAAAACCTCGGTGATCTCGCCGGATTCGGCACCCTTGCGCCACTCCTCCACCGAAACCTTGCGTTCCTCAACCACATAGCCCGAATCAGCGGCGAGGGTGAGCAGCGAATCGCGGGTGACGCCGGGCAACAGGGATCCAGACAGTTCCGGAGTGACCAGCCGCGCCTCGGAACCGGAGCCGAAGACGAAGAACAGGTTGTTGGTACCCATTTCCTCGACATAGCGGCGCTCACAGGCATCGAGCCAGACGACCTGATCGCAGCCCTTTTCGGTGGCCTGCGCCTGAGCCAGCAGCGAGGCCGCGTAGTTACCGGCGAACTTCGCAGCACCGGTGCCGCCCGGTGCGGCACGCACGTATTCGGTCGAGAGCCAGACCCGCACCGGCTTCACACCGCGCGGGAAGTACGCGCCCGCAGGCGATCCCAGCAGCAGGTATTTGTAGGCGGAGGCAGGCTTCACACCGAGCCCAACCTCGGTGGCGAACATGAACGGCCGCAGGTACAGCGACTCTTCACCACCGGCCGCGGGCACCCAGCCGCCGTCGACCTCGAGCAGTTGACGCACGGATTCGATGAATAGCTCCTCGGGCAGTTCCGCCATCGCCATCCGGCGCGCGGACGTGCGGAAGCGTGCCGCATTCGCGTCGATGCGGAAGCACGAGATGCTGCCGTCGTGCTGCCGGTAGGCCTTCAGACCCTCGAAGATGGACTGGCCGTAGTGGAACACCATCGTCGCCGGATCTATCGCCAAGGGCCCGTACGGCTCGACCCGGGCATTGCTCCAGCCCGCACCCTCGACGTAGTCGATGGACACCATGTGGTCGGTGAAGAAGCGCCCGAATCCCGGTGCCGCCAGAATCTCCTGTACCCGCTGCGCCGGAGTGGGCGCGGGATGCGGAACATGGGTGAACTGTGCGGCAACGGTCATGAGCCTGATCTTATCCGGCTCCGATCCAGCGCGGTGCGAGTGTCGGCGCGGTGTCGGCGCGGCGCGAGCAGACACGCGCGACCTGCCGAGATGCCGCAGTACCCGCGGTTCTCGGCTACTTGGTTTTCGTGTCGACGAACGGCGGGCGCACGACCTCGCACCGCAACCGCCGCCCACGGACATCGACCTCGACCTCGGTACCGGGTTCGATCCCCGCCTCGGTATCGAGCAAGGCAAGGGCGATGCCGATCTGCAGCGTCGGCGAGAAGGTGCCGGAAGTCGTTTCGCCGACGGGCGCACCGGCACGCGACACGGCCTGTCCCTGGCGCAGCACACCGCGCTCGAGTGCCTTCAGCCCCAACAGGGTTCGCTGCGGAGCGGTCGACTTCTCCTGCTCCAGTGCGGCTTTCCCCCAGAAATCGGTCTTCTTCCAGCCGATCGCCCACCCGCAGCGCGCCTGCACGGGCGAAATCTCCAGCGACAGTTCATGTCCGTGCAGCGGATAACCCATCTCGGTGCGCAATGTATCGCGCGCACCGAGCCCCGCTGGCTGCCCATCATACGCTCGGACCTGCTCGACGAGCGCACGGAACAGCGGCTCGGCATCGGACCACCGCGGCAGCAATTCATAGCCGTGTTCACCGGTGTATCCGGTGCGGCAAACCCGAACCCGGCGACCGTCCCACTCGGCGTCGGCGTAGGCCATGTACTCCATATCGGTCGGCAACCCGAGCGCGGCCAGTACCTCGCTCGAGCGTGGTCCCTGCACCGCGAACACCCCGTACTCGCGATGCTCATCGGTCACCGTGATGCCCTCCGGCGCGGCCTTCTGCAGTTCCGCGACCACCGCCGCGGTATTGGCGGCATTGGGCACCAGGAAGATCTCGTCATCGCCGACGTAATAGGCGATCAGATCGTCGATCACGCCGCCGTCGGGCGCACAGCACAGGGTGTATTGCGCCTTGCCCGGCCGGATCCGGCCCAGGTCGTTGGTGAGCGCCGAGTTCACGAACTCCGCCGCCCCCGCGCCGCGAACGGTGGCCTTCCCGAGGTGGCTCACATCGAACAGACCGACGGTCGTGCGAACCGACTGGTGCTCCCCGACCGTCCCCGCGTACGAGACCGGCATCTCCCATCCGCCGAACGGCGCGAACTTCGCCCCGAGTTCGACGTGGACGGCATGGATCGGTCCTTGCAGCAGGCTTTCGTTGGTCACCCGCCGAGGTCGGACAATGCCGGGCTAAGCTCGGCGGGTGACCAACGAAAGCCTGCTGCAAGGACCGATCCATGCCGTCCACGTCGAACTCGGGGCGAAGTTCGCGCCGTTCGGCGGATGGGAGATGCCGGTCTCGTACGCGGGGACGGTCGGGGAGCACCAGTCGGTTCGCACGACCGTCGGTCTGTTCGATGTGAGCCACCTCGGGAAGGCCACCGTTCGCGGCGCGGGGGCGGCGGAGTTCGTGAACTCGGCGCTCACCAACGACCTGGGCCGGATCCGGCCGGGCAAGGCGCAATACACCCTGTGCTGTGCGCCCGACGGCGGCGTGATCGACGATCTGATCG